>Ga0207684_10000074_pt1 | contig 183469 bp, 161 predicted proteins | sample KBSK5501metaG_FD_184342 | JGI IMG/M metagenome (GOLD analysis project Ga0207684, IMG submission 184342) | Corn, switchgrass and miscanthus rhizosphere microbial communities from Kellogg Biological Station, Michigan, USA - KBS K5-50-1 metaG... | ecosystem: Host-associated > Plants > Roots >... | reverse complement strand
GTGTCATGGGAAATGAATCAGCGACCGCGCAAGACGCTGGGCTGGGACACCCCCGCCGAAGCGCTGGCCAAGCTACTGTCTACCGCATCGTCGGAGGCCGGTGTTGCGACGACCGGTTGAAACCGCCCAGCCGAATGCACGGTTAGTCGCGACTATCCGTGAGATGTCAGGCGGTTTCGGTCACCCGGAACCAGCCCGCGATCTGCGCGCGCGAGTTGAAGCCGAGCTTGTTCAAGATGCTGCGGACGTGGCTGTCGACCGTGCGCTCGGAGATGAACAGACGAGCAGCGATCTGCCTGTTGCTGAGACCGTCGGCCACCAGGCGCGCCACCTCGCCCTCGCGCCTGCCGAGGATCTCGGCATCGCGGTGATCTGAACCTTTCGCGGGCGCTTCACGCTCGCCGAGCGCGAGGCGGACGGCCGCGTCGCGGGTCATAGCCCGGCCGGTCTCGAACTCGGCGCGGAACTTCGCGGGCCCGAGAGCTCTCGTCGCCACGTCCTCCGCCTGCTCGACGTACGGGGCAAGGATCGCCATCACGGTCGCGCCCGCGCCGGCCCGGATCGTGTCTGAGGCGCCGAGCAATTGCGCGGCGGCGCGCGCCTGGCTCGCGGTGGCGGCGTGATAGGCCAGCGCCGCGAGCAGGTAGAACTGCCCGATCCGGTCGTCGATCTGGTAAGCGATCCGCAGCGCCTCCTCGTACAGCGGCTTGGAGCGGGCGAGGTCACCGGCGAACAGCGCCGCTCCTCCGAGGTTGAGCAGCATCATGTGGCGCGCGTAGAGGTCGCCGGCCTCGCGGCTCAAACGCTCGCCCTCGGTCGCGGCCGTCCTCACGGCGTCAACGTCCCCCTCGAAGACGGCGTTGAGACACCTGGCCTGCAGGATCGCAACGCGCGTTGCGACGTCGTCGACATGCGACGCCACCTCTTCAGCCTCGTCGAGGAATCGCCGCGCGGACGCCAGGTCGCCCGCCAGCACCTGGGCGATCGACGCCATCCCCAGCGCGTTGGCCAGCTGGATGGGCAGCCGCTGTTCGCCGGAGACCCCGATCGCCTTCTCGAGCACGGGTTGCGCCGCGGACGAATCTCCCTGCAGCACCGCGAGGAAGCCGCGAAGGAAATAGCTCCAGGCCAGCGTCACCAGGTTGCCCGGTCCCGACGCCAGGAGCTCATCGAGCCAGCGAACGCCTTCCGTGGTGGCGCGCGTGATCCAGAACCACGAAAGCGAGGTGACGAGATCGATGCCGCGAACCGAGTCGCCCCTGGCGAGGCAGCGCCCGAGGATCGCGCGGATGTTGTCGATCTCGAGGTCCATCCAGGGCAGCCACTCGAGAAGCCGGAAGCGGGCCTCGAGCGCGGTGGACTGGCACCTGGTGACGTAGTAGTCGGTGGAGCGCTCGCCGATCGTCTCGGTCTCGCCGGCATCCTCGAGCTTGGCGCGCGCGTACTCCCGCATGGTCTCGTGGAGGCGGTAGCAGGCAACGCCCCGCGCGTCCTCTTTCATGACCAGCGACTTGTCGACAAGCGACGACAACAGCTCGAGCGCCTCGCCGTCGGCGGATACGGCTTCGACGTCCTCGAGCGTGAACCGGCCGGCGAACACGCAAAGTCTCCGAAACAGAGCTCGTTCGGTGTCGGTCAGCAGGTCGTGGCTCCAGTCGATCGCGGTCTGCAGCGTCTGGTGGCGCGGGAGCGCGGCGTGGCCTCCACCGGTGAGCAGCCCGAACCGGTCGGCCAGCCGCTCGACGATCTGCTCCACCGAGAGAACGCGGGTCCTCACCGCGGCCAGCTCGAGCGCCAGCGGCAGCCCGTCGAGCCTGCGGCACAGGTCGGCGACGGCGCCGCGGTTGGCGGCGGTCAGCTCGAAGCTCCCGGAGGCCGCCTCCGCGCGCTCGACGAAGAGCATGACGGCCTCGTTCTGACGCAGCTTGTTCAGCGGCTCGGCTGCATTGGCCGGAGGGAGGTCCAGCGGCGGAACAGGGACGACGTGCTCCCCGGGGATCGAGAGCGGCTCCCGGCTGGTCACGATCAGGCGGACGCCGGGAGCGGCGGCCACCACCTCGTTTGCGACCCCGGCCGCGGCTTCCAGGAGGTGTTCGCAGTTGTCGACCACGAGCAGCAGCTCCTGGTCCCGGAGGTACGCCAGCAGCAGCGCCAGCGGCTCGGTCGCGGCCTGGTCGCGAAGGTCCAGGGCCGACAGCACCGCGTTGCAGACGAGCGCTGGCTCACGGACCTCCCCGAGCTCGACCCACCAGGCCCCGGCGGGGAAGCCGCGGGCAAGGTTTGTGGCGGCGCGAAGGGCGAGGCGCGTCTTGCCCACGCCGCCGGGTCCGACCAGACTGACCACCCGGGCCGCCGCCAGCTTGTTCCTGACCTCGAGCAGCTCGCGGCGCCGGCCGACGAAGCTCGTCGCTTCCGCGGGAAGCCTGCCGGGACGGCGGGAGGGCCTGGCCACGGTAACCGAAGGTACTCCGCCCCGGTTGCCCGAGGCAGCCGGCCTGTGAATCGGCAATTTCACGGATTTACCGCGCCAGGCCCCTGCCTAGGCTGACCTGCATGGCCGAAGGGATTCCGGTGCCGCAGAGAGTCGAGGTCACCTTTGTCGGCGCACCGCCGGCTCGCCAGGTCGAGCGCGCGGCGGGCGTGAGCGACATCGAGGTCGAGGGCCTCGTCCTGCGCTGCACCGTCCACGGCAGTTTTCAGCCTTTTCTCGAGGCGCTGCGCGGCCACGAGGTGCTCAGCCTCAGATCAATCCAGTCTGGAGAGTGAAGAAAGTTGGTTAGCAACTACCCCGTCCAGTTCGACGTCGATTTCCCGGAGCGGCCGCTCAACCGTCTGACGACTGCAGTCCGGCTTGTGGTGGCGATCCCCATCGTGGTATTGCTGACGATGCTGTCGGGCGAGACCTTCGGCGACAGCGACCACCGCACGACCAACGAGCTCGTGATCGGCGGCGCGGCAGTCTTCGTGCCGCTCGTGCTGATGCTCGTCTTCCGCCAGAAGTACCCGCGCTGGTGGTTCGATTGGAACCTCAACCTGATGCGGTTCTCAAACCGTGTCACCGCGTACCTCGCCCTGCTCGACGACCGCTACCCGTCCACCGACGAGGAGCAGTCTGTCCACCTCGACTTTCCGTATCCCGACGCACGGCAGATGAGCCGGTGGTTGCCGCTCGTCAAGTGGTTCCTCGCCGTCCCGCACTACTTCGTGCTGCTCTTCCTCGGCCTGGGTGCGCTCGGAGCCGTTGTCCTGGCGTGGTTCGCCATCCTCTTCACCGGCACGTACCCCCGCAGCCTTTTCGATTACGTGGTCGGCGTCATCCGATGGATCAACCGCGTGAACGGCTACGCGTTCACCCTGATCACCGACCAGTACCCTCCCTTCAGCCTGCGCTGAAGATGAAAGCGGTCGTTTGCGACAAGCCCGGACCGGTTGCGGGATTGGCGGTCAGCGAGATCGCCAGTCCGGCGGTCCCGGACGACGGCGTGCTGGTGCGGGTCCGCGCCTCGTCGGCGAACCCCGTCGACCTATTCCCCACGTCGCGCATCGGCAGCCTCGCCAACTCGAGGCAACGCGGACTTGCGCTGGGCACCGACTTCGCGGGCGCGGTCGAGGTGGTAGGCAAGGACGTCACCGAGTTCCGTGCGGGGGACGAGGTGTTCGGGGGAGCGCGCGGCGCGTTTGCCGAGCTGATGTGCGTCCCGGCGAAAGGCGCGATCGTCCACAAGCCCGCCGGCATGACGTCCGAGCAGGCGGGGACGGTGGCCGTGGCGGCGACGACCGCCCTGCAGGCGCTGCGCACGCACGGCGGGCTGCGGGCTGGGCAGCGCGTCCTCATCAACGGAGCGTCGGGTGGCGTGGGGACGTTTGCAGTGCAGATCGCCTGCGCGCTGGGGGCGGAGGTGACCGCGGTGTGCAGGACACGCAACGTCGAGATGGTGCGCGCGCTCGGCGCGCGAACGGTCGTCGACTACACGACCGAGGACTTCACCCGCGGTGAGGCGCGCTACGACCTGATCATCGACATCGCGGGCAGCCACTCGCTGCGGGAGTGCCGGCGCGTGATGACACCGCGGGGAACGTTCGTCGGCGTCGGCGCCGCGGGCGTGCAGCACGGACGCGGCGGAGGGTGGCGGGCGATCGGGCACTTCCTGGGCACGCGGGTCGGCTCGATTGGCCGCAGCCAGAGGGTCGTCGTTCTGTTCATCGCCAGGCTCAACAAGGACGACCTGGCGTTCCTGGGCGAGCTGATCGCATCCGGGAAGGTCACGCCGATGATCGAGCGACGGTACGAGCTGCGCGAGGTCGGCGCGGCCCTGAGCTACATGAACGAAGGGCACGCGCGAGCCAAGCTCGCGATCAGCGTGGCGTCGCAATGAGCGCGCCGGTCACCTACGCGCGGGTCGCCGGGGTGCTCTTCCTCGTTTCGCTGGTCGCCGGCGGCTTCGGCGAGGGCTTTGCCCCCGCGCAGCTGATCGTGTCCGGTGACGCCGCGGCCACGGCCCACAACGTCGCCGCCTCGGATGCGCTCTTCCGCGCGGGATTCGCGGGCTACCTGGTGGAAGGGATGTGCGACGCCGCGTTGACGGTGATCCTTTACGTTCTGCTCCGGCCAGTTGACCGGGCGCTCGCTCTCTTCGCGGTCGTTTTTCGAATCCTGGCCACCGCCACGTTTGCTTTTGCGGAGCTCTTCTACGTGGTGCCTTCGCTCCTGGTGGGAAACGACTCCTACCTGGGCAGCTTTACCACCGCCCAGCGTGACTCCCTGGCGCTCCTGGCGTTCAACGTCTATGGCGTCGGCGGAGAGGTGTCGCTCGCGTTCTACGGAGCCGGCTCCATCTTCGTGGGCTATCTGATGTATCGGTCGACCTACGTGCCTCGGGTTCTCGGCGCCCTGTGGGTGTTGGGCGGGCTGTGCTTCGTGGCCCGCACCTTCTCGTTCGTGCTGGCGCCGGCCTACTCGCCGGTCATCCTCCAGGTGCCGATGGTCCTCGCGATACTTCTCCTCAGCCTGTGGTTCCTGGTCAGGGGTGTTGACGCCACAAAGTGGGAGGCGAGGGCTCGGGCCGTCCACGGCGCCCCGTGATGCCGGATAGTCGCGACTATCCGGGTTCTTAGCGCGCGCTTTCGGCGATGGCCGCCATCCGGTCGGTCTTCTCGGCGTCCACCTCGATGTCGAACGCCCGCCCGATGACCACCGCCCAACCGTGGATGAAGTAACGCCAGCCGTCCTCGACGTGGACAGCCTGGGCCTCCGCCTGGCGCACGAACTCCAGGTCGCCCCGGTAGTTCAAGTCCCACGCGTACCCGCCCTCGGGGAAGACCGCGGCGTCGGTAATGGGTGAGCCGGGCAGGTCCTTGCCCATCCCGGTGGCGTTGATGACCAGCGATCCGGGAGGCAGCTCGGTGACCAGGCGGTCGCTGTCGCTGGCACCGATGAACCGGACAAACCGGATGTCGGATGCGGGATCCAGCCTCCGGTGCACGCCGCTGATCCTCGCGAGCCGGTCGGGGCTCTTGTCGACCACTGTGATGCGACCTGCGAACCGGCTCTGCACCAGCCGCACGGTGATCGCCGTCGCCGCACCGCCTCCCCCCAGGCACAGCACCTCGGCTCCGCGCCCGGCTCGGTAGAAATCATCGAGCGCCCGCGCCGACGAGATCGGGTCCGTGGCGAACGCGTGCAGCTCACCGCCCCGCCGGCCCAGGCACGACGCCTCTTGGCACAGCTCGGCGTACTCGTCCACTACGTCGAACATGTCGCGGCACGCCTCGAACAGGTCGATCTTGTGCGTGGTGATCAGAGCCCCCACCGCGCGGTCGTCGCGCTTGATGCGCTCGACTACGGCGCGGTACTCGTCGCGCGGCGCGTGCAGCGGCAGGTCGCAGCCCACCAGGCGTACCTCGCCCAGCCCAAGAGCGCGCGCCCACTCCCCGAACAGCTGCGTCGCCGCCGACTGCCCGGTGCTGACGCCGATGAACGTGAACTCGCGCAGCGTCAGTCGCGACCCAGCACGCGCGTGTAGGCGGCGGCCAGCAAGATGATGATTCCGCCGTACAGGATCTGTTTCACCGGGTCCGGCACGTCGAGCAAGGTCAGCACGCTGTTGAGCACGGTGAGGATCAGCGCTCCGACGATGGTGCCCGAGTAGCTGCCGCTTCCACCGAAGATCGAGGTGCCCCCGATCACGACCGCGGCCACCGACGGAAGCAGCAGGATCGTGGCCAGGCCGAGGTCGGCGGCGTTGACGGTCCCCGCCAGCACCAGTCCCGCGACCGCGCTCAGCAGCCCGCACAGCGTGTAGTTCGTGAGCAAGACCTGCCACGCGTGCACGCCCGCCAGGCGGGTGGCCTCCAGGTTGTCGCCCAGCGCGTAAAGCAGGCGCCCGAAGCCGCTGCCGCGCAGACCGGCGATCAGGATGGCGGCGATCGCGCCCCACAGGAAGAGGCTGACCGGCACATAGCCGAGCACGGTGCCCGACCCAAGGGTGTGCACGACCGCCGGCACGCTGGGCACGCCGCGCGCGACCGCCTGCTCATAGACGTTGAGGCTCCCGGTCACGACCAGGCCCATGGCCAGGGTCATGATCAGCGGCTGCACCTTGAAGATGGCGACGCCGAGGCCGTTGATCACGCCGACCAGAACCCCGACGAGCAGGCCGAGCACGATCGCGCGCGCTACGCCGTACGGCGACTGGCTCGCCATGATGTACGCGGCCGCGGTGGCGACGTTGGCGACGGAGAGGTCGATGCCGCCGGTGATGACGACGAGCGTCTGGCCGGCGGCCAGGATGCCCAGCGGGGCGGCGAACTCGAGGATGTTGGAGACCCAGCTGGCGTTCACCGCGCCTGGCCGGATGACCTCGATCAGGCCGGCGAGCGCTACCAGCAGGGCGATCAGGACGAGGATCGAGTTCCGCTGCACGATCTGGAAAGACGTGGCGAGGCGGGCGCTCACGATCGCCTCAGGACCGCGCCGAGGCCGCCGATCATGACCACGATCACGATCAGCAGGCCCTGGATCATCTGGCCGTAGTTGGGATCGATGCCGAGGTAGATGAGGACGGCGGGGATGAGCGAGAGGATGTACGCGGCCGCGATCGGTCCCAGCATCCCGCCCCGTCCGCCGGCCAGGCTGACCCCGCCGAGGACGATCGCCGAGACGGCGCTCAGCGTGTATAGGGTTCCCGCCAACGGTGAACCGATGCCGGTGGTCATCGACAGCGCGAGGCCGCCGCACGCGGCAAAGAAGCCGCACGCCGCATAGGCGAGGATCCGGCTCCAGCCGAGGTTCACGCCGGAGCGGAAGGCAGCGTTGCGATCGCTTCCGACGGCGTAGATGGAAAGGCCGGCGCGGCTCCGGCGCAGGGGCACCCAGACCAGCGGGATGACCAGGAGAAGCAGAAGCGCGTTCGGGATCCACGGCGACAGCGCCGATCCCTGGGCGAGGTCTTGATAGTCGAACGGGACGCCGGGCGTCGGCTTCGCCAGCACCAGCAGCGCGACCCCCGCCCAGATGAAAGACGTCGCAAGGGTGACCACGATGTCGGGGACGCGGGTGACGACGATGATCAGACCGTTCATCGCGCCGGCGAGGGTGACCACGAGCAGGACGGCGACCGACGCCGCGATCGAGTAGGCCAGGTCGTGGCCGACCATCGCGCGCAGCGCGATCACGTTGGCCAGCGCCATCAGCGGTCCCACCGACAGGTCGATGCCTCCGCTCAGCACCACCATCGTCTGCGCGACCGCAGCGAAAGCCAGCGGCAGGGCCGCGAGCGTCAGCGTGTTCCATTCGAAGGTGCCGTAGTCCGGCTTGACGATGACCGTGGCCACCATCAGCAACGCGAACAGGAGGTAGACCGCGATCGTCCAGCCGTAGCGTCGAAGCGTGCGGCGGACGTTGACGGCCGGACTTCGTGCCACCGTCGCCGCCACTACGCGCCCTCCTCCGCCTGCTGCACCGCCTCCTCCTCGGAGTGCAGGCCGTGCGCCGCGCGCAAAAGGGCCTGCTCGTTCGCCTCGGCGGCCGGCATCTCGTCGACGAGCTTGCCGCCGAACAGCACGATGACGCGGTTGCACGCGAGCTGGATCTCCGGGAGCTCCGACGTGAACAGGAGCACCGCCGAGCCGTTGGCCGCGACCTCCTTGACCAGCGCGTAAATCTGGCGCTTGGTCCCGATGTCGATGCCGCGCGTCGGGTCGAAGCACAGCAGCGTCCGGAATCCTCCGACCAGCCAGCGCGCGATGCCGACCTTCTGCTGATTGCCGCCGGAAAGCCGGCGGACCTCGGACTGGACGCGGGTGTCGATCTGCAGTCGCTTGACCGCGCCCTCCACGCGGCGCCTCTCCCTTCGCGGGTTGATGGGACCCCAGCTCATGACACGGTTGAACAGTGGAAGGGCGATGTTCTCGCGCACCGAGCGCTGGCGGAGCAGTGACTGCAGCCTGTCCGCGGGGATGAGGACGAGGCCGGCGCGGATCGCGTCGGCGGGGTGGCGGAAGGTGCGCCCCCGGCCGCCGACCACGATCTGTCCGGACTCCGGGCGCCGCACTCCGGCCAGGCAGTCGAACAGCTCCTGCTGACCCTGACCCTCGAGGGCGGCGACGCCGAGCACCTCGCCGAAGTGGAGCGAGAAGCTGACCCCGTTCAAGATCCCGGCCCTCAGGTCGCGCACGTCGACAGCGACCTCGCCGATGGCGCGTGCCGAGGGCGCGGCGGCCTCAGCCGCGACCTCCTCGGCGACCGGTCCGAGCATCAGCTTGACGATGCGTTCTTCGCCGCCCTGGGCGGGCTCGACGACGCCGACAGTCCGGCCATCGCGCAAGACAGTCGCCCGGTCGCACAGCGCGCTCACCTCCGCGAGGCGATGGGAGATAAAGATCACTGACCGGCCGTCGGAGCGCAGCTGACGGGCGACGTTGAACACGCGAACGGTGAGGTCCGCCGGCAGCGACGCCGTGATCTCGTCGAGCAAGAGCAGCTGCGGCTCGATGGCGAGCGCCCGCGCGAGCTCGAGCAGGCTGAGCGTCGGTCGCGCCAGCTCGCGCGGAAGCGCCTGGAGGTCGAAGCCGCCCAGGCCGAGCTCGGCCAGGTGACGCCGGAAGCTCGCCACGGGCGTGGCGGTGAGCGTGAGGTTCTGCATGACGGTCAGGTCCGGAAGCAGGGACGGGTCCTGGTAGACGCAGATCAGGCCGGCCTTGCGGGCTTCCGCGGTCGAGCGGAACGAGCGAGGGCGACCGGCTAGCTTGATCGTCCCGCCGTCCGCGCCCAGCGCGCCGGTGAGGATCTTCACCAGCGTGCTCTTGCCCGCGCCGTTGGCGCCCATCAGCGCGTGGATCTCGCCGCCGCGCACGCGGAGGTCGGCGGAGCGAAGTGCGATCACGGGACCGAAGTGCTTGACGAGCCCGCCCGCTTCGAGCAGCGGCGCGGATTCGGCTAGCGGGGTGTCGCTGGGTGCTGCTGCCATTCAGGAGAAGTGGGCGAGGGCACGCAGCCCTCGCCCGCAAGAACGCAGATTAGCTGGGACCCTGGCAGGCGATCAGGTCCTGCTTGGTGTAGGTCGTGTACGGCTTCACGTCGAACGCGACGCTGTAGTACGGGTCGAGGCTCGAGTCGTATGTCGACTGGAGCTTGGAGACGCCGTCAGACGTCGTGTTGTCCCAGACCTGCGGCGTGAGGTGAATCACGTGGTCGTAGGAGTGGGTCTTCTGCAGTACGGCGAGACCGACCGCGAGACCCGCGCCGCCGATCGGCGGTGGGTTGGTCACGGCGGCGCCCACCAGGCCCTTGGCCTTGAGGGTCGCTAGCTCCTGGACGAACTTGTTGTTGTCGGCGCCCACGATGGGCACGAACGGCTTGTTGGCGGACTGGAACTGGTCGACGACCGTGGAGTCGATGCCCGAGGTCCAGATGCCGTCGTAGTGGATGCCCGAGCTGAAGATGTCCTTCATCTGCTGGGCGGCCGGGTCGAGGGACCAGTTGGTGAACGTCTGCTTGATCACGTGGATGTTGGGGTAGCCGGCGAGTGCGGCCATCAGGCCCTGATGCCGGTCGGTGTCAGCAGGGACGCCGTTGATGCCACGCATCTCGATGATGTTGCCCTTGCCGTTGAGCTGCTTCGCGAGCCAGGCTGCGCCCAGGTTGCCGTACGCCACCTGGTCGTTGCTGACCACGTAGGCCGTCGGCTCGGAGACGGCCTGGTCGACCGCCACCACGATGATGCCCTTGTCGGTCGCCTGCTTGATGACCGGGTTGAGAGCGTCGCGGTCGGACGGGTTGATGACGATGACGTTCGCGCCTGACGAGATCAGGTTGCGGATGTCCGCGATCTGACCCGCCGCGTCCGTGTTGCGGTTGGCGATGATCACCTTGGAGACCACGCCCGAGACCTTGGCCTGCGCCTTGATCGAGCAGATCATCTCCTCGCGCCAGCCGTTGCCCTGCAGCGTGTTGGAGACGCCGACCACGTACTTGGTCGTCCCCCCACCACCACCGCCTGATCCACCGCCACACGCGGCCAGGGCGGACGCGGCGAGCAGCAAGGCCGCCACCAATCGCCCGGCCGGAAGTGGCCGCTTACCAAGTCTCATGGACAAGCACCTCCTCTGTGAATGGCCCGTGGGCCTCTGGCTTCCACCCTCGTCGCTGCCTCAGATGCTTTCCTCGGCTCACCTCCTATCAAATAGCCAGGCTGCGCGCCGCTCGGCGCGCGTGCTCTCGGTAGGCCGCTTCGAACAGCTCTTCCGATCTCTCGCGCCCCACCTCGGCGACGCTCGTGATCACCGGCGGCAGCTTGTCCTCGGCCAGGAGCAGCTCCGCCGTGCGCACCTTGATCGCGTCGGCGATCGCGACCGCCGCGATGGTCGAGCCCGGCCCGACCGGCGTGTCGGGCCGTCCTTCGAGATGGACGAGCGCGTCGCCCGCGGGCGTGCAGAGGTCGATCACGATGTCCGCCTCGTCCAGCAGCCGGGCGCCCACGGCCGGTTCGACGTCGCCCGCCTGCGATTGCGCGACCGAGGTCACGGCGATCACCGGAAGGCCCCTTTTCCGGGCTCCGCGCGCCATCTCCACCACGACGGCGCCCAGTCCGCTCGCCGAGAAGATGAGCATCGCGTCGTCGGCCGCGAAACGAAAGTTGGAGAGGATGACCTCGGCAAGACCCGGCGTACGCTCGATGAACATCGCCTGGCGCTGGCCGTTGGCGCCCACGACCTGGGTGTGAAAGGTCATCGAGAGCTCGACGATCGGATGGAAGCCGGGGTACGAGCCGTAGCGCGGAAACATCTCCTCCACCGGGATCCGCGAGTGGCCGGTCCCGAAGAGGTGGACGAAGCCGCCCGTTCCGATGGCCTTCGCGCAGACGCGGCTGGCACGCTCGATGGCCTCCGACTGCGTGTCGAGGATCCGCTCCATGAGCGCGATCCCGGCCTCCATCCACCGCCTTGAGCTGGTCATGCCTCAGCCACCTTTGCGTCGACGTGCACCGGCTCCCAGTGCCCGCTCTTCATCGACTTGTAGGCGGCGTCGATGACGCAGTTCACGATGTAGCCGTCGACGAAGTCCTCGCGCGGCTGTTCGCCCGCGACGAAGCACTCGACGAAGTGGCGCATCTCCCCCTGGTAGCCGTAGACACGCGCCTCGTCCGGGATCGGGAAGACCCAGCCGGTCTCCGCGTCCGCCTTCTCCATCAGATAGCCGGCGGACTCCTCGATGAAGGCGCGGATCCGAGTCGCGCTGGTGTCGGTGACGATCCTGCCCTTGGTGCCGTAGACCTCGTTGCGCAGCTCCATCCCGCCCTTCGCGGTCCACGACGCCTCGGTCAGCGAGGTGCGGCCGTCCTCGAGGCGGAGCAGCAGCACGGCGTTGTCCTCGCCGGTGGTGCGGTCGGTGTGCACCATCGTCGCGCCCCACGCGAACACGTCCTTGATCCGGTTCTCCTTGCCGAAGAAGTAGCGGGCCGCCTCGATGGTGTGGCAGCCCATGTCCAGCAAGGCGCCGCCGCCGGCGGTCTCCGCGTCCCAGAAGTGCTGCGCGTGGGGACCGGAGTGCGCCTCGCGCGCCCGGACCGTCAGCACGTCGCCGATGGCTCCGCTCTCGATCATCTTCCGCGCCTGCATCACGTCGGGCGAGAACACCTCGGTCTCCGCGTATCCATGCATCACCCCCGCCGCCTTGACGAGATTCACCATCTCCGCCGCCTCATGCGAGTTGCGGGCGAGCGGCTTGGTGCAGACGATCGCCTTGCGTGCCGCCGCCGCGGCCCGCACCGCCGGTAGGTGGAGATGGTTGGGCAGGCCGATGACGACGACCTCCACCTCGCGGTCGGCGCAGAGGTCCTCTACGGTCGTGTACTGGCGGGCCACGCTGTAGCGGTGCCCGAACTCCTTCGCCCGCTCCTCGGAACGAGAGTAGTTGGCGACGACCTCGGTGTTGGGGACGTCGCGCAGGCCGTCCATGTAGAAGTCGGCGACGAATCCGGAACCGAGCATGCCGATGCGCACCGTGCGGCTCATGGGCGGACCCCCGCCGCCGCGGCCTTTCTCGCCTTGAACTCGTCCAGCATCGCCGCGGTTTGCGTCGCGCCGACCCGGGTGACCCCGATCTCGAGCACCTCGACCAGCGCGTCCAGCGTCCGGATCCCGTGCGCCGCCTTGACCTGCACCCGCGGCGACACCGACCGGCGCATCAGCTTCAGGTCCTCGATCGTCGCGCCGCTGGGAGCAAAGCCGGTCGACGTCTTGACGAAGTCGGCGCCGGCCGCCTCCACGAGCTTGCATCCCCGGACCTTCTGCTCGTCGGTGAGGTACGCGTTCTCGAGGATGACCTTGAGCAGGGCGCCCTCCGCGTGCGCCACCGCGACCACCTCGGCGATCTGCTCCCCCACGCGGCGGTCGTCTCCCGAGATCAGGCCGGCGATGTCGATCACCATGTCAAGCTCGCGCGCGCCGTTCTGCAGCGCCAGCCGCGCCTCGAAGACCTTCGTCTCGGTCCGTGAGCTCCCGTGCGGGAACCCGACGACCGTGCCGACCGCGATGGTGGTCCCGGCGAGGAGGTCGCGCGCCCGCTCCACGTCACGCGGTCGCACGCACACGGACGCGACGTCGTAATCGGCGGCGAGCTTGCAGCCGGCCTCGACTAGGGCTTCGTCCAGCTCCGGCTTCAGCAGCGAGTGGTCGATCGCCTTGGCGACGTCGCGGTAGCCGAGCCCGTCGAAAAACGAAGACATCAACCCCTCCTCAAACAATCAGCGGCTTGAGCGTGTTGTGGGCGAGCAGGAATCCGCGCTTGACGAGGTCGAGGTCGCCCTCGAACTGGCGGTCCTCGTGCTCAATCGAGACGACCCAGTCGTAACCGATCGCGTACAGGGCGCTGAGAAACCGGTCCCAATGAACCTCCCCCAGGCCGGGCAGCCGTGGCACCTGCCAACCCATGCCAAGCGACATCACACCGTTCTGGTAAAGGCCTTCGCGGTCGATCTCGAGGTCCTTGGCGTGGACGTGGAAGATGCGCGACGCGAAATCGCGCACGACTCGCGTGTAGTCGATGAACTGCCAGACCAGGTGCGAAGGGTCGAGGTTCAGGCCGAAGTTCTGGTCGGGGATGATCTCGAACATCCGCCGCCAGACCGCCGGCGAGTAGGCGAGGTTCTTGCCGCCGGGCCATTCGTCGAGGGAGAAGATCATCGGGCAGTTCTCGATCGCGACCCTCACGCCGTGCTCGCGCGCGAAGCTCACGATCGGAGGCCAGACCTCCTTGAAGTCGTCGAGGCTCTCCTCGATCGAGCGGTGCTGGTCTCGGCCGACGAACGTGCCCACGACCTCGACTTCGAGCTTCTCCGCCGCCTCGATGACTCGGCGCAGGTGCGCGTTGGCCGCCTCGCGCGTCGCCTTGTCGGGATCGAGGTTGTTCGGGTAGTAGGCCAGCGAGGAGATCTCGAGCTCGTGGCGGCGAAGGATGTCGCGTACACGTTTTGCATCGAAGTCTTCGACGTCGATGTGGGATACGCCGGCGTAGCGCCTTCGCTCACTGCCGCTCGAAGGCCAGCAGGCGATCTCCAGGGCTTCGAACCCGCTTGCTTGCGCCCACTGCGCGACCTGCTCGAGGGTCAGCGTCGGAAACGCGGCGGTGAGGAAGCCGAGCTTCACCGCGCCCCACTCCGCACGACGGCGCCGCGCTCGACCTCCACCCACCTGCGCTCGCGGGCGCTGCGCGCCACCGCCTCGCAGACGAGCATCTCGTCGTGACCGTCGGCGAACGTCGGGTAGCCGTCGCCGGGCTTGCCCGCGGCGACTGCGCTGTAGACCGCCGCGTACAGCGCTTTGAAGGTGTCGGCGAATCCCTCCGCGTGGCCGCCGGGCAGGTACGCGGCCTTCCGGCCGGCCGCGTTCATGATCGCCGGGTCGCGCAGGAGGACCTCGTTGGGCCGGCCGCGATGGCCGATCCACAGCTCGTCGGGCCGCTCGGAGCTCCACCCGGCCGAAGATTCGGCGCCGTCGATCTCGAACACCAGGGAGTTCTTGCGGCCGGGACTGACCTGCGACACCGTGACCGACCCGCGGGTTCCGCCTTCGAAGCGGAGCAGGATGGTCGCGTAGTCTTCCGTATGAATCTCACGGTCGACGGTCCTGGCGCTCCGGTCGGTGGCGAAGGTCTGGAGGGGACCGGCCGGCTGGCGCCGGGTCTTGATGAACGTCGCCAGGTCGGCCATCACGGCGGTGATGCGCTTGCCCGTCAGGAAGCTGGTCAGGTCCATCCAGTGCGAGCCGATGTCGGCGACCGCGCGCAGCTCGCCGCCGAGCTCCGGCTCGAGGCGCCAGTTCCAGTCGGTGTCGAGGAGAAGCCAGTCCTGCAGGTAGTGACCCGAGACGAGACGGACGGCGCCGAGGCCGTCTTCTTCGACCAGGCCGCGCACATGCTGGAGCACGGGATAGAAGCGGATGTTGAAGTTGACCGCGTTGACGAGCCCGCTCGCCTCGGCCAGCTGCAGCAGCTCGGCGGACTGCCCGGACGTCATGGCCAGGGGCTTCTCGCAAACGACATGCTTGCCCGACTCGAGCGCCGCCTTCGCCTGCTCGTGGTGCAGGTGGTTGGGCGAGGTGATGTGCACCACCTCGACGCGAGGGTCGTCGAGCATGGCCTGGAAGCCGGCGTAGGCGGGCGGGAGCCCGGCCTCCTCTGATCGCGCGGCGGCGCGTTCACGGCTCGAGCCCACGACGCCGTGCACCTGCACGCCCAGCCGGCGCAGCGCCTCGACGTGGACGACGCCGATGAAGCCGGTGCCGACGACGGCCGCGCCGATCTCGGTGATCGGCTTCATGGCCTCGGCCCCTGGCTCTCGACGACGAAGTCCACGTCGAGCGCATAGCGGTCGGCCGGGTAGCGCGACTCGGTGAACTCGAGCGGATGGCCTTCCTGGTCGAGGATGATCCGGCGCTCGACAAGCATCGGGTCGCCTTTGCGCATCTTGAGCCGGCGGGCGTCATCGGCGGTCGCCGGCTCGGACGCGATCGTCGCCCGGCCCCGCGTGGGGAGACAACCCGCGCGGACCAGGACCGCATGCAGGGATTCGCGCTCGAGGTCCGCCGCCAGCACCGCCGCGGCCGCGCGCCGGTTGAGGCGCGCCGACTCCACGGCGATCGGGTGCCCGTCCGCGAGCCGGATCCTCCGCAGCCAGACGAGCTTCTCGCCATCCTTCAGCTGCAGCCGGACCGCCTCCTCGCGGGTCGGCGCGCGGAGCGCCCGGCCCAGGACGCGAGAGCTCGGCGTGCGGCCCTGGCGGTGCATCTCGTTCGAGAAGCTCAGCAGGCTGTTCGCGCGGCGGTGCGTCGGCGCCTCGCCGACAAAGGTCCCGCGCCCCGGAATCCGGTACACGAGGCCTTCCTGGATGAGCCTGTTCATCGCGTGGCGCGCCGTCATCCGGCTCACGTCGAACTCCTCGCACAGCTCGGCATCGGAGGGAAGCTCCGCGCCTGGCGTGAGCTTGGCGAGCCGCTGCCGGATCGACTGCTCGATCGTCCGGTATCGAGGCGTGAACGTGTCTTCGCGGGGGGCGCCGACCACGGCCATCGCCGTCAATGTATAGCTATCTAGACAAAATGCAAGTGGGGCCTAGATTGGTGTCGCCGATCCATGCAGCGCCGCCCCGATCGCACCGGCCCAGACACCGAGCTCGCCGCATACGATCTCGACCCGGCTGACGTCGGTCACGTGCACACGGGTCGCGACCTCCTGGCGGATGGGGTCGAGAAGCATGTCCCCCGCCGCGGCGATCCCGCCGCCGATGACGACGCGGTCGACGCTGAGAAGCACGACCACGTTGCTCACGCCGATGCCGAGGTAGCGGCCGGCGTCCTCGATTCCTCGCCGTGCCATGGCATCCCCGTCCCGCGCGGCCGCGACCGCATCCTCGACCGACGGCCGGCCGCACGCCGAGGCGATGGCTTCGGCCTTCGCCAACGCTTCCAGGCAGCCGCGATTGCCGCAGTTGCACAGCGGGCCGTCGGGCAGGATCGTCTGATGGCCGAACTCTCCGGCGGTGCCTTCGTAGCCGAGGTAGAGCCGGCCCTCGAGTACCAGCCCGCCGCCGACGCCGGTGCCGAGTGTGACGCCGAGCATCGAGGTGGCGCCGCGGCCGGCGCCCAGACCATGCTCGGCGAGCGCGAATGCCCGGGCGTCGTTGATGAGCCGGGTCGGAATCTTCGCGGCCCGGCCGACTTCGGCGGTGACGGGAAGGCCGTCCCAGCGGCCTGGAATGTTGGGGATGAACCTCGTGACTCCCGCCGCCGGGTCGAGCACGCCTGGCATGCCGATGCCGATCGTGGTGATGCCCTTGAGCTCACCGGCGACGCCGGTAGCCACACCCATCATCTGCCGCAGCACGCTCTGCTCGCCATCGCGAGTGTCGGTGTGCACGCGCCCGGTCTTGACGAGGCGCGCCTCGGCGCCGCGCTCGACTACCGCCCACTTCAGGTTTGTCCCTCCGAGGTCCAGGCCGAGGTGGAGCGACACGCCGCCTATAGTGCCGCCAATGCCTGAGGTCATGACCGTGCTCGGTCCGATTCCGGCGGCCGAGCTCGGTGTCACGGACGCGCACGATCATCTCTTCCTGCGCAGCCCGGCACTGCCCGGCCAGGACTTCGACGACGTGGAGGGGGCGGTCGAGGAGGTGGCCGGCTCGGACCTGGAGACGATCGTCGAGGTCACACCAATCGGCCTGGGGCGCAACCCCGCGGGCATGCGCGAGGTGTCTGAGCGCACCGGCGTCCACATCGTCGCCGCGACCGGCTACCACCGCGACGCGCACTACCCGCCGGGCCACTGGGTGCACACCGCGACGGTGGAACACCTGGCCGAGCGAATCGTTGCCGACCTAAAGACCGGTATGGACGGGGAGGCCGCGTGCGCCGGTGTGATCAAGGCCGGAGCGTCGTATCAATGCATCACACCGTCCGAAGAGCGGCGGCTGATAGCGGCCGCGGTCGGATGCAAGGAGACGGGCGCGCCAATCCTGGTGCACACCGAGATCGGCACCATGGGCCACGAGATAGTCGACCTGCTGACGCGCGAGGGCGTCGCGCCCGACCGCATCATCCTCGCCCACCTCGACCGCAACCCGGACCTCGAGCTGCACAGCGAGATCGCGGACCGCGGTGTGTGGCTCGAGTACGACACCGTCGGTCGCATCAAGTACCGGCCGGACAGCCAGCTGCTCGAACTGATCGCCGGCGGCCGCCAGGACCGGATGATGCTCGGCCTCGACCTCGGGCAGCGTGACTACTTCCGCGCGTTCGGAGGCGGGCCAGGTCTCGGCTACCTGATGAAGGGGTTTGTGCCCCGGCTGCGCAAACGCATCGGCGACGACGCGGTGCGTACCATCCTGGCCGAAAACCCCTCGCGGGCGTTCGCGATCACGATGCCATGAGCGAGCGCTTCGACGTCCTGGTCGTGGGCTCGGGTTCGGCCGGCAGCTCGGCCGCGATCAGCGCCGCGCGCCTGGGCGCGCGGACGATGCTGATCGACCGCATGCCGTTTCTGGGCGGGACGTCGACCGCGGTGCTCGACACCTTCTACGCCTTCTACACGCCGGGCGAGCACCCGCGGCGCGTGGTCGGCGGGGTCGGTTGGGAGATCGCGCGGCGCCTGACGGAGCAGGGGATGGCGTTCGAACGTCCGAACACGTACGGCGCAGGCACCGGCGTGACCTACGACCCCGAGGTGCTCAAGGTGCTGTGGGAGAGGCTGGCGGAGGACGCGAAGGTCGAGGTGCTCCTGCACACATGGGCGACCGGCGTCCACCAGAGAGACGGCCGGATAAGCGGGGTGCGTGTCTGGAACAAGAGAGGCGAGTCCGTAATCGAGGCGGCGGTGATCGTCGACGCGTCCGGCGACGCCGACCTGTGCGCGATGTCCGGCGTGCCGTACGAGGACGCGAAGTCGACTCCGAACCTGCAGTCGCTCTCGACGATCTTTCGCGTCGCCAACGTCGACGTCGAGAAGGCGGCCGCCCTGCCCAAGACCGAGCTGTGGGCGATGATGCGCGCCGCCGCCGAGTCAGGCGAATACCGGCTGCCGCGGCTCGAAGGCTCGTGGCACCGCACGCCTCATCCCGGTCTGATCACCGTCCACATGACACGCATCCCGAACGTCGACGCGACCGACCCCGAGCAGCTCACGCATGCCGAGATCGAGGGACGCCGCCAGGTGCGCGAGTATCACCGCTTCCTCCGCGACAGGGTGCCCGGCTTCGAGCGTTCAGTCCTGGTTGCGACGAGCCCGGCAATCGGCGTGCGCGAGAGCCGCCGCGTGATCGGCGACTACCGCCTCACGCGCGACGACGTCCTCAACGCCAGGCGTTTCGAGGACGAGGTCGCGCTGTGCGGAGCGCCGATCGAGGACCACGCCGCGGGCCCGGACACGAGATGGACGTATGTGCCGGAGGGCGGCGTCTACGGAATTCCGTACCGGTGCCTGCTGCCGAAGGGCGTCGAAGGGATGCTGGTCGCGGGACGGTGCTTTTCCGCCACCCACGACGCGCATGCGTCGGCGAGGTCGATGGGCACGTGCATGGCGATGGGCCAGGCGGCGGGTACGGCCGCGGCGATGGCGGCGGCAACGGATGGCTTGCCGCGCGGGATCGACGTGGCGAAGCTGCGCGACTGCCTCCTCGAGGGGGGCGCGCTCCTCAGCGCGACAGGTGCAGCAGGCCTAGCTGACCCCACAACGTCATCCGGTCGGGGATGAACCACGACTCGGCGATGCGGCCGTCCGCGTAGCGGTCGACGCGCAGTTCGTCGAACGAGACCGGGTTCCCCGTCGGCGCCAGTGCGCCGGCGGGAAACGCCGCTTTCCCCGTGTGAGTGCCGCTGCCCGTCCAGCGGCTCAAGACGCGATCGCCCTCCGCGAGCTGGTCGTGAAGGGTCGTCTTGAGGTCGGGAATCGCGGTCCGCAAAAGAGTCGCCTGCCTCTTGATCTGATCGCGACCCTTGATCGGCGGGCTGCCCGGCCCGTGGCTGATGACGTCCTCAGCCATGATCTCGTCGGCGGCGTCAAGGTTTCCGCGCCCGAAGACCTCTTCGTAGAGACGCCGCGAAAGATTCTTGTTGGCCTCGGTCTCGCGTGGGAAGGAGATCCAGCCTTTCGGCAACCTGTAGGTCACGAGCCGGACGCGTTCCACGCCGGCCTGGACCGCCGGGTCACGCTCGGCGCGCGGCCCTACCACCTCGGCCGCGAGGCGGCTGAAGCCAAGCCCGGTCAGACGGCCCGACGACGCCGGGTCGAGGAGAGCGCCCGCGCTGAGCAGCTCTCCCGTGCCGGCCATCGTGACCATCCAACCAAGGTGCGCGTTGAGAAGCCGCTGGAGCTCGTCGCGGTCGACCGACGCTCGATCTGGACCCTCCTCCAGGACCAGGACCGTCAGGTCCTCGGTCGCGAAGTCGGCTTGCGGCAGCGGCGTCTCCTCTTCCATATGTCTACTGGACCACGCCCTTGGTCAGCCCGACGAGGTGGCCCTGCGGGTCCGTGAAGTAGGCGAACGTGAGGTTGTAGCTCGGCACCTCGGTCGGCGGCACGATCGTCTTCCCGCCGAGCTTCTCGGCCTTGGCGAGGTAGGCGTTCGGGTCGTCGACCTCGATGAAGACGGTGACGTGGCCGGCGCCGCCGTCCTGGCTCGTGCCGACGCCGCCGCCGATGCCGCCTTTGGCCGCCGTGACCAGGCCGTAGTCCATGTCGCCCGTCGCGCCTTCGATCTTCCAGCCGAAGAGGTCGGAGTAGAACCGGCGCAACCTGGCTCCGTCCTCGCCCACCACCTCAAACCAGACCACTGGGTTTTTCATGACTTGACCTCCACTCCAGGTAATGTGACCATTCGGTCACTCGTAATATATGTGACCATAGAGGCACATGTCAACCGGAATCGCCTGGGGCGCCACCTACAATCCGCGAGTGGCCGACGACCTGGCCTTCCGCGCCCTCGCCGACCCGACCCGCCGTCTGCTCCTCGACCTGCTGTTCGAACGCGAGGGCCGGACCCTCTCCGATCTCCACTCCGAGGTGGCCGGGATGACGCGGTTTGGGGTCATGAAGCACCTGCGGATCCTGGAGGCGGCGGGCCTGGTGGTCACGCGGCGGGTCGGGCGCGAGAAGCTGCACTACCTGAACGCGGTGCCGGTCCAGCTGATCCACGATCGGTGGGTCAGCAAGTACACACATCGGAGCGCATCCGCGCTTGCCGACCTGAAGACGGAGTTGGAGAGAGGTGAACCGATGAGCGCGTCGCCGAGGCAGGTCTACCAGGTGTTCATCCGGGCGTCAGCGGACCAGCTCTGGGACGCGATCACGAGGCCCGAGTTCAGTGCGCGCTATTTCTACGGCTCGCGGGTAGAGACGACCGCCGAGGTGGGCTCACCCATCCGCCACCGCGCGCGCGACAGCGAGGAGCTGTGGGGCGACGACGTCGTCCTCGAGTCGGAGCGGCCGAAGCGGCTGGTGCACACGTGGCGATCGCTCTACAACCCCGAGCTCGCAGCCGAACCGCGCAGCCGGGTGACGTGGGAGATTGAGCCGCAGCCGGGCGGGGTGTGCCGGCTGACGGTGATCCACGACGAGCTGGAAAAATCACCGAAGACGGCGGAGGCCGTGGCCGGCGGCTGGATGTTCATCATCAGCGGCCTGAAGACGCTGCTCGAGACCGGCGAGCCGCTGGCGGAGAGAAGCGCCGGCGCGGCGTCCCGGCCTGCGGATATCGGATAGTCCGGACTAACGGCGGTTTTCGCGCGAGAGGATGGCTAATAGTCCGGACTAACGGCGGTTTTCGCGCCGGCCCCGCGCCGCCATTACCCTCTGGCCCTGAGCGTCACGCGTTCGTCCCGCGCGCACGGACCCACGCCGCCTCGAAAACCAGGCTCAGCGCCAGCACCGCCAGGAACACCAGCTGCTCGTCGCCGCGGATGTAGCTGCGGCCGGGCACGATCTCCGCGAACGTCAGCAGCGCGAGGGCAGACCAACCCGTGACCGTGACCAGGCAGTGGGCGTGGCGGCTGCGCCAGAAATTAAGCCCGCACCAGGCCGCGCCGGCGACGAAGGCGATGCCATCGAGCGCGAACTCCGCGCGGCGAGGGAGAAACGGCGCGAGCAGCAGCAAAGCGGTGACCACGCCGAAGAAGGCGACCATGGCTGGCCCTGTGGCCGGCAGCAGGCGGTCGACGATTCGCTTCGCCTGGGTGTCTGCTTGGGAGGCGGGCGGCGACCAGCCAAAAAGCGCTCGGGGCGAACAGCACGACTCGTTGTTGCTCATGAAGCGAGGCTACGGTCTACCCCCGGGGGGAGAGTCAAGCGGCACCGAAAAGTATTTGCTTCCTGCGAGCTCGGCCGTGTGCCGCGCTTTGAACTCGTCGATCCGGCGGACGACGTCGCGCAGCGTATCGATGCGTTCCTCGGTCCGGGAGCGGGCGGCGTTCAGCGTTTCGGCGAGCCTCGGGCCGATCCTCGTCTCGCCCCGACGCATGTACGTGTCGGCCAGGACCTGAATCTCGGCCAGCGTCAGGCCCAGGCCGCGGAGCGTCCGCACGACCTCGACGCACCACAGCGCTTCCTGGTCGAACAGGCGGTAGTTGCCCTGGCTTCGACCGACGGAGTAGATGAGGCCCAAGCCTTCGTACTCGCGCAGCGTCTTGACCGGCGTCCCGGTGCGCCGCGCGAGGGCGCCGATGGTCATCGGCCTCAGTCGATCATGGCCAGGAACTCGGGCGAGCTCCTGATCGCGTCGAGGTCGGTGTCGTGCCTGGCCAGCTCGTAGAGGTCCGGTCGCAGCTGTATCCCCCTGAGCAGATAACGTACCGATTCCTCGGCCTGGCCGCGGAGCGCGTAAAAGCAGCCGAGGTTGTAGGCGGCCGCGCCGCGGGCGCGATCGTCAGAGAAGGTCGCGTGGGCGAGCTCGTAGCCCCACTTCGCCGCCTCCTCGGCCGCGGCGGGGTCCCCGTGGTCGCCGTACCAGAACCCGAGATGCCCGGCGAGATGAGTAGTGGTGTTGAGCTGGACGACCTGCCACAGGCGCTGCGCAGGCCGGCGGACGCCCGGCTTGTCGAGGTCTTGGTCGGTGCATCCGTCAAGAGCCGCCGCGAGCTCGTGCCACGATTGGCCGCCCGCGAGGAGAATCGACCCGGCCGGCAGATCGTGGGTCCGCTCGAAGATCTTGGCGTTCTCGACGTCGAAATCGTCGGACACGGGACTTGGCTCGGCGCCGGTGCGCACGGCAAGGATCTCCTCCGCCGCGAACTCCCGCCACGACGCGAGATGGGCGAGGTGGTCCCTGGCCGTCCAGAGTCCAGCAAGCGCCGGTGGACCGTCGGTCACGAACGGCAGCAGGCTAAGCTCTTCCTTGCGTCGCCCTGCCTTGATCAGCCCACGTAGTTTCTGCTTCAGTTGTCGCCTCCACGCAGCTATGTCGAAGCCGACATACTACACCAAGATCTGCGAGCTCCTTGACCGAAGAGACTGACGACCTGGCGTGGCTGCCGTTCGCGCCGCAGGGCAAAGAGACCCTCCGTCTCGCTCTCCGCCGCGCGCTGCTGGATGCGATCCGCTCCGGCACGCTCAGGCCGGGCGTGTCGCTGCCCGCGTCGCGCGTTCTCGCCCGCCAGGTCGGGCTGTCCCGCGGCGTGGTGAGCGATGTCTACGAGCAGCTGGTCACCGAGGGGTACGTGATGTCGAGGCCGCGGCTCACGCCCATCGTCGGCTCGGTGACAGCGCTGCCCTCACCTCGGCCGCCGCCCGAGGTCGTGCGCCCTGCCCCGGCGTATGACTTCATGCCGACGATTCCCGACACGTCGCTTTTTCCGATGCGGAAATGGCTCGCCGCTTACAACGAGGCGGCGCGGAGCGCGCCCCCGAGGGTCCTCGACTATCGGGAATCGCTCGGTGAGCTCTCGCTGCGCCTCGCCCTTGCCGACCGCCTCGGCCGGACACGAGGCGTCATCGCCGACCCGGCGAGGATCGTCATCGTCCAGGGCACGGCGCAGGCGACGGACCTTGTGCTTCGAGTCCTCAAGCCCCGGGGGAAGGTTCGCATCTGCGTCGAGGATCCTTCCTTCACGACCCAGCTCGAGCGCATCCGGGCGCACGGCCTGGAGATCGAGTCGCAGCCGGTCGACGACCGCGGCCTCGTCGTGGACGGCCTCGATTGCGACGCCGTGATCGTCACGCCCGCCCACCAGTTTCCGACTGGCTCAGTGCTCAGCGGTCCTCGCCGCCGGCAGCTGGTGGAGTGGGCGGCCCGCAGCGACGCGCTGCTGATCGAAGACGACTACGACGGCGAGTTCCGCTACGACCGCGAGCCGATTCGCGCTCTGCAGGGCCTCAGCCCGGACCGCGTCGCGTACCTGGGCACGGTGTCCAAGACGCTGGCGCCGGCGCTGAGGCTGGGCTGGATCGTCGCCCCGGAATGGCTCATCGACGACCTCCGCCAGGCGAAGCGGTTGGCGGACGACTTCACCCCCGCGCTCGATCAGCTCGCCCTCGAGGTTCTGATCAGGTCGGGCGAGTACGACCGCCAGCTGAAGCGCGCGCGGCAGGTCTACCGGCGGCGCCGCGACCTGCTCGTGAACACGCTGCGCAAGGCTCTGCCCCGCCTCCGGATCGAGGGCATCGCGGCCGGCGTCCACCTCGTCCTCGCCCTCCCGGAAACCATAGACGACGCCGCGATCACCGCCGAGGCGAGGGTTGCGGGGATAGCGCTCGAGCCCCTTTCCCGGTTCCAGATCCGCGCCCGGCGCTCCGGCCTCGTGCTGGGCTACGGTCACCTGCACGAGTCCGCCATCCCGGCGGCGGTGCAGGCGCTGGCTCGAATCCTGGCGCGCCACCTGGGATAGGGCCAGACATTACCTATTAGATAGGGCCAGCCTCAAAACCCCCTCCGGCTGACCGGGCAGCCTCCATCATCGAGGCATGCACGCGAGGCACTCGACAGAGATGCAGATGGCGCGATTTCGCGCGTCGGCGCACGGCACGCAAGGAAAACAAAATCGTGGAGGTTCGCGGATCACGCAGCAGTCGGTAGATCTCTTCGTGCATCTCGCACACGCGTCGCCGATGGCCGCGATCGCCCAGTTGGACACTCACCCCTCGCTTTCCAGGGCGACGTCCAGCTGGGGTGAGACCGCGCTCCAGGCCGCCAGCCACCTCGGCCACCGCAAGCTCATCGCGCGGCTCGTCGACTGTGGGTTGACGCTCGACCTTTTCGCAGCGACGGCGCTCGGGGACGTCGCGGCGGTGAACGCGATCATGGCCGCCGGCCCGAAAGATCTGTGCGGCGTCCATGACCTTCCGCTTCTTCACTTCGCCGTCATGAGCCGAGACCTGGAGATAGTCGAGGCTCTCATCGCCGCCGGCGTTCCCCTCTGTCCGCCCGCGGCAAGCCTCTCCCCGATTCACTCCGCCGCCGGCATCGGCTCGAAGTCGATGGTCCATGCCCTGGTTTCAGCGGGCGCCGACGTTTCCTTCACGGATGCGTTCGGTCAGACCGCGCTGGACTGGGCCTACGAGCTGCGCGTGACGGATCCGGAGATGCTGGAGCTGCTCGGCGTGCCTAACGTCCGCGCCGGGCGCCGGTCCGCTTAGCAGAGCTCCTACCCTTCGACCGGGCGGTCGACACCTTCTCCGGGTCGAGCTGCGACTGCAGCCAGCGGCACCAGGCCAGGTAGTCGCGTTCGGCCCCGATGCCGCGACGCAGCGCGGCGAACTCACCGAACCGGGCAGAGCTCGGGTCGGGGGCGCCGGAGTCGCGGGCCTCGATGGCCGCGGCGCGCTGCTCCAGGGCGGCCAGGCGATGTTCGTGGACCTTGACCTGGTCCTTGAGCAGGCCGATCGCAGAGGCCGCCTTGGCCTTGCGCAGCGCGAAGGCCTTCACGACCAGCTCGTCGTTCATCGGCCTCGGCTGGGGCGGTATGGCGACCCACTTCGAGAGCTCCGCCCTGCCCGCCGACGTGATCGCGTGGACGCGGCGCGGCGGGCCGGCGCGGGGATCGAGGCGTTCGAAATCGACCAACCCTTCCTGGACCAGGCGAGCCAGCTCGGGGTAGATCTGCCCGTGCCTGGCCTGCCACAGAAAGCCCAGAGGCGGCTTCATCTGGCGGGCGATGTCGTAGCCGCTCTGCGGCTTCGTGGCCAGTAGGGCCAGGATGGCGTAGCTCAGGCTCGACAGCACTGGCGGAAGCGTAGCAAGGCGCGCCGGGCCGATTAGCCGCCCGAGCCAGGCCGGCCATCGCGTCGAGACGACCGGCGTGACCTACTTGCGCATTCGCGGGTCGAGCGCGTCGCGGAGGCCGTCGCCGATGAACGAGAAGGCGAGCAGAGTGAAGCCGATCGCGAGCGCGGGAAACACGACGGCGGTCGGGTTGGCGTAGATCGCTTCGTAGCCGTCGTTGACCATCTGGCCCCACGTCGGCTGGGGAGGCTGGATGCCCACGCCGAGGAAGCTGAGCACCGCCTCGAGGAAGATCGCCTGCGGAATGCCGAACGTCAGGGTGACGATGATCGGTCCGAGGGAGTTCGGCAGCAGGTGCCTCGTGATGATCTTGAACGGCGGAGTGCCGGACGAGCGCGCAGCCTCGACGAACTCCTTCTCCTTGATCGAGAGCACCTGGCCGCGGACCAGGCGCGCCAGGTTGACCCAGCTCGTAAGCGCGATCGCACCGAAGATCGGGATCAGCTGCACGAACCACGCGCCCTGCACGTGCCAGACCGAGACGACGACCAGGACGAACAGTAGATCGGGAAACGCGTACCAGATGTCGGTGAAGCGCATCAGCAGGTTGTCGACGCGGCCGCCGAGGTAGCCGGCACAAAGACCGATCGTCAGACCGATCGGAAAGATGATCCCCTGGACGAGGATACCGACAGTCAACGAGACCTGGCTGCCGATCAAGAGCCGGCTGAGAGCGTCTCGTCCGAGCACGTCGGTGCCGAAGACGTGTCCACCGATTCCTGGTCCGACCTCGATGGTGTCGACGTGCTGGGTGAACGGATCGGGTAGAAGTCCCATACGTATCAGCAGCGGCGACGCCACCGCCACCACGATCAGCGCCAGGACGATCGCAAGGCCGATGAGGGCGAGCCTGTTGCGCCGGAACCGCGTCCACGCGTCGCCCCAGAGGCCGACCTGTTGCTCGCCGACCTCCCAATCGATCGCCTGCTCGATCGCGGCCGCCGGCAGCGCCATCTACGAGACTCTCACGCGCGGATCGATCGCCACGTAGAGGATGTCGACGACCAGGTTGGCGACGGCGATTACCACGGAGAAGAGGACGGTGGTGCCGAGGAGCATCGGGTAGTCGCGCGACGTGACTGCGACGACGAAAGCGCGGCCGATCCCGGGAATGCTGAAGACGGTCTCCACGATCACGGACCCGGTGATCAGGATGGCGAACGTGGGTCCCAGCGTCGTCACCACGGGGATGAGCGAGTTCTTCAGGATGTGGCGAACCACGACCAACCTCTCGGTGAGGCCTTTCGCCCACGCGGTGCGGACAAAGTCCTGGCGGATCGTCTCTAGCGTCGACGCGCGGGTCAGCCGGGCCGTGAAGGCGATCGGCAGGAGCGCCAGCGTGATGACCGGCATGATCAAGTGGTCGTCGAGGTCGAACCCGCCGGCGGGCAGGTAGAAGTTTCCGCCGGTCGCCTTGTACATCAGGACTGAGAACAGCACGACCATCAGCGCGCCGATGACGAAGTTCGGGAAGGAGGCGGCGAAGGTGGCGAATCCCATCAACGCGTAGTCGAGGCGCGTATTCTGGCGCAGCGCGGCGAGGACGCCGAGGCCGATGCCGAAAGGCGCGATGAGACAGAAGGCGAGGAAACCGATGGTCGCGGTGTAGGGCCATCCCTCGCCGATGAGCGACGTCACCGTCTTGCCCTGGTACTGGTACGAAAGGCCGAAGTCGAAGTGGACGACGTTCGACACGTACAGCAGGAACTGTTCGAAAACAGGCTTGTTGAGGCCGTACTTCTTGTCGAGGGCTTCGGCTACGACAGGCGACAGCGGCCGCCCTGAGGTCCTGTCCCATGGGCTGCCCGGCGCAAGGTGCATCAGGACGAAGGTGATCACGATCACGAAGAAGACGACCGGGATCATCCACAGCAGCCGCCGCAAGACGTAGATCGTCAGGCTCACCACCCGGCTGCCGCCCGCGGCGGTGATGCGCTCGGTGAGCGAAGCGCCCGGACCCGGGCGCCTCGCGGTCACTGCCAACCGGTGGTCTCAGTGCTGAACGATGTAGGCGTCATGCCAGAAGAAGTTCCCTGGCAGGCTCTGGTCATCGTCGGGGGTGATCGTCAGACCCTTCACGTAGGGCTTGATCAGGTCGTACTCGTAGTCCTGGTAGAGGAAGGCAACGCCGGCCTGGTCGATGAGCATTCTCTGCGCGGTGGCGTAGTCCTTGTTGCGCTGGCTCTGGTCAAGCTCACTGTCAGCCTTGGTCACGAGGTCGTCGTAGCCAGGAAGGATCGGGCATCCCCAGTTGAGGGTGTGACAGGAACCTTTGAAGAAGACGTCGAACCAGTCCTGCTGGTCGGGGTAGTCCGCGCCCCAGCCGTCCGGGCCGTAGATGTCGAACTGGCCCTTGCGAATCCGGCTGGTCACGGTCTTGCTGTCGACCACCTCGAGCTGGAGGTTCAGGCCCAGGTTGTTGTTCCACTGGTCGACGAGGAACTGGTTGATGGTCTTGTTGCGCGTCGTGTTCCGGGTCAGCAGCGTGAACTTGTTCAGCTGCGCCGGATTGACACCGGCGTCCTGGAGCAGCTTCTTGGCGGCAGCCGGGTCATAGCTCTGAGCGGTGTCCGACGTGTCGTAGCCCGGCATCCCCTTGGGGATGTAGCTCATGATCGCCTGCTGGATTCCGTGCTGGACCTGCTTGGCGAGCTTGTCCCGGTCGATGGACTTCGCGAACGCCATGCGGACCTTCGGGTTGTCGAGTGGGGGTCGCTGGGCGTTGATCGCCATGTAGAACGTCGACAGCCGGGGAAAGATCTGGGCCTCTTTGCTGAGCTTGGGGTCGGTGCGCACGACGTCCACGTTGGTCAGCGGCACTGTCAGCTGGTCGAGGTCACCGGTCAGGTACTTCGCGTACGCGGTGTTCGCGTCGGCGATGAACCACTCGACGATCTTCTGCAGGTGGGGCGCCCCGCCCCAGTAGTGCGTGTTCGGGACCAGCGTCGCGTGGTCCTTGGAGACGATCTCGGAGATCTTGTAAGGACCGTTGCCGACGATCGTGCTGGCGTTGTTGGCCCACTGCACAGGCTTCGTCGTGTCGTTGGAGGGGAACGGTCCGCCGGCGGCCTGCTCGACGATGTCCTTGCGGATCGGGGCCGCGACCCACAGGGTTACCACCCACTTGAAGAACGCCGCCGGGTGCGCCAGCCTGATCACGAACGTGTGGTCGTCCGGAGCCGATAGCCCCAGGCCGTTCAGATAGTTGTCGATCGCGCTCGCGCTGGACACGTCCACGTTGCCGTAGTCGGCGCCCCCAGCGATCGTGGTGTCGAAGAACGGGTCGACGTAGCCGGCGCCAAGCGCCGGGTTCAACAGGTGCTTGAAGCCGTAGACCCAGTCTGAGGCGGTCACCGGCTTGCCGTCGCTCCACTGGGCGTTCGAGCGAAGGTGGAAGGTGTAGGTCAGGCCATCCGATGAGATGTCGAACTTCTCCGCCGCGGCCGGCTGAACGTCGGTCAGCTGGGCGTTGGGCTTGAGCAGCGTCTCGAACACCTCGCGGCCAACCCCAGCCTCGTACGTGTAGGTTTGCTGGGTCGGATCGTAGCTGTTCGGCTCGGTCCCGTCGTTGACGTTGAGGATCTGCTTTTCAGGCGGCGCCAGAGTTCCCTGGCTCGGACCGCCCCCCGCCGAGCACGCGCTCACTACGAACAGGCCTGTCATCGCGAGCGTCACCGCCCGGATGCTCGTGCGTCCATGCATCGCGCCTAACCTCACCGACTTCACCCTGCAGCCTTCTTCCCGTCAGCACGGGGCGAGAGTGCGCCGGCCGCAGGTCTCACTCAAGTACCGGAGTCCCGCTCGCCTCAATCTATCACAACTATGTCGTCTTAGACATATGTGGGCTGATAGTGGAAGAGGATGTGCTGGAGTAGCGGGGCATCCTCTCCCGCTGCCACTGATCAAGGTATGTCGATATTGACATATGCCTGATTCGACGCTAATGTTCCGAGACAGGAGTAGTGGCGGAGCACCGCCACCCCTCGCCGGCGCACTCTCGCCCCGGCACTGCCTGCACCGGGAAGAAGGCGAGGGGAGTCGTCACTCACTTCACAGGGGGAAGCCATGGCTCCAACCTCGTTCCGAATCCTCAAGACGCTTGCCGTCGGCGCGGCGTCGGGACTGGTGCTCGCGGCGTGCGGGGGAGGCAATCAGAGCTCCTCGCTCGCCTCCGACCAGACCCTGAACTTCCCGATCCTGTCCGACTTCGGCACCCTGGATCCCGCCGTCTCCGACTCCGAGACCGACCAGGAGATCCAGCAGAACATGTTCGACGGCCTGGTCAAGTTCGACGAGAACCTGAACATCGTCTCCGACCTGGCGACCGCCGTGCCCCAGCCTTCGGCGGACGGATTGACCTACGTGTTTCACCTGCGCCAGGACGTGACCTTCTCCAACGGCGACAAGCTCACGTCGAAGGACGTCCTCTACTCCTGGAACCGCGCCGCCGCGTATCAGGGGTCATACGCCACGAACCTTTCCGCGATCGTCGGCTACGAAAGGGTCTCAGGCAACAAGGCCAGCGGCGCCGCGCTCGAGGCGCTGCTGGAGAAGAACGACCCATCCGTGACGATGACCGGGCTCACGGCACCGGACCCGTACACGGTCCAGGTCAGCCTGTCCGCTCCCGCCGGCTGGTTTCTGACCGCCATCTCGCTCGCGGGAGCGACTGGCGAGATCGTCGACGTGAACGCGGTCAAGCAGGACCCTGACAACTGGTGGACCAAGCCGGCGACCGCGATCGGCACCGGCCCGTTCAAGATGGTCGACTACACGCCCAAGCAGGTGGTCGACTTCGCCGCTGTCGACAACTGGTGGGGCAGCCCCCGGCCCACGCTCAAGAAGGTCCACGTCGACATCTCCGTCAACAACGCGTCGACGGCGATCGCCAAGTACGAGCAGGGCGGCTACGACATCTACGGCTACGGCGGCTACAGCAACCTGCCCGTCGCCGACATCCTGCGGATCAAGGGCACGAGCAACGAGTCCGGCCAATTGGTCCTGCACCCGAAGGTGCGCACGACCTGGGTGACGTTCAACGTCCACTCGGACAACTCCCGTGTCGCCAAGGGACCTTTCACGATGGACCAGGGGCAGTCGGCCCACGACCTTCGCCTGGCCTTCGCGCTGGCCGTCGATAAGAAGAAGCTCGTCGACACGGTCTGCCAGGGCATCGTGTGCGTGCAGGCCACGGGCGGACTGATCTCACCGACGCTGCAGGGTTACGCCGGCGACAACACCGACCCGCTGGCCAAGTTCGACCCGGCCAAGGCGAAGCAGCTCCTGCAGAGCGCCGACCCGACGGGCTCCAAGACCAAGGGTCTCCAGTACGCCTACGACCCTGAGAACGCGCTCAACAAGGCCTCGGCGGAGTTCCTGCAGTCGCAGTGGCAGGACAACCTCGGCGTGCACGTCGACCTGCTTCCGGTCAGTCACTCGCAGTTCATCAAGGCGCGCCTGAGCGGGCACTACGTCATTTCCCGCGACGGCTGGCAGGCCGACTACAACCACCCTCAGGACTGGTACGACAACCTGTGGGGCAAGATCGTCGGCTGCCCCGACTCCGGCTGCAGCAGCGGATACGACTCGCCTGAGTACGACCAGCTGCTGGCCAAGGCCGACTCGGAGCCGCTGGACCAGGCCAAGTCCGACTACGCCAAGCTGGCCCAGATGCTGATCGACAACGTCCTGTACATCCCGCTCTACTACTCGGTCGGCGGGTTCCTGATCAAGCCCTACGTGAAGGGCGCGGGGACCAACAGCTTCTTCGACCACTACTGGAACGAGATCCAGATCCTCTCTCACTGAACGCGCGCTGGGGGCTCGTGATCGAGCGAGCTCCCAGCCCACCGACCTGGAGTAGCAAATGTTCACGCGAGGAACACTCATCTACATCGGCCAGCGCCTGGTCTTGATCACGCTTGCCGTCCTCGGCGTTTCGTCGCTGGTCTTCGTCGGCGTCCACAGGCTGCCGGGTGACGCGTTGTTCAGCGAGCACCTCCACGGGACGCAGTACGAGCTCACGCTCCACCACTACGGGCTCGACCGGCCGCTCTGGCAGCAGTACGTGACGTTCCTCTGGAACATGCTCCATGGCGACCTGGGTGAGTCCCTCGTCAACCGCGGCGTGCCGATCACGCCGATCGTCGCCCGCGAGATGTCGGTGAGCGCCGAGGTCGGCATGGTGGCGCTGATCGTCACCGTCGGGCTCGGGATGTCTTTCGGGGTGATCGCCGCGCTGCGCCAGAACACGTGGATCGACTACGTGCTGAGCACCACCTCAGTGATCGGATACAGCATGCCCAACTTCGTCATCGCGACGTTTCTCATCCTTGTCTTCGGCGTCTGGCTCGAAAACGTCACACAGGGAAATTTCTTCTACCAGATCGGCTGGCCCGGCCGTTACGGCAGCATCGGCGCGATCTGGCTGCCGGCGTTTGCGCTCGGGTTTCCGTCGGCGAGCATCGTCGCCCGCATGACTCGGGCCAGCATGCTCGAGATCCTGCAGCAGGACTTCATCCGCACCGCGCGCGCAAAAGGCCTGCCCACGGCGACGATCACGATCCGGCACGCGCTTCGCAACGCGCTGATCCCGGTCGTCACGGTCCTCGGCCCGCTGGCCATGGCGATCATCACCGGTGGCGTGGTGGTCGAGAACATCTTCGGCATCCCTGGTCTCGGCAAAGAGTTCGCGACCAGCATCCTCAACCGTGACTACAACGTGGTCATCGGCGTCTTCACGGGCTACGCGGCCCTGGTCGGCCTAACCAACCTCGGCGTCGACCTTCTGTATGTCGTGATCGATCCGAGGATCCGCTACTGATGGCGACCCCGGCGACGATAGTCGCCAGCCAGCCGATCGCGCCGGAGCAGGCAAGCCTGTGGAGCGACGCCTGGCGCAAGCTGCGGCGCAACAGGCTGGCGCTCGCCGGCGCGATCTATCTGACGTTCGTGGTCGCGGTCGCCCTGACCGCGCTCGTCTACACGCCGTACCCGATGGCGAAGGTCGGGGTCGGAATCCCCTACACCGGGCCGAGCCCCGAGCACCTGCTGGGCGTCGACACCATCGGCCGCGACGTGCTGAGCCGCCTCATGGTCGGCGCTCAGGTCTCTCTGCTTGTGGGCGTCGGCACGCAGCTGGTCGTGCTGGCGATCGGGGTGCCGATCGGCCTCGGCGCCGGTTACTTCCGCGGCTGGTTCGACCAGGTGATGACCTTCGTGATCAACCTGTTCTACGGAGTCCCGAACCTACTGGTGGCTCTCATCCTGGTGTTCCTGCTCGGGCCCAGCCTGACCAACATAATCGTCGCCATCGCGAGCACCGGCTGGATGGACATGGCGCGCCTGGTCCGCGGCCAGACCCTGAGCCTTCGCGAGCGGGATTTCATCGAGGCGTCGCGGGCAAGCGGCGCGCGGCCGGCCAAGATTCTCTTCGGCCACGTCCTTCCGAATGCGCTCGGCCCGATCATCGTCCAGGCAACGTTCGGCGTGCCGGCGGCCATCCTGTTCGAGGCGTTCATGAGCTTTCTCGGCCTGGGCGTCCCACCTCCGATGCCGTCTTGGGGCTCGATGGCCGCCGACGGGATCGTGGCCATCCGCATCGCGGCCTACATGGTCGTCGCTCCCGCACTGGCGCTCTCTTTGACCTTGATGGCCTTCAACTTCGTGGGCGACGGTCTGCGCGACGCGCTCGACCCCCGCCAGCGGCGCTAGAGTCCGGCCCTTTGGCCTCGCCGATCCTCCAGGTCAAAGACCTGCGGACGGAGTTCACGACCCACGACGGCGTGGTGAGGGCGGTCGACGGCGTGAGCTTCGACCTGTATCCCGGCGAAAGCCTCGGCATCGTCGGCGAGTCCGGCAGTGGAAAGTCCGTGACGGCGCTGTCGTTGCTGCGCCTCGTCCCCAGCCCGGGCAGGGTTGTGGGCGGGCAGGTCCTCTTCCACAACGACGACCTTTTGCAGCTGAGCGACGAGGACATGCGCGAGATCCGCGGCCGCGACATCGCGATGATCTTCCAGGACCCCCAGAGCTCGCTCAACCCGGTGCTGCGAACGGGCTTCCAGATCGCCGAGGCGATGCTGGCCCACCAGCGCGCGACTCGGGCGCAGTCGCTGCGACGCGCCGTCGAGCTGCTGAAACGCGTCCGCATCCCCGCCGCGGAGTCCCGGGCCAGGGACTATCCGCACCAGCTGAGCGGGGGCATGAGGCAGCGGGCGATGATCGCCATGGGGCTCGCGAACGCACCCGCGATCCTCATCGCGGACGAGCCGACGACCGCGCTCGACGTGACGGTGCAGGCGCAGATCCTCGAGCTGCTCGCGGACCTGAACCAGGAGCTCGGCGCCGCGGTCGTGATGATCACGCACAACATGGGCGTTGTCGCCGGGCTGTGCACGCGCGTCATCGTCATGTACGCGGGAAAGATCGTCGAGCAAGGCCCGGTCGAGCAGATCTTCGAGAACCCCCAGCACCCATACACGTGGTCGCTCCTGAAGTCGATACCGCGAGTCGACTCGCTGCGCCACGAACGGTTGCGCTCGATCGAGGGGATCGCGCCCGACCTCCTGCGCCCTCCCCGCGGATGCCGTTTCCATCCGCGCTGCCCGTTCCGCGTCGAGAAGTGCTTCTCCGAGGAGCCGAGCTTGAAGGAGGTCAAGCCGGACCAGCTCGCTTCGTGCTGGGTGACGATGGATCGCGCCCGAGCGGAGATGGGCGCCGACACCCTGCTCGACATCCGGCCCGGCGCCGCTTCCGGCGTGCATCCAGGCGAGCTGGTCGATTGATGGCGGAGGCGCTGGTCGACATTCCGCGACCCGCCGGCGACAACGCGCCGACGCTGATCCGGGTCGAAAACCTCGTCAAGCACTTTGCCGCCGGCATCGGCCAGACGGTCAAGGCCGTCGATGGCGTGAGCTTCGACATCAAGCAGGGCGAGACGCTTGGGCTGGTGGGCGAGTCCGGCTGCGGCAAATCGACGCTCGGCCGGCTGGTCATGCAGCTCATCCCGGTGAGCTCAGGAAAGGTCTTCCTCGACGACGTCGAGCTCACCAGCATCCGCGGCGAGAAGCTGCGCCAGAAGCGGCGCCAGATGCAGATCATCTTCCAGGACCCCTACGCCTCGCTGGATCCGCGGATGACTGTCGGCGACATCATCGCCGAGCCACTGGTGAACTTTGGCGTGATGCGCGGGCGCAAGCTGAACCAGCGCGTGCAGGAGCTGCTGCGCGTCGTCGGCCTGAACCCGAACTTCAACAACCGCTATCCGCACGAGTTCTCGGGCGGTCAGCGCCAGCGCATCGGCATCGCGCGCGCGCTCGCGCTCAACCCCAGGCTGATCGTCTGCGACGAAGCGATCTCGGCCCTCGACGTGTCGATTCAGGCCCAGATCGTAAACCTGCTCGAGGACCTGCAGCGCGAGTTCAAGCTGACCTATCTCTTCATCGCCCACGACCTGTCGGTGGTGCGGCACATCAGCGACCGAGTGATGGTGATGTACCTCGGCAAGATCATCGAGATCGCCGACAGCGTCGAGACGTACAGCAGCCCGAAGCATCCCTACACCAAGGCCCTGCTTTCGGCGATCCCATTGCCGGATCCGAAAGTCCAGCGCGGCCGCAGGCTGGTCGAGCTCTCGGGCGAGATCCCCTCGCCGATCAGCCCGCCGTCAGGGTGCCGTTTCCACACCCGCTGCCCCATCGCACGCCTCCCCACCCCCTGCGCCGAGCTCGAGCCGGCGCTGGAGGAAAAGGGCCGAGCGCACCTGGCGGCGTGTCACTTCTCTCAGGACGTCTGAGCGGGTCCACGAGACCTCGATGCTCATCTCGAGGATAGACTCGAGGCTGGACGGTTGCGCCATCCAGCCCCGGCCTGTGAGTAAGACGACACGATTATCCCCAACTGTGTGCCACTATGTCAAGACTGACATAAGGCCAGGTCGATGACGACACGGATCGACGAGATCGTCGACGGCATTTACCGCATCGCGCAGTGGAACGGGGAATCCACGATCACGTTCAACCAGTTCCTGATCGCGGACGAGCGACCGACGCTGGTTCACACCGGCCGCTACGGCGACTACGAAGGCGTCAGGTCCGCCGTTTCCGAGGTTCTCGATCCCGCGAAGCTTCAGTTCGTAGTGCTCCTGCACTTCGAAGCCGACGAATGCGGTGGCATGGATCGGTTTCTCGAGGCCGCGCCCGAATCGGTGCTCGCCGGGAGCTGGCTCAGCGTCGAGGTCAACCTGCGACGCTGGGGCTACCGCGGCAAGCTCCGGGGCTTCAAGAATGGGGAACTCCTCGACCTCGGCAAGCACAGGCTTCGGTTCCTGGAGACGCCACATGTCCACCACTGGGACTCGCTGATGCTCTTCGACGAGGCGACAAAGAGCATGTTCCCGGCCGACCTGTTCATGCAGGGCGGGGACCAACCGCCGGTGGTCAGGGAGGACCTGGGCAGTGAGATGTGCGCCATGTACCGGAGCCTCGGCATCTTCGCCCACGAAGAGCCGGTGCGGCGCGTCGTCGACACGATCGAAGGACTGCAGCCTGAGTGGGTGCACGCCATGCACGGCGGCAGCCTCACCCGTGACGCGCTGCCGAGCTACATTCGCGCACTCCGCGAGGAGGAGTTCGCGTTCGAGGGCCGGCTGCTGGGGCGCAGGCTGGACGGCAGCCTCGGGTAGGCCCACTGCAGCAGCGACAGCCCGCCGACGACGACGCACACCAGCAGATACCAGGAGCTGAACAGGGCGACCCCGACGACCATGACGCTGGCCGCGACCGCCGCGAGCCGCGCGCGACCCTCGAGGATGCGGATCGCGGAGACGACCGCGAGCACGTAGATGCCGACGAACAGGCTCGAGCTCGCCCGGATCAGGTCGGTGATGTTGACGGTCCCGGCGACCAGGGCGGCGAGCAGGCCGAGGTCGATGACCGCGAGGAAGCCAAGCGGCCGGAGCGATCCGTCCTTACCGAGCCACGCCGGCATGGCTCGAGCCTCCGCGAGCGCGCCGGCGAGCTTGGTGCCGCTGGCGATGTAGACGTTCATGCACCCCGCGGTGAGCGCGACGGCCAGCACCGCGGTGGCGACGCGGCCGGCGTGACCAAAACCCAGGGCGACCAGGTCGGCCAGCGGGACGTGCGACGCCGTCCCGCGGCTAATGCTGATGGTGGCGACCGCCAGGGCGAGGTAGAGCACCGTGACCACGGCGAAGGCCAGCGCCATCGCCCGCGGCAGGTCGACGGCCGGACGCCGGAACTCGCCCGCCAGCTGGGCCACCGCCTCCCACCCGACGAAGAGCCAGACCAGGATGTTCGCGGCCGTACCGACCGCCCACCACCCGTGAGGAGCGAACGGGACCCACCTGCTCGTCTCGACGTGCGGGAGGGCGAAGACGATCGCGACGATCAAGACCGCCACCAGCACGGACGAGAGGACCAGCTGGGCGGTGGACGAGACGCGCACGCCGAGCGCATTCGTTCCAAGCACGGCGGCGAAGATTGCGATCGCGACGACGATCGCCACCGTTGAGCTCGAGCCGGTCAGGTCGGCGACGTAGTAGCCGCCCATCAGCGCGACCGCCGGCGCACCGAGCAGGATCGAACCGAGAAACCACCCACCGACGACGACAGAAGAGGCTTCGCCCAGGCCCGCGCGCACGTAGGTCGAGACCCCTCCCGCCTCTGGATAACGTACTCCGAGAGCGGCGAAGGTGAGGGCGAGAGGAACCGAGAGGACGAGCAGGCCCGCCCAGGCGAAGATCGACGCCGGGCCGGCGGCCGCGACGCCCAGCGCCGGGACCAGGAGCAGGCCCGGGCCGATCAGGGCGCCGACGTAAAGCCCGGCGCCGCGGACGACGCCGATCGGCGGGCGGTTGGTCGATCTCGCCACGTGTTCCATGGTCGGTCGAGGCGAATGCCGGAATCAGGGCCAGACGGCGACTAATTCATTGGGCCAGGCGCGCTGTCTGCCCCGCCTCGGGTAACGAGCTGTGAACGCCGGCCAGCACGAGGTCGACCACCTTGACGAAAGTGGCCAGCTCGTCGGCCGTCACATCCTTGAATAGAAACTGCGCCCCCCTGTCCTGATCGCGCTTCAGCGCGCGCGCCAGCGTGGCGCCCTTCTCGGTCAACGCCACCACCGTTGCGCGGCGGTCCGTCGGATGCGCGGAACGCGCCGCCAGGCCGTCCGCCTCGAGCGCGTCTACCAGGCCGGTGATGTTCCGCGGGGTGACCCGCAGCGCCCGGCTCAGCGCCTGCTGGGTCGCCGGTCCGGACTGCTGGAGCTGCCACAGCAGGGCGGCCCGCGCCAGCGTGAGACCGCGTTCGACTAGGCCCGCCTGCATGCTGTCGCTGAGCACCAACGCGAGACCCCATAGGCGCTCCAGCGCAGCCGACCTGGCGGTTTCGGTAGTCGCTACATTGTGAAGTCGCTTCATCATGTGGTATCTTCCGGGTATGGATGATACAGCGCGACCCAAAACCGCGATACGCGTCAGGGGCCTGAAACGCAGCTTCAAAGCTCGACACGGCGAGGTCGAGGCGGTGGCCGGGATCGACCTGGACGTGGAACAGGCCGAGATCTTCGGCTTCCTCGGACCCAACGGCGCCGGCAAGACGACCACGCTGCGCATGCTCAGCACCCTGCTGCCACCGAGCGCGGGCGAGGCGACGGTGGCCGGCTGCGACGTGCGTCGACAACCGCAGCGTGTGCGCGAGCACATCGGCTACGTCGGGCAGGCGGGCGGAACGGACCACAGCGTGACAGGGCGCGACGAGCTGGTCTTCCAGGGGCGCCTCTACCATCTCTCCTCGCGCCGGTCGCGGCAAAGGGCGGCCGAGCTGCTGGCCGCGTTCGACCTCGAGGGCGTCGCCGACCGGACGATCGGAACCTACTCCGGCGGCCAGCGGCGCCGCCTCGACATCGCGCTCGGCCTGGTTCACCGCCCGGACGTTCTTTTCCTGGACGAGCCGACCACCGGCCTCGACCCTCAGAGCCGCGCCCGGATGTGGGACGAGGTCAAGAGCCTTCGCGACGCCGGAACCACTATCTTCCTGACCACCCATTACCTCGAGGAGGCCGACGCGCTCTGCGACCGCCTCGCCATCATCGATCGCGGCCGCATCGTGGCCCAGGGCACTCCTGACGAGCTCAAGAGAGCGATCGCCGGGGACGTCATCACCCTCGGCGTGCAGGGCAACCCCGCGCTCGCGCTGAACGTCCTCGCCACGCAGCCCTTCATCCGCGACCACGACCCCCTGGCACCCGACGGCGATTCGGTCCGGGTCTACGTCGACCACGGCGAGACTTCGATGCCCACCATCTTTCGCGTCCTCGAGCGGAGCGGGGTCGTGCTCAAGACCGTTTCCATGAGCCGGCCAAGCCTCGATGACGTCTTCCTGCGCCAGACCGGCAGATCCCTTCGCGAGGAGGCAGCCTGACATGACTCTGCTCGTCGACACCTGGACCGTCTTCCGCCGCTACTTCGCCAAGAGCCTCTCGAGCGTCCCCTACATGGGGGTCAGCCTGGCGCAGCCAGTCCTTTACCTCGTGCTGTTCGCTCCCCTGCTCAAGTCCGTGTCTTCGGTGCCCGGCTTTCCGGGAGGGGGCGCCTACAACGTCTTCGTGCCCGGGTTGCTGGTGCAGCTCGGTCTGTTCAGCGCGACGAGCGGCGGCTGGGCGCTGATCGCCGAGGTCAAGGCGGGCGTCATCGAACGCCTGAGGGTTACCCCGGCGAGCCGCGTCGCCCTGCTGCTCGGCCGCACGCTGCGCGACGTCGCGATGCTCATCGTCCAGGCAGGCCTGATAGTGATCGCGGCGGTTCCATTCGGCCTCTCGATTCGCCTTCCCGGCGTCCTCCTTGCCTTTGTGCTGATGGCCTTGATCGCGCTGCTGATGGCGTCGATCTCCTATGCGGCGGCCTTGTTGCTGCGGGACGAGAACACCTTCGGCGCGATCGTGTTCAGCGCGACGCTGCCGGTGCTCCTGCTCTCGGGGGTGCTGCTTCCGATGACGCTGGCGCCGGCGTGGCTGCAGGACGTGTCGGCCTTCAACCCGCTGCTCTACGCGGTCGAAGCCCAGCGCGCCCTCTTCGCCAACCAGATCGGCGACGTCAACGTGGTGAAGGGGTTCGTCGCGATCGGCGGCCTGGCGGCGATCACCGTCGTCGCCGCGTCACGGTCGTTCGGCCGGGCGGTCGCCTGATCGGCCTGCTGCAACGCGTGAGCGGGCGGGCCGAGAATTAGCACCGATGTTCGTGACCGGCCTGGTCAACCTCTACACCAACGACATGGAAGCGGCGATTCACTTCTACCGCGACCTTCTCGGCTTCGTGGAGAGCTTCCGCACTCCCCTCGAGGGTGTACCTGAGCATGTCGAGCTGCGCCTGGAGGGATTCACTGTCGGACTCGGTACGGTCGAGGCCGCCCGGAGAGTCCATGGGGTCGATGCCGCACCAGGAAGCCCGGCGATGGTGCTCGTCGTGTGGACCGACGACGTCGACAAGAGCTGCTCGGACCTGGAGGCTGCCGGCGTGCCTGTGCTTCAGCAGCCTCACGACACGGGCAACAACAACCGGAATGCTCTCTTGCGCGACCCAGATGGAAACCTGGTGGAGATAGTCGCCAAGCGTCGCTAGGAGTCGGTGGCTGTGCTTCAGCCGCCACAGACCGGACCGAAGTACGGCCAGGGAAGGCACAGCTGCGGAGAGAAGGCCGACCAAAGGGTGAGTAGGCCGATGATGACGAGCCCGCCGACCCAGATCGTGCCGGTGATGGCATTTCGCTTCGGCGCCGGCCACGCGCTCCAGCCCAGGCGGCGGGCGATTCTCGGACCCAGGCCGCTGTCGAGCAGGGGCCAGAAGATGAGGCCGAGAGCCACCAGGGCGGGGATGAGCATCTTGGTCAGGAGGCCCGGTCCAAGCTTGGCGAGCTGGAAGAGGGCCAGGAAGTACCACTCGGGTCGGGGATTGATCCCCGAGCGCGGGTCGGCAGGCTGCCCGACCTGAAGCACCGGCTGGCCGAGCCACGCCAGCAGGCCGAGCGTGATCAGGACGGCTGTCACCAGGACGGGGTAGGGCCAGAAATGGTCAGGGAAGTAAGGGTGGGTCCTGCTCTCCGGACCATCGTCCCCTGCCTGGCGGCGGGCCGCGCCAAGCAACAGGCCGGGCAGCGCGTAAAGCACCACGAGTGGATAAAGGGGGTGGCCCGGCCTGATCACGCTGAAGGCTCCGCGGGACCGAAGCGGCGGGACAGGCGGTAGTGGACGTAGAGCAGGAAGCTCAGAACCGCAGGAAGCAGCACGACATGGGCCATGAAGAAGCGCAGCAGCGTCGGGGGTCCGACCAGCGGCCCACCCTGCACGAGGTACTTGATGAACCCGCTGACACCGTCCGGCAGCACGCCGGCGCCGGAGATGATGGAGATCTCGCGGGCGCGGGCGAGGTAGGAGTTGGCGTCCCAAGGCAGCAGCGACCCGGTGAAGCTGAACAGGACGATGACGAGGAAGATCAGCACGCCGACCATCCAGTTCACCTCACGCGGCGCTCGGTAGTCCCCGTTCCAGAAGGCGATCGTCATGTAGGCAAGCGCGACAGCGATCAGCAGGTTCGCGCCCCAGAAGTGCATCCCGCGGACGAGCCAGCCGAGATATGCCGTGTGCTGGATGAAATCGACGCTGGTGTACGCGGGCGCCGGGTTGCCGGCGCCGTCGGGGACGTAGTAGAGACCGAGGAGAAAACCCGTGACGAACTCGACGGCGATCAAGATCACGGCCACCGCGCCGAGGTATCGGTAGGCGGCGCTGGCGTAGTTGGGGATTCGGCGGTTGAGCTCGGCGTCAACCGCATCGACGAGCTGGAAGCGCTCGTCCAGCCAACCCACGACGGCGGTTTGCAGCCCCATGCCGGCCTACTTATGAAAACCGAAGGCCCGGGGCGGCTAATCCCATCCGCGCGTGAAAGACGAACCAGCAAACCCAGCGCTTGGGGAGGTCACGGTCAGCTCAACCGCAGCACGTGCGTATGCCGGGTCGCCGCCCAGACGAGCTCGAATCCGTGTCCAAGCACAAACACGATCAGAAAAGCCGTCCAGACCTGAGACAGCGAACCCTGTCCTGTCAGCGCCCCACTCAGCGCGACGGCGGCGAGGATCAACCAGCCGATGCCGGTGACGATGCAGTGCGCTTCCCGACACCGCGCAAAGTTGGCGAGGCAGTACGTGCCGTAAGCAGCGAAGTAGGCAGCGCTCACATACAACCCGGCGCCGCCGGTCCACCTGCTGACGAGAAATACACCCGCCCCAAGCGCAGGTGCCCAGCAACCCCTGAGAACCGGCGCCGTCAGGTTCACGTATGTGTCTAGCGTCCGCTCCCAAAGGTTGGCGGCGGCCGACGGTGGTGGCGCGCACGTCCCCGCCACGCATGTCCACTGCTTGACCCATGAGTCGACGGTGCGTTGACTCATTTCACGCGGACAGCATCGCCACCATCGCCGAACCCGGTCCATCGAGCGCGAGAGCCCAATCCAGGGCGGTGTCGCCAAAGGGATCCTTGGCGGTGACGTCCGCCCCCGCGGAAAGCAGGACCTCGACGGCCGATGGGAAGCCCGCGGCGACGGCGGAATGCAGCGGCGGCAGGCTTGCCCTGGGCGGGTTGACCGCAGCACCCTCGGCGATGAGCAGCTCGACGACCGAAATCTCCCCGCTAATGACGCCGAAGTGAAGCAGCGGGAGGTCATGGATCCCGTACTCGAGGCGCGGGACCGAACGGAGCAAGGCTCTGATGATGGCGGTGTCGCCGAGCACGCACGCGGAGAACAGGTCGAGCTCGGCGCCGGCGTCGAGCAGCGCTGCCAGCAGTGAACGGTGCCCGAGATGGCACGCGGCTTGCTGGGCCGTTTCTCCCCAGCCGGACGTGGCCCAGACCACATGCGGGTACCGGCGCAGCATCTGGATCGCGACGGTCGGACGGTCGTGAGCGGCTTCCACGAATGCGTCCTCTAGTTCGGGACTGAGCTCCAGCAGCTCGCTTGCAGCGCGCATGCAGCACTCCGCGCGGCGGCGAAGCTCGTCCTCTTCCCAACACGGGGCGCGGGGTCGCCGACGAGATGCGCAGGCGCCGCGATTGCGGTGTCCCCTCGAGGCCACCAATATGCCCGATGATTGGTGTGGCGGCCAGATCCAATGCACGACGCCCAAACCAGACCAATCCCCAACCTGGCGTGGGACGCGCTGCTGGAGATCCGCGGCGCGGACGGCGTCGGTCCGTTCCATGCCCGGCTGGCCGGCGCCCTGCGCGAGGCGATCAGGGTCGGGCGTCTGCCGGGGGGAAGCGCCGTCCTGCCGAGCCGGCAGCTGGCGACCGAGCTCCGCTGCTCGCGCTGGGCGGTGACAGAGGCTTACGAACAGCTGATTGCGGAGGGGTACCTGGAAGGTCGCGTCGGCTCGGCGACACGCGTACGGCCCCAACACCTCGCTCGCGCCAGGACCGCCATCTCGTCCGCAGAGTCACGAGTTCCGCATCGGTACGACTTGAGGCCGGGCCTGGCGGACCTGCACGCATTTCCACGTGCGGCCTGGACGCGGGCGATTCGAGAGGTGATCGCGACGACGCCGGCCGAGGACCTCGCCTATCCGCCTCGCGGCGGCCACCTTCACCTGCGCGCGGTGATCGCCGATTACCTGCACAGGGTCCGTGGAGCCGCTGTGAACGCGGACGACGTGACGATCACGAGCGGCATCGTCGATGGTCTGATGCAGCTGACACGTGCCCTGGCGGCAGCCGGGCACCGGGCGATCGCGGTCGAGAACCCTGCCTGGATCCGACTGTTCGAGGGCGTGCGCCAAACAGGGCTGGAGCTGGTTCCGATCGGCGTCGATTCCGAGGGGATGCGGGTCCACGATCTGCGGTTCACGAGGGTGCGCGCCACGCTCGTGGCGCCGGCCCACCAGTTTCCGACCGGCAACATTCTCAGCCCGTCGCGTCGCGGAGACCTCCTCGAGTGGGCGCGAAGAGTCGACGGCCTGATACTTGAGGACGACTACGACGCGGAGTTCCGCTACGACCGCCGCCCGATCGGAGCGCTGCAGGGCCTCGCTCCGGACAGGGTCGCGTTGTTCGGGTCGCTGAGCAAGACGCTCGCCCCGGCGATCGGCCTGGGCTGGGCGGTGACGCCGCCCCATTGGACGGCCGCAATGAGGTCGGTGGAGCCGCGGCTCACAGGACCGTCAACGCTGGAGCAGCTGACGCTCGCCCGGTTCATAGAATCGGGCGCTTACGATCGGCACCTCCGCCATGCACGGCGGAGCTACCGATCGCGCCGCGACATGCTCAGCGCGGCTCTTGCCCGCGCGCTTCCGGACTGCACGATTTCCGGAGCCGAGGCGGGCATGCACTTCGTGGTCCAGCTTTCCAGCGGTGTCGCTGCCGCTGACGTCGTGTCGGTGGCGGCGGCCGATGGACTTCGAGTCGCCGAGCTGCGGACCTACTGGCTCGACTCCAGGCCGGCTGCAGGAGCGCAGGAAAGCCTGGTCATCGGGTACAGCAACCTGGCTGACGAGCGGGTCGAGGAGGCCGCGGCCGTGCTCGCCCGCGCGGTCAGAACAGTCCGCGATCGAGACCGCCGTCCACCGCAAGCGTCACGCCCGTGATGTAGCTCGCGGCGTCGCTCGCGAGGAAGACCGCGGCGTTGGCCAGCTCCTTCGGTGTGCCGTAGCGGCCGAGCGGGACCTCATGCCCCTTGCGTTCGATCGTCGCCTCGAGCGACTCACCCCCCCTTCCCCAGATCCGCTCGGCGACGTCCCTGATCCTGTCGGTGAGGATGTGTTCCGTCGCGATGCTGTTCACCCTGACGTCAGGCGCAGCCTCACGGGCAAGCGTCTTCGACATGCCGATCAATGCGGGTCGGAATGCATTCGAAAGGGCCAGCCCGTCGATGGGTTGTTTCGCCGACAGGGAGGCGAGGTTGACGATCGAACCACCGCCGCCGCGCCGCATCACCGGAATCGCCGACCTCGCAAGGCGCAACGCGCTCATCAGGATGCTGTCGAACGCCTGCTGCCATTCGGCGTCGGGCAGCTCGAGGACTCCTCCCGTCGGCGGCCCGCCGGTGTTGTTGATCAGGATGTCGAGGCCGCCCATCTCGGCGACGGCCCAGTCGAAGAGTGCGGCGCACGCGGCGGGGTCCGAGATGTCGGCCGCCATCGCCTTGACCTGCGCCCCGGGCGCCGAGATCTCGCGCGCTGTCGCGGCGATGGCTTTCGGATCACGCGAGCTGATGCAGACGACGCAGCCCTCCGTAGCAAGCCCTTCGGCCACGGCGCGGCCGAGACCTTTGCTGGCCGCGGTGACCAGCGCCCGCTTTCCCTTCAGTCCGAGGTCCATTGGCCCCTAAGGCCAGTTCCCGGCCGCGGCCGGCAGGCGCTCCTTGCTCTCCCAGTCCGCGCGCACCGGAGCGAAGACGTCGATCACCGTGGCGCCGGCCGCTGACGCGCGGGCGGAGTGGGGCACATTGCTGGGAATGACGTATGTCTCGCCGGGACGAAGCGACCGGCTCGCCCCTGCGATGGTCATCGTGATCTCGCCCTTCAACACCAGGCCGAGCTGCTCGTTGTCGTGCTGGTGCTCGGCGACGTCAGCGTTCGGTTCGAGATCGACCACGGCGAGGGTCAGTCGGTCGCCGTTGACCGCTCGGGCCACCACTCCCGGCCAGACGGCGTACGGCTCTAGCTGAGACAGTTCCGCGTAGATGTCTTCCAAGGCTTGACCTCCTCCTCAGATGAGTTGCCGCGGCTCACTCACCGTGGGCAGATTCGAATCGTATGTGTAGACGCTCACAGCCACGTCTCGCGCGTCAGTCCGCGCACGTCGACCTCGAGGTGGAGGGAGGTGATCGGCGGTCGCGAGAAGAACCAGCGCAGGCCAGGCCGAACCAACTCCTCGAGGCGCTGCAGTCCGTCCGAAGCGAACACCTCATGATCGGCGCGCGTCGCATAAAACTGGGTTTCGGTCGCGTCTTTCCACCTGACCCCCAGCGCGGTCATGCGACTCTCGATCTCCTCGGCGATCGAAGCCCAGTAAGGCCGGCAGTCCGCCCGGCGTGCCCTCCGGCTCGGGGGTGCCTGAGATCACAAAGTCGTTACCGCGCCCGTCGGTCTGCGACGCGTGGCAAAAGGCGTGCAGGCACGGCTCGGCGGGAGGATCGAACTCCGGCGCCACGTTCGTGCGGGCGCCGGGGATGTGGCCGTCCACTGTCGCGTCCCATCGCTTCCACTGCGCGATATAGCCGGCGTTGAAGTCTTCCCATTCGTCGCGGGTGAATGGCTTCGGGATCCGCAGCTCGATCGCACAGAGCGCAGTCAGTGGACTGCCCGATCGTTGAAGCACCTCCTCGATCAGCCGGAATCCTTTCTCGAGCGGTGTGTGGTAGGGAACATGCACCCGAACGATGTGGAAGCTTGGGTCCGCGGCTACGCCGGCCGAGAATGGACCGTCGGTCGGAAGGAAGCGGAAACCGGCCGCTCTGATCACGTCCACAGCCACCAAACGTAATCGTTCGGAGAGCGATTACGGTGAGGCCGAAGACCAGGCTCACAAATCCGGCAAGCAAATGGCCGCACGACGACGAACGCTTCTCAGGATGCCTCCACCTGGGCGAGGCTGCCCGCGAGCACGTCGACGACGTTGCCCACGATGAGCGTCGCGGGCGCCTCGAGATGGGATTCGTCCGCGAGCCGCGCGATGTCGGCTATCGGCCCGATGACACTGCGCTGAGCCGGTAAGGTCGCCTTGCTGACAAAAGCGGCCGGGCGCGATCCACCGACCGTGCTTGCAATCTCGGCGGCGACCTCGGCCAGTGTCGCCCGGCCCATCAGGACGATCAGCGTGTCGGCGGTACGCGCCAGATCGCCAAGCCCGCGGCGCGAGATGCTTCCTTGTGCGGTCGTGATCGCGACGGAGGAGGCGACGCCGCGCAACGTGGCCGGCACTCCAATCGAGGCGCCGGTCGCGAGGGCGGAGCTGACGCCCGGGACGACCACCACATCGATCCCCGCGGCGATCAGATCCCGCAGCTCCTCCCCACCTCGGCCAAATATGAAGGGATCCCCACCTTTCAGGCGCACGACGAACTGTCCCGCGCGAGCCAGCTCGATCATCCGGGCGGTGATGCGCTCCTGGCGGACGCTTTCCTCTCCGGCCCGCTTTCCCACCAGCTCGAGCTTCGCGTCCGGCCCGCACAGAGCAAGCGTGCCCTCCGAGACGAGCGCGTCGTGGAGAACGTAGTCCGCATCGGCGAGCAGCTCGCGGCCCTTGACGGTGATCAGGTCTGGATGGCCTGGACCAGCCCCGACCAGCGCGACGCGACCGGCATGATTGATGTCGGGCTGCGCGAGGAAAGACGCTTGGCGCTCGGCTTCGTCTACCCGCCCGGCGCGCAGCAGGCCTCGAAGGTCTGATCGAACGAGCCTGCCGTACGCCCTTGTTTGCTCCGCGATCGGCACTCCGCGTTCGCGGAGCTGGCGCCGGACACGTCCGACAAGCGCCGTGAAGGGCCCCCACTCGCTGCCGAGCCAGCGCTCGAGGCGGGCCCGCAGGCTGGACGCCAGGAATGGACTCTCACCGGAGGTCGAGATCGCGATCAGCAGAGGGTCGCGATTCACGATGGCGGGTGCGATGAACCTGCACTGCGCCGGGCGATCCACCACGTTGATCAGGATGCCCGCCGCCTCGGCCTCATCCCAGCTCTGCCGGTTGATCTCGGGGTCCTCGCTCGCGTCGACTACCAACCGCGCTCCGGCGAGCATCCCCGGGCGGTACTCGGCCGCGGGTATCAGCCGAACGTCGGCCCCGGCTTCGCGCAGCGCGGCCGCCTTCTCGAGGGCAAACTTTCCATCGCCCAGCACGATGCAGGGCTGGGCGACGACGTCCAGGAAGACCGGGTAGTACCTCACGCGGTCGCCTCCTCCGTGGTGGCCTCTTCCCTTGTCGCCTCCAGCAGGATGCGCGCAACTTCGGGCCGGGTGAATTCGACTGGAAGGTCGTGGCCTTCATCGAGCAGCTTGCGCACCGCTGTTCCGCTCAGCGTCTTGTGCAGCTCCTTGGGATGAGGGCATGTCCGTGTCGACGCCATCCCGCCGCAGGCGACGCAATAAAAGGTGTGCTCGAAGCGCAGGATCTCAATCCCCAGCTCGCCTGGCGAGTACTGGTCGAAGATCCGGTGCGCGGCGTAGGTGTCGTAGTAGTTGCCGACGCCGGCGTGGTCGCGACCGACGATGAAATGAGTGCACCCGTAGTTTCGCCGGACGATCGCGTGGAAGACCGCTTCCTTCGGGCCCGCGTAACGCATCCAGGCGGGGTTGGTCGCGAGAAGGACCCGGTCGGTGGGGTAGTAGCCGGCGAGGAGCTCCTCGTAGCAGCGCATCCGCACGTCGGCCGGAATGTCATCGCTCTTGGTCTCGCCCACCAGTGGATGGAGGAGCAGGCCGTCGATGCTCTCGAGGGCGACCTTCTGCAGGTACTCGTGTGCGCGGTGGACGGGATTGCGGGTCTGGAAGCCGACCATCGTCTTCCATCCGCGCTGGGCCTTGACGGCCCGAACCTGTGCGGGCGTGAGGTCGAACCCCGGAAAGCCAGACGTCGGTCGAGCTAGGGAGACCACCTCCCCGCCCACCGCCCACCGGCCTGAGTCCTTGAGCACTCGGACACCGGGATGGGCGTCGTCTTCGGTGCCGTAAACCTCGCGCGCCTCACGCCTCGGATCGGTTTCGTATGCGTCTTTGAGGTCGAGGATGCCGACCGGCCTGTCGCCGACGAACAGCCCGAGCCGGCCGGCGGCCGGAGGCTCGTCTGTGCGCAGGACGATCGGAATCGTGAAAGGGGCTCCGCCGGCCAGACGTCCTTCCGCAACCACAGATTCGTAGTCGTCGCGAACCATGAAGCCGTCCAGCGGAGAGAGGGCGCCTGAGGCGAGCATGAAGATGTCTGCCAGCTCGCGCTGGCCGACGTGAAGCCTGGGCAGACCTCGCGCCTCGGCGCGGAGCCCCACCAGCTCATCTTCCGCCTTCAGCCGGTCCGGAACCTGGCGCGGCAGGTGACCCAGACGCTCCAGCCTTGCGATGACCTTGGCCACCGATTCCGCGACCGTTTCATCGGCGGTGTCGCAGATCACCTCAGGATGCAGAGGCTCCTCATAGGGATCGCTGACGCCGGTGAAGTTCGCGATCTCACCCGCGATCGCCCTGCGGTAGAGACCCTTGGTGTCCCGCTGGACGAGAGTTTCGAGCGGGGCCCGCGCGAAGACTTCGACGAACGAGGGCGTATTGCTGCGCACCTCGTCGCGCACCTCCCGGTACGGCGAGATGGCCGCGGTGATCGCCACGCCGCCGCTCCGGGCGACCAGCCGGGCCACGTACCCGATGCGCCGGATATTGGTGTCGCGGTCCTCTTTGGAAAACCCCAGTCCTCGAGAAAGATGGGTGCGAACTTCGTCGCCGTCGAGAAGCTCGGTGTGGCGGCCGCGGCGCTCCAGCTCGGCCTGAAGCGCATTTGCGATCGTTGACTTGCCGGCGCCGGACAGACCGGTGAACCAGACGACAAAACCCTTGCTCATGCGTTTCCTCCAAGGCCCCATCGCCGCCGAATTGCGCCTTCCGCGAGGCCGAAAACGCGGTCGACGACGATCCCGATGACAAGGACCACGATCACCAGGGCCAGAAGCTGACGTCCGTCGCCGGCGATCTTGGCCGACTGGAACTGCAAGCCGATCGAGAGTTGGTGGCTCGCCACGCCGATGATCTCGCCCGCCATCAGGCTCCGCCAGGCAAAGGCCCAGCCTTGCTTGAGGCCGCCGACGAAAGAGGGGAGAGCGGCGGGCAGGATGATGTGTCGGTAGAGCAGAAGGCCTCTCGCGCCCATGACACGTCCGACGCGAATCAGCAGCGGCTGAACATTGTCGACGCCGTCGATGAGACCGGTCGCGATGGCGGGCGCGGCGCCGAGAATGACGACGCTGAAGATCGCGGCCTCATTGGGGCCGAACAGCAGGATGGTGAACGGAAACCACGCGATCGACGGCATCGACTGCAGGCCGAGGATCGCCGAGGCGATCGCCGCCCGGACAGGCGCGAAACGTGCAATGGCGAGGCCGGCCACGATGCCCAGGCCGACGGCGACGCCGAAGCCAAACAGCGCGCGACGCAAGGTGATTGCGATGCCGAGGTCGAAGTCGGAGCTGGCGAGGTCCTGCGCCAGGCGCTGAAATACGGGCAGCGGTCCCGGCAGCAAGCCGGCAGGCTTCCAGCCGGACCATGCCACGACCTGCCACAGACCGACGGCCAGAGCAGCAGCTGCCAGCTTTGGCCAGAGTCCCGACCAGAATTTCGCGACCTGCTCGGCCCGTGCCGTCCTGTGGAGCTCTTGCGGCCGAGCGCTTGGGAGACTTGCGGCCAGCTCAGTCGCCATCGCCTGCCATCTCCAGCTTCAAACGGTGGGTGATGCGGCCGGCGATCAAAGCGAGGTCAGGTGAGTCGAGATGGCGTGGCCGCGGCAGATCCACCTCGACTTCGTGAGCCACGCGACCGGGGCGGTTGGCGAAGATGAACACCCGGTCTCCCAACCGCACCGCCTCGCGCGGGTTGTGGGTGACGAAAAGGACGGTCAGCCCGCTCTCGCTCCAGATCCGCTCGAGCTCTTCATGGAGGAGATCACGCGTGATGGCGTCGAGAGCACCGAATGGCTCGTCCATGAGCAGCACGTCGGCGTCCTGCGCAAGCGCACGGGCCAGAGCAACGCGCTGCTTCATCCCGCCTGATAGCTCATGTGGCCGCCGATTCTCGAAGCCGCGAAGATGAACGCGACCGAGCAGCTCGCGTGCAAGCTCGTGCCGCTGCGGAGGCTTGACTCCGCGCAGGTCGAGAGCGAGCTCGACATTGCCGGCCGCCGTCAACCAGGGCAGCAGCGCGGCCTCCTGGAACATGAGGGCAACACGGCCATGGACGTGCGCCCGTCCGGCGGTGGGGAGCTCAAGGCCGGCGAGGACGCTGAGCAAGGTGCTCTTGCCTGAGCCCGAGGCGCCCACGATGCAGACCATCTCGCCGCGCTTGACTTCGAGGACGACATCTTGGAGAGCGACCAGATATCGATCTCCGTGCGGAAAGGCCACCGTCAGCCGGTCGACGCTCAGTGCATGTTTGGTCGAGAGGGCCAGGAGGTTGCTCATCGTGTCCCGTGGAGGCCGCACTCCTTCACCTCGTTCTGCTCCCACCACCAGCGGCCGGCGCGTTCGTCCTCTCCAGCGACAGTCGCACGGGTGCAGGGCGCGCATCCGATCGACGTGTAGCCGTGGTCATACAGCGAGTGGTAGGGCAGGTCGTGCTCGCGGATGTAGTCCCAGACCTGGGCCTTGCTCCAGGCGGCGAGAGGCGCCACTTTTGCAATCCCCCCATGCTCGGCATCGACATCCGCGACGGGCGTCGCAAGGCGGGTGACCGCTTGCTGGCGGCGTACGCCGGTCACCCACGCGCCATAACCCTGCAGGGCGCGAGCAAGGGGACGCGATTTGCGCACGTTGCAGCACAGCCGCCTGAGATCCGGCGATTGGTAGAAGAGGTTCGTGCCGTGGGCGGCGACCATCTCCTGGACGTCGCGCGGGTCAGGCTGGAACACCTGGACCTCGACGCCGTAGCGATCGCGGACGCGATCGATCATGTCGTGCGTCGCTTGCGGGAGCCTGCCCGTGTCGAGGGTCACGATGTGCAGATCCCGCCGGATCTTCGACGACATGTCGATAATCACCGACGATTCCGCCTGGAAGCTGGCCACGATGGCGACGCGGTCGAACGTTTCGTAAGCCCACCGCAGCACGGTTTCCGGCTCTGTGCTTGCAGCGCTGAGAGCGATCATCCGGCGCACCGCACCCACTCGCGTATGGCGTCGAAGCCACGGCGCTCGACCCAATCGCCAAATCGCTCTCCAGGTCTCCGGAATCCGCGGAACTGAAGGAAGATCGGGTGAAGCAGGTCTGGAATCTCGGCCAGCGGAACGTTTGCCGCGTAGAGCCGGTTCAGGCGGGTGCCGTCGAAGTCCCCACCCAGCATCACGTCGTATTTGCCGAGCGTCGTGCCGACGAAACCAACGTCGCCGAGGTAAGGACGGGAGCAGCCGTTCGGGCAGCCGCTCATCCGGAAGCTGATGCGCTCTTCACTCAGGCGGAGCCTTTCCAGCAGCGAAGTGAGCTGCCGGATCAACGATGGAAGGGCCCGCTCGGCCTCGGCCACCGCAAGGCCACATGTCGGAATGGCAGGGCAGGCCATCGCGTATCGGATTGCGTGCGGGATCGCCTCGACAGGGTCGATGCCGTGCTCCGCCATCAGCTCTTCGACGCGTGTTCGCTGATGCGGCTCGATGCCGGCGAGAATCACGTTTTGCTGCGCGGTCAGCCGGACCGCCGGACGTATCTCATCGACGATCCTGCGCAGCCCGGTTCGGGATCGCACCTCGCCGGCGTCCGCGATGCGGCCGTTCTCGACATAGATCCCGACGTAGAGCCGGCCGTCGCCCTGCTCGTGCCAGCCGAGGTGGTCGTCGACGGGCTCCCAGGACAGCTCTTCGGGCGGCCGGAGCTCGAAATCAAGGCGGCTCTGCACCTCGGTCCGGAACCAGTCCAGGCCGCGGTCGGCGATCGTGTACTTCAGGCGGGCGTGCTTGCGGTTGGTGCGGTCGCCGTAGTCGCGCTGCACCTCGACCACGGCACGGGAGATTTCGACGATCTGGTCGGGAGCGACAAGAGCCAGAGGCCGCGCCACCGCGACGAATGTTTCGGGCTTGTTGTACGTGCGGCCAAGCCCTCCGCCGACCAGGACGTTGAAGCCGCGGAGCGAGTCGTCCGTTCCCCGCAGGGCGACGATTGCCAGGTCGTGGGCGTAGACGTCCACGCAGTTGTCCCCTTCGAGCGCGACCGTCGTCTTGAACTTGCGCGGCAGGTACTGCTCGCCGTACAGCGGCTCGACCTCAGGTTCGGATGACTCGACCACCTCGCCGTCGAGCCAGATCTCGTGGTAGGCCCGGGTCCGCGGCGTGAGCGCGGCCACCATGGCCGCGATTGACCGCGCGACCTCCGCGTGAAAGCGATCGGCTTTCGGCTCGGGGCAGCACATGATGTTGCGCTCGACGTCACCGCATCCGCCGAGTGTCGTCAGCAGCGCCTCGTTGATTCCCGCAATCGACGTCTTGAGGTCGCCTTTCAGCACCCCGTGCAGCTGGAAGTCCTGCCGCGTCGTGACACGCAACGTGCCGTTGGCCCAGCGCCGGCTGATCTCGTCATGGGCGATGTACGCGTCCGGCGACACGACGCCGCCTGGAATCCGCGTCCGGATCATCAGCTGGTGGTGCTTGTCGAGGCCCTGCGCCCTCGCTTCCTTGCGCCGGTCCCGATCGTCCTGCTGGTAGATGCCGTGGAACTTGAGCAGCTGCTCAGAGTCGTCGCTGAAGACGGGCGTGTCTTCCACGAGCTCATCTTTGATGAGCCCTCGCAGGTGATTGCTCGAGGCCTTGATCGATTCGTTTTTGGAAAAGCCGTCGAGGGAAGTACTGTCGGATAGGTTCGCCAAGCTGGTTGCGCCTCCGCTGCTGTGCTTATGCCGAAGAGAGGGATGGGGTCCATGTCCGAGGCGGGCATGGCCAGGGGCAGACGGCCCCTGTCAGGACGTTCGGCTAGCTACAGAAGCAGCTGGCGGTGCGGGCATAATCGATGGCTCGGCGCCGCGTGAGAAGGAAGGCGCGAATCGTCGATTTGCCCATGTTTGCCCACAAATATAGCCGGTAGGAGCGCCGCGCGGCCTGTGAGGGGTCCACGAAATGCGAGCGCCGATTCTTGTCGCTGACGCCCCATTCCGCCTCTATAATTCGCCCGCCGATCCCGAGGACGCCTCTGAAGCGCGTCCGAATCCCATATGGAGGCTCTTCCTAAATGACGCGCTTCGTACGTCTCGCCCTTGCGGCTGCCGCCACGCTCGCCACCATCGTCGCCGCCTCGCCGTCAGCTCCGGCCGCGACACTCGCCCACCACCCTCGCGAGGGTCGCGCGCATGGCGTTGGCAACCTGGGTTGGTCGTCCAGCAACTGGTCCGGCTACGCGATCACCGGGTCTGGCTTCACCGCCGTGACCGGGGCATGGACGGTGCAGGCAGTCTCGCCGACCAAGAAGGCGAGCTTCTCGTCGCAGTGGGTTGGGATTGACGGATTCAACAACTCGAGTCTCATCCAGACGGGCACCGAGTCCGACTACTACCGTGGCTCGGCCCACTACGACGCCTGGTGGGAGATCCTGCCGGCATCCGAGACGGTGATCCCGAGCCTGCCAGTCCATCGCGGCGACCAGATGTCCGCCTCTGTCACCAGCAATGGCAATGGGACCTGGACAATCACGATCCGCGACAGCACGACGGGCGGCTCGTTCAGCACGGTCCAGTCTTACAACGGCCCTCGGACCTCGGCGGAGTGGATCGAGGAAGCCCCTACCGTCGGAGGGCGGATCGCGACGCTTGCCCACTACTCGAGCCCCCAGACGTTCGACCCTGGGTCGGTCGATGGCGTCAACCCGAAGCTCAGCGCGTCGGCCGGCGGTGACATGGTCCAGCAGGGCCAGGTGGTCTCGATACCCTCGAACCCTGACTCCGACACCGATGGCTTCAACGTGTCTTATGGCTCGGCGCAGCCCGCGCCGCCGTCAAGCTGAGCTGAAGGACACCCCCGAGCAGCAATCGCTCGCTGGTGGCCTGCGATTGTGGCGGGCTGGACAGGCAGATCGCGATGGGGGGGTCCGTCCCTCCTTTCATGCGGGCGCCTTGGCGTTCCGCTAGTTGACTCCGAGTCGAGGAATAAGCGGCAGGAAGTTTTCATCCACGACCGACATGGCAAATCGCGCAGGATCCGCCGTCCGGCCGTTCTTGGCCTCGAAGTCGATGTAGCCATCCCACATCTTTCGCAGGCTGTCCCTGATCGATGCGCCCAGCTCGAGATTGCGCTCCAGTCCTGTCTCCCATGAGACTCCGTCCGGAACTTTGAAAGCGCGGCGGACCAGGGTGTCTATCAAGCCCGACGTCTCTTCGTCGAGATCTCCGATGATGGACAACACGTAGAAGTCGAGCGCACGGACAAGGGGTCTACCGGCGTAACGATCGGAACCAGCCTGCTCAGTCACGGTCTACGTCCGCGGTTAGCCCGAGCGGCCAGGTACCTCGTCGCCGTGCCGACCGCTTGCGGTTAGCTGGAAGCCTTCTCGGCCGCCGCGAGCAGATAGGTTCCGAAATCATGGGCCAGGACCTCGAGATCGCTCGGATCGCTGCCGGGCGTCCACACCTTGACAGGAGCTTCGCCGTCCGGACCCAGATCACCGGTGTCAAGTACGTACTCCTCTTCCGTTCCGGGATCCTCGACCACGATGAATTGGCGCGGGAGTCCGTGGCGGCGCTGATCGTTGGTGGCGAACGTGACGCTCGGGATCGCGGTTGCGGCAACGCCATCGGGCACGATGCCGAAGATCTCACGCCCCGCAAACGAACCACAGCCGGCGGCTGACAGGAACTCTCGATAGGACGGCGGAAACTTGACAGCGAGGTATTCTTCCGCCTCACTGATCAGCTTGGGACTGGCGGCCGGGCCGAAGTCAGCGTACTCAGCTCTCTGTGCGAGCTGCAGGCCCCGTTTCATCTCGTCAACGCCCACCCTTACGACACTCCCACCATATCGATAAGTCGCTGAATCCAATACTGCCTGCGCCACTGGTTGAAGTTGTCGCGATCGATTTCAGAAGGGCTCTGTCCGGTGTTGGAATGCAGCGACGAATAGTTGTCCTGATGATAGGACTTGGTCATCTCTTGCAGAGCGCAGGTTTCGCATTGCCCAACATGGTGGAGATTGACTGATTGCCCGTCAGGGCCAACCGGCGCCAGACCTTGGGACATCCTCTGCTCGTTCGTGCGACCTCGTGCGTCCTTGAGCTTCAGGTCAATTAAGTCGTCTCGCTGATAGACCGTTGTATCGCCGACGGTTTTCGGTGTGCCAGTTCCGACACCCTCTGTCGCAGGAACTGAAGGTGCCGACGGGGCATCGCCGGTCACAGGTGCCCGGGTGTCTGTAGCGACCGTTGGGCTAAGGTCGGCAACGTCCCCCGCTCCGCGCGCACCGCGAAGCAGGCTGAGTCCACCCTTGAACAGCATCGGCGCGTCGCGTACGACCCCTGGTCCCGAAGCGACGATCGACGCAATCACAAAGCTCTGCCGGCCGTCCTGGTAGGCCTCGCTGTTCGTGTTGACCGTCCCGCCCATCCCCTTGATGCCATCGCTGACAAGGTGCTGGGAGTGGCCTTGCACGTCGAGCAGATTGCATGCCAGCGCCGCAGGAGTCATGCAGGCGAGGTCCACCGTCGAAGACACGCCTTCATCCATCCATCCGACCGATGCGTCTCGGATGTTGTCCGCGGTTAGCTGCGACCAGTCGGGCTTGACGGTCTTGACCTGCGTGGCCGCGCCCGCCGCTGCGCACCAGTGCAGTCCGAACGCATTGCAGGGGTCGATCCCTGTGGAGTGGCCCGTCGAACTCGGGGCGTTGTAGCAACCGCCGCGCCCGCACACGCGGCTTGGCTTCGGGGGCGGTGGAGTGGCGCGTGCCCGCGCGGCGCCGTCAATGGCCGCCTGGCAAGCTGCGTCACAGACCCACTGGTCGTCACCGTAGTTGGCTGCCTTGCTCGGGTCATCGCAGACGTGATGCGCGCACGTATCCCAGACGTTCAGGCCGGTCGGATCGACATGACCGAGCGGGTTGTCCAGCGCGTACAGCCACCGCGTGCGATCCATGGGCGTGCGCGGATCGGCGGTTCCCGCCGCCGGGTCTGAGCTCAGGAAGCGGCCGACCTGCGGGTAGTACCAGCGGGCGCCCATGTGCACCATGCCCGTGCCGAGGTCCGTCCACGCGCCGGATGCGCCCTGGAACCCAGACGGCGGCCGCGTTCCGGTCAAGAATTGCTGGCTGAGAACGTTGCCCCAGGCGTCGAAGTGCTGCGTGCCGACCAGCGCCGTCTGGGACGCGAGCGCCACCACGTCGCCGTGCGGGTCGGTGATCTCGTAGTAGACGCTCGAGTTGACCCTCATGTAGAGCTGGCGGCCGATCGTGTCCCAGACGTACGCGCGAATCTCGCCGCCGCCGCTGTTGAGCTCCTGCACGAGCTGGTCGCTCATTCCGCGGTAGACGAACTGGGTCTGCACGCCGCTGCTAGAGCTGGCGGTGGCGAGGCGCCCGAGTGCGTCATATGTGTAGGTCGACGCGGACGGCGTCGTGGCGATCGCTTCGAGCTGGGACAGCGAGTTCCAGCTCATGGCGTGCCCGCCGACGTCGGCCTTGAGGTTTCCGTCCTTGTCCGAGTCGATCGTTGTGGCGCCGATCGACAGCAGCGACTCGTTGGGGTTGTAAGCCTGCAGCGTCCCCGCGTTGGAGGTCAGGTTATGCGCGGGGTCGTAGCCGTAGTTGGCGGCCGCGCGGCCGGAGATCGACGACTGGCTCAGCTGGTTGACGCTGTCGTACGCGTACGTCGAGGTGCCGGCTTGCGTGTCCGGATAGGGGTTCCCCGCGTAGTACGACAGATTCTCCGCGGTTCGATTTCCTCCGAAGTCGTACGTGATGCCGGTCCAGCTGGCGAGAGTCGTCGAACCGGAAACTTCCGACTTCGAAGCCAGCAGGTCGGTGCCGGTGTAGGTCGGCGTCGTGACCACGCGTGCCGGCGTGAAGAACGCGATGATCCCGGCAATCGCGTTGACGGTTCCGGTCGTCGTGTAGCTCGGCCGGTCGCTGTCCGGAACGCTGGTGGACGGATTCGCCCTGTAGTCGCGACCGAGGTGCTGATTGTCCGAAACGGTGCGGACGGCCTCCCTCGTCCAGCCTGCGCTCGGCGTCTCGCTCACGGTGACCGAGTTGCCGAGGTGCTCCGAGTACGTGGCGATGGACAGTCCGCCCGCGACCGCCGGCGCCGCAGCCATCGTCAGCGTGATCGCGTTTCCACTCGCGGCCTGAGCGGTTGCCACCGTGTTCGCCTGCAGCGGGGACGTGGGGTCGTTGCCCTTCCACTCCGACACGACGGCCTCGACCCTGCTTGCCCCCGAAGCGGTGAAGGTCGGCGCCGTGTCTGCTCCAGTTGCGATCCGGTACCACAGCCCGACGCGCAGGTTGCCTGTGCCCTGGTTGATCAATGCCACCTGGGTCCAGCCGGCGCTGACGGTCAGGCCCGTGCCCCCATAGCTCGAGGCCGAGGCGATGAGCAGATGGCCTGCGGTTCGCGGCTCGTCCGCGTTCCAGGTCGCGGCGACCGACGTGCCCGCCACGCGAGCGATCGTCGGAGCGCTGGCGCTCACCTTCGCGATCGACGGGTATGACTCAGTACGCGACACCAGGCGACCGGCGGCGTCATATGCGTACGTGGTCGGGATCGCCGCCGCGCCGTTCAGCGGGTCCGACATCGAGGTTGATCGACCGAGCTTGTCTTCGGTGAACGTCGTCGTCCCGCTGGGATCCGTGATCTGGTTCACCGAGCCGTCGAGGAAGTACGTGTACTGGGTGATGCGCGGGGACGGCGCCGTGACCGTGAACACTCTGTTCAGGTGGTCATAGACGACGGTCGTCTGTGCGACGTCGGTGTCGGCGAACGAGGTCTTGTTGCTGTCAGCGTCATAGCCGAAGCTCTGCGTGAGCTGAGTCAAGCCGTCGGCCTTGAAGTAGCTGGCGCTTGTGATCCTGCCGAGCCGATCCAGCGTGTTCGTGGTGACCTGCCCGCGCGCGTTGGTCGTCGAAAGTACCTCGCCCGCCGCGCTGTAGCTCGTCTGCACGTAGAACGTGCTGGCGTCGGTGACCCTTGTCGTCCGGCCGAGGTTGTCGATCGTGTACGCGGTCGTGTTGTTGTTGCCGTCGACCTGCGTCAGCCGGTTGCCTGTTGGGTCGTAGGTGTAGCTGGTCAGCAGCCCGAGGTGACCGGAAGGAGGCGGCGAGACCAGCGGGGCCTGGTCTTCAGTCACGCTCAGCAGCCGCAAGCTGCTGTCGTAGGTGTAGAGGGTCTCGAGGTTGTAGCCGTCCGTCAGGCTCGATCCGCTCGTTCCGTTGAAGCATGGGTTCGCGGTCGTGCACTGCCGCGGCGAGAACTCCTGGAGGACGTCGCCCCGCGGGTCGACCTGCCATTGTGTGGTGAGGTTCTGGCCGATGGTGGTGGGCGTGCCGGTGCACGTCGCGCCATTCACCCCCGAGTTGTAAGCGGTGCAGTTGACAGTCGAGGAAACCTTGTGCCCAACCGCGTCGTAGGTCGAGACGTGCAGGCGATTCAGCGGGTCGGTGTTAGTCAGCACCTCTCCGGCCTGGTCCCAGGACTGGGAGCTCACCACGTTCTGGTCACTGGTCTGGGTACCGCAGGACGTCGCCGGAGGTGATGGGACGGTGACGCAGTCCTGGATGACAGAGGTCATCCGCCGGAACGTGTCGTTGACCGTGTACTGGACGATGCCGCGCGGGTTGATGATCTGAGTGGCATTGCCCGCGCGGTCGTAGGCGTATGTGGTGGTGAGGTTCTGGTCGGGCAAGACACCGGTGCCGCTGCAGTTCGAGTTCGAATTGCCCGCCGGGCAGTAGTTCTGCGTCACCGACAGGGTGCGGTCAAGCGTGTCGTATGTCGTGTGAGTCACGATGCCGCGCGGGTCGGTGACGTCGGTCGGGTGGCCGTAGCCGTCGTAGGACGTTCTGGTCGTCAACTGGAGGCCGCCCGCCCCGTCGTCGTTGATGACCGCCGTGGTGTGGTTCGCGAGGTCCATGACCTTTGTGGTCTGCACACCACCCGGCAGCAGGCTGGTCGCGGGCGAGAAGGTGTGCTCCAGCCCTCGCGGGTCGTAGACGGTCCTCGTGACCGCGTTGATGCCACCTGGATCGACAGTCACCGAGATGGGCCGGCCGAGGTCGTCGTAGACCGTGTTCGTGACGACCCGGTTCCAGGACGGTATCGCCTGCCCGGTGCCCGGTCCGAGAGATGAGATCACCCGGCCGCCGGCATCGAGAGTGAAGTCGGTCTCGACGGGCTGGCCCGACATCCACTCCGGCTTCAGGTAGGCCTTGATGTCGGCGACGAGACGTCCGAGGACGTCGTACCGCTTGCTCTCGCCCAGCGCCCCGGTGGTCTGCAGGTTCGTGCCCCAGGAGAGGTTGTAGCCGTCGATGGGCAGGTTCACCTGCGTCACACGACCTTCGGCGTCGTAGCTGTACTGCGTGATCAGATTGGTCGACGACGGGTCGTTCTGAATGCCGCCGTTGTTGGCGATGTCCTGCAAGATCCGGCCCGCGAGGTCGTAGATGGTGTGGTCGTCGACGCACGTGGCCGAGGGGCACGGGGTTGGCGCCGGCGCGCACGAGGACGGTGGGCCGGACACGCAGACGGGCAGCGGTACGCACCCCGTCACGCACCCGGGGAGGGCGGTGTACGAGTCGGTCTTGCGGTTGGTGACGTCGAAGCCAAAGGCGACGACCACGTTCTGGTCAGGTCCCGAAGCACCGTCGCAGACGCCGGTCAAAGTGACGGTGACGCAGTTGCCGACCTCGGCGACGCGGTTGTTGTCGCCGTCGTAGAGGTAGTGGGTGTTGACCCATGAACTCGCCGCCTGGCCCTGGGTGTACCGGTCGACGACGTTGCCGTCGGCGTCAAAAACGCTCCGGACCATCACATTGGTGGCAGCGTCGGCGGAACCCGTGCACACGCCCGGCGGAGCCACGGCCGGAACGCAATTCTTGACGTCGCCGACGACGCGTCCCCACGAGTCGCGCCACACCTGCTCCGCGATCGACTGCGCACCGCTCACGCGAGTGCTGAAGATGAGCTGGCCGACGGCGTTGTAGACGACGGTCGAGACGAGGCTCGGGCTCGGTGAGGCGGTGATCACGCTTCCGGTCGGGTAGAGGCCGTTGGCGTCGTAGGTCGTCGATGTGTTGTGGCCCCAGATGTCGTGCACGGCGGTCACCTGGCCTGGGGCCGAGTAGTCGCGCACCTGGCTCGTCATCGCCAGGAGCGGGTGAGTCACGGTCACGGTCCAGGGCGCGCCGCCGTAGAGCAGCGTCAGCTGGACGGGCTGGAGATCGGCGCCGTTGTAGGTGAACGAAAACTCGCAGAGCACAGGCGACGCCGCCTGGGTGACCGAGCAAACCGTCGACTGCTGGTCCATCGGCAGCCTGTTTCCGTTCACGTCGCGGACGCTCAGGTCGACACTGCCCGACGTGCTCGTGGAGAGCCACGCGCTGACGAGGTAGCTCGCGCCGCTGCGCAGGGTCGAGAGCTGGAGGACGTCACTCACGTCGCTCGGGTTCGTGGTGGCGCTGACGGTTATGCTCCGGGACGCTCCGCCGTCGGTGCCGCCGGCCGAGCTGTTGACGGCGGTCGCCGTGGCACTCCCCGGGGTGGTGAACTGCCATCCGGCTCCAGGAGTACCCAGGGTTTGCGCGTTCAGCTCGCCGAAGTAGTTGCTGGCGACGCTCGGCAGGTAACCGAGTCGTGTCTCGTAGGTGAAGCCCTCGCAGTTCGACGCGTTAGAGGTGAAGTGGTCGGCGGAGATGAGACACCGGTACAGCGCCTGCATGCCGGGGGCCGCGGCCTGGGTCAGGTAGCCCTCGAGCGCAACGACCGTCGTGCCTTCGCAGTTGGAGGACCCGGACATCATGTGGTCCCAGCCACTGACAAGGCAGTCGTACAGCGCTGTCAGGCCGGGGCCGGGATTGGCCTGCAGCTGTCCCATCGGCCCCTCGGCGACGTACCCGGCGGTGACCGATCCGGTGGTCGACCAGTGGTCGGTGCTGGAGTGATAGCGAGTCAGCGTCTTCAAGGCCACGGTGGAGACCCGCTGGGTCCCCAGCACCGGCGAAGAGGACGTGACGGTCACAGGACCCGTCCCGACTGCGCCCAGCGAGTAGGAGCCGCTCTGTCCGGGAGCGAGCGTGAACGGCGTTGACGCGCCGGGGCCGGAGATAGTGCCGGTCGCCGTGGCGGAGGCGCTCGGGTTGAGCAGGTAGAAGGTGTCGCCGGCGATCCACGTGCCCGTCGTGGCGTCGTACCGGTTGAAGTACGTGACCGTGGGCAGGCTTGTGAGGTTGGCCAGACCATTGATCTCGTAGAAGCCGTTGCCGTAGGTGGCCCGTTCGGAGGCGAGCACGGGGACCGACGCCGCGATCTTCACCGGGGCGCCCGACAGGCCGTTGTAGTTGAACGTCTGCTGGGCGGCCGCGATCGCCGAAAAGGTCTGCGTGCTGCCGCCGGCCAGCGTCGCGGTGAGGCTCCATGTCGTTCCCGTCACCCATGCGGGGTTGATCACCGTGAAGCTCTGCAGCGCCCAGCCGGGAAGGTTCGCGAAGTAGACGGTTGTCGCCGCGTTCACGGCGGCCTGAGCCGTGACCTCGCTGAAGGAGGTGTTGTAGAAGACGCGCTGTGCAGCGAGCACCGGGCTCGTGGCGGTCACCACGACCGGACCGCCTGCAGTCGCCGCGAAGCTCATCACCTGCTCGGCGCCGGCGGCGAGGTGGAAGCGGGCCGGCGTTCCGGTCGCGACCGTTACCGTGCCCGAGACTTCCGAAGGCCCTGGGTTGATCACGTACACGTTGTCGTTGCTGAATCCGCTGGTCGAGCTGTCGTAGTAGCCCAGGTAGAGGTTGTTCGCTGCGGCCGCGGTGCTCTGGCCGGGGATCTCGGCATAGGAACCGCCGAGGTCGACCGTGCGCAGTGACGTGATCACCGGTCGCGCACTGACCAGCTTGAGCGGGCCTGAGTTGAGGCTCGGGTACAGCGACACGAGCGAGAACGTGGCGTCGGCGCCTGCCGCCACGTTCACCACCATCGGCGTCGCCTGGCCGGGAACGAACAGCGCTCCCGTGACTGCCACGGTCCCTGGGTTGGCGACGTGCAGGTCGGCAATGGAGAAGTTCGTCGAGTCGGCCCAGCTGAACCAATAGGTGTTTCCGGCCTGAGTCGAGGTCTCGTCGACGGTCACGTCGTCGAAATAGATGTCGCCGCGGAACGTTCCGAGCGTCAGCTTCAGCGTCAGCGCCGAGTACCAGATGGCAGGGGTGTCGAGCGTCAGAAGCTGCCACTGGCCATTGGTCCGCAGCTGCGCGGACTGCAGCGACACCACCCCGTCGGCGCTCGAGAGTGACATCTGAGCTCCGGCGCCGGATCCTGCGCTGACGCTGCCGCTGGCGACTGTCCTGACCCATGCGGCGAGGTGGTAGCTCGAGCCGGGGGTCACCGACAACGTCCGCACGGCGGCGCCGTTGGTGCTGGTGTTGTTCGGCGACGACATGTGGATGACCCACGCACCGGAGCGCGCCTGCGTGCTGTCGTTGAGGAACTCGGCGACGCCGGACGTCGGCGCCGTCAGCGCCCAGACCGAGGTGGGACGTTCGGTGGATTGCTCGAAGTCGCCCAGGTACAGGCGGCCTGGCTGTAGCGTGACCTGCGGCACCGGCGTCAGGTCTTCGACCCTGACGTCGCCCCAGTAGCTCGAGCCGTTCATGTCCATCTGGACGAGGTGGATGCGGAGCTTCCCGGTTTCGTCCACCACGAACGGCACCTGGATCTGAACCGGGACGTTCAGGCCCGCGTTGACGAGCGCGGAGCGTCGCTGGATCGGCGAGTCCGCGGTGTTGGCTCCGGCCAAGAGGCCGTCGTCGACCCAGAGCTGGACGCCACCGAACCACTGATAGGGAGGTTGCGCGCTGGCCTGCACCCAGACCGAGACGCGGACTGGCGTGCCAGGGCGCAAGCCCGTCACGTCGCGATACAGGTCTGAGGCCGATGCGCTGTCCGAGTGCGTCTGGCTGAGACTTCCGTAGCCTTTGACCGACGTCGTGCTGATCGCGGTCGTGGGCGCCGCGGTGTTGCTGTAGTAGTTCGGGTCGAAAGTCCAGGGGCTGGTGAAGCCGGTGTACGTCAGAGGGTCTTCGAAGAGCAGCGGCGCCGGCGCGGCGTGCAGGCCTTTCGACTCCTGGCGCACCCGGCCGTACACGTCGTACTCGGTGACCCTCGCGATCCCGTTGGGATCGACGGTCGCGACCTGGTCGTTGTACTGGTTGTAGGCGTAGGTCGTGGTCTCATGGCCCGTGTCCGTGACGCTTTGCGCAGGCGGCAGGTCGAGAACCGTCGGCCCCCACCAGACGCTGCCGCCGCTGCCGCCCTGCCACACGTCGAACGCGATTCCGCCTAGCTGGTGGTTCTCCATGCCGACGTCGATCTGGTTCGCGCTCGGCGTGCCCAGCACCGGGCTGAGCTGGACCGTGAGCGGCACCCAGTGCCCGGTGAGCGGAATCGCCCCCGGCTGGAGGCGTCGAGATGCGCCGCTAGTTCCGAACCCGATGTTGTTCGCGCCCCAGTACGCCCGGTGCTCCCAGGAGGCGCCGTCCTGTTGATAGAACTGCAGCATGATCTCGGCCGGCGCCGCGACCCCGGCCGGCAGATAGATCCACTGCGTGACGGTGGAGCCCGCGGGGATGAACAGCGGACTCGCGATGTTGAGGAAGTAGTGCTGGTTGTACGTGTTCGCCGTGAACGGCGACGAATGCGACGGGATCCCGTTCAGCGCCTCCTGCCTGTAGTCCCAGGTCCAGGTGCCGATCTGCGTCGCGCCTGCGGGAATGAGCTGGCCCGCTGAGGTCGAGGCCGCGACGAAGTTGATCGTCTGGTCTGGCGGCAGGCTCGAGCGGTCGTCGAGCAGCATCTGCTGCTGGCCGACGGGCGCCATCGTGTTGAAGACGTTGGTGTCGAGGATGCCCGCGGGCGACAGGCTGCCGTCCAGCTGGAATGCGGAGCGCCCGTTCCAGGCGTAGGTCGTCAGGTCGCCGGCGGCGTCCTGGACGGAGATCGTGCGGCCGCCTGAGCGCTGGAACGTGTAGTACATGCTCTGGCCCAGCGCGTCGATGACCTGCGTGGTGCCGGCGTCGACGTTGTAGACGAACGTTCCGGTGGTGTTGCCGCGACCATCCTGGATGTTGGCCACCCGGACCTGGCCGGACGCCGCTGCGTAGTGGGCGGCGATCCTCGCTGCGGAGAGCGGGAGTCCGTACACGGCGACTTCGTCGATCGAGCCATTGAAATAGGTGGCGGTGACGCTGTTCTTGCCGATCAGGATCAGCGGCGAAGCCGGGTAGTTGATGGTTCCGGAGTAAGAGGCCGAGTTGGACAGCAAGCCGTCGACGTAGATCCGAACGGTTGCCCCGTCGTAGGTGCCGACGACGTCGTGCCAGACTCCGGCCTGTTGGGCCGAACTCGTCGCCGCCCTCCATGCACCGCCTACGTACACGTAGAAGTTGATCTGACCGAGGTTGTTCGCGGGTTCGATGATCCAGCCCCCGACGTTGCCGGTTGTGCGGCGGTTGACGATCGTCGCGGCAGGAACCCATGTCGTGGCCTTGATCCACGCCTCAACGCTTACGACGGGGGTGTTGAAGACGGTTGGGTTGTCGGGAAAGTTGATGTACCCGGTTGCGCCGTCGAATGTTGCGGCCGTATCGGTGTCGTTGCTAGGGCCGCCGGCGGCCGATCCGAGGGTGACACCGCCCACAACGCTGCCCGCGTCCGCGAACCCTGAGCGGTCATAGGCCGTGGTGCCTCCGGGCTCGTCGAGCCTCCAGGACGCGATCGGATTGTCGAGGCTCACATTGCCTGCGTAGCTGTCCGCGGTCGGCGGCGGACTCGTTTGCGCGTAACGCGACGCCTGGTAATGAGACAGCACGCGGCTCGGGGTGAGCGCCGACGTGTACATCGAGACGTCGTCGATCAAACCGTTGAAGTAGTAGCCACCAGTGCAGCCTCCGTAGGCGCCGAACCGTCCGATCTCGACGGGATAAGTCGTGTTGCTCCCGATCGATTTCATGCCCGAGGCGGAGGCGACCTGCAGGCCGTCAATGAACAGCTGCCCGACACCGCCGTTCTGAACCGCGACGATCTGGTGCCACACGCCCGCGCTGGGAGCGGTCACGGTCAGGTCGGAGTAGCTCCCCGCGGCGCCGCAGCTCGTGCCGCCTGTCCGCCAGTAGATGAGTCCACTGGCCACGAAGAGCTCCCAGTTCTGGTTGACCGGGGTCTGGCTAATGATGAAACCCGACTGGCTGTACGTGTTCGCGTAGACCCAGGCTTCGACGGAGATGGTCGTCTGGATGAACTGGTTCGGGGTTCCGACATATGAGCTCCCGCCATCGAAGCGAGTCGAGTAGCCGAGGTCGTTGATCAGCCCGCTGGGCTGGCCCACCTTCGTCCCGGAGCCGTAGTAGGTGCCGGCGTGGCCGTAGCCGGACGAGTCCGCCGCACCGCTGGAGGTCGAGGTCTCGTTGAGCTTCCAGTAGCCGCTCGGGAAGTCCTGCAAGACAGTGCTCGCGTACGAGCCGGACGGAGGCGTCGGCCGGCCGGCTGCGTAATGAGCCTGCACCCGAGCCGCCGGGAGGGCGCCGTCGTAGACCGCGACATCCTGGAGCCAGCCCTGGAACTTGTAGGCGGTATTGGTGGGCCAGCCGCTGATGTTGGCCGTCGAGCTCACGTTTCGCCCCGCCGCCGGCGTCCCCTGCAGCTGCGTGAGCGGCTGCGAGATGCCGTCGATGTACAGCAGGTTCGATGTGACCGACCCGTTCGTGAAGACGGCGGCGACGTGAATCCAGGTGTTGTTGGGCACGAGGGTGATGCCGTACGAGTCCGAGTTGCCTGTGTTGAAGCCGAAGGAGCCCTGATTCGGCCAGTTCAAGAACAGGTCGTACATGTTGAAGCCGAACGGCATCGGCGTCGAGCCCCCCTGCCAGTACATCCAGAACTCGACGGTGGTCTGGTGCCCGGCGGTCACCGTGTTTATTCCCGGAAGGTTCAGCGTGGACGTGCCCGCGCTTCCGTCGAACCAGGTCGCGGTCGTCGGGTCGGTGGTCAGAGCTGCGTTGGTCCCGAACGTGTAGCCGCCCGAGTACGTGCCGCTGTGGCCGTAACCCGAATGGTCGAAGGCCCGATTGCCGTTGTATTCGCCGAGCCGCCAGTAACCCAAAGGCGAGTCGGCGAGCACGCCGGCCGCGTATCCGGTTGGGCTGGACGCCGCCCCCATGCCCAGCCGGCCCGTCAGGAAGTGAGCCTGTACCCGCGCCGCCGACAGCGCGACTGGATAGACCGCAACCTCGTCGATCCAGCCGAACAGGTTGTTGGACACGGCCCCCGTGCAAGTCGGCTGGTACGCGTAGTCGGCGCCGATGAGGAGGTTGCACGATGTGTTCGGTGTGTAAGTGCCGGCGGCGCTGCCCGTGAGGACGCCGTTGACGTAGACCTTGAGCGTCCCGCCTGCGAACGTCTCGACTATGTGCGCCCACTGGCCGATGGGGATGTAGCCGCCCGACACGGACACGCCGCCCGCGATCGCGGTGATGGTGGTTCCCGGGGTCACCTCCAGCTCGTAGCCGGCGCCGTTGAACAGGTTCGAAGCGATGGCGTAGAAGTTCGGGCCCGGGGGACCGCCGCCCAGAAGCACCCATGTCTCGAGGGTGAACTGACCGCCGGGGTTCAGCGCCGGGTTGTACGGGACGTTCACCGACCCGCCCTGAAACTGAGTCGAGAGGCCGTCGCCGAACACTGCCCCCTGCTGGCCGTAGACGACCGTCCCCGCGTAGGCGCCGTTGAAGGTGCCGGCGGAGTCGACCGCCGTGGTGCCGCCCGTTTCGCCGAGCCGCCAGTAGCCGGCCGGCTCGTCGGCCATTACGGCCTGGCGATACGAGCTCCCGTAGTTGACGTTGGTGTGGATGCCGCGCGGGTCGGTGATCTCCTGCATGAGGTGGCCGCCGGCGTACGAGTAACCGGTCGCCAGGCTCTGCGGGGTGTAGAACCCGGTCCGCGGGTCCGGCACGTTGTTGGCCTTGATCACGCTCACAAGGTCACCGGTGGCGTTCACCGTGTAGTCGGCAGTGCGGTTGCCAGGGTCGGTGACCCTGAACGTGGCGTTCCAGCCGGGGGCGCATGCGGAGTAGCAGAAACTGAGCGCGCGCCCGAGGGTGTGGTCGGTGACGCTCGTGATCCGTCCGGGAGTGTTCACGTCCCACCCGTAGTCGATCTGGTTGCCTGTCCGGTCGCGCGTGGCGACCAGGCGTCCCGTCCCGGGGTCGTAGATCTCCTGCGTCTGGTCGTTGTTCGTGAGAACCGCGTAGCCGAACGTCGATCCAGGCACATACGTGGCGGCGGTCCCGGCGCTGCTTGCGCTGTTGACGTAAGTGCCGAAGTAGAGGTCGGTCGCCGTCGGGACCTCACTGCTCGGCGTACCGAAGTCGGCGCTGATCTGGGTTGCGCTGAAGGCCGTTCCGTCGATGCGAAGCCCGGCGAGCGCCGCCTTCAGCAACCCGTTGGCGCCGTTCGGCCGATAGCCGAAGTACATGTCACCCGCGGGCGACATCCCCACTGGCGTTGTGCTTGGCGCGGCCGCGGTTCCGTCGACGTACAGCGACTTCGTCAGCGTGTTGCCCGACTGCGACCACGTGACGGCCAGCTGGTGCCACAGCGGCGTCGTCGTCCAGTTGACCTGGGCCGTCGAGCAGAGCGGGTCGGTTGGGCCGAGGTCGGCGTCCTTGGTGAGGAAACACCATTGGTGCGAATGGCCCGCCTGGTTCCACGTCACCGTGAAGCGGCCGAGGACGTCGGTGACGAGGACGTGCTCCGCGCCGTCGCTCGACATCGTGAAGTTCGGCTTGATCCAGACCTCGATGGTCCCGCTCGTGGGCGACGGCGCCCGCAAGGCTTGCACGACCAGCGCCGAGGGCTGCGAGCCATCGAGGTACAGCTCATGGCCGAAAGGCGCGCTGGTGTCTTGCTGGAGTGCATTTCCGTCGCGCTGGATCAGGTCGACCGGAATCGGCCCGGCGACCGTCCGGCCCCCGAGCGCGTCTTCCCAAAGACCGCGGCCCGGGTTCCAGACCAGCGGCCAGGATTTGCCGCTCGAGTCCGTATACAGGCCGCCGGCCGCGTTGCGCGCGGATTCGTACTTGCCGTCCGCGGCCACCCAGGGCCCGAGCTGCAGGTTGCGCTGGAAGTTGTACGTCCACCCCACGCCGTACGCGGGACTGCTCGAGTTGGTGCCGTTTCCGGGAACGCTTGCGTTGATGCCGTTGTAGGTGCGGGTCACCGCGAGCGCGCTCGTGCCCAGCTCGTTGATGGAGAAGTCCGAAGCCGACAGCGTCGCCGAGCCGTTCGAGGTGTTGACCGAAAGCGAGCTTCCGTCACCGATCGCGGTCGGCACCGCGGATGCCTGAGCGTCCCCGGGCGCGACCACTCGGATGTGGACGTTGATTGGTGCGTTACACCCGCCGTAGCAGATGTCCGAGAACCAGATCGTCGCCTGCTTGCTCGCCGGGTAGCCCACCAGGTCGCGGGTGACGTCGATCTGGTACCAGTAGTCGCCCGGGTCAGATGGCGCCTGGAGGACGAAGTTCGTCGACACGCTCTGGCCCGCGTTGACGTTCTGCGGCAGATACGTCCTCGGCTGGTTGACGAGCTGGTTGAATCCGCCGTTGACCGTGATGTATCCACGCGTACCGAGCCGGATCAGGTCGTTGAGGTCGGACGCGTTCCAGTTGTAGTCACCTGACGTGTTCGTCACCGTAACGGGCACGTTGACGATCGATCCCGCCTGGACCACCATGGGGTCCGGTGCGCGCGATGTGATGGACGACGCGTTGTAGTAGATCGTCAGCTGCGGCGCGTACGCGGCGCCGGCGTTAGTCGCGTACAGAAAGACGTCATTGCAGCAGGCGCCTTCGCCTCCGGTCATCAGGAACGTGCCGGCTCCACCTGGAGCCACCGTCTCCCAGCTCTGGACGATCGAAGTCACATTGAAGGTGATCGGCCCAGAGCCGACCACCGTGTGCGCCGTCGCCGGGCTGTTGATCGTGCCGACGTAGCGAACGTCCGCGCCGGCCGAGTAATGGGCCGTCCCTTCGTAGGCATACAGCGTCGGGCCTGACCCATAACCGTCGTCGGTCGCCTCATACACCCTCAGGTACGCGGAGGTTGCGTAGCACGGCGTGCATGTGATCGCGGCGTAGTTGTCGCCGTAGTCGAACCCGACGACCATGCGGTAGATGTGGCCGTTGCCGTCGTAGCCGACCGGATAGTCCCAGTTCGGAGACCAGCCACCGCAGCACCAGATGTTTCCGTACATGTCACCCAGCGAGTCGTGCTCCCCGCCGACGGCCGTCGTGAAGGTGATCGAGGGGTCGAGCGTCACCGGGTACAGGCGCGCCGGGTCCGTCAGCCAGGACATGTCCGGGCTATAGGTGAGCTGGTAGCGGCCTGCGCCGCCTGTCATCGACACCGCGACGCGCGTTGTCGGCGCACCCGGGCGGGCGGCGCCGCCCGGCGTCTCCATCATCCACGGCGCCGGCAGCGCGAAAGCAGGCGCACCGGTTGCATCGACAGCACTGACGGAGCCGTCAGGCGACAGCGACAGCGTGAGCCCCGTCGCAACGAGGTCGTACGTGATGGAGAGCTGGCCGTGAGGCCGCTCGTTGATGAGCAGGCTTTCCGCAAGTCCGCTCGGCACGACCTGGTAGCTGGCGTCCAGGCCGGGAAGGATCGAGGCGTACGACGCTGAGCTGCCGGACGAGCTCAGGCGGCTTCCGCGCGCACCGCGGATGCTCATCGCCAGCGTTCCGCCGGCCGCTGTCACGACGATCGAACCTGCCGCCCCTGGCATGTCAAAGGAGAGCGGGCCGGCCGTGTTTCGCACGCCGCCATCAGCGGTCGGCGTCAACGTGGTATCGATCTTCTGCCAGCTGCCGCCCGAGTCCTTGTAGTTGACCAGGCCGGCATTGATGACTCGCCGATAGCTGCCGTCCGGGTTCCGGTAGACGCTCGAGGTCGGCGTGCGCAGGGACGGGATTTCGCCGTCCGCGTTGGCCGGCAGGTTGGACCACGAACGTCCCTCTGACGCCGTCACCGCCTCCGGCGTGCGAGGCGGATTCAAGGCAGTCGGCGGCGGTGCCGCGCCGCCGGCGTGCTGGCCGGTGCTCGAGCTCGCGAGGGCGAAAACGCTCAGGTGGTCGAGCGTGGCCGAGACCGTCATGGCGTCTGGGTCGAGCGCAGATGATTCCTTGATCCACTGGGCGGTCAGGTCGTCCCAGTGATAGATGGCGATCGCCGCCGCCTCGGTCGGTGTCGTCCCGGCCGGCAGCGTGAAGGTGAGCTGCGCAGGCTCACCCAGGCGGTGGGCGGACACGCCGGTAGCCATGCTTGTGGCGTCGATCTCGTATGTCTGCCCGACCAGGCGAAGACCGGCGTCGAGCGGGTGGGTCAACGTGGCCGTCCCGACGTTGACCGCCAGCTCGGATGCGCTCACCGCGCTGAGGCTGAGCCGTGGTCCGCCCGGCGCGGAGGTCGGCGGCAGAGCCGAGGTGGAGTCGACTGCGCTGACGGTTACCGGTGACCCCTGCGCGGTCACGCGGTAGGAGTAGGCAATGCCGGGGATCGCGGTTCGGTCGTCGAATGTCGACGACTGCGTGATGCCTAAGGATTCGAACGGTCCGTGGGAGCCGAAGAGCGAACGCTGGACGGTGTACATCCCGGCGGGGGCGGTCCAATCGACCCGCACGCCGCCCGGGATTGGTGTTGCAATGAGTCCGAACGAGGGCGGGCCGCGCGCCTCGGAGCCGGCCACGTACAGGCTCTGCACCTGCTCCTGCGTCCGCCCACCCCGATCCCAGACGCGGACGCGAAGCTGGTACGCGCCAGGCGCCAGCGACGTGGTGCTCACAGAGGCGCCCCACAACGCCGTTCCGCCAGAAACCACGCCAGGCATGGCCGGCGACGGCGCGCGGGGGTCGAGAGGAGCGGTCGGAAGCGGACGCCATCCGCCACCTCCCGACGAGAGGTCGAACGTGATCGCCGTCATCTCTCCTACGCCGGTCACCCGGGCGAGCGCCGTGAGGTCGCGCGACTGGACGAACGAGGCCAGAGCCGCCACCGGCTGCGCCAGCTCAACCATCAATGACTCGCCGGCGGCCGGAAGGGTGACCCACGCAGGAGACGAGAACGTGCTCTCGAGGCCGGCGGGTGTCGTGGCCGTCACGACATACCCGTAGCTGACGCCGGGGCGAAGCGCGGCGTCGGTGAACGTCGTGGTCTGGAGGTTCGACGCAGCTTCCGTGAAAAGCCCCGTTTGTGGATTCACACGATAAACCACGAAGTTCGTCGCCGCGGACGTGCCCGAGGCAGCCGACCACGTCAGGTGGACCGCGCCACTGTCGTTCGTCGCCTTCACCGTCACAGGAGCGCGCGGCGCCATAGAGTCGGCCTGGACCGGCTGGACTATCGGCGGCGGCGCCGTGCTCGGCATCACCACCGTCGAGACCTCGGCGGAAGTCGGTCCGGCGACGGGCCCGTTGAGCGCGCTCACCCTGTAGGTGTATGCGCCCCCGCTCAGCACCCGGTTTTCGCTAAAGGTCTCGTCGCCCGTGATCCCTACGTCCGCAAACGGGCCGCCCACGTCGGACTGCCTCTCCACCCGGTACCCGTTGCTGCCGGCGACGTGCGCCCAGCGCAGCGTTGCACGGCCATGGCTCGCCGAGATCTGCAGCGCCTCCGGCGCGGACGGCATTGTCATCGCCTGTTGCGCTGCCCACTCGGCGTCGGGAAGGGTCACGCTCGCCTCGTTGGAGAGCTGGCCGCCCGTGCCCTCGAGGTCCACAGCGGCAACGCGGTATCTCAACTCCACTCCCGCGGGGGCGCGGCTGTCGATGTACGAGGTGGCGCTGACCCGATCGAGCAGCTGCCACGCTCCGCTCGGTGTGCGGCGCTCGATCGTGAAGTAGGCGGGCAGCACCCCATGCGGCGTCGCCCAGCTCAGCTGCGCGCCGAGCGCGCCGGCCACCACGCTCAACGTCCCGGGCGCCTCGTACCTCGCGGCATCGGCCCGCACGAAGCTGCGCGCGTTGCCGAGCTCGCCCGCCGCGGTGGCCCGGATGAGGTACGGACCTGGCGCGAGTGCGCTGACGTCGAAGTCCAGGACGCACGAGTCGCGGCACACGGGAAGCCGGCCGACGTTCTGCCAGGTGCTCCCGTTCGAGCTCACCTGGAACTTGAGGCCCGAGCCCGCGGGGGCAGACACCAGCATTCGGTCGGTGACCCTTCCCCCGGCGGCGACCTCCTGTCCATTCGGCAGGGTGAGATTCAGGTCGAGACCAGCCGGGCTCGTGACCGGCGCAGCAGGCTTGACCGTGACCGTCGCCGTCGCGGCGAGGCTGGCGTGGCCGGCGGCATCCAGCAGTACGAGCTGATAGACGTGCTGGCCGGGCGTCACGTGGCTGTCGACGTAGCTGCGGCGGTCGGCGGAAACCTCGACCAGTGCGGCGCCCGTGACCGGCTTGTCCCGGAACAGCCGGTAGGTCACGCCTGTCTCCGACGCCGCCTGCTGCCAGGTCAGGGCGACACCGCCGCTTTCGGCGATTGCGCTCAGCGCCGAGGGTCCTTCGGGCGCGCCGTTCTGGATCCGGTACTGCGTTGAGATCGTCACCTGAGGTCCGCCGGCATCGATGACCGTGGCCGTCACCGTGTAGGTTCCGTCAGGCACGAAGGCCGTGTCCCAGAGGAGCGCTGCCGACCAGCTCAGCGGCGCGCCGCCGCTCGGCTGCCCGTCGGCCGTCCCGATCGCGACGACCGCGGGTGCGCCGACGATCCGCCACTCCACCGTGCCGTTCCCAGTTCCGCTCCGGGCGTCGACCTGGAAACGCACCCTGCCGGCAATTGGCGCGGCCGCCGCGGGCAGAGCGCGAACCACCATCGGTGTGGTGGTCGCGGCCACCCATGTCGTCGAGGCGGACGTGGAGATCGCACCCACCACGCCGTCGGCCGCGACGGCGGCGACCTGGTAGCTATATGAGGTGCCCGCCTTGCCGCCGACGTCCGTGAACGAAAGGGCCGAAGTCTGCGCGATGTACAGCGCGGCACCGGTGCCGGTCGCGCGATAGATCCGATACGCGACGGCGCCGACCACCGGCGCCCAGGTCAGGACGACGTGGCCGTCAGCGGCAGAGGCGGATGCAGACGAGGAGGCGGCAAGCGGCGCCGCGGCTCCACTCGTCTGGGCCGGCACTCCGACGACTCCGGTCGTGTTCGACCACGCAACGCCCGCACCGGTGCCGCCTGACGCGATCGTGGTCAGGGCGTCGCACGTAGAAGACTCGCCCGCCTGTGCGCAGGGGTGCAGCGCAACGACGTTGAAGTATGTCGTGGTGTCCGGCGCGGCCAGCTCGAACGCCTGGAACGACGTGCGCTGCTGACCGGCGACGATAGCCACCAATGACAATGGGCCACCCGCCGCGGTCGCTTTGAACAGCGCATACGCGGTGGCGCCCGAAGCAGCTGTCCAATCCAGCTCGAGCATTCCGTTCAGGATCCGCGCGGTCAACGACGCCGGCTGCCCAAACTGCTGCATCGACGGCGCCGCCGCGCTGCCTGGGCCGGGGCGCACGATCTGCGTGCAAGGACGCGGCAACGTGCTCACACATTGGACGCTCGCGATGTCGGAAAGCAGCTGAACCTCAGCCTTGACCCGATTGGGACTAACGGTAAGGATCGCCAGCCCGCTGGGCGAGATGCTGACGACGCCAAGGCTGAGGCCCTGGACGATGGTGTTGATGGCCGGGGTCGACATGCTGGTTGCGAACTGCACGTACAGGCGAGTTCCCACGGGCGCCGGGGGCGGGCGCCGCACGGGGTACACGCGGAGCGGCGGAGCGAGCGGCGGCTTCCAGTTGAGCGGGCGCACGATCGCCAGTCCCGAGTCCGCGATGTAGTCGACGAGGCGAAGCCCGTTCGCGACCGCCCACTGCAGCACGGATTGCCGTGTCAGGCCGGCGGGGAGGGCGATCCGGAAGTCGCCAAGCATGCGGTCGATCAAGAGTGGATGCAGGTTTGATGGCGGAAGCTTGACCTCCGCAATCGCAATGTCTGCGTCTTCCGAGTGCAGCCAGCGCGAGAAGTGCAGGTTGTTCTGACGCAGGAATGCGATGCGATCCGAGTGCGAGGTGAAGCTCGGAAAGAGCTCGATCGCCGTCGTCGGCGTTTCCGCCTGGATCACCGGCTGCGCAGACTGGAACACGAAGCTCCCGGACGGCAGGGGCCCGGTGACCAGCGGTTCGCCGATCAACTCGAGGCCGTATTGCTCGCCGACCGTGCGGGCCGAGTCCGCGCTGGTTCCGGCGCCGAAACGGATCACCATCTGGCCCGGCTGCACGCCCTGAGTCACGCCGAGGATCGCCGGGTGCGGAACCACGACGCTCGATGCCGGGCCGGGCAGCGACTGCGCAGATGGCTGGATTGAGGCGTCCCCGGCGGCCTGGCAGGCGGTGAGCACGACCACGGCGGGCGCCACGATTCCAACCAGCGTTCTGGAGAGGCGACGACCCCACTCAGGGACCACGCCAGCGCTCGCCGATTCCCCCAAAACGCGTTCCCCCCGGTGTGGACGCCCGCGAAACCCCGCGAGCTAGGGGTGAATCGTCGGGGCGGTCCTCTCACTAAACAAGGGAGGTTTTACCTTGACAATCGACGCTGTTTGGATTAGTAAGCGCCGCCGTCTCAGCGCCCAGTGAGCAGTAGTCGGGCCGCCTCCATCAGCGTGCTCGCTCCGAGCTTCTCCTTCGCGATCGTGAGGCTGTTGCTGATCGTCTGGGGCGAGCGCCCAAGCTGCCGCGCGATCTGAACCCGACTCAACCCGGCTGTTCGCAGCGTAAGGATTCGATACTCGAAAGCCGTGAGGTCAGAGCCCCCGTTGACCCGCCCATTCGGACCCGAAACGCCGTCCATCGTCCGTCCCCCATAAGCCAGGGCGCCATCCTCGCTTAACAGGCCGAACTATACCCAAAGAAGATCGCCGAGTCGATTTAAGAATCGTGAGGAAACGGCGAAGGTTAGGAGAAAGAGCCTTCAACTGGTCTTGGGTGAGGCCAGGTCTCAACGCACCGGTTATGGACTCGGCATCGCCTCACACATATAAAGAGGACGCGCGACCCTCCGAAGGGCAGTGGAGGGCGAGCGACGCCGGGCTCTGACGCATCAGGGCCCGGCGCCCGCTGCTTGAACCTACCCGACGAACACGGTGAAGCCGCTCACCTTCTGGTTGAAGTTCAAGCCGTTGTCGACGACCAGTCGCACGCCCTCTGAGTGCCCATCCGGCGCCTTACCTATCTCGCAGTCGATCTCGAGAACGGCGTCGATTCCGGCAGAAAGGTGGACTCTGATCCTGGCCAGACCTCCGAAAAGGTTGGGAGGCAGGTCAGGCTGGGTTCCGTACGAGTTGAAGCTCAGCAGGGTCGTGGCCGTCCAGAAGCCTTCGGCACGCACGGCCCCGTTAGGCGCTCGATGCACGAACGTTCCCCCTCCGGTCACGGTCTTGTCGTGAATGCTCAGCATTCCGGAACCCGTGATGTCGACCGTATCTCCATTGTCTGCCCTCGCCACGTCAGGGCACGCACTGGGCCCCAGCGCGCATACCGGACCAGCCCCAGCGAAATAACGGAAATTCTGGGAACCGCTGTCCGCCTGAGCAGCGACGGCGCCAGAGATCAAGCCGGCTAGAACGAGCGAAACAACCGCCGCAAGTCTTCGCATCATCCAACCTCCTCCGCCTAGCGATAGCGTGCAATTCCCTTGCACGGAATGGACGAGCCGTTGGCCCGCACGGCAACTAACCCAGTACCCAACAGTTTCACCCATGGGTCGAAACTGTCAAGATCGACGGGAGGGCAAGGGCATCTTGGTCCAGGTGGTGTAGGTCCACCCCGGCCACTGACTAAACTGCGGTCTTCACAACTCCCGTCGGTCGGCGTCGTGGCGCCGGCATCGCTTCCAGGGTGCCGCCGATCCACGAACCCGCGATGATGAAGAGGCTGAGCACCGTGAACCAATCACCGGGGACTGGTCTTCTGCTGCCATCTCGTGAGGTACTCCTATGGAGGGAGGGTGACCTCGCGTTTGTCGTCGAGGCAGCGCGGCGGGCGGAAACCTCCGGCTACGACTCAGTCTGGGTCGGAGACTCGCTGCTGGCGCGCCCTCGTGGAGAGCCGTTGACCCTGCTGGCCGCGGTGGCTGGTGCGACAAAACGCGTCGCGCTCGGCACGGCCGTTCTGTTGCCGCTGCTTCGAAATCCCGTCTCAATGGCGCATGCGGTCGCCACACTTGACCGCCTGGCCGAGGGCCGGGTCATTTTAGGAATCGGTCCCGGCGCCGAGCTCCCCGGCACGCACGCAGAGCTGAAGGCATTGGGTGTCCCGAGCGACCGGCGGGTTGGCGACATGCTCACCGCAGTCGAACGCTGCAGGCGTTTATGGCGGAATGAAGACCCCGATGTCGATTTGAATCCGCGACCGACACGGGCGGCCGGTCCTCCCATCTGGTTGGGTGGAGGCGGTCCTCGCATGCTGCGCCTCGCAGGGGCCGTGTTCGATGGCTGGCTTCCGCTTAGCCCGACTCCGGCCGACTATGAATCAGGTCTTCGCGCGGTGCGTGAGGGAGCGGAACAGGCGGGCCGAGATCCGGACAGCTTTGCTACGGGCGCGTACCTCACGGTGGCCATATCCGACACCCGCGACGACGCCGCCAGGCAACTTGATGCCTACATTCGTGCGTATTACGGGGTACCCGCCGAGATCATGGCCAGAACAATGGCGTGTCACGCAGGGACTCTAGAATCGGCCGCCGAATGGTTCGCGGCCTACCGGGCTGCAGGTGCACGTCACCTGGTGGTGCGGCTAGCGCGGCCTGACCTCAGCGATTACGACCAAATCGTCCCCGAACTCCTCGGAGCCGCCAAAACGCAGAGCTAGATCCGATAGTAGCCGGCGTTATCGAGAGCAACGGTGGTCGACGCCGGCACCGACGGCAACTCGGAGGGAGCGTTTGTCGAATCGGCCGATGAGTTTGCGACGTCTGGCCAGTCACATCCCGAGTGAGCCCCGCAATGGCGGACTTTGGGTCGCGACTGCACGGGACTTGCTAGATAAGTCCTCATCAAGGAGGAGATGACAACGATGCCTACTGCCCAGCTGCCTGGGATTTCTATGTGGTACGACGAGCGCGGTCAAGGTGATCCATGCGTGCTCCTGCACCCGGGTGGCGCCGGAGTTGATTCCCGTGCTCTGGCTCCCAACTTCGATGCACTGTCACAGGTCTTCCACGCCTACACGCCTGAGCAGCGAGCGCATGGCCGGACACCCGACGTCGCTGGGCCGATCAGCTATGAACTGATGGCCGAGGACTCCATCATGTTCATTGAAAGCATCATCGGCCAGCCGGTCCGCCTGCTGGGCTACAGCGACGGTGCAGTTGTCGCCTTGATGATCGCGCGGCGTCGGCCTGATCTCGTGCGACGACTGGTCTTCGCCGCCGGGGTCTTCCACCGCGACGGGTGGGACAGGGGCCTTGTCGAGGGCGAGCCGCCGGAGTTCCTCAAGAAGAGCTACGGCGAGATCTCGCCCGATGGAGTTGGCCACTACGACGTGGTCGTCGCCAAGCTAGCTGCGATGCACGCCCGCGAGCCGACGCTAACCGCGCCGGACTTGCGTCAGGTGACCCCGCGCACGCTCGTCATCCTCGGTGACGATGATGAGCTTCGACTGGAGCACGCTGTCGAGATGTACCGAGCTCTGCCTGATGCCGAACTAGCCGTCGTTCCCGGAACCTCGCACGGTTTGCTGGCGGAAAAGCCAAGCCTGTGCAACTTGATCATCACCGAGTTTCTGACCAGGGAACCGGTGCAGACATTCGCGCCGATTCGCCGCGCGGGTCAGGGTACATAGAAGGTATGTAAGAGGACGCGCGCGAGCGCATCGCGTTTAAGCGATCGCGAGCACAGGCAAACACGTCTTGAATTCAAATTTGGCTCGCCATGGTGGACGCTCTTCGGACTTTTCTCCTCTACTACCGGTCTTTGTCGTGGCCGGGCAGTCTTTCAGCGGTCTTTTAGATTGTCACGCGAGGATGGACCGAGTTTCCGATCCCGTTGAGAAACATTCGCCACGAATTGCACACTGCTTTGCACTCTGGGGGTTTGATTGGAACGACGAGACCTGTTTGACGGCGAAGCTCCCGGAGCGCCATTAACCGGCGCCTTTGGAGTCATCAGCGCAGACTTCAATAGAGATGGCGTCGCCGATCTGGCCGTGATCACGCCTGGGGCTGAACTCCTAGTCCTGCTCGGCGCAAACGGAGGCCTATACCGCCGGTCTTTCCGATGCAAAGTTGGCAGCCAGGCCCAAGGCCTGCACGCCGCCGATCTCGACGGTGACGGGATGCTTGACATAGCTGTCGCGCACCGCGACCGGGGTGGCTTCACCTTCCTTCGTGGCAAAGGCGACGGCACCTTCGCACCGACCGGCGACCTGGTCGCGGCGCAGCCAACCACGTGGTCGCTCACTCCTCGCGAAAATGAGGTAGCTCGCCTTGCAGCTGCCGGTTACACGTGCATGGAAATAGCGCGAACGCTTGGGATCAGTCGGCGAACAGCCGAGACCCATGTCGATGCCATCCGCTCGAAACTCGAGCTGAAGCACAAGCGCGAACTAGTGCACTTCGCAAAGCCTCCCCACCGATCTTGATGCCGATGGACCGCCCGCGCTAACGCCTGGAGTTTGGACGTTAGAGCCATCGCTCTCGAGTTGCGACAACGCTCTTACGATCGGGAGAGGGCTGATTCGCCCTCTCCCGGTTTGTCACGCCGTTCTACAGATTGAAGAAGGTTCGGCTCACGGATCCGAGATTGGCGGTGACGCCATTGGTCGTATCGGTCAACACGATGTCGGTATAGGACACTGCAGCCAGCACCAGGGTCTGGCCGGACGGGCAGGTGAAACTACCCGGGCTTAGAGGCCCAGTAGGCGGCATCGTGGCCATCACGCGCCCGTTGATCGGCGAGAAGGATGCGGCTGCAGACACCTGCCCGGTAACGGTCTCCTTGTTGGCCGCCTTGGGATGGTTGCCACCCCCGTTGATACAGGCCCAGGTGGCGCTGGCGTTTGCGGAAAGCGTGTAGTTGACTTGCTGCTGCCCCACACCGGCCTCATCGATCGTGACCACCAAGGCGCCATTGGCGTTGACAGTGGCTCCTGTGCCCTTGAAGAAATGGGCCCCGGAAGTTGCGGAGGCCGAGATTGAAGAGGCTGCCAGCGATGCGGCAACCGCCAAAGCTGCAGCCAACGGCAAGAGTTTTCGCATGGTTTGTCTCCCTTACAGTCGAACGATGGAACTAGGCGCACCCATCTTTGAACGGGGATTCCCTGCCTCGAGTCCGATGACCACCACCCTCCCTCAGAACTCTCCAGCGCAATCGGTGTTCGATCTGGCGTGACGGCGGCGGTCGAGCTCGACGCTGCCAATCGGACTGACGACTGCGCGAGCAAAGGACGGGCATGACGAGAACGATGAATCCACCTACCAGAGTGAACCCAGGTAAGGATTACCTTGACGTTGAAAGACGTTGTCGGCGGACCACGAGGAAGCCACGTTGAGCGATAAGAACTGCAGCTTGGGTCAGGGAACGCGCGCCAAGCTTCTCTTTCGCCACCGTCAAAGAATTGCTAATGGTCTGCGGAGATCGATGGACTACTCGGGCAATTTCTGTCCGGTTCAGTCCCGAAGCCATCAGCTCCAACAATCGGCGCTCAAATGGGGTCAGCGGATCGTGTCCCGCGGGCCGCACCACGCCGGCGCGGCGCTCACGCCAAAAGCGCACGCTCTCGGTTGATCGTCTTTCGGGAGCGCCGCCAGCCGCATGATTCTCTGCAAACAGCGTCACGAACGGCTTTTTGAACCCTAACCGGCGTCGCGGATACGGTCCTCTGTATCTTCTACGGATCTTTCGAAGCCGCTGACTTGCCGGGAATTGCTGTCAGTACCAACTGCGTTGGTCGAGACGCCGATCCGTTTGTATTCGGAAATTGGCTCCCCTTGGTGGACGCTCTTCGAACTTGGTTGCAAATACCGGGGCCGGAAATGCTTCAGACCAGTGACCGTTTCCGATTTCCTGCGAGCTTGCTGGCTAGGCCCGGCTCGGCAGATGCGCCAGGCCAAGGCGTTGTTGTGTGCCGCCGCTGAGGGAACCGCTGCGGTGAGGCGCGCAAGAACCGCGAACCAGGGCTCCACGATGCGGCCGGCTCGGGCTAGCAAGCCCGATGGCTACCGTCTCGGCTCGTACCGCATCGCCACTGCCCCCGAGCCGAACTCCAGCCGGCTCATTAGCTTCAAGTCGACATGCTTCGATAGCCCCGCGAACAACGTCGGCCCGTGGCCCGCGAGCCTGGGATGCACCACGAACTCGTACTCATCGATCAATTCCAGCTCCGTCAACGCCATGGGGAGCTTCACCCCTCCCACGAGCAGTCCCTTGCCCGACTCCCGCTTGAGTTGCTGAACGGCCTTGCCCAGATCCCCGCGCACGAGTTCCGCGTTCCAATCGACCTGCTCGAGGGTGCTGGACACGACGTACTTCTTTGCCGCATTGATCGTCAGCGCGAAGGGTTCCATCCAATCGGGTCTCGCTCCCGTCGGTGCCGACGGCCGCCACGCTGATTCCATCATTTCGTAAGTCACCCGGCCAAAAAGAAGAGCATCGGCCCGGTCGAGGTTCTCGACCGCGTGACTATGCAAGTCTTCGTCCGCGGGGATTGCACGATGATCGCAGCACCCGTCCAATGTGACGTTGATGGAGTACCGAAGGGGCCGCATTTGGCAAGAGTACCGGAGACGCTGTCGTTGTCATCAGGATGTAACAAAGGGCTGAAATGCTGGCGATGCGTGAAATCTCGCGGCTAAACGGAATCGGAGGATTAACGACATGAAGCTCGCTAGAATCGCCATACCTGCGGCATTTCTCAGTCTCTTTGCGCTCGTGCAGCCAGTCTCGGCGAACACAGTCGCTGCTAACTCAGGTTTCTACGACCATCAGGTCATCGAGTATCAGGCCACCGCAGAGGTCACCTCATCGCCGCACGCGGCCCAGCTGATCAGCAAGGGCAACATCGTCTTCCACATTGTTGGCGCCGACGGGAAAACGCCGAGCGTGCAATGCGCTCGCCTGCTGGCCGCTCTCCCGAACGATCCGTCCAGCTGCAATGTTCTCAACTTCATTCCGACCGAGGTCGGATACTCGGGTGGCGCGTGGAATCTGCAGATCTTCCACTGGAACGCTGGCGTGACTCCCGTGGAGCTCAGTAAAGATGACGACATCAACGCTGCGGTCACGACAGGATTGGGAACGCTCGAAGTCACACCGATCCTTGTCCGTTGCCCCGTCATCAACTTTGCGGCTCTGCGCTGAGCTCAGGTCGCACAACTGGGTACGAACCCCGACCGCAGTAGGGCTCGACACAATTATCCCGGCTGTCCTAACGTGCGGCATTCGCATGGCCACGGCGCTCGTACTGAGCGCCGTGGCCGTTCCCACAAACACCTGCTACAGCCCTGAGTGCTTGTCAGTTCTTCGCTTTGACTGACGGACCTCCCTGTCGGTCGGCGCTGCCTCTTCCGAATCGGATTCCTTGGCGACCACATGGACTACGGGCGTTCGTGGACGTTTTCGGCGCAGCCGGCTGACCACGTCCATCTTGATCCAGCGAGATATGCCAGGCGGCAATGTCGAGATCACAATCGCGCTGTATCGGCCTCCAGCCAGGTACTCATCGTCAATTGCCGCTACCGGATCGGCATCCCCGATGCCAGCCCCGATCACGTTGATTCCGTTGCCCTGCAACCAGGCCGCGGCGGACTGAGCCCGCGCCCGTGCAATCTCCTTTGTCTCGCCCTCGTCCCAGGTAAGAAGATCGCCGGCCGGGGTGGCCGGCACCAGCAAAGTGAACCTGGCGCGCGAGTCCTTCGCCACAAGTTCCTTCGCAGCCTCGAGCAATTCCTGGCGCTCGGCCGTCTGGTGGGCAACCAGCAGGTACTTTCCCATTGGCGCGCTCCTGTACAGAGTTAGTACGCGACGCGGTTACAGATTTCGCACGGCTGATCTGCCCGAAGACTGGGCCCCGACGGGATCTTTACTCGCACCCCGCGTTGACGACCCCGCGGCCGGTTTGTTACCTTGGCGCGGACTTCCGCGCGGGGCGCGGGAGAGCAAGCCTGGGGGTAGTCGTTGCGCATCTATCGCTATGCGAGCCATGCGGCCGTGCTTGTGGTGGCGGTGGTGATCTCCGGCTACAGCGCCGTGGACATGACCGGCGCGACAGCCCTGCGCGTTCGCGCCGTGAACGCCCAGGCTACGAACGAAGAGGTGTCGGTCGGCGATGTGTCGCTGGGGCGCTACAGCACGATCAACAAGCCGGTGTCGCTCCCGACGTCCGCGCTCCCCAACCGCAAGCCGATCCGCTACATGGTGACCGAAGGCGACACGCTGGAAAGCATTGAACGCGCATACGGCGTGACGCTCAGGGAGATCACCTGGTCGAACCCCGGCCTGCGCCTGCCGCTGAAGGCCGGCCAGACCCTCGAGCTTCCACCCGTGCCCGGAGTCGTGATCGAAGTCAGGCCGGGCGATTCGGCCGACAGCCTGGCTGCCGCCTACGGCGTGGATTCGACCACGCTCCTTGGCTTCAACGACATTCGCGCCTCGCAGCTGAAGCCGGGGATGATCCTCGTCGTCCCCGTCGACCTCCAGGTCGGTCCCAACCTCGGCAACGGAGCGCCTGCCGACCCGATGCACGCCGGCCAGTTCTTCTGCCCGATCCAGGGCGCCGAGATCATCCAGAAGTTCGGACCGACGTCGTTCACCCTCGAGCCAGCTTACGCGGGCTACGCCCACTTCCACACCGGGATCGACCTGCTCGCCCAATACGGGACTCCGATCGATGCCGCGGCCGGCGGACGCGTCACTGCGACCGGCTACGCTGACTACTTTGGGCTGCGCGTCGAGATCACGGACAGCTACGGTTTGGTCGAGATCTACGCCCACATGTCGGACGTGTCGCTGAACGTCGGCCAGGAGGTCCAGCAGGGCCAGAAGGTCGGCCTCGTCGGCAGCACCGGACTCTCGATCGGCGCGCACCTGCACCTGCAGCTCGAGGTGGGCGGCGTGCCGACCGATCCCGGGACGCTGGTCGGCTGCTGACGCCTTGCCTCGTAAAGTGAATTTCACCATCTAGTTACTGATCGCGCAGCCGACCCCACCCCATAGCCGCGAGCTCCACTTCGAGAATGCTCGCGACCCGGGACGAATCAACCAACGCGCCCCGACGAATGGCTGAGCGCTACGGATGCACTGCCGCGGTGTAGATGTCGAGCTGGTGGAGGGCGCCATCGGGGTTGGTGCCGGTGCTGTTGGAGTTGTCGGACCAGGCCGGACGTGCGGTACCTCCGAAGAAGGCAAGCCCGGAGTAGTCACCGTAGTCGATCCCATTGCCCGAGTCGTGCGAGTTCGAGGTCCCGGCGCTGATCTGGATGTTGGCGCCAAACGTCGCGCCACCGTCAGTGCTGAACGCGCCCCAGAACTGCGCATCGTCGTTTGCGATCCCGTCGGTGTCCCCGGCGCCACCGGTGCCGAGGTCACGCCTGGCGTCGTACCACACTGTGGCGACGTTGCCCGAGGTCTGGTCAAGGGCGATCTTGGGCAGGAACTGGCTGTTCACAGTCTGGTCGTCGTTGACTCGCACGCCCTGGCTCCACGTCGCGCCGTTGTCGTCGGAGAAGCGGACGAAGATGTCCGTGTTGTCGCTCTCGTTCTGAATCTCTTTGGTGTAGGCGAGGTACACGCGGCCGTTGTGCTGTCCCCCGGTCCGGTCCCAGGCCAGGCCCGGCTCGGCGTCGACCGAACGGTCCGGCTGCGCAGGGATGAAATCGAATCCGCCGACATGCGTCTCGGCGACAAACACACGGTCGCCGAAGCCGGCTGGTCCAAGGCCGTCAGGGTCGACGTTGACGAAAAGCTTGCCACCGCCCTGGCCGGTCTCGGTCAGCGTACAGACCGCCATCACCTGGCCCGCTGGCCCAATCGCGATGTCGCCGTACGTGCAGTTGTTGGTGCCTGGCACGACCTGGCCCTGGGAGAACGACCCGACCTGCCCGAAACCCGCCACCGCCGCGCCCGTCGCGAACAGCGGCCCGCCGGCGTTGAAGACCACCCAGACCTCGCCCCTGGCCGCTGTGATCGTCGGCTGGTCGACGAACCGGAAAAGGCCGCGGTTGTCGCCGCTGCTCTTGGTCGGCGTTCCCTTCGGCGGGGCGAGGATGTTGCCAACCTGCTTGAAGCTGAGACCGCCGTCGATGCTAAGGGCGATCGGGACGGTGTTTTCGACCTCGAACAGGTAGCTCATGAACAGGTTGCCGAACTCATCGAAGGAGAGTGTCGGATCGCAGCACGCGTCGCCGAGGTTGTCGTTGTTGCCGATCAGCTTGCGGGTCCACGTAGCGCCGCCATCGAAGGTGACTGCCTCGAACATGCCGGCTGTGAGCCCGGCCTCGCGGTGTCCGACGTTGGTGACGATCACGATGTTGCTCGGGTTCGTCGGATTGATGGCGATCGCCTCCTCGGACTCGTTCAGAGGACGCTGGCTGACGTCCACATTGAGCGGGCCGCTTTTCGCGGTCGCCGTGCCGACGGGAAACATCGCGATCAAACCGACGAGGATCACTAGGCCTTGTGCGGGCAGCCTGCGCATGGCGTCCTCCTTACATCGTGGCCGGAGAAGGTGAGTGTATTGCCGACCAATTCGGTGTGCAACGGGCGCCGCGAATGCCGTTCTTGTGTTCTCCGACTCGAAGGATTACGTTGTCGTGAGCACGCAGGCGCCGGCTGGGCTGCATGAGGAGGTTCCGGGTTATGGGCTTGAAGGCTGCGTTTCTTGCCATGGTCGCGTTGATCGCCATCTGGCCCTCCGGCCTGACTCCGGCGGCAGGGCTGTGGTCGTCGTCGGTCTCGGCAACAAACGTCGTCGTCAGCACCCCGACGAGCGGGGGCGGGTACGCAGAGCTTCCTCCCGCCAAGGGAGGGTGCGTTGGACCGAGCCCGAACAACTTCAACGCCAACCACTCTGAATCGGAGCTGACGGTCCAACCCGGCTCGGAGCAGATCGTGGGCTCGTCGAAGTTCTTCTTCGACAAGTTCTCGACCAACTACAACTTCTACCTCGGCAGCTACAACATCAACGGGGCGACGCTCTCGCACTCGAACAACATCGTCCAGGGCTACGACTGCTCGACGACGGAGACGACGCCGGGAGTGCTCAACCAGGACATGCCGCCGAGCTGGACGAATACGACCGATCCGAATGTCGGCTTCGACAGCCAGGGACGCGTGTACCAGACGATGCTGCCCTTCAATGCGTTCTGGACGAATCTGCACCCGGACGGCGAGATCACCGTTTCGTTCAGCGACGACAATGGCGCGCACTGGGTGACGGGCAACGGCGGCCAGGCGCTGGAGCAGGTGCCCAACTCGAGCTCCTTCCAGCTCGGCCACGTCGAGGACAAACAGTGGGTAGCCGTGAATCACTACCCAGGCAACAGGTTTCAGGACCACGTGTACTCGACGTGGGACATCGTCAACGGCAACATCGGCAGCACGGTCAAGCTCCGCCTGGCGGTCTCGCGCGACCGGGGCCAGACATTCTCTAAGGCGCAGACCATCGTCTCGGCGTCCGTCGACCAGCTTCGTGACCAGTTCAGCCAGCCGGCGGTCGACCCGAACGGAGACCTCTACATCGCGTACGCGAACATCGGCACGAAGAGCACCGTGGCCGACATGTTTGTGACGAAGTCAACGGACGACGGCAATACCTTCACCACGCCGATGAAGGTGGCAACCGGAAGCATCATCGGCGTCGGCTCTGTGCGTGACACCAACACGACGTTCCGCGATGGCATCAACTACGCCTTTGCCGTGTCGCCGGACATGCCCGGCCACCTCTACCTCGTATACAACGACTTCAACGGCACGCAGTACAACGTCTTCTTCGTCCAGTCGAGCGACGGCGGCCAGACGTGGAGCAAACCGATGCCCGTTAACGACGACATCCTTTCCGGTAACGTCGCCGACCACTTCCAGCCAGCGGTTGCGGCGGGACCGAACGGCGCGGTGGCGGTCGCGTTCTACGACCGCCGCGCCAAGTGCCCGGCGGGAGACTCCAGCATCATTGCGCAAGACGTTGGCCGCTCCAACTTCTGCATCGACGTCTCCGTCCAGGCGTTCAAGGACTCGGGCGCCGGCGCGCTCCCCGTAGGTTCGAACATCAGGGCCTCCAACTTCACGTGGGACCCGCAGCAGCCTGGCTTGCTGATCAAACCGGATGGAACGACACAGGACCTGCAAACTCTGGACGGCCTCGGCCAGATGGCGTGCGCCTCACATAACGATCCCTGCAGGCTCTCGTTCATCGGTGACTACTTCGGCCTTGCGGTGTCGGGGACCAACATCTACACGCTGTCCGTTTCCACGCACTACCCGTCGGGAGTGCTGGCGGATGACGGTTCGATGCTCTTCTACCAGCAGCAGGTGCTCGGCGTCGTGAGCAGATCGAGCGCGGGGATCTAGGCCGTCGGGAGTCGAAGCGCGCGATTCCGCCTGGCGTTCAGGTATTGAAGGACGCGGGGATCGTTCGCGGAGTTACTGATCCCAGACCTTTACCGGTACTCCTGTCAAGCGGCTGCGCTCGGCCGCAAATGCCATGAGATGGCTCTCCAACGACTCGCGCGGGCCCGTGCGAACCAGGGACCGATCGCCCGCTGAGACGGCATCCAGGAACGCACTCATCACACCGAAGTCGCCCCCGCCGTGGCCGTCCCCCGCATCCACTCCGGTGTGGACCAGATCGAAGGATTCGACCTCCCAGGTCACGAAGTTCGTGAGCGTAAGCCGTTGGCCGTCGCCATCTAGAAAACCCCGAGTACCCATGATCCGCGTCCTGCGCCGGCCGAAAGGCGTGAACGCGCTCATCGTCAACGTAGCCGTCACACCGCCCTCGAACTCGATCGTGACGACCTGGTGGTCGGCCACATCGTTGTCACAGGCGTAGACACATCGTCCATACGGGCCTTCGCGCAGCGCCCGCCGCACCCCCGGCTCAGTCAGGTCGGTCGTGATAACAGAGAGCGGCCACCGTTCGCGCTCCGGGTCCTCCAGGCAGCCGAGGTACAGCCGTGGAGCGGAGTACGGGCAGTCGGGCTCGACGGCACAGTCCAAGCACCGATCGGCAGCGCCGGCCGGCCGGTTCGCCGCGGTGAAGTGGTGCAGGCCGCCCCGGCTGGACACTTCCACCGCTGGCCGGCCGACGATGTAGCGGAGCCAGTCCAGGTCGTGACAGCACTTGGTCAAAATGCTGGGCCCCGCCTGGTCCGACCGGCGCCAGTTGCCCCGCACGTAGGAGTGGGCGAAGTGCCACCAGCCGATCGGCTCGAGTTGCTCTACACCGACGAGCTGGCCCAGCCGGCCGCTGACCACGATCTCCCTCACCTTATCGGTGTAAGCCGTGTAGCGCATCACGTGGCAGACCGCGAGGATGACCCCGGCTTTCTCGACCACGTCGATCACCTCGATGCACTCCGCTCGGCTTGGTGCGATCGGCTTTTCCAGCAGCACGTGGTAGCCCAACTCCGCGAAGCGGCATGCAGGGCCCACATGCTCGCGATCGGGCGTGGTGATGATCACGGCATCCGCCAACGGAGGCAATGCGGCGATCTCCCGCCAGTCGTTGAACCGCCTGTCGGCCGCCACCCCGAGCTGGTCGGCCAACGCCTCACGGCGAACGGTGCGTGGGTCGGCGACCGCCACCACACGAGCCCGGTCCGGATACCGCTCTGCAAAGCTGGAGAACGTGCGACCCCGTGAACCGGTGCCTATCAACGCGATTGTGACCGGCCGAGGAAGTGCCACCGGACCCCTATTCTCCGCGCAACGTCGCACCAGGCTCAGCTTTCATCACACGCGATCTTCCAATTTGCGACCACGCGCCACCCAACTTCTGTCGACCTGCGCTATACCGCAACTCGAGGACGGAGCCCACGCCCTGGGCCGCTAACGATGAATCCCGCCACTGCGTGCAACTGGGGCAATCACGGCATCTCAACCCCACGAGTGCGGGGAGACGCGCGTCCAGACAGTCGTCAGCTCGGGCAGCTTGGTGGGCCGCAGTTTCCGTAACGCGAACCACATCGCGGTCAACGGATCACCAATCAGCCTAGTGAGGCGATCAGGGCCGCGACTAGGCTATCTAGGCTCGCATCGCTGAACGTCGCCGCGAAATTACCGGCCGGCGCTGTGAGGTCCTTGTCCTCCATTTCCCAGGCGTGATCCATCGTATGGAATGCGCTGTGGCGGATAAGGAATGGCAGATTCCACGATCGCATCCGTTTGGCCCCGCCGGTGTTGTACGCGCGCATGGTGGCGACATACCTCTCTCGGTAGTCACGCAGCCCCTTCGGCGCAAGCGCACCGCCCTCTGGTATCCGCAACCCCAATCGCTTGGCGAAGTCCTCGCTCTCGACGCGGATGGTGTGGCGGACGATTTGGTCGCGGTCGCGCCCACCGCCACGAGGGCCCATGCGCATCTCAGCGGACACCCGCGCTGCCACCGCGTCGAAGAACCCCCAGCACGCGCATAACAGCGCGACCTTGCGGTCGAGGTCGATGTCATCCATCGGCTCGCTTTCGAACGCCGATGGAGAGAAGGAGATGCCCCAGAAGTCGGTCGAGCCCGTGCCGACCCGGTCCTCGACAACTTTGAGGGGTCCGGCGGCGTCGAACTCGTCGACCATCCCGGCCGCGGCGGCGATCGGCCGGTACCGCTCGCGATACGACTCGAGCAGCTCGAGCGCCAGCTCCGGGGACTTCGCGCCCCGGCTCCAACCCGGCCAGTCGACCGCGAACGCGACCGCTTTCTTCCCCTTCGGTCCGCGTTCCACGACGGTGCGAACGGGCATAGGCTGGATCGTACGCGTCGGCAGTGAGCCGCTTCCCTACAGTCCAACCGCCGGCAGAAAAGGGGAATATTGGCCGTCCCCCGCGAGTGCTAGCACTCGCGGATTACGAACTCCAGAAAAGGGTCGGGATTCGGCTAGGGACTCGACAGTTTGGTATAGGAACCTTGAAGACGCCAGCCGCAATTCCCCCACGCCCCGGTGTTCGAGGTTGGAAACTTCGTGAGCACCAGCGCGCCGCCCGTGACCGTGTAGTGGTATCGGTCGTACCCGTACGTGGCTTGGGCGGTGCACGTGTCGCTGATGAAATCGATCTCGGAGCCGTTGACCACGACGTTTCCGGATATGAAGTCCTGGCCGAAGTCGAAGCTGTATCCGCCAAGACACAGGGTGTCCGTCGACGCCAGCAGTTTCGGCTGCCAGCAGCCGGCGAGCTGTTCCGGCACGGTTCCACCTGGAGGCCAGCTCGCCGCTCGCACAGCCGGCGAGGGCGTGAAAGTGTAGGTCGGCGAAGCCAACGGAGTCTGGTTTCGGGATGGGTTCGGCACCGTCCGGTTGTGCAGGCCGACGCTGAAGAGCAGTGTGGTCACGGCGACGACGGTGATGAGGATTGCCGCCGCGCCGGCCGCAAGGCGAAGTCTCGGGCCCCCTCCTTCGAGGGCGCGCCGGGCACCGCGCCGCTCGCGCTGGACAGCATCGCCCACCTGGCTTGCCAACCACGGTGCGGGCGGCAAGACCTCGTCGATCGCCATTACAAAACGGCGTCTCAGTTCGCTGTCGGTTGTCATCATTCTTCTCCCACCAAGAGCATGTCCCGGAGCTGACGCACAGCGCGCGCGAGTTCGCTCTTGACCGCGTCCTGGCTCGAGCCGGCGATAGCGGCGACCTCGGCCAGAGGAAGGTCGAGGTACCAATGCAGCACCAGCAAGAGTCGTCGTCGATGTCTCAGGCGGCGAATGGCACGGCGCAGGTCGGCGAAGGCGGCCAAAGAGTCGCCGACCGGCGGTTCCGGCCGTTCTGGGTTCGCCAGCTTGAGAACCGACCACCAACTTGTGCGGCGCGCGGACCGACACTCGTTCGCGACGATGCCGAGAAACCAGGGCCGCATTTCTGTGCCCGCCTTCAGCTGCTGAAGTTTCCGCCATGCCTTGATCGAGGAGTCCTGAACAATGTCTTCGGCGGCATGCCTGTCATGGAGCATGGCGCCCGCAAGCCGATAGGCCGAGCCGATCAGGGGCGACAGGAGTGCCGAAAACGCCTCTTGGTCTCCTGCTTTTGCTCGCGGGACCAGCTCGGACTCACCGACCGCCAGGGCGTTCACCACCGTTGTCACGAATACGCGTCCACCTAGCTGCTCGGTGGCAAGAATCTTGCCACCCGACCCTCAGGTCGCCTCGTATACGTCACGAGCAGTCGTCCATATCACCAGGAAGAAGAGATCATGCAACCGAACACTGCATTAGTGACTTCTCGTCTCGGGAGCCTCACCGGAGGAGGGCCCGCGGTGGGCCACACCACCAGGCGGAGCGGCACACAGACGTTGGAGGATCCGGCGTCCACGGGAACCTCGAGCGCGGCGTCTCGAGAACCTGGCAATGGCCGGACGGGTCCTCAGCTGATCCAGGAGGGTCGATCGTGAGGAGGCGACATTTGATCACTGGGGCGACCGGCGGCGCCTGCCTGCTAATCGCCTTGTTCGTAGGCGCCGCTCCAGTCGGTGCGACCTACGCCGGCGTCAACGGCCGGATCGCGTTCGGCATGAGCGTTGAAGGGGGGAATGTGGAGATCTTCTCGGTCCTGCCCAACGGGCACGATCTTTCCCAACTGACCGACCGTCCGGGCTTCAACGCGTGTGCGAACTACTCCCCGGACGGACGATCCATCGCGTGGTGCGCCAGTATTGCTCCCGGTAAGAGCGAGATCTGGGCTATGAAGGCCAACGGAAAAGCCCAGCACCAGGTGACTCACCTCGGTGGCTTCATGACCTTTCCGAACTATTCGCCGGACGGCACCCGGATCGCCTTCAGCGGCAATCTTCCAGGAGACAGCAAGCAAGCGGTGTTCGTGATCGGGACGGATGGTTCGGCCATGGTCCGGCTGACCGGCGACTCGAGCAACAACTCGCTACCCGCGTGGTCGCCCGATGGGACGAGAGTCGCCTTCGTCAGCGACCGGACCGGTCTGCCGCAGGTGTGGGTCATGAAGTCGGACGGCACGAATCCGGTGCGGTTGACGACCGATTCTTTTCCCAAGACACAGCTGCCGGATTGGAGTCCGGATGGGACGAAGATCGCCTTTGCAAGCGTCGATGCGACCGGTGGTCCCGACATCTTTGTGATGAACTCCGATGGTTCGAACGCGACGCAGTTGACCAGCCACGAGGCGGTCAACTTCGCTCCCCGCTGGTCACCGGACGGGACGAAGATCGCCTTCGTCACCAGCCGAGACTTGCCGCCTACCGCCCGTACCGTTTACGTAATGGATGCCGACGGCAGCGGACAGCATTCAGTTCGTCCAGGTGGGCGACAGCTCGCGCCTTCGTGGCAGCCATTGCCGCTGGATGGAGAGTCTGATTGAGGCCGGTCGCATTCGTGCGTGTAAGCCAGAGGATGGCAAGGAACCCTTCGCCCGATCCATCAGTAGCGACGAGAAGTGGAAGGAGGCGACCGTCGGGGGCGAGCGTTGGGGATAACAAGGTGTGGCCGTCCGGAGACAAGCCGATGCCATCCCATCCCTTATGGATCAGCTTCTCGTTGCGGCCGTCGGCGTCGATTGTGAACAGCGAACCCGTGTCGCCGCGTATTTGGACCTAGCTCGATTCGACACGTCCACCATCGATGTTGGTGCCGTTCAACGGCAGGGCGCCGTGGATCCGAGTTCCGCCCTGGCCCGATTCCACGCGCAGCGTGCCGCCTACCGCGCCCAGGCGGTCCCGCATGTTGGTCAGACCGGCGCCATCAGCGTGGCGGTTGGTTTCAAAGCCAGCGCCATCGTCGCTGACTTCGAACAGCAGGCCACCCGCTTCCTCCCAGATCCGCACGCGAGCCGACGCCCCAGCGCCGGCGTACTTGGCGGCGTTCTGCAGAGCTTCCAGGCAGCAGAAATACACTGCCGACTCAATCTCAGGTGCGTGCCTGCCAACGCCGTGCGCCTCGAGACTCGCGGGCAGCGGCGCCCGCCTGCAGGCGGCACTCATCGCCACGCCGAGCCCGGCACTCGAGAGCAGAGGCGGGTAGATTCCGTGCGCCAGCGAGCGGAGCTCTTCGATTGCCGACCGGACGTCATCCTGGAGCTGGTTCATCAGCGACTTAGCGCGTTTCGGTTCGCGCTCAGCGAACTGCTCGATGAGGCGGACTTTCACCGAAAGGGCGACGAGGTGCTGCTGCGCACCGTCATGCAGGTTGCGTTCGATGCGCCTTCGCTCGGCGTCGGCGGCCGCAACCAACCGCCCCCGCGAAGCCTGCAGCTCCGCCGCCCGCTCGCGTAGCTGCTCGAGAGAGTCCTGCAGCGACGAGTCCAGGTGCGCCTTCTTCAGTGCCACGCCCAGTTCGCGCGCCACCTCTTCGAGTGTGACGTCGACGTCGGCCGCGAGGCTTTCGCCCTTGTGTGCACGCTCGGCCACGACCAGACCGAAGAGCTGACCGCTGTTGCTGATCGGCGCCAGACGCAATGTTGCGTGGTCCCGTCCGTCCAGGAGGGCCGGCATCCACACCTTGGCCCAGGCAGCGCTCGAGACATGGGCATTGGCGGCGATCGTCTCCTCGGCGGGCGAGATCGCCATAAGCCTTTTTTGCACCGGCGGCTCCGCGGCCGCAAGTCGCACGCTGCCGCCTTCACAGAGCCAGAGCTCCGCGGCGTCCAGCTTGAAGCCATCGCGTAGAGCCTCGACCATCTGGAGCAGGAGCTCGTCCATTGGCACGCCGCGAGCGAGCTGGCTGGCGAAGGAGCTGCGCACGAAATCGATGGCGGAGAGGCTGGCCGCCTCCCGACGACGGCGCGCCATGGCAGTGGTGGCGGCAGCGGCCAGGGCGATCGCCAGGATCGCTGCCACCAGCGCCGCGAGAAGAACATTGGGGCTGAGCTGGCTCAGGTCAGGCACGTAGGGCTATCCTGCTCAATCCTCCAGGCGCAGGGCTTCGACGGCGGGCAGGCGGGCGGCCTGGAGGGCAGGCGGGATTGTGACAGCCAGCACCGCCAGATAGACGAGGACAACAGTGAGCGCCAGCGATGAGCCGTCGACCTGGATGGTGCGCGCGGCAAAGGCCGCATTCAAGAAAATGACACCCATCAGCAGCCCGACTCCGATCCCCACCAAAGCACCGCAGGTGGCCGTGATCAACCCCTCCGAGACGATCCCGGCCAGCACCTGACCCGGGCGGTAGCCGAGGGCTCGCAGCATACCGATCGCGCGGCGACGCTCGATCACCGCCCTCAGCGCCAGGATGCCGAGGCTCAAGACCCCGACCAGAAGTCCAATCCCCATGACCAGTTGAATCGCGTTCACCCCAGCCTGCGGGCCGCGGGCAGTCGAGTCGAACATATCCTTGACAGTCGTGGCCTCGGCCCCCTGGCTGAAGACTTCCCGCTGGATCTGGCGGGCCACTGCGTCGACGTTGGCGCCGGGCGCGGCCTTGGCGAGGATGGTGGTGCCAACCGGCAGCGTGGCGAAGGGCGCCATCGCGGCGTCAGAGCCGGCGAGGCCCCAGAGTCCCAGGGTCTTTACGCTACCGGCCACGCGAAACTGCACCGGCCCGTCCGGTCCCGCCAACGTAATCGTCATGCCGGGATTCCCGTAGGTGGGTGTCACGACAAGATGAGGGTCTTGCGCCATGGCGGCCCACACCTCTGCGTCGCTCTTGAATCGAAGCTCCCGACTGGACAGCTGGAAGGGTCCGGCCGCCAATTGGGCGGGGCTTAGCGAGTAGAGAGGCAGGTAGGCATCCTCCTGTGGGGCGCTGGGGTTGGTGCTCAGGATCACCTCTCCCCGATAGGGTCGCGTCGGCATGGCGACGTCCCTGAGGATCTGCGGGCGCACCGAATCGGGAATCGTGACACCAGGCGTTGTCGGCGCGGTGACGCGGATGTCATATTCAGCCAGGGTGCTGCGGGTTTGCCCCAGATAGGTCGCGACAAACACCGAGGAAGTGGTCATCAGGGCCAGCACGATCCCGAAGGCGCCGATGCCCAGGCCGGCTCTTACGGGCCGGCGCGTGAGGTAGGCGAGAGACGGCCTCAGCGTGACGCGGGCTCCGCTCTGCAGCATGCCTGCCGGTATTTCGAGAACACGAAGGTTCGCCGCCATGATCAGGCTGAGTCCGAAGACGGCGACGAGGGCGCCGAGGCCGATAGCCAAGGGATCCCAGGTTCGCGCATAGGCGGCGGCAAACACCGCTGCAGCGGCCCATACCGCCAGAGCGGCTCCCGTCAAGCTGGCCAGCAGTCGAGCCGAGATTCGACCGCTCACCAGGGCCGCCGCCAGGATCACCAGGCCCACGCCGCCGACCAACCGAATCGAGAGGTTGCTGGGAACCAGGGCCGCGAGGGAGCTCAGGCCGAGACCAGCCAGAAACACCGTTCTCCAGATCGATCGCTTGCGCCGGTTTGCCGGCTCAGGCAGGTTCCTGATCGCCGACGAGATCTGCATGCGGGAGGTTCGGATCGACGTGGCGAAGAGCGTGGCCAGCACGATCAGGGCCCCGAGCGCGATCGATAGGCCCGCCGAACCAGGCGTGATCGCGTACAGCAGGAGCCCTGTGCGTGGCTCCAGCGGGCGGGTGTACAGCAGGCTGCCACCCTCCAGGGCTCGGACGATGACAAGGCCGATGACCACTCCGGGGGCAAGCGCGGCCACGACGGCGGCCAGGCTGTAAAGCGCGCCCTCCAGCACTGACAGGGTCACCATACCGGCGCGGCCGAGCCCGAGAGCTCGGAGCACTGCGTGACGCGGGCGCCTCTCCTCTGCCAGGGCGAGCCCGAGGTTCACGACCAGCGCCGCCCCGGCGAGTGCAACGAAGAGGCTCAGGCCTCCGAAAAGGCTTCTGTCTGTCTCTGTCTGCTTGATCTTGGCGTTGACGTCCAGGCTCTTCGTTTCCCGCAATACAAGGCTCGTTCCGCCCGCAATTGTTTGCAGGGCTGCGCGCACCTTTGGCGCGAGCTCACGTGCCCGGTCAAGCTCGGCCTGGCCTTCGCCTGGAGCAGCAAGCCGGACGACGTTGATGCCCTGCCCGCCGAGCAGCGGCCTCAGGTTGGCGATAGGAGTGAATAGCGCCGACCTGAGCGTATACGCGCCAGGCCCTTCGGCCTGGGCAATGCCCGCGACACGGAGCTCGATCACCTGGTTGGGGCCGATTGCGATACGAAGCCGGTCATCAGTCCGTGCTTCAAGGGCGCCGGCCAGCGAGGCCGAGACGAGCACCTGGTCCGAGGCCAGGTCCTGACCCAACGTGGTCCTTCCATCGGCAAGCACGTAGCGGCCGAAGGGGCCCTGCGTGGCCGGGTCGAATCCGACCAACGTGACCAGCGGCTTGGCATTGTCGCGATCTAGATCGACCACCGAGCTCGGAAGCTCGACGCCCGCCTGCACGCCGGCCAGTGAAGATTTCAGTCCGGGATCCGCGGCCAGCTCGGAAGCGATGGCCGGGTCGAAGAAGCGGCCTCCGTCAGCGGCGATCATGTCGACGTGGCCCCAGGCAAGGTAGGCCTCTTGCGTCTGGGACTCGCGGAAAGAATCGCCCATGACCTGACTCGAGAAGATGGCCACGGTTCCGACCATGAGGCCGAGCACGACAATGGCTGACTGCCCGGGCCGCCGCACCGCCTCGCGCAGCGCGAGCCGGGCCAAAAGTGGGCGGCGTACGGCGAGCACGACAAGCACGGCGTAAACAATCACGAACAGACCGATCACGACCACGGCCAGGTTCATCGCGCCGCTGCAGCGCGCTGGGCGCCGGCTACCTCGATGCGGCCGTCACGCATGCGCAGCGTGCGCCGGGCGCGCTCGGCCACCTGTGGGTTGTGGGTGACGAGGACGATGGTCTGGCCGTCCTTGTTCATTCGCACCAGCAGCTCGACGATGACCTGCGTGACTTCCGTGTCTAGATTGCCAGTCGGTTCATCCGCCCAAACCACCGCGGGTTTATGAACCAAAGCCCGGGCAACAGCCACGCGCTGCTGCTCGCCACCAGACAGCTGGTCCGGGCGGTGATTGGCTCGATGGGCCAGGCCCAGCGTCTCCAGCATCTCCAGCGCTCGCCGGCGAGAGTCACGCGAGCTGAGGTTCTGAAGCAAAAGAGGAATCTCCACGTTCTCGACCGCGGAGAGCACGGGCAGCAGGTTGAAGGCCTGGAAGACGAAGCCCATATGGTCGCGGCGGTAGGCAGTGCGGGCGCGGTCGGACATTGCGGAGAGGTCCTGGCCGTCGACGATCACCTTGCCGCCATCGAAAGCATCCAGGCCAGAAAGGCAGTTGAGAAGAGTGGTCTTGCCGGAGCCGGAGGGGCCGACGATGGCGACCATCTCGCCGCGCTCGACCTCGATGTCGATGCCCCGGAGGGCCTCGACCTCGTTGGCCCCCCGGTAGATCTTGCGGAGGCGCATCGCCTGGACGATCGAGCCGTCCATGAATTGCCGCATTATCGGCCCTCCTCCCGGCGGTGGCCGAGCGCGATCTCCGAAAGCTCCCGATCGTCCGCGTAGCGGCGCGGCACCGAAACGACCCGGCAGGCTGTGAGTGCACGGAGCGTCGCCGTCCGCGGGCCATGCTCGACCACCGCCCGCTCACCGACGATCGCACCCGGACCGACCTGTGCGACCGGCTGACCGTCGACCTCGACCGCGAACATGCCGTCGAGCACCAGGAACATCTCGTCGCCGGCAACGCCCTGTTCTATGAGGGCAGCGCCCTTCCGAATCGCCCGGCTCTTCTCCTTTGCGCCGCCGAGGACAAGCGCCGCGAGCTCGCGCTCGAGCGCACTTTCCACTGGCTGAACCATCGCCGGAGAGTCGTATGCACCCCACGGCGTGTGCTCGCCGAACGCGTCGTTGATCCAGGTACCGAAGTCGGTCAGCCCGGTCTGCGTGACGAGCTCGCCCGCATCGTCGTAAATCCAGTGACGCGGAAAGCAACTGGCTCCCACGAGCTCGCGCTCGGAGTGGCCGTCGGCGTGGATCGTCAAGGAGAGGGTGGTCCAGGCCACCGCGGAATCGATCTGGAACAGCGGCTTGCGGCTGACTGGTCGCGGTGCCGGCACACCGGTGCGGCCGCCGCAGGTCTGGGTGAAGCGAACGTAAGTGTCGGTCACCACGGGCTCCGGGCGGATGTCAGGCAGAGCGTTGGCCTTGACGGTTACCGTCTTGGGACCGAGCTTCAAGCGTGTCACACCGATCCGTCCGCCGCCGTGTTGTCCCCAGGCGGCTATCTTCCCGTCTTCGACCTCGATCCAGCCCCTCAGCTCGTTGCACTCGCGGAAAAGATCCTTGCGGTGCCACTCGTCCAGATCGTCGAGCCTGGCCGGAAGAGGCTGGTCGTAATGGGCAAGGCCCATACCGAAAGGCACGGCCAGGAATCCAGTGACCGCCTCGAATGGAATCCAGGAAACCGCTGTCACCGAACTTTCAAATTTCATTTGGTCAACGTAGGACGTGATCGATTTGCGGTCGATGGTGTCGGCTGGCGTCTTTTAGTAGGGCTAGCCGCACAGGTGCCGTGACGCTGGCTCCCTTGCCCGAGGTCGAATCACCACGTCCACTTAGGGCGATGGGACGAATCAACGTGCTGGTCGCCGACGACAGCGTCATCGTGCGCGAGGGCCTTCGCGCGCTGTTGGACGCGATAGAGGACCTCCATGTCGTCGGCATGGCCGGCGACTACGACGAGTTGATTGCATGCGCTGAGATGCTTGCACCACAAGTGATAGTCACCGACATCCGCATGCCGCCGACGTTCCAGCGCGAAGGGATCGATGCGGCTCGGCTCGTGCGCAAGCGTCATCCAGGCACGGGGATCGTGATCCTGTCTCAATTCGATGACCCGGAGTACGCCGTCGGCCTGCTGAGCGAAGGCGCCTCCGGGTGCGCCTACCTGCTCAAGGACGGCGTCGCGGCCGGTGATCAGCTGGCCAGAGCAATCCGCATCGTATGCACCGGCGGCTCGCTGCTCGATCCCAAAATTGTCGAAGCGCTGGTCCGGCCGTTGGGTGAGGTAGACCTGTCGCCGGCGGACGAGAATCTGCTCGCACTGGTGGCCGAAGGCAGCTCCATCAAGGCGATAGCCACCAAACGGAAGACAACCAGTGCCGACGTCGCCGCGGCAGTCGAGCACCTCTTCTTCAAGCTGGCGAAACAGGCGACCGCTGGTGGCGACGCCGGCGTTCGCAACCTCCGCCGGCTGCACCAGGCCATCGTGGATCGCGAAGAGCAGGGCGAAATGCTCAGCCGCCTCCTTCCCGGCGGTATCGCAGAACGGCTGCGTCGGCTCGGACACGCCTCAGGTGAGGTCGAGCGACTGATCGTCACCGTGTTGATCTCCGACGTGCGTGGATACTCGTCGATCGCGGAATCATCTGACCCCAGTTGTTTGGCCGGCCAGCTCATGCAGCACCGCACCGTCGCCACCGACGCCGTCCTTGCGGAGCGTGGGACGGTCATGCAGTTCGTCGGCGATTCCGTCATGGCCGTGTTTGGCGCGCCCGACCGGCAGCCCGATCACGCTGACTGTGCGCTTCGCGCCGCCTCAGCCATGCATCGGGCCCAGCTGGAGCTGAACGGGCGGTGGGCGTCGGCCGGGCTGCCGGCGTTTGAGCTTGGCGTCGGCCTTTCGACCGGGCTGGTCGCGGCTGCGCTGATTGGCAGCGAGGAGCGGGCCGAGTATTCACTTGTCGGGGACGCGGTCAATCTCGCACAGCGCCTGCAGCAGTTGGCATCCTGCGGCGAAACCGTGCTCAGTGAGGCGACCTATTCGGCCCTGAGCCGATCACCTTGGGCCGAGCGCCTCGGTCCCGCCCCTGTGAAGGGCCGCAAGGAACTCGTTATCGCTTTTCGGGTACCGGCGCCTCCGCCAGATAAATGAGGGTTGCTTTCACGCGGCGGTGAACGGCCGGCTCCTCGGTCAGCCCGAGCTTGGAGAAGATCGCACTGATGTGCTTTTCAACGGCCCCGTCGGTGAGGTGCATTGCCTGTGCGATGGCTGCGTTGTTCTTGCCTTCGGCGACAGATGCGAGCACTTCCCTTTCCCGCTGAGTCAGATCGGCGAGTGCTGAGCGCTTGTTACGGGAGCGCTCGGCGATGAGGTTCTCGATCACCCTCGTGTCGACGACTGAGCCGCCACGAGCGACCTCGCGGATGGCGTTGACAAGTTGATCCAGATCCGACACCCGCTCCTTGAGCAAGTAAGCGCGGCCGGCAGCGCCTTTGTCGAGCAGCGCCAGCGCATATTCGGCGTCAGCGTACTGACTGAGGACCACGACACCGATTGACGGTGCGCTGCTCCTCAGCGCTTCTGCCAACCGGATGCCTTCATCCGTGTTGGTTGGCGGCATCCTGATATCCGTCAGGACAACGTCGGGATGTTCTCGGTCAATCGCTGCCCGCAGCGAGTCGAGGTCGCTGCAGGTCGCCACCAGGTCGAGCTCGTCAACAGACTCGAGAAGCTCACGCATGCCTTCGCGGACGATGAAGCTGTCGTCGGCAAGAACGACCCTGATCGGCATCGCCTACAGGATAGGGCTGGCCCCACCAATTGAATGGTGCAGGCACCCTTGAGCGTGCCCAGCCCCAGACCTAGTCTGCAGGAAAGACCATGCCCGTGAAAGTCTTGATCTGCGACGACCAGGAAGCATTTCGCGCCGCGGCGCGCGAGGTCGTTAACGCCACGCAGGGCTTCGAACTTGTGGGTGAGACCGGGACCGGAGAGGAGTCGGTTGTGGCTGCCGGTCGTTTGCACCCCGACCTTGTTCTCATGGACGTCCACCTGCCGGGCATCGATGGACTCGAGGCAAGCCGCCGCATCAGGGCGGCTAACCCGAAAGTCGCCGTTTTGCTCCTATCCACCTACGACCGGGAGGAATTCGCAGTCCGGATCGCCGAGTCCGGCGCCATCGCCTTCGTCTCGAAAGCAGCTTTTGGCCCGAGCGGCCTGATGGAGGTCTGGGCCCGCGCCACCCGGGTCGAATGATCCGGAGCGTTCTTCCGCCTCGAACCTGAGACTCGTGCGCTCATGTGGTACAGGCTCGGATCATGAACCCCAGACTTCCTCGGCCCACCGGGCGGGACTCCGGCTGGGTCGCATCGTTTGCCACCGGCGTTGCTGTACGCCGGGATCTCTCCTGCGGGGTTGCCATTCCTAGCGGTTTCAATACTCGCGAACGCCGCACAACAGCACATGGCCCGAGGGCGGCGCGGGTTAGCGTTATCGCTCGATGTCGCTGATCGGACTCGACATAGGCACCTCGGGGACGCGGGCCGTTGCCATCGACGGCAACGCCCAAATTCTCGCCACCGCCACCGAGAGCTATCCGTTGGCCACTCCTCGGTCAGGCTGGACTGAGCAGAACCCTCAGATCTGGTGGGCCGCCAGCCAGGCCGTCCTCCAAACCGTGATTTCGACGCTGCCGGATCGCCCGGTTGCCCTCGGTCTCACCGGACAAATGCATGGCGCGGTCTTTCTGGACGCCCAGGAACAAGTCATCAGGCCTGCCATCCTGTGGAACGATCAGCGCACTGCACGACAGTGCGAAGCGATTACCGAGTTGATAGGAGCGGAGAGGCTGGTCGCGGTCACTGGCAATCCCGCACTCACCGGCTTCCAGGCTCCCAAGATCTTGTGGCTGCGTGACGAAGAGCCGTCCGCATACGCGAAGGTCCGATCTGTCCTGCTCCCTAAAGACTATGTTCGCCTTCGACTGACCGCTCTCCGAGCGACGGACGCGTCGGATGCCTCCGGTTCGCTCCTGCTCGATCTGCGAAAGCGAGACTGGTCGGACGACTTCCTGCGTCAGCTGAGGATTCCTCGAGATTGGTTGCCTGCTGTCTACGAAAGCCCGGAGGTCGCCGGCAGTGTGACGGTGGATGCAGCGCGGACAACCGGATTGCCCGCCGGGCTTCCGGTGGCTGCCGGAGCTGGCGACAATGCTGCGGCTGCCATCGGCAACGGCATCATCCAGGATGGGTTGGTCAGCTCATCGATCGGCACGAGCGGGGTCGTGTTCGCCCACACCGACGACGCGACGATCGATCCGAGGGGACGGCTGCACGCGTTCTGCCATGGCGTGCCCGGCGCCTACCACCTGATGGGCGTCACGCTTGCCGCCGGCGGATCGCTGCAGTGGTGGCGCGAGGTCGCCGGGCCTGACTTCAGCTACGACGAGATGACGGCGGCTGCGGCGCAGGTCCCACCCGGCTCAGAGGGCCTGGTCTTCCTTCCTTATATATATGGCGAACGGACGCCGCATCTCGACCCGTTCGCCCGCGGAGCTTTTGTCGGCCTCTCCAGCCGCCATTCGACGGCCCATTTCACACGCGCGGTGATGGAGGGGGTCGTCTACGGCCTAAAAGATTCGCTGGACTTGATCGCGAGCCTGGCTGTCCCGATCACGAAGATCCGAGCCACCGGGGGCGGCGCGCGAAATCAGCTGTGGCTGCAGCTCCAGGCGGATGTGTTCGGTCTTCCCGTGTATCGCAGTCGAGTCGATGAAGGCCCGGCGTTCGGTGCAGCATTGCTGGCCGGCGTGGCGAGTGGTGTCTTTCGAAGTGTCGCCGAGGCTTGCGGGCACGTCGAACTCGACTCCGAGATGACGGCGCCAGATCCGGCGCGGCACCGGGTCTATGAGCAGTACCGGTCAGCGTTCGCGGATCTCTACCCGGCCGCCGCCCCCATCATGCATCGGCTCGCCGACCTCGCCGGCCAAGACCACGGGACCGACCCCAGCGACCGCCTCGGCTAGTCACGCGGAGCCGGCTCTGAACCGTAACGTGCGAACCCAGTGGGTCTCAGATTGGATGACTGGTCATACGCCTGGCCCGGTCGTGATGGCAAGGATGGCATCGATCTGTCCGACCGCCAGCCTCGTCCCGTCTCCCTTGCCTATTCCCAGCAGCTGCTCCATGTCCGCGATGGAAGCGAATCGGGTGATGATCGTCATTGCGGTCTTCTCGGGCATCCCGACCAGCCGAACCTCGGCCGTCGTGGCCGGCAGGTCCTCGTTCGGTGGGCCGCACCCCTCCTCGAACTCGAGCGACCTCGGTGGATCGACCGAGATGATTCGCCACCACCCGTGGAGCTTCTCGCCGTCGGGCCCGGTCATGTAGTAGGAGACTCGGCCGCCTCTAGTCAGATCGTGGTCGACGACGGTCGCGGGGTAATTCGGCGGGCCCCACCATCTTTCCAGTTGCCGGGGATCGGCCCACACCTGCCAGACGCGTTCGACCGGTGCATCAAACTCCGACACGATCGTGAGCGTCAGCGCAGCCGAGTCGCGGTCCACAGCGGTCACAGTCATGATCTGTCTCCACCCAATTGGTTGGCGAGAACATCGCCGATCCGGTCAAGTCGACCACGCCACAGCAGCTCGAACTCCCCGAGCAGTGATTGCGCCTTGGCGATGGTGTCGATCTCGGTCTTGACGAGCCGCTCACGGCCGTGGCGCGTCAGGTGAACGAGTCCGGCGTCCTCAAGGACGGCCACATGCTTCTGCACCGCTGTCGTGCTCATCGGATACAGGCGCGCCAATCCGGACACTGACAGTGTCCCCTGCATCGCGCGCCGCAAGACGTCTCGCCGGGTGGGGTCAGCGAGCGCCCTGAAGACGCGATCAGCGTGCTCCTCCTGAAGGCCGGGACGACCTACAACCATCTGGTTGTAAGATTAGCACGTGGCCGCATCCAGCTTTTCGGCGCGGTCTCGCCAGCTGAACGGACGACAGAGATACAAGGAGTGACCACAACATGAGGTTGACGACGACCACCAACGTCTCTGTGGACGGCGTAATGCAGGGGTTGGGCGGACCTGGCGAGGATCGCCGTGGCGGCTTCGATCGAGGCGGATGGGCGCCGCCCCTCGTCGACCCCGAAACAGCGGATTATCTGAATCAGGTCTACGGCGGTGCAGCCGCGTTCCTCTTCGGCCGTCGGACGTACGAGATCTTCGCCCGCTCCTGGGGAGCGATACCCGAAATGGTCGCAAGCACGATCGGCTCCGCATTAAACGGCCGGCCCAAGTACGTGGCATCGACCACCCTCAACGACCCGCAGTGGACGGGCACGACTGTCCTGACGGGCGACATCACGGTGGCCATCCGTGATCTGAAGGCGCACCAAGAGGGCGACCTGCTTGTTCCCGGCAGCGGTGTCCTCCTCCGATGGCTGCTCGCCAATGACCTGGTCGACCAGTTCGACCTCGTCATCTATCCCGTGGTCATCGGCCAGGGCACGCGACTGTTCCCGGATTCCGGTCCGGACAGTGCGCTCGATCTGGTCAACTCGCGTACGACCTCCGGAGGCATAGCGATTCAGACTTATCGGCCTCTTGGGCGCCGCCCGGAGTACGTAACGTCCTCTGCCCTCCCAGAACACATCACCTAGCACCGCCGACCCCATCGCTTCCACAGATGGCAATTCAAGATCGGCCCTCATCACGGATCCATGTCACCTGAGTTCCAAGGAGACCCCAGTGCCAGAGCTTCTCGTCGACTTCATCACCTCGCTTGATGGCTACGCCTCTGCCGAGGGCTGGCCCGGCTTTTGGGGGCTAGAAGGACCCGAGTACCTCGCATGGTTGGGAGAGGAGCCCGAAGCGGACAACACGGTCCTGATGGGCGCAACCACTTACCGCGTCATGTCGGGATTTGCCGCAGAGGGCGAGCCAGGCACCGCGGCCCTGGCGGGCATCTCGAAGATCGTCTTCTCGACCACCTTGAGGGAACCCCTTACTTGGACGAATACGCAGCTCGTCGCTGGAGACCCCATTGAGGTCGTGCGGGAGATGAAAGCCAAGGGCTCCAAGCCGATGCGCACCATAGGCAGCCTGACCCTATGCCGCTCTCTGCTGAAGGCCGGCCTGGTTGATCGCTTCCGTGTGGTTGTCTCTCCCGTCATCACCGGAAGCAGCGGCCGGGAGCGGATCTACGACGGCTATCCCGATGTCGCTCTCGAGATGATCAACAGCCGGACATTCGACGGTCGCATCCAACTGCTCGAGTACGCTACGACGGTTCTGCCCGGGCCGCCGGGCAGCACCAGGGTCAACCGTTAGATCCTGACGGAATACTCGTGATGCCCAGTCCCGCCGCGAGGAGGGCCTTGGCCAACTTAACGTTAATGGTCTCAAGCGGCAGCCGAGCCGTAATCATTTCTGGGTGAGCCAGCGGTTTCGGTTCGGGGTGGCGGGGGCCCTGGGCATCGTGCTCCTCTTGTTCGCGATCTACATCGTGCCGATCGTTCCGGGTGTGCCGCGTACCCAGGCCGAACTCAAGTTCAGCGTGCTTGACACGGTGGGCGATCCGCTTGTGTGCACCGGATGGGGAATGCCTAATCCGCCGTTCACGCCTGATACCGAGTACCCGCGGATCGTCGCCAACCTGCCGACCTACCTGGCGATCATCCGCCACGAGCGCTTGCCTCCCACGCCGCTGACCCACGAAGACGTGGTAGCCGTATATCGCGCCTGGTTGAAACTCAATGCGGTTCAACTCCGATGGCGCAACGGCTACTACGAGTTCGAACTGTTTCCAGGACCGAGCCCGTCAGAGCAGCTTCGAAATGCTATCCTCGGCAAGGTCGATCTAGCTGGTCGGGTCTACGACGTGCACGATGGTGCAGACTTCGGCGCCTGCCCGATCTGCCTCATCAGCACCACCCCAATCGCGACGCCAGATGGTTCGTTGCCGGTGTCGAGAATCGCTGTAGGAATGCACGTCTGGTCATTGGACGCTTCAGGTCACCGGATTGATGTGGAAGTTGCACGAGTTGTGGTGAGGATCGACGCTCCCGGCAGTGAACTCATCCACCTGACCCTGGCCGACGGAAGAGAGCTGACCGCATCAGCTCCTCATCGCCTCGCCGACGGTCGCACTCTAGGTTCGCTTCGGATAGGCGACACCGTTGACGGGACCCATGTGGTTGCTGTGCAGGCTGTTCCGGACATTGATGGTCGGACGTACGACTTTCTGCCATCCAGCGAAACGGGTGAGTACTGGGCGGGCGGAGTGCTTCTCCAGAGCACGATGCACGGCTGAGGCGAGCCCCAGCCGTCGTCCGAGGCGTCGTTCCAGCCAAGTGGCCAGGAACAGATCTACGGAACTAGTTGGCCAGTCCGTCAGAACTGAAAAGGCCAGCGTCGAGTAGTTCGTTGAGTCTCAATTCCTCGACCTCTATGACTCGAAAGGGCTGACCGCCTCGCTCCGCCTGACTCCTCATCAAGACGCCGATCTCAGCATCCACAACCAGCTCGTACCGATCCGCCCCAGCGCCGAGGGCATGCAGGATCGCAGTTGAGGCATTCTGGTCGACTGGCGCCGGCTCGGCTGAGACGAGGTACGCAGAACGAGAGATGAAAGTCGTCCGGCTCACGGCTCGCATCCTCAGGACGCTGGAAAGCCCCGGCGTATCGACGAGAACATCTCCCGGCCCGATACCGTGGCTGTAGCTTGTGTCGCCTCCATTCGTCCTGAGACCTGTGCTTGTAGTCCAACTCCACCATTGGGGGCCGACCAGGATAGCCCTGACCGTCTCGGTGCCAACCTGGAACTCAGTACGGATCTTGTCGGGCTTGGCTCGCCAGAGGCGCCACGCGACGGCTAATTCCTCGGGTACCTCTCCTTCGGCCACCGCGTTGATTGAGGCGAAATGCGTGACAGAGGCGCGACCCCGATCGCGCCGCATTGCCCGTACCGAATCCTCCCACGCCTCGTGGTTCCGAGCGATATGTATCCAATCCTTGCCCGCCAGTCGCAATGAATTCCACCGGTCTGGACTGGTATGCAGGAGTTCCAAAACGTCGCCGAGGTCACGCACATCGAGAGCCTAACTCCGATTGGATTGGCGCCGAATGGAAGGACGTCGGGCTTGAAGGCCCAGCCGGAGTTCTTGATCTATCGACCGGCTCGGCAGCGATGACGCAGCGCACACAAGGTGCGCAATCTTCAAGATTGGACTAAGGGCGCCGGTGCAGCTGCCACCGATCGAGCTGCAGAAGAGCCTGGGCATGCCAGCGCAGCGCAATGCCAGGCGGGCCGATCGTGTCGATGGCCAGGGACACGTGCTCCACGGCGAGCCTTAAAGCGTCCTCCTGACCCTCAGGTCGCTTACCTACAAGCAGCTGAGCCACCGTCCCGAAGGCGGCAACGGGCTCTGCACCGTAGCGTTCGTGCCACCTGCGCGCAGCGCTCACGAGCATTGCGTGGTCCGCCTCGAAAAGCGTGTGCACGTACGCATAGGTGTTCCATGGATCGCCTGCCGGCAGCAGAGCCAGCGCTACCTGCCACGGTGGGGTGAACCAATCCTGGTAGCGCAGATCGACTTTGCATCCACGTGCCATTTCCCAGGCGAGCAGATGCCGCTGGAGACCGATGTCGCCCTGCGCCTTGTAGATCTGCCTGAGCTCCTCCTCGCCGGGAGCCGCACCGCAAGCCCAGTCGGTTTTACCGCGCTCGCTCCTTAGGCGCGATTCGCCTTCCTCATCCAGAAGTGTCCTTCGCGGAGCCATCAGCTCCTCGATGTGCCGCTCTATATCAACCTGCTTCGCTCGGCGGATCAGTTCACTCGGCTTCTCGCCGTCGTATGGCCATCTCGAGAACGGATCTGCGCGGACGAAGGTTTCAGGCCAGTCAAGTGCCGGACCCGGCGACGTAAGCAGGATCGGCCAGCGCCCAGTCGACGACACCACCGCCCGGGCGCGACTCCAGGTATCGACCATCTCGCGTGTGGTGACCTCCACCAAGATCGCTGTGCCTTCGCCCGCCGCATCAAGAGCGAGCGTCCTTCGCCCGCTGAGACCAGCTGTCTCCACGGCATACGAGATCTGATCGCTCAAGGCGTAAACAGTTGCTTAGGCTAAGTCGTTCGTTGCTGTACGAACCCGGGCTGCGGCACGGTCAGGGGCCTGGACTATTGGGCGGGAAGATCTCGGTAAGAGTGTTGGCAGCCAGGTCGTACATGAAACCGCGAACCTTATCCCGATAAACGAGGCCCGTGTAGGCCTTTAAGCGCTCAACGTCTTCCACGACGGCCTTGATGGGGTCGGCAAAGCAGCCAAGCTCTTCATTGAAGACATGCCCGGTGGCGGCCGTGATTCGGGCAGCAAGCTCTGACTCAGTGAACCGACCTAGTGCACATTCCGTGTGATGAAGCACCATGGCTTCGCGGGTGCCGAGGATCGCCTGAGAGATAGCTAGGGAACGCAGCGCGTCGATTGATGCGCGACCTCCGGCATTGCGGATCACATGAGCGTCACCTGGCCTCAAGCCAAGCAGTGCGGCCACATCAACGCGCGCGTCCATGCATGTCAATACGACGAGCTTCATAGCTGGCTCGATGACTCGAGCCGCCATTCCCAAGTAATGGAGTCGAGAGTTCATGACGACCTGATCGATCGCGTCCACTACTAAAGGAGAGTGACAGAATCCCGCCGCTTGGCTGTCATTGATGGGCCGACGGACAATCTATTTCATATCGACAATCACGGTGCGACCTCAAGGATCAAGGTGAAACGTGAACTCAGATGAGGTCGATCCCGGGGTCTTCGGTCAGGTTCTCAGCCATCACGATCCGAGCGTCCCGGCCCCTGAAACCGACCGAATGTGAAGTGATCAAAACCTGAATGATGGCACCAGTCTTCAAGCGGTGTCGCCAAGGTCCCGTCCGATCCGAGTTGGGAAGTTCGTGCGTCAACTCGAGGAATTTTGGGATGTCTTCTTCAGGCCGCAGATCCTTGATGGTGAGGCCGAGGAACTCATCATGTGTATAGCCGTACCGCTGCAGCGCGGCCTCGTTGACATCGAGTATCTGCAACGTCTGGGTGTCATAGACCCACATCGGCTCGGGATTCATGACAAACAATGACAAATAGCGACCTTAAGTCGGCTTAGCGTCGGCGTCCCTCCAGAGTTGCTGTTTGAGCTCAAGCTTGATCGCCTTCATCAGCGCTTCGCGATCCGCCGCAGTTTTCTCCATATGGGCGGTCGGATTCTATCTCGCTAAAGGGCCGAATCCTTCGTCAGGCGACGTCCTTCCCGGCGCTGGTTGAAGGTGCCTATTAGAGGACGTGAGCACGGAGGGATAGGCACAGGCCTCCCCTCCGTGCCGGAGCGTCTCAGAAGGTGCAGTTGCCAGGGTCGGGCATGCTGATCGTTCGGGCGACGCCCTTGGGGACCAGCTGCACCACGACATTGACAAGCGGCACGTCGCCCTCGTTACGGAGGATGTGCACATTCTCGGCCGGCTCGAAGATCGTGCCGCCGGCCTGGACCACGTGCTTCGTGCAGGTCGGGTCGTCGCCCTGGTAGAACGTCGCGGTTCCCGACTTGACGATCACGAAGCTAGGGCCTGCGTGCATGTGCCAGCCCGTCGACCCGCCGGGCTTGATCGTGACCTGTGTGATGTACATGTCCGAGTCGCCGTGGGTCTCGACCTTCCCCTTCCAGTCGCCGTACTTGGTGTTGGTGTTGATATCGCTAAAGTGACCGACGGGCGCGAGCGGAACCGGGCTCGACCCCACAGGCGGTGTGGCCAGGACGGTGGCGGTCGAGCCGCCCATGACGCCAAGGACACCGATGACAACAATTGACCACGCGAGCTTGGATCTCATCTCCTCTCCTTATTTGTTGTTGCGATTGCTTTCACGACACGGAACGGATCGAGGTCGGCGCGCTCAGCCGCGAGGACGGCATGCTCGCCCGAGGCGGCGTCGAAGACGAAGAAGCACATCTCGTCCTCGGGCACGTGGATCGAGCGCTCGAAGCGAACGCGAATGCCCTCGCGCGTCAGCTCCTGAGCAGCCGAGCGCGCCCGTCGCGTGCGCGCCGTCCGCTCTCCCGCCCGGCCGCGCGGGAGATACGTTTCCACAAGGTAGCTCGGCATGCCGTCGACTCTGACCGCGCCGGCCTCGCGCCCGAAACGTAAGAACCGCTGATCTTTAGTTCAGCTTGCGCGCGAGCTCGGTACGGGACCGGACGCCAAGCTTCGCGTAAATGTGCGTCAGGTGGCTGGCGACGGTACGTTCGCCCAGGAACAGGGCGGCGGCGACCTCCTGGTTCGTCTTGCCATCCGCCACCAGCGTGGCGACGCGCAGCTCGGACTCGGTGAGGCCGCCAGGGCTGGGCGCCCGCCCGCCGATGCGCTTGATCTCGGCCTGGGCTTTCGCGGCCCAGAACGGCGATCCCAGGCGCTGGAAGATCTCCTCGGCCTTGCCGAGCGTCTCGCGGGCCGCGCCGCGCTGCATCGCCCTGCGCTGGGTGACCCCATGGGCAAGCAGGGTGCGACCGTGCTGGAAGGGGTCTTCGCTGCGAGCGTGCTCCCTGAGCGCCCGCTCGAAGGCACGCTGCGCACCCTCGTAGTCTCCATGCGCGGCGGCCACCAGCGCGCGGCAGCGCGAGGTAATCGCTAGAGCCCAGGACCGGTCGAGCCTTTTCGCGCGCCGCTCCCACTCCTGCAGCTTCTGCTCAGCCTCAACGAGGTCGCCGACCGCGATCAACGCCTCGAGCGTGTCCGCAAGCTCAAACCGGTGTCCCGGCTCCATCAACCCGGCGAGGTCGCGGATCTCCCAACCGCGCCGGAGGTAACCGAGAGCGGCCGCGGGGTCGCCAAGCGAGAGCTCGATGAATCCCAGGACCGCGCGATGCGCCGACTGGGAGATGAAGATGTCGTCGCGTTCGGAGCGTGCGAGGGCTCGGGTCGACCTGTCACGCGCCTCCTCGACCTGGCCGCGGTAGGCGGCGACCATCGCCGCCGGCAACTCTGCGATCGGTTGCGACCCTTCGATGCCGTACTCGTGTCGGATGGCGAGGCATTCCGCGGCGTGCCCCGCCGCAAGGTCCCAGTTGCCTGCCCGCCACTCGAGCATCGCCGCGAACCATCGCGCGATCTCCTGTTCGCGATCCTCGTCCCGGGCGAGCTTGGCAAGCCAAGGCCCAAGCACTTTGCGCGCCTCGCCGAGCTGGCCCGACCAGATCAGCTGATAGACGTGTGTTTGGGTCGCTACGTTGGTGTCGAGGTCACGTTCCAGCGCCAGCGCCTCCTTCGTCTCCTCGTGCGGGACGCCGAGGCCCTGCCTGGAGTGCAAGAGGCTGTGGATCGCCAGGGCTTCGCACCGGAGCGCGACGTTCCCCGACCGAGCGGCGGCGGCGACGGCCGACTCGGCGTGCTCAATGGCGAGCCGGGCGTCGGCCGTCTCCTTCAAGTGGTCGGCCAGCCTGAGGTGTATCTCGGCAAGCAGCGCATCGTCGGCCTGCGCGTCGGTGAGGGCCTCGCGATAGCGGGCGATGCCTTCGCGCGTGCCGATGAACTCCTCTTCGGCGCGGGCCAGGTGGACGAGCACGGTGCCGCGCGCCGTCCCGGCTGGAGCGGCCCCCAGCGCGGCCGCAAGCACCTCTATCGCCCGGCGCCCGTCGCCGGCCCGGGCGAGGTAGTCCGCCTGGCAGACGATCCGCCTCAGGTGAGCATCAGCAAGGGTCGGGGGCGTCAGCTTGGCGGCCAGTTCCGCAAGCTCCGCGGCCATCGAAGCGGCCGCGCGGCTGGCAGCGACGCTCGACGCCTGTTCGAGGGCCTTGGCCACGCTCTCGTCGGCCTCCGGCGTGGAAAGCCCGAGGTGCCTTGCGCCGGCGATCGGATCGTCGACGATGGCCGCCAGCGTTCGATGGGCAGCACGCCGAGTGGCCGGCGTGGCGCCCTCGTAGACCGCCGCGGCCAGAAGCGGGTGTGTGAATCGAACCGCGCCGCCGGCGATCTCGATGACCCCCGCTTTCAGCGCAGGTCGGAGTGCTTGCTCCGGCAGGAGGTCCAGCGGTGGACGGCCATGCGCCGCGACGAGCAGGAGTGCATCTCGAGTTGCCTCCACGAGACCGTCAAGACGTCCGCCAACTAGCCGAGTGAGAGTCTGGGTGCGGTCGGTGTCGGTGGCGCGGGCGAGCTCGAGGACGAAGAATGGATTTCCTGCTGCCGTCTCATGAAGCTGGAGCAGCATGGGACGAGGAAAGGTCCGCTGCAGCCGGTCATGCAGGAGCTTCTGCGTCGCTCCGACGCTCAGCGGACCAAGGTGAACGTACTCGCACTCCGTCGCCCTTTCGAGGACGCTCGGGCTGCCGCCCGCCCGCCTGCTCAGGAGGACGGCGATGCCGGTCGCCCTCAGGCGGCGGACCGCGAAGGCAAGGCTCTGGACTGAGGCGTCGTCGAACCACTGCGCGTCGTCGATCGCGATGAGCATCCGACCGGCTCCGGCGAGCATCTCCAGAGCGTCGCGGACCGCCAGACCGAGCGCGCGAGCGTCGATTTTGCCTTCGACGGTTTCAGTGAGCAACGCGCCTTCGAGCGCGTGGCGCCGCGGCGTAGATAGCGCAGGCAAGACGTCGTCGGCCGCTCCTTCAAGGAGGTCACCCAGCCCGACGTAGGCGAGCGCGCGCTCTGCCTCGGCAGGCCTGGACTCGAGGATCCGGACGCCGTGGTCGCGCGCGAACGCAACGGCTGCAGCCCAGAGCGTGGACTTGCCGATGCCGGGCTCGCCCAACAGAACCATGGCTGCTCGGCCGCTGTCGAGCCACTCATCGATCCTTGCCAGCTCCTCCTCGCGACCGACGATTTCGGGGATCGCGGTGACCCAGGCCGCCATCACGCGATGGTACTAACTGCCGCCGAGATCCTGGAGGCAACCGTGCGGTCAACAGATCGGTCCAACGCAAGTGCCGTCTGCCCGTTCGCGATCTAGATCGACATCGAACACCGGCATGTGGGCACTAATCTGGAAGTCATGAGCAGGGGATTCAGGAACGCCGACGAGACGCAGGCAGCCAGCGAGCAGGCCACCGCGTCCGCTATCGGCCAGATCCTCGACCGCGATCGCGAACAGGCCCTGCGCTCGGCCCAGCTTCGCGCCGAGGGCAAGGAGGGCGTCTGCGAGGACTGCGGAGGGCCGATCGGCGCCGAGCGAATGGAGGCGCTGCCGGACTCGACCCGCTGCGTCAGCTGCCAGTCAGCCAGGGAGCAGACGAACCGGTAACCCGCCGCTAGCTGGGCGCGGCTTTTTGGATTCACCGGCCTGGGGTGATCAAGCGCAAGCGGCTTGGGTCGAATCACCAGCGGCCGAAGTGGAACATCTCCTCGAACGGCCGCCGCCGTTTCGCAAAGACCGAGCCTCGGGGCTGGTCCCGCGGCGATGGATAACCCAGCGCGATCACGCCCAGCATCGTGGACGACGCCGGCACGCCGAGCTCGCGCAGGACGTCCTGCTCGCCGCGCGTGATGCCGAAGTACCAAGCACCGAGGCCCTCGTCGACCGCGGCGAGCAGGATGAGCATGATCGCCATCGACGTGTCGACGGTCCAGAAGGGGACCGGCCAGTTCTCCTCTTTGTCCATCCCGAACTGGATCTTGTCCGGCTGCGAGTACCGGTCGAGGTACAGGGCCTTGTTGGCGAACGGAAGGACGATGCATGCCGGGGCGAGCTGCGGCTGCCGTCCGGGAAAAGGTTCCGGGTCAGTGGGGTCGTCGGTGGCGCGGTAGAACCACACGAGCTCCTCGGGCTTTGCCAACACGATGAAGTCGAAGCCCTGGCTGAATCCGCCCGATGGCGCGTGCCTGGCGGGCTCGAGTACACGCCTCAGGACCTCATCTGGTATCGGCCGCTGCTCGAACCTGCGCACCATCCGCCGGCGGCGGATGAGTTCGCGAAATTCCATGTCCAGATAATCCTCCTCGACGGGCTCGCAAGGCGGCTGGGGTGCAAGGCGGCTGCGCTGGCGCCGCCGCCGTCCCGATGACGTGGCGATCAATTCAGAAGCGCCGTTTCGGCTCGGCTAGGCAATCGCGTTGGCGAGCCGAACCGAGGCTGCCATGCTTATCGACCTCCTTCCCGCTGACGGCTCGATTGTGTCGGCGGCATGATCTAGGTCGTCGCGTCGCTGTAGGGGTTGCGGTAGCGGAGTGCCCACGAGAGCCTGATCGTGTCGATTTGAGTTCAAATTGCTAGCGCGAACCTTGCGGTTAACAGGTCGCTGAGGCCGTTCAGAAATGGTGATCTGAATTCGCTGAGTGTCACTGAGTGCCGCCAGATATCGCGGCTTGCCACCGGCGTTGCTGTACGTGAAAGTGCCTTACTCGATGTTCGCCGGCGGAACGCCAGATCTACGAACAGGCACGGCCAATCCCGCTGCACCGAGCTCGGAGGTTCGAGCGGCTGCGCCGCTCCGCATCGACAGGTCCAGACCCAGCCTGGCCCGGCGCACGCGTTCGCGGCACAGCGCCACCGCGGTCGAGACGAGGTGGCCCCCGGACGGATAGATGTCGGGTGCATTCCGCAGTCCGAACTTGAGGTAGACGGGCGATGCGACGCGCACGATCTCCGGGATCTCGTGCATCCGGATGAAGCCACCCAGGTTGTCGGGCGCCTCGACGTAGAAGTCGAGCGGCACGTCAACGGCGGCACGGATGGCCGCGATCTGAGGCCCGGTCAGGTCAGTAGGCACGTTGATGGTGCTCGCCCCCATGCGCTCGATGACCTGGGCAGTCGCAGGATTGGCCACCGGAAGCATTACCGAGACCTTCGCCTGCATCTCTGCAGGCAACGAGCCGGCCTTGCGCATCGCGTCAAACGCGGCGAGGACTCCCAGGTCCGCCACCAGCACACTGCGAAAACCATGGTCCGCCGCGCGTCGCGCGTCTTCCAGGCAAGCAACGACCTGGTCCTGGCCGCGCGCGCTGGCCGCGATGACTCCGCCGGCCGGGGCGCGAGCCATGGCCGACGTGTCCCACCCAGCGTTCGGACGCGCGAACAGGCTCACCTCGACCTGCGCGTCCGCCGCCATCGACGCCATCTCGTCGAGTTCGTCATCCGTCAGCATGAACACGCCGCTCCCTTGCGAGACGCGATGCACACGGACCGACAACCTGCCGGCCTCCTCGAGCACCGCGCGCAAACACGCCGGGCCCTCGGTGCTGGGGATCTCGACCCGGTACTGAGCACCGTCCGGAAAGCGTTTGGTGGAATCCGGCAGCCGATGCAGGTCTCCCTGCGGTAAGCCCATCCCAAGCAGCACGTCGCGGGATGAGGTCATCGATCTCCTCCTGGCTTGGTGTACACGAAGGGCCTTCCCCGGGACGGAACCACGACGTGAGCTCTGCCGCCACTACCCTGCACGGCGGCGACGAACTGCTCCGGGAAACCGGGATTGGCGGCGAACATGTCGTAATGCATCGGCAGAACAAGGTCCGCGCCCACCTCATCAGCGAGGTCGGCGGCCTCGGCGCTGTCCAGGTTGCCGACGATGTCTAGCGCCTCGCGATCGGCGTCGCGGCCATTGATGGGAAGTAGACATACGTCCACGTTCCTCTGGCGCAGGCGATCGGCGAGATTCTCGTAGCCGATAGTGTCGCCGGCGTGGTAGATGCACACGCCGCCCCCCTCGAAGACATAGCCGAGGTACCGGTACAGGCCGCCGGATGACTCCGTGCCAAATGTATACGCGTCGGCCTGATGCACGCCATGGCGGGCGGGTATCGCGTGGATGGTGACCCCGGCGATCTCCACAGGCGTGTCGGGCTGGATCCCCGCGACCCGTCGAACCGGGACGCCGGCACGAACCGCCAGGTCAACAATCGGCTCCGGGACCACGACTCGTGCACTCGGTGACGCGGCGCAAACAAGTGGGAGGCTTTCGGCGTCCAGATGGTCCCAGTGCTCGTGCGTGCATGCGATCACGTCTATCCCCTCCGCTTCGGCCGGCTCGAGGACGGACGGAAAGCGGCGATCTGGATGCGGCGATAGAAATGGATCGACAAGCACGGTCGCACGGCCGATGCGGAGGGCGAAACCACTCTGTCCTAGCCAGAGCAGACCGACCTGACGTTCGGAGATCTCGAGTCCGGCCAAAAGTTGGAGTGGGTTGGCCATCGAACGCATCACGCGGCGTCCGTCGGTACGAGCTCCACCTTGACGGCGCCGCTGTCGACGTCTTCGATTGCGTCGAAAGCCGCCTCGAAGCGTTCGAGCGGGAATCGATGGCTCACAAGGTCAGCGAGTGGTAGGCGGCCGGTTGCAAACAGCTCGACCGCCCAGCGCCACGCCACGCTCGACGCGCCGAATATGCCCTGGACTCGCAGCTGCTTGGTGGTGATGGCATCGGCGGTGATGGCCGGCTGACTGGATCCCGAGATGCCTTCGAGAATGACCGTGCCGCCGCGCCTGGCGAGAAGCAATGCCGAGGCCGCGGCCTCAGGCCGGTTCGCCGCTTCGAAGACGAGGTCGAAGCCGCCCGCCATCGAACCGCCCGGGGCGCCGTCGTGAATGTCCCACGTCTCGTCGCACCCAAGACGCCGAGCGAGCTCGAGCCGCGCTTTGCGGCTGCCCACCAGCGCCAGGCGTGCCGGCGACGTCAGACTCAGGATCGACACCGCGAGCAAGCCCAGCGTGCCGGCGCCGACGACTGCGATCCGCAGCCCTGGGCGAAGATCGGCCTCGAGAAGTCCCGCGGCGACGCACGCCGTTGGTTCAAGAACCGCCGCCGCTCCGAGGTCGGAGTGGGCCGGCAGCCGGTGGACCAGGCGAGCCGGAACTGAGACAAATTCCGCAAACGCACCCTGGTGGGTGAAGCCGGTCTCCGCGTACCCGGCGGTGCACAGGTTGGTGCGACCCTCCTGACATCGCTCGCACCCGGCGCAAGAGCGAAAACCCTCAGCGACCACCGCGTCGCCGACAGCGATTCCACCCACCTCAGAGCCTATCCGCGCAACCGTGCCGGCCCACTCGTGCCCGGGGACGACCGGGTAGCGGACGAAGGCCGCGGGCCGCGAGCCGCGCATCACCTCGAGGTCGGAGCCGCAGATGCCGGCGGCGGCGACCCGGACGAGGACCTCCGTGGGCTTCGGTTCCGGCACCGTCAGATGCGCGACGTGCGCCCGCCCCGGTCGCTCCACGACGACCGCGCGCATCTTGCTCATCTTCGTGCCGGCTGAAGCGCCGAGTGCGTCTCGATGAGCGATCGGTACCAATCACCGCTGGCCTTGAGAGTGCGTCGCTGCGTCCCGTAATCGACGTGGTAAAGACCAAATCGCTTGCTGTAGCCGTAGCTCCATTCGAAGTTGTCCATCAGCGACCAGACGAAATAGGCCAGCAGCGGAATCCCGGCGCGGATCGCGGCCGCCGCCGATCGCAAGTGGGCGACGAGGTAGTCGCGCCGGAGTACATCCTCGATTCGTCCGTCGCGTGGATCGTAGGAGTCCTCGTACGCAGCCCCGTTCTCGGTGATGAGCAGGGCAGGCGGCCCATAGTCGGCGTGCACGCGGGCCAGGATCTCGTGGAGCCCGTCGGGATACACCTCCCAGCCCATCTCGGTGAATGAGGCGAGGTCGGGTTTCACGGCCTGGAACTTGAGTGGGCCCGCGTCGGAGGCGCGCACGAACCGCCTGAAGTAGTAGTTAACGCCCAGGAAGTCGAGGCCGCCGGCCCAGGTCGCGAGCTCTGCGACCGCGCCTTCGGGCATGAGCTCGCCGTAGAGCTCGACCATGTCGGCGGGATAACCGCGACCGTGCAGCGGGTCGAGGAACCAGCGGTTGAGGTGTCCGTCGGCGCGACGCGCGCCCGCGATGTCTTCAGGCGACGTCGTGGCGGGTACGCAGGGCGATAGGTTGAGAGCAATGCCCACCCGGGCATGTGGCGTGGCCGAACGAATCACGGCCGCCGCGAGGCCGTGTCCGAGCAGCAGCAAGTGGGCGGCGCGCAGCGCAAGTCGCCAATCCTTCAGCCCGGGCGCATGCACGCCCGCGGAGTGGCCGGCAAAGGCGACGACTTCGGGCTCATTGACGGTGACCCAATCGGCGACGCGATCACCCAGACGCCGCACGACCTCGTCGGCATACGCGGCAAACCATTCCGGCGAATCGGGCGACGTCCATCCGCCGCGCTCCTGCAGGGCCTGCGGGAGGTCCCAGTGATAGAGCGTGACCAAGGGTCGAATGCCGTGCTCCAGCAGCGCGTCGACCAGGCGGTCGTAGAAATCGAGACCCGACGGGTTCAGGGAACCGGTTCCCGTAGGGATCACTCGGGGCCAGCTGACCGAGAACCGATAGCCGCTCAGGCCAAGGTCGGCCATCAGCTGCACGTCCTCTCGCCAGCGGTGGTAGTGGTCGCAAGCCACATCTCCCGTCTCGCCGCGCTCGATCCCGCCGGGTTTCAGGCAGAACTCGTCCCAGATCCCGAGACCCTTGCCGTCTGCGTCCCATGCGCCTTCGATCTGGTAGGCGGCCGTCGCAGCGCCCCACACGAAGCCCGCGGGATACGAGGACGCGATCTCCTCGAGCTCGCTAGTCATGGGGCGACGGCCTGGCGGAGGTGCCATCGATCTTTGAAGAGGTCGAAATGGATCGCCCTGGCGGGGTGCTCCAGGACGAGATCCTCGTGCAGCGTCAGCCCGAACCCTGGTCCCTGTGGCAGCCCGAAGTAACCGTCGACGACCTCGGGGTTGCCGGTCGCGGACTCCTTGACGAACGCCTCGGTGAAGTCGTTGAAGTGCTCCTGGATCTTGAAATTTGTCGTGCAGGCCGCCAGGTGGAGGGCGGCCGCGGTGGAGATGGGCCCGCCTACGTTGTGCGGCGCCACAAGCACGAAGTGCGAATCCGCCCAGCCTGCGATCTTCTTGCTCTCCAGCAAACCGCCGACGGTCGTGATGTCCGGCTGCACGATGTCCGCGGCCTGGAGCTCGAACAGCTCGCGGAACTCATGGCGGACGTGAATCCGCTCACCTGTCGCGACCGGGATCTGGACATGCGCGGCGACCTTAGCAAGCGCCTTCAGGTTTTCCGGCGGCACCGGCTCTTCGATCCAGCTGGGGTTGAAGCGTTCGAGCTCTCGCGCGACGGAGATTGCGGTCGCGGGCGTGAAGCGACCATGCATCTCGACGAGGAGCTCCGAATCCGGTCCGATCGCGTCGCGAACCGCTTCGACGAGGGCCAGCGCGTGCCGGCGTTCCTGGGGACTGAGCTCGTATGCGCCGGAGCCGAAGGGGTCGAGCTTGAGCGCGCGATAGCCACGTGCGATCACCCGCCGGGCAGCCTCATGAAATTCGGCGGGCGTTCGCTCCACCGTGTACCAGCCGTTGGCATAAGCCTTGATGCGGTCGCGAACGGCGCCGCCGAGCAGCCTGTAGACGGGCTGCGAGATCGCCTTGCCCACGATGTCCCAGCAGGCGATCTCGATCGCACTGATCCCGGACATCACGATGCCGCCAACCCGTTCGAAGTCGGCGCGCCACATGCGCTGCACGAGGGCCTCGATGTCAAATGGGTCGGAGCCGAGAACGTGGGTTGGAATCGCGTGCTGCAGGTAGCCGAGAAGAGCCTGCGTGTGGTTGACCATACGCACCTCGCCAAGCCCTACGAGCCCGTCGTCGGTGCGTACTTTGACGATGCTCAGGTTGCGCCAACTCGCCCCCATCACGAGCGGCGTTACCTCCGCGATCTTCATCCTGTGGGACTCGCCGGGGCCAGGCGAATTCCTTCGAGCACAGCGACTCCGTAAGGTCCGAGCTCGAAGCTGCCCTCGCCGGCGGACCCGCTCAGGTGATCGTTCCACCGAAAGCCGTCGAGCGCGAGGCGCTGAGTCCTGGCCAGGTGATTCAGAACCACCAGCAGCTCACCTTCGCTTGTGCCGTCCAGCCTGACCACCTCGAGGCCCCAGGGGAGCTCCAGCGTTGTCAGGCCTCGCCGGTGGGCGAGGCGCCTGTACAGGTGGTCGAGGGTGGACCGTGTCGCCGCGCCTGCAAGATAGATGACGCGGCCACCTCCGAGATCGCGTTCGACGATCGCGGGCGACCCGGCGAACGCTCCATCGCGATACGTGGCGACCACCGACGCATCGGAGACCTCGAGCTGCTCATACCAGCCGCGGAACTCGCCTTCGAAGGTCTCGGAGCCGTCATCGCCAAACGTCGCTCCCTCATGGTCGGCGACGCTCATGTAGTCGGTGACGCGCGCGCCGCACAGTGCGTCGAGGAACGCCGGCAACGGCCGTTCGGGGATCGCGTTGAAGCGGTCCTTGACACCGGTCCGGGGCGCCAGCACCAGGGTGCCGCCCGCCGCCACGTAGCTCGCGAGCAACCCCGCCACGTCTGGATCGACGACGTATAGGTTTGGGGCGACCACCATCCGATAGCGATCAAGGCCGGCTGCCTCCACGAGCACGTCAACGCCGAGGCCAAGGCTTCGCATGGCTTCGTAGTGCCGCTGCATGGTTTCCTCATAGGCAAGGGCGGCGTTGGTGGGTTGGGCCTGAAGGGCGAAGCGCGAGTCGTAGTCATGAAGCAGAGCAACGTGACCGATCGACGACCGACCGGTCAGCAACGGAGCGAGCTCGCGAAGCTCAACGCTCAGGCGGCGCAGGTCGCGGTACCTACCCCGCGCGCCGCCGTCCGCATCGAGAATCCCGTGCCAATGCTGCTCGGTGCCGAAACGCGCGGTGCGCCACCGGAAGAACACCACCGCCTCGGCGCCGTGGGCGACAGCCTGGTACGTCCAGAGCCGGAACTGGCCCGGCTCCGGCGAGCGCATGCGTGCCCAGCCAACGGATCCCACCTGCTGCTCCATGACCCAGAACTTCTTGCGCTTGAGCCCAAGCATCGCGTCTGCGGCCAGGGCGGACGATTGGTACGAGGCGTCCGGCGAGAGGCCGGGATAGTTGTCCCAGCTCACCAGGTCGAGGTCTGCGGCGAGCTTGCCGTAATCGATCTCACCGAACCTGAAGCCCATCAAGTTGTGGGTCACAAGCTGGCCGGCGCTCTCAGCTCGGAGGATGTTCGCCTGAAGGCGCTGATAGTGGACGTAGCTGTCCGACATGAAGCGGCGATAGTCGAGCGCCAGGCCCGGATTCGAATCCCAGGGGTCAGGCTGCGGGAGCGGAACCTGGTCCCACCGTGCGTAGGTCTGGCTCCAGAACGCGGTGCCCCAGCTTGCATTCAGGTTCTCGACCGACCCGTAGCGTCTGGAGAGCCACTCTCGAAAAGCATTCCGGCACGTGTCGCAGAAGCAGCGGCCTCCGAACTCGTTATCGATCTGCCAGCCGATCACCCGTGGGTCGCTGCCGAAGCGCGTGGCGAGCTCGTGGACGATCCGCTCGGTGGCGGCCTGGTAGGCGGGCTGGTTTGGGCAGTAGTGGCGGCGATTTCCGAACCCTTGTCGCCGGCCGTTGATGTCAATCGGGAGCACCCCGGGATGCCGCTCGATCAGCCATGCCGGCGCCGCCGCGGTCGGTGTGCCGAGCACGATGTCCAGGCCCTCGTCGTGGAGGATCTCGATCGCTTCCTCGAGCCAGGCGAAATTGAACCGCTCCGGCTCGGGCTCCAGCGCCGACCACGCGAACTCGCCGAGCCTGGCGAGGCTTAGGCCCGCCTCGGCCATCATCCGGGCGTCGGTGTGCCATCGGTCACGCGGCCACTGCTCAGGGTAGTAGGCGACTCCCAGCCGGGTGCCCTTCTCGGCCATCGTCACCCCTTGATCGCGCCGCTCGTGATCCCGGCCACGAGCCGTCGCTGGAGCAGCAGGAACACCAGGAGCATCGGCAGCACGCTCACCACCGAGCCCGCCATCAGCACATCGAAGGCGGTTCGCCCGGGCGGCCCTTGAAGGCTGTTCAGCATCACCGGCACGGTCTGCATCGAGTCGGAGTGCAGGATGGCCAGCGGCCACAGGAAGTTGTTCCAGGAGCTCATGAAGAAGATGATTCCGAGGCTCACCAGGCCCGGCACCGACGTCGGCAGCACGATCCGCCAGAAGATCCGAAACTCGCCTGCGCCGTCGACTCTCGCCGCGTCGAGCATCTCGTCGGGCACCGAGAGCATGTACTGGCGCATGAAGAAGATGCCGAAGGCGTTGGCGGCCCCCGGAATGATCAGAGGCCAGGGCGTGTCGATCCAGTGGAAGACGTTGCGCATCATCACGAACAGCGGAACCATGACGACCGCGAACGGCAGCGCCATCGAGGCGAGCATCGAACCAAAAAGCAGGGCCCGTCCCGGAAAGCGGAACTTCGCGAATGCGTAACCGCCGAGCGCGCAGAGGAAAACCGAGATACCCGTCGCGAGGGACGCGATGTAGAAGCTGTTCCAGAGCTTGAGGATCGCGTTGTTCTGTTCGAACAGCGAGCGGTAGTTGTCCAACGTGGGATGCTCCGGCAGGAACGTGTTCCCGGCGAAGATCTCAGAGAAAGGTTTGAACGACGAGCTGAGCATCCAGACGAACGGAAAGATCATCAGTGCGCTCAACGCGATGATCGACGCGTAGGCGATCGGCTTCTCCGCTGAGAGTCTCACTGGACCGAATCCCTGGAGCTGACGCTCCAGAACTGGAACAGCGTCACCACGACGATGATCGCGAAGTAAACGTAGCTTTCAGCGGCGGCATAGCCGAAGCGCAGGTCCTGAAATGTGGTGTTGAAGATCTGATAAACGGGGGTCTCGGTCGCCCGGATCGGCCCGCCGCGCGTGAGGATGTACGGCTCGGTGAACATCGAGAACGTGCCGATGATCGAGATCGTGACCGCGAACACGATCATCGGCCGGAGCAGCGGTACCGTGATGCGGCGGAAGGCCTGGATGGCGGTGGCGCCGTCCACCTTCGCCGCCTCCACCAGCTCCGGTGGAATCGTCTGCAGCCCGGCCAGCATGAGCACGGTGTTGTAGCCGAGCCAGGCCCAGATCATCAGCAGGCCCAGCGAGATGCGCGCCCACCAGACGTCGTCGAGCCAGGGCACTGCATTGACGTGCACGAAGGCGAGCGCATGATTGAGCGCGCCGCTGTCCTTGTCGAGCATCAGCCGGAACGTGTAGCCGGCGGCAACCATCGACGTGATGTTGGGCACGAAGATCAGAGCTCGCCACATGCCCTGGAGCTTGAGGAAACGCGAGTTCAGGACCGCGGCGATGACGACCGCGAGGAACGTCATCACGGGGACGTAGATGAAGAAAAGGAGAGCCGCGTTGAGCATCGAGTTCCAGAAGATCGTGTCGTGGCTCAGCTCGGCGTAGTTGGCGAGGCCGACGAAGTCCATCGGTCCCAGGCCCGGCCAGTCGTGGAGGCTCAGCCAGAACGAGAAACCGATCGGATAGACGTTGAAGACCGCAAACAAGATGAAGAACGGGGAGATGAACAAAAGCGGCCAGCGGTAGGGCCACAGTGAGCGCGCCCACGCCCGCCGCGGCGCCCACGCGGTGGCGTCGAGCAGCAGATCGCCAGGCGCGACCGCCTCGTCAGGCGGTCGCCGGAGTCTACGCCGAACCTCGCCCAACACCGCTCAAGTAAGAACAGGCCCCTCAGGAGCGGTGGGTTCTGTCGCGGATCAGACTGGCGGCATTCGCCAGCGCCTGCTGGGCGCTTTGCTGGCCGAGAGCATATTTCTGGATCTCGGGCGTGGTCAGGCTGTTCATCTGCTGGTAGTCGGTGCTGTAGATCCCCGCGTCCGGGATCTTGGCCGCGACATCGGCGAAAAGGGTGCGGACCTTCTGGTCGGCGAAGTAGGGGTCGGCCTCCTGGAAGAACGGATCCGCGAACGCCGGCTTGAGGCTCGGGAAGATGTCGGTCTTCTCGTACATCAGGAGCTGCGACTGGTCGCGGCCGAGGTGGAACTCGACATATGCCCTCGCGGCGTTCTTCTGGGTGCTCTGGTCGAAGATCGCCAGCACCGAGCCGCCGTCGTTGCTCGCGCGGCTCCCTCCCGCCTCCCACATGGGCAGCAGGAAGACACCCCAGTTGCCGGCGGCTTTGGGCGCGATGAAGCTCTTGAAGAACGTGCCCATCCACACGGCTTCGACCACGGTCGCCGAGGTGCCGCCGGACTGCCCCTTGTACCAGGGGTCGGTCCACGGCTCCTGGTCAGCCGCCAGGCCGTCGGTCCAGAAGCGACCGATGTACTCGAGCGTCTGCTGAACCTTGCGGTCCTTGTCGAGGATCACGCTTCCGGTCTTGTCGACGTAGCCCGTGCCACGCTGCCACAGCAGCGTTTCGAACAGGCGTCCGTCGTTGCGGGCCTTGGCCTGCTGCCACATGAACGCGCCCGTCTTTTCCTTGATGGTCTTGGCGGCCTGGTAGAAGTCGTCCCAGGTCTGGATCGAGTTGGGATCGACGCCGGCCTTCTGAAACACGTCGCGGCGATAGAAGACGGCGACGGGGCCCGGGTCCCAGGGCATCGCGTAGTAGCGGTTTGACTTCTTGGTCCAGGTCCACTTGTAGCTGACGATCTTCGAGACGTAGGGCTTGACCCAGTCGGTGATGTCGGCGAGCGCCCCCAGGTGCACGTACTGCGGCAGGTGAGAGTCTTCGATCAATGCCACGTCCGGCGCGCCCGAGCCGGCCGCGATCGCGAGCTGGATGTTGCGGTAGGTCTCGGCGGGAGGCCGCTCGACGTACTTGAAGGTGATATTCGGGTACGCGGCGGTGAACTCCGAGTCGACCAGCTTCAGCGCGTTCAGGGAGTCCTTCCACCCCCAGACCGTGATCGAGCCCGAGGTGTCTTTGGAGAGCGCCGTCACTGCCGGCGCCGCTTCCTCGCCGCAGGCTTCGAGGATCGCCGGGAGGGTAGGCAAGACGATCCCGAGCACCCCCATGCGCTGGATCATCTGGCGCCGGGTCAACCGGCTTTCCGGCCAGCGGGACAGTGGGTTTCCTTTGGTGCTCAGCTCATCCTCGCTCATGCTCGCTCTCCTGATCGGCGTCATCCAAGCCGAAGTTGGTTTTCAGTGACGGCAACCGGATGTGACCGGTCACATACGCGAATAGTGAGAGGCGTCCCGCGGTTTGTCAAGAAGAAAATGTGACCGGTCACTTATGGCGCCTTATCTCGGGCATAATCAGGCCCGATGAAGCGGCCCGATTCGAAAAGCGGAAGGCGCCTCACCATCCGGGAGGTCGCCGCCCAGGCGGGCGTCTCCCACCAGACGGTCTCCAGGGTCATCAACGCCGACGGCTACGTGTCCGACGCGACTCGCAAGAGCGTGCTCGAGACCATCCGGCGCTTGAACTTCGTGCCCAACGGCATCGCGCGGAGCCTTTCCTCAAGGCGCAGTCACACGCTGGGGGTGGTCAGCAACGACATCTCTGATCACTCGTTCGCCGAGATGGCGGCCGGCGCGGAGCTCGAAGCGCGGCGCCACGGCTTCTACCTGATCATCGGCAGCGTCGAGGACGGATCGCCTGACGACGAAGAGGCCTACCTGCGCCTGATGCAGCAAAGGCGAATCGAAGGGCTGATCGTGGCCCGCCCTCGACTCCGGCCGGCGAGCCGCCGCCTACTGGCCGCACTCGCCGAGTCGATCCCTACCGTCGCAATCGCATCCCGCGTCGAGGCGTTGCGCCTTCATTCCGTGGACATCGACAACCGGGGCGGAGGTCGGTTGGCGGCCGCTCATCTGATCGAGAAGGGGCACCGCGCCATCGCGACGATCACCGGCCCACAGGACTGGCCTTCGGCGCAGGCCCGTCTGGAAGGCGCCCGGGAGGCGCTTCGAGAGGCCGGCATCGGCGATCGCCTAGTCGTCACGGAGAGTCAGGAGTGGGGAGTCGAGGCCGGCCGGGCGGCGATGTCCCAACTCCTGGGGTCCGATCAGCGGTTCACGGCTGTGTTCGCCCAGAGCGACCTGCTGGCGCTGGGGGCGATCACGGAGTTGAGGGCGAGGGGTCGGGCCGTGCCAGGCGACGTCTCTGTCGTCGGCTACGACGACATCCCGGTGGCTCAGTATCTGAGTCCTGCTCTGACGACGGTGCGCCAGCCGATGTCCGAAGTCGGTGCGAGGGCGGTCAAGCTCCTGGCCGAGGAACTGTCCGGTCCGGCCCGCAACAAAAGAACGAGGAGGCGGCAGCACCAGCTGGTAGATGTTTCATTGGTCGTGCGGGAATCGGTGGCAAGCCCGGCATTCTCTGGCAGGCATTAGAGGAAATGCCGATCAACGGCCACCTGACAGTCGACACGCATCCTGATATGGGTTATGGCTTGGGACAACCGCAATCTCAAGACTGAGGTCCGCCCCTCCGGCTCCCTGGTTCTCGGTACGATGCGCCAGTCGTCAAGGTAGCGGCGGCCGGCCCCTCCACGCTCATGGTTCCGGCGCGCTGAGTCCTGTAACTCCAGGCCGAACCGGGTTCCAACGCTGCGGGCCACTCTGCGTCCGAATGCGCGATCGGAGCCGCGACCGGAAGGCTGAAGGTCTTGAGGAGATAACCTCCTGTGCCTCCGAGCATGAACGCCGCCAGCACCGCGGCCACGACCGCCACTGTGCTCCTCGAGATCGCCGATGCACGCCACGCTATCCTCGCTTCCATTTGGATCCCTCCAGGTGCCGTATTGCTGATGACTTGTGACACGTATACGGGGCTACCTGGCGGGCGGGTGGCAAGATTTCTTGCCACGCAGCTTGCAGCTGAGCGCGTATTGCTGTCAGCCGTGGTTGATACCCCGCACGCCTTGGGGTTGACTTGGTCCGGCGGGCGCAGGCGGGTGACGATGGAGCGTTCGCGGCCCTATTGCGGCCAGTAATCGGCGCAGCCTGTCGGCTCGCCGGCGCCATGGCCTCGAGGTGCGCCTGGGCTGCACTCGCTCGTTCCTGCTAAAGACTTCGCGCGCGCTGAGGGTCAGGGAATCTGCAATCCCAGCCGGATGGCCAGCGTCACCGCATGCGCGCGATTAGTTGCCCCCAGTTTGTCGTAGATGCTCACAAGTTGGTTCCGCACCGTCTTCTCGCTGACGCCCAGACGCCCGGCGATCTGCTTGTTCGACAACCCCTCCGCGACATCTTTCAAGACCTGCGTCTCGCGAGTCGAGAGGTGGGGCTTCGGCCTCACCGCCAGGGTGGGCACGCGGCGGGATGCGCCCGCGCGTTGCCCCGTCACCGGAACGATGCGCGCGAGGAGACCGGTTGCTGGGCCGCGCAGCTCCCGTCTCATGTCCACGTCTGGATATCTCCCAACTGAACCGGCGCTTCGGCAGGAAGCGAATGAGGCAAGAGTAGGCAGCCGGTTCGGGTCGAAAAAGGTGGGAAATACCTGAAATTCGGTGCGGGCGGTACCTGAAATTCGGCCGGACCGCCGAGTCCCTCAGCGAAGGGACCTCTGGCTCCCTACAGCAACGTCCCTCGCAACTACGTGATCCTCCAGCGGATCAACCTGGGTCTTTACGCGGTGCTGGGCAGATTGAACGCCACTGCGAACTGGCGCCGGATCGGACAGGAGCTGTGGCCCTTTATGATGGGGCCGCTTCGACACCAATCGGCGAAGCCGAGGCGCGCTGGGAGCGGCGGCGAGCAGAGCTGGAGCCAGTTTCCGTTTAACGCGCTACGGGCGCGCGGCGGATCGGTAACGGTGCTCCGTACTTGTTGTCGTAGTCCTGGAATCACCGCGGTCACGAAGCGGTTTCAGAGTGTCATTGTCGCGTCCAGCCTGAGTTTGCGAGGTGGAAATGCCTGAGTTTCGGCGTCGGTACTTCGACTCGCACAAGAGCTACTCCGCCTTCTTCAAGGAGACGCATGCCGCAGGCGCATTAGACGCGAAGACCAAGGAGCTGATGCACCTCGCTCTTGTCCTCGCCCTGCATTGCGAACCTTGAGCGGTGTCTCACTTCGCAGGGGCGAAGAAGCTAGGAGCGACTGACGAGGAGATCGAGGAGACGATCCAGCTTGCCGGGTCTGTCGGCGCAGGAGTGATTCTTGCGATGGCAGATCGCGCTTGTGACGCTTCGGATCAGCGGCACTTCTGGTGGCGACCTCCGCGGCCACAACTCTGAAACGTGTGGCTCAGGCCAGGCGCGAGCGCGCGCTGGCGTTGTCTGCACCGGCGCTGACAGACTGCGAAACGCCTCTGGTGTTGCGTGTCATATGCCTGTAACAAACGACCGGTACGAATCGGTCGTGGCGCTTGAAACCGGGAATCGCGCCTCCGAGGCTGAGTTGATCGACCGCTTGCGGTGTGGTGATCAAGCCGCCTTCACCTGGCTTGTCGACACCTACAGCCCATCGCTCAAAAGACTCGCATTGGCGTTCGTCTCGGTCGACGCGGTGGCCGAAGAGGTGGTTCAGGAGACGTGGCTGGCTGTGTTGACCGGAATAGGTCGATTCGAGGGCCGTTCGAGCCTGAAGACGTGGCTGTTCAAGATCCTGACCAATCGCGCCAAGACCCGAGCCGTGCGCGAAAAGCGGACGGTCCGATTCTCTGAGCTTGGACCGGAAGACGGAGATGGGCCGGCCGTCAGCCCAGAACGCTTTCTTCCCCCCGACGATCCGAGCTTTCCCGGTCACTGGTCCACCCCGCCTCACCCCTGGTCGGTGGTGGCTGAACAGGCTGTCATCCGTCGCGAAACCATGGAGGTTTTGCGGCGCGGCCTCGAGAACCTCCCGCGCTCCCAGCGAACCGTCGTGATGCTTCGAGATGTAGAAGGATGGCCGGCCCATGAAGTGTGCGCGGCGCTCGACCTGAGCGAGGCGAATCAGCGTGTATTGCTACACCGTGGGCGGAGCCGGCTGCGGTCAATCCTCGAGACATATTTCGCGGACGATGCGTAACGTGGCGCCGAGCTCCGATACTGATGGGCTAAAGCGCATGGGCGATGACACCGTAAATGAGATGGCTTGTCAGGAGCTGGTCGAGGTCATCACGGATTACCTCGAGGGCACGCTTCCCAAATCGGACCGCGCGCGTTTTGACGCCCACCTCGCCACGTGTCCAGGCTGCCGTGAGTATCTCGAGCAGATGCGGACGCTGATCCGGCTCAGTGGAAGTCTGACCGCGAAATCCATCGAGTCGGCGACCCGGGACTCGTTGCTGCGGGCCTTCCGACGCTGGAGAGACTCCCAGACCCAGCTGTAACGGCTGACGCCGTAGCGGGACTACAACTCCATTCGACGCCGTCACAGGACGGGGTCACCACGAAAGGAGTTCACCGCATGCAACAGAAGGTTCGCCGGAGGCTCGTGTTGCCTGGGAGGCTGCCGTGACACGAGTACATGTCTTGAGGGCTGTAAACAGCCGAAGGATCCTGGCTGCGATCCTGATCGGACTTTCGGCGCTGGCATTTGGAGTCACCGGCCGCTGGACATCACCTGCCAAGGCTGCTGATCGAGCACCCGGTGCTGCTCACGGCCTCGGTCAACTGAGCGGGCTGCTGCCTCGAGAAAAGCTGGTGCTGGAAAGCACGCTGCAGGTCGATCTGACCAAAGACACGGTTCGATTGCCCCTGTACAAAGGGACCGCCAACGGCCATGACGTGTGGTTCATCCTCACGGAAGCCTCGGATATCGGACTTGCTCACAACAGCGGACTCAACTACGCTCCCAAGCTCGCCAACATCGCCATCGGTTGCCCGGAATGTGTGCAGACGGTCACGCTCGACTCACCGAGCGCCGACCAGAACAAGTTCGGGCCGGCCACCGTCCACTTCCAGGGAGCGCCCGACTTCACCCCAACCCGAACGCTGGTTCCCGGTCCGAACGGCTTTCCGCCCGCCAGCTTTTCGCCCGGCGCGGTCGCGGGTCCCGGCTACAGCCCATTCATCCAGATCGCCGGTAGCTCGGTCGTCTACAACGCCCCGATCGTGGCTACTGGTGACGGACCTTTCGACGTGACCACGCACACCAACACGTCGGACCGCGTGCTCGGCGTCCACATCGCCCAGCCACCGTTTCCCTCCGGCCAGTTTCTCGAGAGCTGGGTCGATCTTCTCGTGGTGAAGGGATTCGACGCCGGACAGCCCATCTTGTACCTCAGCACGGAGGCTGACGACCCGCTGGCCTCTGTCCTGGAGCGCGCGACTTACGTGCCCGCCCTCGCGAAGGCCGCGTACAACGGCGGGGACGACTTCCTGGGATCGTCGCGCGAGCGCCTCTTCGGTTTCATCAACGGACAGACCGGAGCCGGCAACCCGCAGTCGCAGGGGTTCCAGAACATCGTGCTTGACGGTCACGCCTCAGAGGACGCCTCAGCCGGGAACACCGCGCTGATCAACGCCTTACGGAATGGCGGCGACCTGCTCAACGTGTTCGGCGACTTTCCAACTCTCGCGGATCCAAGGCACGCGCAGGCCTACAGCCCCCTGTGGGACGCGCAGCTTGGACAGTGGACCCAGAAGGCGATCGACGAGGGTTTGAACAAGCGACAGATCGACGAGAACGTCGTCTTCAACCTCGCCGCGACTCGCCCTGACCTGCTGACAGGTCCGGGAGGCGCGCCCTACGGGAGCGTCGGTATCGACATCAACTGCGCCGTGATCGGTTTCACGGCGAAGGCCCCGACGGCGAACCTCGTCACGCCGGCGCCTAACTCGCAGTTCCCGCCTCGTTGATCAGCCACGCCTCCTTCGGCACGGATCCGGACTGCCCGGGTCCGTGCCATTTCCAACTCTTGGCTTCGGAGTGGCGAATGGCCGAGGTCGATTCATGATGTTTATGCGGCCGGAAGCTGAGCTGGAAGGATCCATAGGAGGCGACTGATTTGCAAGTAACAAACGGTGTGCATCTGGCGGCCGAGCGGGCGAGGTTGAAGGACGGGGTCCACATCGAGCTCAGCCCCCGCCGAGTCAGGACCTACTTCGGTGGCGAGCTGATCGCGGACAGCGATCAGGTGCTCCTCGTCTACGAAACGAAGCGCCCGCCTGCGTATTGGTTTCCGATTGCCGACGTTCGGATGGCGTACCTCCATCGAGGGAACCCCTCTGACGCCTCGACGGAGACCATTCGGTGGCGCCTCGTGGTCAACGACCGCGTCGCTGAAAATGCCGCCCGCGCGTACGCAACGCCCGCCGGCGATAGAGCCGCTCTCGAGGGCCACATCACGTTCTACTGGAACGAGATGGACGCGTGGTTCGAGGAGGACGAGGAGGTCTTCGTCCACCCGCGCGATCCATACATCAGGGTGGACACTGTTCACAGCTCCCGACACGTGCGGGTCGAGATCGGCGGCGTGGTGGTGGCCGAGACGCACCGCCCGGTCCTGCTTTTCGAGACTGGGCTGCCCACGCGCTACTACATCCCGAAGCAGGACGTGCGCATGGATCTGCTCGTGCCAACCTCATCAGTGACCAGGTGCCCATACAAAGGGGTCGCGCGGTACTGGTCAGGTCCAGTCGGCGACGAGATGATCCAGGACATCGTCTGGAGTTATCCGTCCCCGATCCCGGAGTGCCCGAAGATCGAGAATCTGCTCAGCTTTTACAACGAGCGGGTCGACCTTTATGTCGACGACGTCTTGCAGGACCGCCCGATAACGCCGTTCTCCTAGACAGCAACGCGTCCTGAAATTGAACTCGGAAAATGGCTCCGGGATGGAGATTCGAACTCCGAACCTTGCGGTTAACAGATCGGCGCTGGCCGTTCGTAAATAGCGGTCCCAATTCGGCGGAGGCCGCTGAGTGCCGCCAAATGCCATGGTTCGCCGCCGGCGGTGCTGTACGCGAGAGGATCTCGCTGAGACGTCTCATCCGCTCCCAACGCATTGATAGACGCGCGAAGGTGGGCGCCCGATGTCGGGCGCCCACGCAGCTAGAAGAGACTTCGGTCGCGGGTGAGCAGCCGGGCTAAAAAGCGATGTTGTGAACGAACGCGATGCCAGTACGGATCAGCGGCGTGAACTGGCCCGTGGCCAGGTCGACGGTATAGATCGTCGACCCTGTCGGAAGGGGGATGAAGTCGGAGGCATAGAGATCGCCCTTCTGATCAAAAGCTAAGCCCATCACCCGCGTCGCTCCCACTATGTCGACGACCTTGGTCGCGGCACCGGTGGTTCGGTCGATCCGGTAGATCGAGTGCTGGCTGGCTCCGAACAGCTGGCCGCTGGGATCGAAGGTGAGGCTCATGATGAACGCTGGCATCGCCGAACCGACGCCGAACGATCCAATCCGAGTCGCCAGACCCGTGCTCTTGTCAATCGTGTACAGGGAGTTGAAGGTCGGCGAGGTAGGCACAAAGTCGCCGGCGGCGTACAGGACACCGTTCCGCGAAGACGTCATGCCCATGATGTACAGGTTCTGACCGAGGGCGCTTGCGCCGACCAGAGTCTCGCGGCCCGTTGCCAGGTCGATCGTTGCCAGGTGTGCAAGCGAAGGATCCTGTGCACTCGCAATCGTGTAGGCGGCTCGCGAGCCTGGAGAGATAGCCAAGGCGAGAGACTGCGGAGCGACGCCCGTTTGTCCGGCGACCTCCACTGTCCCGTTCTTCACGTCGAGCCGGAGCAGCTCCGCCCCTTTCTCGCCCATGGCGTAGAGAGTCGCGTTAGCGCGGGCATGGGTCGCCTGTTGATCGAAGGCTGCCGCCGGGGCGGCTCCGAGACCGCACGCCGAGCCGATGAGAACCAGCGACGCAAGGGCCGATGCCTTCAAGTAGCGCATTTGACTTCCTTCATTCAAGATCGAGTTCAGGCCGGTGTGCGGCAAGTTGGCCGCCCCTCCCCGTTTGATACGTCCGCTGTACATAGACCGTCCGCTCAATCTAGGGGTGAGCTACCGCCGCCGATAGCGTGGAAATACGCGATTCGGTGCGTCTGTCCGCAGCAGCGGCCCGGAGGAATAGGTTCAAAATGGCGACGGGGTGGTCCTGATGGCGTGATTGATCAAAGCAGAGCACGGTCATCGAAGGCCTCGCGCTTGCTGGCCGTGTTGCATACGCCTCTACGCACGAACATTCCAGAAGAACTCACCAGCTTCATCGGGCGCAAGACGGAACTGAGGGCTCTTCGAAGGTTATCGAGGGAATCGCGGCTGATCAGCTTGATTGGCCCAGGCGGAATCGGAAAAACCCGACTTGCGATCCACCTTGGGCGAAGCATGGCCCACCAGTGGCCCGACGGCATTTGGTGGGTTGACCTTGCGCCCATAGAAGATGACCATCCGGTCGCCGCCGCGATCGCTACTTCGTTGCACCTGCCTGGTGGCGGGCCGCCACTTCACAGAGTCAAAGCGTGGCTGAAGAGCAAGAAGGCGTTGCTGATTCTGGACAATTGCGAACACCTGATTGCGGCCTGTGCCGAATTCTGTCGAACGATCCTCGAGAACAGCCCTGGCTTGAGTATCTTCGCCACCAGTCGCGAGCCGCTTGGCGTCGCAGGCGAAGCCGGTTGGCCTCTTGCGCCCTTATGTATCGCAGACGCCCTGAGGCTCTTCGAGCAACGAGGTCGGCTTGTGATTCCCGACTTCACTGTCACCGCAGATAACCGCGATGTTGTCGACCAGATTTGTCGCAAGATCGATGGGCTCCCCCTCGCGATCGAGCTGGTGGCGCCGAGGCTGCGGATGATGACTGAGGGCGAGATCCTCGCCCACCTCGACAGCGAGATCGGGATCTTGGCAACGCAGCGTTCGACGGATCCACGCCACCAGACCATGACGGCCACCATCGACTGGAGTCACCGTCTGCTTACTCCGAGCGAACGCGTCCTGTTTCGCCGGCTCTCGGTCTTCAGGGGCGGCTTCACCCTCGAGAGCGCTCAAGCAATCTGCACCGACCGGGCGCTTGCGGCTGTATTTGGCCCTCTACAGGGCCTTGTCGAGAAATCGATGGTCGTTCCAGAAAAGGTCGACGATGGGGGAACGAGGTTTCGACTGCTGGAGCTCCAGGGGGCGTATGCCGCAGAGAAGCTCCGCGCCGCAGGCGAACAAGCCGCGTTGCAGAGCCGCCATTACGAGTTCTTCCTTGACGCGCTGAAAGAGAGGGCCGGAGGACTTATCGGAGCGTGGACGAAGGTTGCCGGCGATGCGCAAGCTACCTGGAAGCGTCGAGAGCTGGCAAATCTGTGGGCTGCCACGCGATGGGCGCGCACCAACAGCGAGGATTTCGGGCTCGAGATCGCCGGGTTGCTCGTCTCTGACCCGTTGCTCGAGGCCACTCAACTCCGATCCTGGATTCTCGAATTGCTGAACCAGTTGCCTCCGGACCGACCGATCAAGAGCAGCAGCCATCCAGACGAGGATCCCCTGTTTCTGGCAATTAGCGGGGCCGCTCTACTCAGCGAACTGCAGGGAGATACCCGGGGCAGCCTCGATCTGGCCCGGCGAGCAGTCGATGTCGCCAGCCAGGACCACACGCCGCAATCCAAGGAACGGCAGGCCTTAGCGCTCAATCAGGTTGCGAGCGGACTTATGCAATTTGGCAGACTCGAGGATGCAGAGTCGGCGCTCGAACGGGCGATGGCCCTTGTACGCGATTCGGAGAACCCGAGGTTGCTGGCATGGCTCCACGACTCTCTCGGATGGCTCGCTCTCTATCAGGGTCGATTTGAGGCAGCCAGAGAGAGCCTGGGTCATGCCGCAGCGTTGAGCGAGGCGAAAGTTCCCACTCTTCAGTTGGCGCGGGTTCTGCTTGGGCTCGCCAACGCTGAGCTCGCATGTGGAGATATCGACAGCGCCGAGCGCAGGTGGAGGACGTCGCTGTCAATCGCGCGCGCACTCGGAGGACCGTTCAACTCTCTTGAAGGTCTGGCCGGGTTGGTCCGCATCGCTGCAGTCAGGGGCGATCACGGGCGCGCGATCACGTTGGCTGCGGCACACCAATGGGCATGCCAAGAATTATTGGGTGAGTCCGAGCCGTACCCGCGCGATCAATTACGGCGCAGCATTGACCTGTCGCGGGCCCATCTCGGACCGCGCCGGAGTGAACAGGCCTGGAGCCTTGGTCTGAAAATGGACTTCGCTCAGGCGATGGAGTATGCGCTCGGGGAGTCCGATGGGACTAGGGGTGTTGCACTCCGCAGTCTGCTGAGCCGCCGAGAGTTCGACGTGGTTCGATTGTTAGCTGGCGGGCGCACAAATCGGGAGATCGCTGACAAGCTGTTTCTGTCCGAACGCACAGTCGAGGGTCATCTCGACCGCATCCGAAACAAATTGGCGCTCCGCTCGAGAACGGAAATTGCCACCTGGGCAATCGAGAGTGGTGTGCTGGAAACGAACGTGAGTCGCAGACGTCCGGGCTGACTTCTTTCGTGGATCGATTTCGGAGTCAAGGTTGGCTCCGGGACCGAGATTCGAACTCCGAACCTTGCGGTTAACAGATGGGCGCAGCCCGTTCAGAAATCGCGGTTCGATTCGCCGCGTGCCGCTGAGTGCCACCACGTCCCATGGTTTAGCGCCCGCGTTGCTGTAGGGCAGATAGCTTCTGAGCCGCCTGCTCCGGCAGCCCACCTACCGTCCGCACATGTAAAGGACGCGCGCAATACCTTCTTCCTCCAGGGGCCCCTAACACTTCAACCAAACCGCGAGCCCGTCGGGGCCAGAATCTGGTCAAGCGTCCTTAGGTACAGGCCCTGCGCCACGAAGTGCGACAGGTTGTCACGGATGGCGCACAACAATCGATTTTCGATCTGTACGGCCCGTGTTGTGTGCCGCGACAGAGCCACCACCTGATTTGCGCGGCGCAGACGGTGTTTCGCATACAAAGCGAATGCCTCGATGGGGTCAGCTGCATGCTTGAGGCTGTCTCCAAGAGCGACGGCATCCTCCAGCGCCTGACAGGCACCCTGGCCTGCGTTCGGTGTCATCGGATGCGCAGCGTCGCCGACGAGCGTCACCCTCCCCCTGCTCCAGCTCGGAGCTCCCGGCCGATCGTACATGTCGTTGCGGAGGATGGCCGTGTCTCCCGTCGCCGCGATGACGTCGGGCACTGGTTTCTCCCAGGTTCCGAATCGCTCCATGAGATCAGCCTTGTGGCCGCCGATCCCCGGCTTTTCGCCCCGAGGCTCCTTGGTCACCCCGGCCCAGTAGATCCTGTCGCCCCTCAGCTGGAAGGCCAGAAACTCTGCGCCGCGGCCAACCCAGTTGATGCCGCTCCCGGGCCGGATGAGCAGTCCATCTCGCTCGACCATTCCCCGCCAGACCGTCGAGCCCAGATAGACAGGATCGCCGTCGCCGAGCAGATCGCGACGAACCGATGAGCGGAGCCCATCGGCGCCGATGAGTAAGTCGACCGCAAGTGTCGATCCGTCACGGAGGGCGACGCGAACGCTCTCCGCATCCTGTTCGAAGCCCAAGACCTCAGTGCCGAGACGCAGGCCAACCCGGCCAAACCGGCGAGCCAATGCGGTCTGCAAATCCGCCCGGTGGACGAAGCACGTCTCAAACCCATAACGCTTACGGACGGGGTCGAGCGAGTAATTGGCTATCTGACGACCCCGCCAGGTACGTACCGACAGGTCCTGGACTGTGAGCGCATCGATCTCGACATCAAGCGCCTGCAATGACCGAGCGCCGTTCGGCCAGATCATCAATCCTGCTCCGATCTCGCGATGCTCTTGAGATCGTTCGAGGATCTCCGCCTCGAAGCCGGCTTGACGCAGGGCGATGCCGGTAGCGAGACCGGCGATGCCGCCACCCGCGATGAGAACCCTGACGGCTCCTTTCATGCAGGTTGGCTGCTACTCGTCGATAGCGCCTGTTGGGGGGAACCGTCTTCCGCCACTGGCCTTGACGCCAGCTTGATTCCTCTGATTGCTGCGACAGACAGGGCTGCGCCTGTGACCAGGGGCCACGCGGGAATGCTCGCGAACCAGACATACCCGAACGCGACCAGCATCGGGCCGGCCGATACCCCGCTGAGTCCGAGGACCGTAGCCAGGACGTGAATCCCCGCGACCACCAACGTGAACCAGGCAAGCCATACAGGCACCGCTCGGGTGATCAACGCCGCAACCCCGACAGCGACCAGGAAGACGGCGAACGGGACCAGGCTCACACCTGACAGCACCGAGCCCAGCTGCGCCATCGAGCCGCCAAAGTCCTTCGAGCCACCCGTCGCCGGCACCGAGAGCACCGCAATCTGCATCGTCTCGATCGCAAATTTCACGGCGATGGCGACCATTGCGACCTGGGCCAGTGCGGCGGTGGTTGCATCACTGCGTCTGACCAGCGTCGCCACATACACGCCGAAGACCATGTACAGGAGATAGGCCAGCAGCAGGATCGTTACGGCGCCACGGGCGGCCGGCTGGTGCGTCGAAGCCCATCGACCCCAATCGCTGAGCGAATCGCCATACATCGGGAGGTTGGGCGAAAACACAACCAGAAAGAACACCCCGGTCCCGACGACTCCGGTCGCCGGCATGGCCAGCCGCGCCCAGCGAGCCAGGTCAACGCCTTGCGTCGTCACAGCCATGTCATGCCGCCTCCGCTCGCATCGCTGCGCCCAGCAGCACAAGGCACACGCCCCAGGCGGCGATCGCGTACTCGAAGTCGCGACCCGGCAGCGCGAACGAAGGAAAAACCACAACCACCACAAAGAGACCGGCGATCAGCGGCGTGAAGCGGTGCCAGCCCTTCCACAGGCGCGTCCGGAGCGTGGCGATCCCGGCAAGAATCAATCCCGCCGGCAGCCCCAGCGTGGAGACGCCGAACAGGACGTTGGCGACGTCGGTGCTGACCACATCGACAAGCTCGGCGACGGCGAGAATCGCCCAGCAGATCACGGTGATCCAGGTCCCGGCGCGTGCCATACGGCCTCGGCCCATCGCTCGGGAAGTCCACAGTCCGATCATTCCGACCAACAGCAAGAGGTGACTGAGGCTGCTCAGGCCGGCGGTAAACCAGGTCGTGCCGGCTATTGCCGCGCCCGCGAGCAGCAGCAGTCCCCCCGGCCATCGTTGCCCACGCGGTCAAGACCACCCGGGTGCCAATCGTTCGCGTTGCCGTCGCCGTGGCCTGGCTCATTCGGGGATGTTCCCCGACGCCGTGCCCATGGTGAAGGGCGTGTAGATCCCGTGGTAGTTGATGGTCATGCTCATGCCGCCGGCGGCGTGTATGAGGACGTGGCAGTGCAACATCCAGATGCCGGGGTTATCGGCGACGAAGCCCACGTCCCAGTTGTCGCCGGGTCCCACCAGGATCGCGTCCAGGTGTACCGGGCTGCCTGAGATCGGCCGGCCGTTCTTGGCCAAGACGGAGAAGATGTGGCCGTGGATGTGGATCGGGTGCGTCGTGCGGCTGCGGTTGACGATGTGCAGCCGGACCAGGTCGCCCAATCGGACGTTGATCGGCTGAATGAATGGTGAGGCCTGGCCGTTGAAGGTGTCGGCGACATCGAAGGTTCCGTTGCGGAACATGGGAACACCGCCCGACAGCACGATCTGTCGGGTGACGTCGAACCGGGTTGCGTCGAGCACGGGATCTGGCGCCGGCACGCCGTAGCGGGTCAGGTCGAACGTTGGCAACGATGAGAAGTTGACGGCCGGCACCGGACCAGTGCCGATCGTCACCGACGCAGTCGTAGGCCGGCTCCAGGGAAAGGGCGCGATTCCCCTGATTCCCACCAGGCGCACCGCGCCCGCGCTGGGCATTGTGAACACCAGGTCGGCCCGCTGGCCCATCCCGAGCGGGATCCTTTCCGGTCCGAGCGGCTGCGGCTGGTTCAGGTCATGACCGTCGAGCGCGGCGACTGTGTATGGGGCGCCCATAAGCACCGGCATCTGGACAGTTCCCGTCGGCCCAAAGTCCATCGCCGAGACGGCGTCGATCAATCGGAGCCGAACGGTGTCGCCGGGATTGGCGTCGAGGTGGAGGCTCGCGCTGCCGTTGACGGCGACCGCATCCGAGTTCGGCAGGCCGTGGATCATCAGGGTGTAGTCACGCACCGTCGGAGCGGACGCATTCGGCTCCACCACCAGCGAGCCGAACAGGCCCCGCGGGATCTGGTTCATCGTGTCCTGGTGCGAGTGGTACCAGTAGGTGCCCGGCTCATTGGCGATGAACTCATAGACGAAGCGGCCGCCCGGCGCCACCGCGTCCTGCGTGATGCCCGCCACGCCGTCCATCGCGTTGGGCACGTTGATGCCATGCCAGTGGATTGAGGTCGCCACAGGCAGGTGATTGATCAAGGTCACGTTGACGCGATCTCCTTGCCTGACCCGCAGCTCCGGGCCGGGCACGGTGCCGTTGTAAGCCCAGGCCGTTTGGCCGCCGACGGCGGTCAGGGCCGCCGTGAGGGTGAACTCTTTCAGAGGCTGGGCGCCGTCAGGAGCGACCAGATCGACCATCGAGGTGGACGTCTGGCCGGCCACGAATGGCGCGGTGTCGTAAGCGGCCGGCATCGGCGAAAGCGCACCGCCCACGCCTCCGAACGCCATCAGGGGTGAGAGCAGGAATGCGGGAGCGGTGACCAACGCAAGTCGGACCCGACCAGCCCGACGCGCGTTGAGGTGGCGCAGTCGCCGAATGAACACCAGGCAGGAGATCGCTTCGAGCAGGGTCGCGGCGAAGTCAGGGAAGGCAATCTCCTCGGGGCGCCAAGGAACCGGCGCGATCGGCATTCCCGTTGTGCGCGACATCAGCCAGATGCCGATCACCGCCAGGGTTCCAACCAGCGCTGCGCCGAAGAGCCTGCGACTCGGAACGAGCACCAATGCGATCGCCAACCCGACCTGCGCGAACCCGAGCAAGACGAAGAAGATGCCGTACGGTAGGTACTCGGAGAAGTGCTCCGAGGCTGCGGCGAAATGAATCGCCGCAGCGCCCAGGGTCAAGAGGACGGCCGAGTAGCTCCGAACCACTCGCTCGTCCCGATTCATGGAAGTTGGGAGACCTGTATCTCGCTGTTGGTCCCAGGCCCGAAGTTCTGCGCGTAGTGACCGCCGGTGGCTTCGATCTCGAAGAATGGATGGCAGCCGCCGGGTCCGCATTGGAAGATCAACAGGTACTGCCCGTTGGGATCGGCGGGGATGAAGGGCAGCCGCTGCGTGGTGGGCACGGCGAAACCGCTAAGGGAGATATGGCCGGCTCCGTTCAGCGACGGGTCGGCGTTCTGGTGTCCCTGGAACTCCAGCTCGCCGTCCACCTGGCCAGCCTGGTCGATCGTGATCCAGCCCCAGATGCCGCCGATGCCAAATGGGTTGGTCGGGCCGGCAACGCACGTTGTTGGGTTCTGGCAGTTCAGCGACAGCCCAACCTGGTAGGCCGCGCCGTTGCCGTACGCGGCGGCGGGCGCTGTGGCCATCAGCAGCAGAAAACCGCTCGCGAACAGAACGCCGAGAGTGAACCTGAGCCTGCGCAATTTCACGTCCTCCGTTTTCAAGTCGACTCGGGCCATGGGAGGGCGCCGATTGCCAGGAAGGTTCGGGCTTCGTCAGGTACACCCGCATCGGGTGTTTCCCTACGTCTGGGGCATCTCCGCCATCCGCCGCCCGAGCTCGGCCCGCGACCGGATGGCCAGCTTCGAGTAGATCCGGGACAGGTTCGCCTCGACCGTTTTCGGGCTGACGAAAAGCGCCGCTGCGACTTCGCGATTGGTCATCCCGGTGGCGGCGAGCCGCCCCACGCGCTGCTCGGTCGGTGTCAGCTGATCGGCAGCTCCGGCCTGCGTGCCCAGACGCCGCATCGCAGCGTCTGCCTTCCTGGCCCATAGAGAGGCGCCGGCGGCAGCGAAGACTCGCGCGGCCTCTTCCAGCGATGCCCTCGCGGCCTTGCGCCTGCCGCGGCGGCGCTCGAGCTGGCCTACGACCAGGAGGGTCCGCGCTCGCTCGAGCGGCATGGCCAGGCGTTCGTGCTCGGCCAGCGCCCGTGCGGCGGATTCGAGCGCCTCATCCATCCGGCCTTCTTCGGCGAGGAGAAGCGCGCGGCATCGCGCGCCTGTGGCGAGCGCCCACGCGCGATCGAGGCGGCGCCCGTTGTGCTCGAGCTGATCGACGATTGCCGCAGCCTGCGCCGTCTGGCCGATTGCGATCAGAGCTTCCGCTGCGTCGGCCGCGAACGGAATGCAGACCGGCTCGTTGACGCCCATGGACGCAGCTCCTGCGGCCATGGGTCCGAGTCGCCTGGCCGCGGCGTCGAAGTCTTCGACCGACAGCTCGAGAAATCCCAGCGCGGCGATGGGCCACAGCGTGGCCACGAGACAGCTGCCGCGAAGGAAGATCGCGAGCGCCGCCTGCCCGGTCTCGCGGCACTCGTCCACCCTGCCTTCGAACGCGGCCACGTTGGCGCGCGTGGATAGGGCGATGGCGAGCGGCACTTCGGTGCCGAGCTGGAGCGCGCGCTCGTACGCGTCGTCGGCCACGGCGCGGGCGCTCGCCAGGTCACCGCGCCAGCATTCGAGCATCACCGTGTGGAAGGCAACGAACATGAGGTCGCTCTCTTCGCCTTTTTCCAGGCAGTCCCGGCGCAGGGCGTAAAAGCCTTCGCGGGCGCGGGCAAGCTGGCCGCTCCACATCCACAAGAGGCACGCAATGAGAGACGGGCGGAACATGATTGCGGTCGGCAGGCTGCGGTCCTCGAGCGTCAGGGCGCGCTGCAGGCGAGGCTCGTCGAGACCCTGCCCGTTGAGGAACCCGACGACGGCGGACGCCGCCAGCGCCTGCGCGATCATTCCGCGATCGCCGAGCTGTTCAGCGGCGTCGATCACGGCGCTGGTGTGGCCCATCGCATCGTTGATTCGACCCAGGTTGGTCAGCACGTAGCTGAGCTCGAGCATCACGCGGACTCGAAGTGCCTGATCGTTCTTTGCGTCATCGAGCGCTTTCTCGAGAAGGACGGAGGCTTCCTGATAGCTGTCGTCGTGCAGGCGAACCGTGGCGAGAAGCCTTTGCGCCTCGCCGCGAACGCGACCCGGTGGCAGCTTCGTGATGATTTCCTCGAGAAGCGCCCGCGCTCGGGTCGGGTCGCCTGACTCGAAGTGGAGGCTCGCGGCGTTGATCACGCGTTCTGGGCTGTCGGCGCCCATTCGTATTGCCATTTCAAGGAGGTCCGCCGCGGCAGCCGGCGCGCCGCGGCTTCGGGCGATGGCCGCGGCTTCGTCGAGGGCTGCGACCGTCTCGGCGTCGGCGGCCGTGGAAGCGAGCGCGAGATGGCGCCCCCTCTCCTCGGGATCGACACCCGCGGCGGCGAGCCGGCGGTGCATCGCCCGGCGCTGCGCGGGTGACGCCATTCCGTATACGCCCGAGGCGAGGATCGGGTGCGTAAAGCGAATGCGGCTGCCGTCCATCTCGAGGATGTCGAGAGCCTCCGCCTGCTCGACCAGGTTCAGCGCCCCGGCATCGATTCTTTGCAGGACCTGGAGGGTCGGCGCCGTCAGTGAGGCAGAGGCAAGAAGGACCTCTCGCACTCGCGCGTCGATCCTGCCGAGTCGTTCCCGTGCGAGCTCGGTCATGGTTCCCGGGACCTTAGTGCTGGGGGCGAGCGCCGGCCGGTCACCAAGGAATCGCACGAGCTCGAGGGCAAAGAAAGGATTGCCGCCGGAGATGGCCTGGATGCGGATCAGGGCAGGGCGCGGGTAGGTCCTCGACGTCCGCTCTTTCAGGAGATGGTGGAGGGCCGCAAGGCTGAGCGGTCCGATCTCGATCTCGGCGGCCTGGTGTGGATCTGCGAGCCGGAGCGGAGGTGGATTGGCGCTTGCGCGGGCGGCGCGGCGGGTGGCGAGCACGCCGATGCGCCCCGTCATGCGCCGCACCGCGAACTCGATCGTGGTCGCGCTCTGGCGGTCGAGCCACTGGAGATCGTCGATGGCGACCACGACGGGCGCTTTATTCGCCATCCGTCCGAGCATGGTGAGGAGCGCTGTGGCGATCGCGCGGTGATCGAGCATCGTGTTCGCCGGTCGCGCGCGAAGGAGGGCGACCTCGAGCGCCTGGCGCTGGGCTTCGGGCAGGTCGTTTGCGATTTCGTCGTCCACCGAGGACAGCAGGTCCGCGACCGAGGCGTAAGAATGCCGGGCCTCAGATTGGACGGGACGGCAGGCGATCACCTGATAGCCGCGATGGCCGGCTCCAGTCAATCCGGCCTGCCACAAGGTCGTCTTGCCGATGCCAGCTTCGCCCTGGAGGATCAATGCCGCGGGTCCACGCTGCACGTCTTCGAGGAAGGCGGCGACCTTCAAGAGCTCAGCGTCGCGGCCTATAACCCCCAGGGACATTGATTCGCGATGGGAAGCATAGGGAAACGCCTGATGCGTCCGAGCGAGTGCGCCTAGTACTTTCGTCCCATGTCCCGCACCTTTCTTGTCGAGTCGTACCGGCCGGGGATCACGGAGACCGAGGCGCTGGCGCGGGGTCTGCGTGTGCGGGAAGCCGCGGAGGAGTTGAGCCGAGTTGGGCAAGAAATCAGGTTCGTCGCGTCGTACCTGGTCGGCGTCGACGAGGCGACGTTGAGCCTGTTCGAAGCCGGTTCGATGGCAATCGTAGAGGACACGTGCCGCCGGGCGGAACTTCCGTTCGAACGGATCGTTTCGGTCGTCCCGATCGGACTCGACCCAAGTCAGTGAGCCTCGGCCATGCATGCATCGTCTGCCAGCTCAGCTCCACACAAATTTGCCTCCGGGACGGAGATTCGAACTCCGAACCTTGCGGTTAACAGATCGGCGCCGCCCGTTTAGAAATGGCGACCTGAATTCGTCGGGTGCCGCTGAGTGCCGCCAGCTGTCGCCTCTTGCGGTGGGCGTTGCTGTACGTCAGCCCTCTCGGTTCGGGTTTCGGCCAGCGGGGTTCAGGCCCTGAGGGCGGATCGCAGCGCGAGCGTGAGCTCTCGAGCGCGGGCATCGCCATAGCCGCCCATTTGAGTGCTGAGATATGCGAACCCAACGCCGTGCTCGGGATCGGCGAAAGCGAGTTGGCCGCCGGCGCCGGCATGCCCGATGCTCCGGGGGCCTAGCATCGGCTGCGCGGGCGGCGATGAGAGCTGGAAGCCAGTTCCCCATCGCGATCCGTCGTCCGGCATCCCCGAGAGCTGCGGTCCCGCTGAGAGAACCACTGTCGCGTCATCGATCGACGAGTCGGTGAGCAGTCTTCCCTCACCCAAATCTGTGACGCATGCCGCGTAGAGTCGCGCGAGCGATCTCGGTGTCGCGATGCCGTTCGCGCCGGGGATCTCAGCGAACTGGATCGTCGGGTCGTTGAACGTTACGTAATCGCCGTCGGCCGGAAACGCAAACGCCTTGCCCAGCGAAACGCTCCGCTGCACGCAGTCGTTTGTGGCGGCCAGGCGCGCGGCTTCCCGCGCCGCCTCGGAATCCGCGTCCGGCAACGGCGCCTCCATCCACGCCACGCTATGCCGGGCGGATCCGGGGAGCCCAATCCACGCACGCAGATCGAGGGAATCGCCGATCGCTTTGCGGAAGTAGGAGCCCGGAGACAGTCCGGTGACGCGACGAATCACTTCTCCGACTAGCCAGCCATACGTTAGGGCGTGGTAGACGTGACCGGCGTCGGGCGAGAACAGCGGTTGCTGCTTTTCGATTGCGAGGATAACGGGCTCCCACGCTATGACCTCCTCCTTGGTGAGGTCGACGTCGAGGCATGGGACGCCGCCTCGGTGCGACATCGCCTGACGGACCGTGATCGCCGCCTTGCCATGCGCGGCGAACTCCGGCCAGTACCGCCCCACAGGCGCGTCGAGATCGAGCCGGCGTTGCTGCGCAAGTACGTAGGCGCAGATCGCGAGGATGCCCTTGAAAACGGAGAAAATGATCGCCGCCGTGTTTTCTGCCCACGGCCTTCCAGTTCGCCGATTCGCGATGCCTCCCCAGAGATCGACGACCGATCTGCCATCGACGTACACGGCGCAACCGGCCCCGAGATCGTGGCGCTCGACGAAGTTCGCGATGAAGGCATCCACGACGTTCCCATAGTCCTGATCGGCGAAGCCGTGGATAGTCCGTCCGTCGTCCAGCTCGATAAGCGTGGTCGCTCGTGGGCCGGCCGCCGTCACCCTCTCACGGCACCCTGCAAGAGGGCCGCTATCACCTGACGCTGGAAAACGATGAAGACCACGAGCGTCGGCAGCAGGATCAGGATCGTGCCCGCACAGAGCAACGGTATGTCGGTCGCATAGTGACCTTGGAAAGCTCCGAGCGCTCCGGCCATCGTCCGCTGCAGTGGGTCCTCGACGAGGACCAGGGACAGGAGGAACTGGTTCCAGGTCCAGACGGACATGAGGATGCCCAGCGACGCGATCGACGGCCGCGCGAGGGGGACATGGATCCGCCAGAAGAGATCCCACGTTGTCGCGCCGTCCGCCCGTGCCGCGTCCGAGATCTCGGGCGGCATGTTGATGAAGTGCGCACGCATCCAGAACACTGCGAAGGGCATGTAAAGCCCGATCAGCGGCAGGACGATCGCGAAGCGTGTGTTGAGGATGCCCATCTGTTGCTCTAAGAAATAGAGCGGGATGACGATGCCCTCGAACGGGAGCGTCAGGCCGAACACGAACAACAGGAAGAGCACACGCGCACCCGGGATGCGAAGTAGTCCGATGGCGAACCCGGCCATTGTCGCGATCGCCACCGACACCGGCACGACCGCAAGAACGATGAACGTGCTGGACGCGAGGAGCACGCTCATGTTCGCTACGTTGAAGGCCTCAACGAAGTTCCGCCACTGCGGATCTGCCGGCCATGCGAGTCCGCTCGGAACCGTTCCCGAGGGGTGTAGCGCGGTGGTGAAGATGCTGATGAACGGCACGATCGTGATCGCCATGAGCACGACAAGGAGTGTCCGGCCGGCGTACACCTCGGCGCGCGACAGCCTCATCGCTCGGTCTCCCGGCTGAGCCATTGAAGCGGCAGGACGACCGCTAAGACCACCACCATGAGCAGCACGGCGAGGGCGGACGCCAGACCTATCTGGCGTTCGACGAACGCAAGGATGTAGATCTGAATCCCTGGGACCGCCGTCGCATGACCCGGCCCCCCGCCGGTCGAGATGTACACGATGTCGAAGGCGGCGAGCGCAGCGATCACCGTGACCGTGAGGCAGACTGCGATCTCATAGCGGAGCGACGGGATGGTAATCGCCCTGAGCTCGGTGAACCAGCCGGCGCCGTCGATTCTTGCCGACTCGTAGAGCGCGGGGTCGATCTTGTTCATGCCGGTGAACAGGAGTAGGGTGCAGAAACCCAGAAGGACCCAGATACCGATCATCCCGACAGCGGGCAGCGCCGTGTCGAAGTCGCCGAGCCAGGCCCTGGTCAGGCCGCGGAGCCCGACCACGCCGAGGATCTCGTTGACAAGACCGGGGAGGGCCAGCAGCCAGCCCCAGATGATCCCCGCAGCGACCAGCGGAATGACCTGCGGCAGGAAGAGCACCGTCCGAGAGACCGTGCCGAGCGCGCCGGTCGCTACGCGGTGAATCACGCTCGCGACGACAAGCCCGAGCGTGACGGGAACCACACTGAAGAAGGCCGCCAACCGGAATGCGTTGAAGATCGTCTCGAGGAGATCCGGCACGGTCAGAACCGTGACGTAGTTCGAGAGCCCAACCCATTTCGCGAGACCAACCCCATCCCAGCGATAGAGGGAGTACTGGATCGTCAGCCCAAGGGGTTGCAGGACGAAGATCGCGTACATGAGGAGGGCCGGCAGGACGAACAACCACCCGACGACAGCCTCCCGGCGGACCCACACTGCCGACGAGAGTAGCGAGGCAGGGACCAGCGCCCCACGCCGGCGCACCTTTTTCGAGGCGGCCGGCTGGGGCACCGCCCTACCGGGCTCGAGCACTACGCGGCCAGTTCCCTCTGGTACTCGGCCTGAACGGCCTTGAGCAGACCGGCCGCGTCCTCTTTGCCGCCGACCAGCTTCTGGAGCTCGGGCGTCCAACCTTGCGCGAAGATCGAGCTCGTCGCGTTGGCGATGAAGTCCATAGCAGTGCCGGCTTTGCCGATCACGCTGCCCGCGGCCAACGTCTGGCTGGTGACCGAGCCGGCGGCAACGGACGGGATTGTTGCACCGGCCGGCCCACCAGGGTTCGAACCACCCACAGTCACGTCGATCTGGCGCGCAGCGGCATTCGTCCCGACCCAGTTGAGGAAGAATGCGGCGCAGTCAGCGTGCTTGGCTTTGGCGGCGATGCCGTAGGTCAGAGGCGCGGACATCGCTGCCGGGTTGCCGCCCGCCTGAGATGGCGGCATCACAAAGAACCCGGTGTTGTCGGACAGATTCTTGTCGTAGTCGGCGTTCTCCCAGTCCCCGTTGAATGTGAAAACGCCCTGGCCCTTTGTGAAGCGTGCGTTCGAGTCGGTGTACTCGATGGCGTTGATGTCGGAAGGAAAGTACCCGTTCTTGATCCATTGCTCTAGATGCTTGGCCGCTTCGAGGTTCGCGGCCGTGTCGATGGTCGCACCCTTCTTCTCGAAGATCCAGTCGTTGATCGGGCCAACCGGGCCGAGAGATGCCATAAGTCCCTGCAGCGGGAACGCCAAGCCCATGCCGCTCTTCGCGCTGCCCCACTCCATGATCGGCAGGAGGCCGGCAGCCTTGGCCTTTGCAAGGTAGGTGTCGAATTCAGCCAGCGTTTTCGGCGGCTCGTTCATGCCGATCTGGGCAGCCAGCTTCTTGTTGTAGAAGACGCCGGTCAGGCTGTAGTTCAAACCCATGGCGTACAACGAGCCCGACCCGCGGGTGCCATCGGGACCGACTCGGTTCTGGATGAGTTGCGGCACCGGCCACTTGTCCCAACCGAAGCCTGAGGCGTAGGCATCGAGGTTCTTGAGCAACCCTTCCTTGGCGAACGAGACCATAGTGGGCAGCCGGATGAGATCAGGGGGATCGTTGCTGGCGAGAACTCGCGGTGTCTCATTGATGAGGTTTGTGAACTGGTCCTGCTTGATGTCCCATGAGACGTTCGGGTACTGCTTTGTGAACTCGTCGCTTAATTTGAACGGCAGGTCGAACCCGGTCTCGAAGTATGCGTTCAACTTGACCGGATCCTTCCCGCAGCCCGCCGTTCCGCCCGACGCTCCTCCCGACGACGACGTCGTTCCGGCGCCCGGTGGGCCGCACGCAGCGACCAGGGCTAGCGCAATGAGAGTCGTCAGCAGGCTGCGAAGTCCCGTGCCTACGCGCCAAGGCGCCGTGTTGTAGCTCACCGCCATTTGCCTCCCCTCCCAACGAGATAAAGACGCCGTCCAGACAACCTTCTCATTGGGCCCTCCTATCGCCCTTGCGTTTGACCCCAGCGTCGGAACAGGCAACCCTCTCCAGAGCCATGGAAACCGTCGGCCCGATCTAAGACGGTCACTTCTGTCGAGGTCTCCGGTTCATGAAACCGGTTTCAAAAAACGCTAGCATGAACCGGCGAAGCTGTCAAATCCTGATACGATGCTGGCGTGAAACCGATTTCAAGGCGGGGCCACGGGCTGGCTAACATTGCGGAGGTCGCGGCCGCCGCTGGAGTGGCCAAAGCGACTGTCTCACGGGTGGTCAATCACACGGCACCGGTTCGCGAGCCCACTCGCCGGCGGGTGGAGGAAGCGATCCGAGCCCTCGGTTACCGTCCCAACCAGATAGCTAGAGGGCTGTCTCGCGGCCGAACGATGCGCATGGGACTGATCGCTCCCTTCTTTACGCACCCGTTCGCCGTGGCACTACTGAGTGGCGCCGACGAGGTGCTCACGGCCAGCGGCTACGACATCGTCCTCTACAACGTCGGTAGGCCGGAACAGATCGAGGAGCAGTTCCGAAATGTTGTCGACGGCCGCGCCGACGGAGTGTTGGTCATTGCAATGCCGCCTCCTGAACGGGAGCTGGAGCAGTTGTTGAGCAGGAAGGTACCTGTTGTTCTTGCAGATTTCCGACACGACCGACTCACTCACGTCTACATCGACAATGTGGCCGGTGGCTACATTGCAACGAAGCATCTAATTGAACTCGGTCACCGTCGAATTGCCTTTGTCGGGGATCCCAGTGAGAATCCGTACGGTTTCACATCCAGCGTTGATCGCTGCCAAGGGTTTCGGAATGCCATGGCCGAGTCCCGACTGCAGATTCCAACCGACTATGTGAAAGAGGGACCGCACGCACGCCATGTAGCGCATCGGCTGACCTCAGAGTTGCTCCACCTGGCGGAACCGCCGACTGCGGTGGTTACTGCAGGAGACACGCTAGCGCTTGGGGTTCTCGAGGCAGCTGCGAACCTCGGCATTGATGTGCCTCGTGGCCTATCGGTGGTCGGGTTTGACGATGTCGATGTCGCGGCTTACGTGGGTCTCACAACTGTTCGCCAGCCACTTGTGCTCATAGGTAAACGGGGAGCGGAGCTACTCCTCGAAGCCTGCGCCCAAGATCAGCCAGCGCCGTTAGTGGCCGAACAGATGCCGTTGGAGCTGATCGTGCGCAAGTCCACCGCGCCGCCAAGTTAGCGCATGTCTATCGGTTGCGCGACGCACGTGATCGATTTCGCTCTGCGGACATGCGGCCGGCAACACGTGCGCGTCCACCGCAAATGACGCTTCGGCTCGACCAAAACTGGCTCTGGGACTTCTGGCATATATGGCACGGTGATGAGTGTCACCTCTTCTTTCTCCAGTCACCTCGTTCGCTGGGTTCTGAGCGCCTCAGACATCACAATGCCTCGATTGGACACGCGGTCTCGCGAGATCTCAGGCAGTGGACGGTCGTCCCAGACGCGCTGCAGCCGGGCCCGGAGGGGGAGTGGGACGACCTAGCGACGTGGACGGGTAGCGTCATCGCCGACTCCGGCCTTTGGCGCATGTTCTACACGGGCGTCAAGCGGTCAGAGCGTGGCCTTATCCAGCGGATTGGAATTGCCACGTCGACCGATCTGTATCACTGGAAGAAGGATCCCGCCAACCCCATCCTTCAAGCAGACCCTCGTTGGTACGAGGTCCTCGACCTCAAAAGCTGGTACGAGCAAGCCTGGCGCGATCCCTGGGTGTTTCGAGATTCAACTGACGGCAGGTTTCACGCCCTCGTCACAGCACGAGATCGGTCCGGCGATCCTGATAGTCGCGGCGTTATCGGTCACGCATGCTCATGGAACTTGCGTGACTGGGAGGTACTCCCTCCGCGAAGCAAACCAACAGACTTTGGCCAACTCGAGCTACCTCAGCTTGTATGTAAGGCCAATCGCTTTTTCCTTCTCTTTTCTTGCGATCGAAAGGACTATGGGCGCAGCCGAGTGGCGCGCATCGCTGACCGGCCGAAGACGGGGACGTTCTACCTCGCCGCCGATGACGCTCTCGGTCCATTCGAAACTTCAGATGCGAATTTGCTCTTCGGCGACGCATCCGGCTCGCACTACGGGGGTAAGCTCATCGAGGATCAGTCGGGACAGTTCCACTTCCTGGCATTCAAACAATTTGGCCCAGATGGTGACTTTGTTGGCGAACTGTCGGACCCATTTCCAGTGACGTTCGACGACGAACACAAACCTCACGTCGAATCTCCGTCAGTCGAGGATCCACCAGTGTGACGGCACTCGGAACTGAGCACGGCACCGGCACAGCAATCGGCCTGGAACTCCTATTCGGTGTGCAAGACGTGTGGAACTGGTGTACCGCGAGCCGCGTCACCGACAGTCCGTGGTCGGCTCGAATACGAAACTTGGCTCCGGTCTGAAACTGACAGAGTTCGGTGACACTTTGGCCACCAATGAAGGAGTAGGACTCAGCGGACGCTGACCCTCGCGCCCCTCTGCCTATCTCAGTCGAGCGCGGCCTCCGCCTGCTCGAGGGAGGGCGTCGTTGACTTCGCCGGGATGTGGCTCATGGCGTGCTCGGCGAGGGCGGTGATGGTCAGCGACGGGTTCACACCCAGGTTGACTGGGATCGCCGAGCCGTCGACGACATAGAGGCCGGGTTGGCCGAAGACCTGGTTCTTGTCGTCGCATACGGCGGTGTCGGGATCGCTGCCGATGCAGGCGCCGCCGAGGATGTGGGCTGTCGAGGGAATGTCGAACAGCACCTCGTTGACCGAGCTGGCCGGCCAGCCGCCGATCTTCCTCGCCACGCGCCGCGCCATCTCGTTCGCGATGGGGATGTAGGAAGGGTTGCGCTTGGCTCCGCCCTTCGAGTTCGTTGAGCTCAGCCGGCGACTGAACGGCCAGATCCAGCGCCGCCGGCGCACGAGCTCGAGATGGTTGTCGGCGACCTGCATGACCAGCAGCAGGATGGTTCGCTGCGCCCACCGTCGTGGTATCAGCGAGCGGGCGAAATCGGCCGGATGCGTAACGCACGTCGCAAGGAACTTGAGCGGCCGGGGGATCCGTCCGCCGCCATCGGTAAGCGGCTTGGCGAGCAGCCCGATGAGGTCGGAGCCGCGCGGATAGCGGACCGGCTCGATGTGGGTGACGTCGTCGGGATTGATGCTCGACGTGATGGCGATGCCCTCGCTGAAGTCACTTTGATTGCTTCTTGACGTCGCGCCGACAATCGTTTCGCTGTTGGTGCGGACCTTCTTCGCCACTGCGAGCGAGAGTCCCTTGAGCCATCTCTTCTCTTTCGCCTTCAGAAGCAGGTCGACGGTGCCCAGGACTCCGGCGGCGAGGATCACCGTGGGCGCAGTCCATTCGCTGCGCGGCCTCTTGAAGACGTTCGTGGAGCGAAACGCAGTCAGGCGATAACCGTCAGCGGTCCTCTCGATGCCGTCGACTTGTGTTTCCGGGAATACGTCGGCGCCAAGCTTCTCGGCAAGGAAGAGGTAGTTCTTGTCGAGAGTGTTCTTGGCGTTGTGGCGACAGCCGACCATGCAAGCGCCGCAGAAGACGCAGCCGGCGCGGTCGGGTCCGGCGCCCCCGAAGTAGGGGTCGTGCACCGTCCTGCCGGGCTCGCCGAAGAAGACGGCGACCTCCGTGGAATGGAAGGTGTCGCCCCTGCCAATCTCGTCGGCGCACGCCTTCATCACCTCGTCGGCTTTAGTGAGGTGCGGATTTACCGTCGCACCGAGCATCCTCTTCGCAGTCGCGTAATGAGGAGCAAGCTCCCTATGCCAATCGGTGCCCCGCGGCCAATCGGGATGCGTGAAGACGCTCGCTCGCGGGGTCGGCAGCGTGTTGGCGTAGACGAGGCTGCCGCCGCCGACGCCGCAACCCGAGCCGACGAGCACGTCCTTGAGCAGGGTCAGGCGGAGGGTGCCGTGGCAGAAGAGACCCGGCATCCAGAGCGATCTGCGCACGTCCCAGTTCGTCTTCGGGAAATCCTCTGTTCGGTAGCGCTTGCCGGCCTCGAGCACGGCGACCCGGAAGCCCTTCTCGGCCATCCGCAGCGCGGCCACCGACCCGCCGAACCCTGAGCCGACGACCAGGACGTCGTACGCCCCTCCCATTCGAGCGTGATCATGCTAGCCGAGCGCGCCCGGCATCCCTGGGCAGGCGCACCATTCGCGGTCTTGGGCAGTTCGACTGGCAGGCGTTTCTGTTTCTCAGGGTTCAGGCGTCGTGCTGCTCAGGCCGTCGCTGATGACAGCCTGCCTCGCCCCCAAGTCCGATAGGTTCGCGACGAGACCAGGCCGTTCCGCCAGGTCGCTGTCCTCCGGGCCACTCGCGGGCCTTGACGAGACGCACGGGCACTGTTATGAATTGCTTAAATTTCGGCCGTAAAGCCGTGCAATTTCGGCGCCGAACTGGGCTGAGCGATCTGTAAATCAGCCATCGACGGCATCGACGGAAGCCCAGGGTCGCAAGGAAGCACGGAACGCACGGCCCGTGAATCTTGTCACTCGGCCAATCACGACAGGGGGTGATGCCAGGGGCTGATACGTCTCAATCACTAGCCCGAGTGCGAATCATCACTAGCTCGGGGTCGTCATCTGCAAGGGGGATCAAGATGGACGAACGCAAGCTCAGTCGCCGGCAAGTGCTGAAAGCCGCGGGGGCTTTGGGGATAGCAGCCGCCACACTCGACCCGATCAGGGCGCTGGCCGACGACAGTCAGAGCGAGGGCGGAAGGGTGACCTGGGACATCGTCAACGTCAACTTCGTGGGCGGCAGCCCGACGCACATTACTCGCGGCGGCCATGCGTCGGCGATGCCGACCGACAACAACCACGCCGTCACGGGCACCATCACGGTGACCGGTCACGGCACCTTTCCGAACACGGACAAGTGCTCCAAGGATGTGACGGGGGGCGGCACCTGGACGGTTACAACAGCGGCTGCTGACTGCTTCCCGGGAAGCGGCAACTACAGAGTGATCGAGCTCCTTTCCTGGCACCGCGCGGGGGGGACGCTGCCCCTCCCGGACAATACGGGCGACGAGGGCACACCTAGCTCCGGCCTCGCCACACTTCGCGTGCTCTACGACAACGGACGTCGGGGAATGCTGACCGTCAGCTGCCACCTTCCAGCCGGTCCGACTCCGGCTTGCCTTTTCGAAGGAATTACAGCCTCGATGGATTACGAGGACTTCTGGCAAGCGCAGGCACCTGCGGGAGGCGTGGAGGGGAGCCGAACTCTGTTCCACGTCAGTGGACCAGGTGAGAACGAATGACCAAATCAGCCGTCATCGGCGGCGCCGTGGCGCTGCTGTTGATGGCGGCCGCGCCTGTCTCCGCAGCATCGGGGCTCCATCTCACCGGCGGAGGCACGGCATCGATTTCACAGGTTGCCTTCAACGTATCGATCGAGGCGGGGGGCGCCGCCACCGGGAGCTTCAACTGCCTGATGGCCGGGCGCTCGTCCTCCGTCCTGGGTGCTTTCGGCCTGTCACACCTGATGAAGGTGCAGGTACACCCGGATACCGCAAAGGCTGAAGGCGCCATGGTCGAGTTTTCTGGCCCTGGGTTCCTGATCATGGACGGCGGTAAGACGCAACCCATCCACGTTGAGGTTTCGGCCGACGTCGTCGCCCAGCAATTTCAGTTGACCGTCGACGGGATCGGGTCAATGCCGGTCGAGACGATGCAGACCGGTGGATTCGAGCTGCGATGAATTAGCCAGAGTTCGGAGGCCCGCCGCGATGTGATCTCGCGTCGCCAATTCCTGAAACGAGCAGGGGCGAGCGGAGCGCTGTTGCTCATTCCCGCGCCCATATGGGCTCGAGGCGCACGGCTCAACCTGTGGCTGGAGACAGAGGACAGCGTCGTCCTGCGGTGGAACGAAGCTGCCCTGCAGGGAGTCCGCGACTCGAAGCTCGGCCCGCCAATGGTCGCGCGAGCACTCGCCATCATCCATACAAGCGTTTACGACGCCTGGGCCGCGTACGACAGTCGTTCCATTGGCACTCGGCTCGGGTCCGCGCCACGGCGTCCTCATCGGGAGCACACGCGAGCCAACAAGGAAACTGCGATCAGCTATGCCGCGTACCGTGCAGCGGTTGACCTCTTTCCGGGCGACAAGCTCAGCGTCTTCGATCAGCTGATGCTCAGCCTTGGCCATGACCCCTCCAATGCGTCGACCGATGTCACCACGCCGATCGGGATCGGGAACGTCGCCGCACGAGCAGTCCTCGAGTTCCGGCACCACGACGGCGCCAACCAGCTTGGCGACGAGCCAGGCGGCCAGCCGGGCGTCCCTTACTCGGACTACAAGGGCTACCTGTCGGCAAATGCTCCGATGGACACTCGGACCGTCTTTGATCCGGAGGCCGTGCATGATCCGAGCAAATGGCAGCCCTTGCGCTACACCGACGCGACGGGAGTGCTCGTGACCCAGCCGTTTGTCGGTGCTCACTGGTATCGCGTGAAGCCATTCGCACTGTCGTCGGCCGCGCAGCTCCGATCGTCCTCAGGTCCGGCGATGTACGGGTCCGACGCCTACCTGTCGCAGGCCAGCGCTCTACTCGAGATCAGCGCCGGGCTCACCGATGAGCAAAAGATCATTGCGGAGTACTGGGCTGACGGTCCACATTCGGAGCTGCCGCCGGGCCATTGGGACTTGTTCGCCCAGTTCCTATCACGCCGTGACCGTACCAGCGACCACGGACACAATCTCGACTCAGACGTGAAGCTCTTCTTCGTACTCACGAACGCGATATTCGACGCCAGTATCTGCTGCTGGGACAACAAGCGGGCGTTCGACTCGGTCCGCCCGATCACAGCCATTCGATACCTGTTCCAAGGCCGGAGCGTGCGGGCCTGGGCGGGTCCATATCGAGGCGCCCAGTTGATCAGAGGCGAAGATTGGTTCCCCTACCAGGCATCCACTTTTCCAACTCCACCCTTTCCTCAGTACTCATCGGGGCACAGCACGTTCAGCGCCGCTGGGGCCGAGATTTAGGTTGTTCACGCGAAGCGATAGGTTTGGGGCCAGCGTGACCTTCCCGGCGGGCAGCTCGAAGTTCGAGCCCGGAGCAGTCCCTGCAAGCGATGTCACGCTGAGTTGGCCTACGTTCACTGACGCCGCCGACCAAGCGGGCATGTCTCGTCGGTTTGGTGGGATCCACTTCGAGCAAGGTGACGTCGACGGACGGAGCGCCGGCCGGCTCGTCGCACGACTAGCGTGGACGAAGGCGTCCAGTTACTTCAAGGGCGGAGCCTCGCCACCAGGCGACGGCGGCGATGAGTCCGGCCCGTAGCCTGCGTCTCGAGGCCCGTCACAGGGAGCTCCAGGATGCGACTCGAGTTGTCCAGCACGTCAGGGTCGACCTCGGCGTATGGATCTGCATCATCCGCCGCACGCGATCACGGCCCGCGCCGGCCGCGGGCCGCGTTGCTGTCAGGTTGCTGCCGACTAGTCGCGCCCTCGTCGGCGTCACTCAAATTTGAATTCGAAATTTGGCTCCGGGACGGAGATTCGAACTCCGAACCTTGCGGTTAACAGATCGCTGCCGCTCGTTCAAAACCAGCGGGCTGAATTCGCGGAGTGCCGCCGAGTACCGCCAAATGCCACCCTTTGCCGCGGGCGTTGCTGTACGGCGGCGGGCCGAACAGGGTGCTGATCGCTGCCCGACACACCGGCGTTTAAGGCGCGGGAATCTGGCTCCTCGCCTGTTAGGCTAACCAACCCATCAAAGCTTTCGAACGACGCAAGTAACAGGATGCGCAGCTTGAAGTCTCTTCGGCTGGTCGCCGTGCTCGGGACCGACGCTTGTCATCGGAGCCTGCAGTATCTCCCCATTTGACGCTCCACAACCGCGGATCGATGTCAAAGCGGACGGTTCGTTTACCGGAGAGCAGATGAAACCCGCCGAGGCTGAGCACCTTCTGGCCAAGCAAGCGACGAAGGTATCACCCGTCCTGTTTCCTGCCTATCTGGCGGATGGCATGGGGACCTGCGTCGCCAGCGGCAACCGGGGCTCTTTCTTGGTCAGCGGCTTCGGCGGCGCCCGAATCTTCAGCCTACAGACCCAGACCGAAGACGTGGCGTCCTACAAGCCGAAAGTGTTGCGCCGGCTGACGTTACGGGGCGACAAGAGTGCCCAGTTCATGGACGTCAATCCCTCCGATGTCGGTGCGGTCAAACTGGTTCTCTGGGGTGAGCCGGGGCGCTCGACCGCGCCGGCATGCTCCTGCGTTCACTATGACCTTCACGCCGTCGGCATTACGGAAGCGGAGTTCTGGAAGATCGCCAACTCTCTCGGCGTGGCCAAGGCGAGCTAATCCACTCACCGGGTACCGGCATTCTCGGGGGGCGCTTAGGGTCCGCCAAGTGCCCAACCGTTTTGAGCCGTTCGGGCTAGGTGTGGCAAACATGGCTAAAGCGAAGCTTGGGAGGACCGATTTTCAGTTAGTCAGACGACCATAACTCGGTGAACCTTAGACCTGTGATGTTGTGACGCTCGACGAACGGCTTCAACTCATCATCTCGATCTTTACCTCCCTCGTAGCAGAGAACCTCACCCCTATGCGTCTCAGGGATCTTGAAGACTGACGACTCAGGCAGACGATCGCCATGAAAGGCGTACCTTTCTATGCGAATGGGCTTACCGGTCGTCTCTCCAATAACCCATTCCGTCTTGTTGTGATCCAAACAATTGACGCACTGGGTTACGTTCAAGAGAGCAAACTGCTGATTGTCGAACGGCAGCGGCAGCAGCTCTCCGGCGCCAACCAGCAGCCATTTCAGCCGTTCAAACGCACCAGGGCTCACCGCCCATGTCGATTCGATCATTCCGTAACCCCAGATGTCCGCGGCCAGTAAGAGCGGCTTATACGAGTACACCTCAGGCGGATTCCATGGCTCCTTGGGTGTGCAGTCGAAGTCGTACACGCCTGGAGCGTCGGTGTCAGCCGGTAACAGATACTGGTAGTGATTGACGTCGGCGCTTGCACGGAAGACCTTCATGCTCAATATGGCAAGGTACCAGCAGGAATGTGCCGCCTCATATCGCTGAGCACGTCACTGGGTTGCCGTGACCATCACCGTAGAACCAGGGGGTCGTTGGATTCGGTGAGGTTGAGGGTTGTAGCGTCTCAGCGACTCCGGACGTCCGCCGCGCCCACCTTCTGCGCCTTGCCGGGGGCCCGCCGGCGCCTGCGCAGTTATAGAAAATCCGCGCAGGGCTCCCTGATACACACTTGGATCGGGTTGCGAACTCGACCGCTAATCCGGGTTACGCTGAAGCGGCCTTCGCCTCGTCGAAATCTCCATGTGAAAACACGGACACGGCATAGGAGTCGCCTTCCAAGTAGAAGGCGATACCCAGCGTGTCAACCCAGATTGAGCCGAACCGGTCGCGCCGGGTTGGCAATCCGAGACGGTCCACGCGGGTAGGGTCTGCCTTAATCGTTCGGTCCAGCTGACTTCCGTTGACTGACGGAAACGTTGGTCCACTGAATTCGACCAGACCGACCTGATCCTGAGAAGGTCCGACGAAGTAGACAACGAGCCCATGATCCAAGAACTGCTCCACTGGTTGCCCTGCCTTCTTCATGACTCTCGAGCGACCCAAATTGAGCGTAGCTAGCTCGCTCTGACGCATCCCGAAAACCAAGCCGCCTACCCTCTCAAAGGGCACGATTTCCCAGTCGCTCATCCCAAGCTCTGCAGTTCATGCGAGTAGTCCTCCGGCATGCCACCTTCTTCCTGGCTCAACGAGTCCGACTCCACGAAACCCATTCGCGTGGCCTCAGGGTTAGAGGCGAGCGGAGCGAGGCGGTTGCAGTACGGTTGCAGTACGGTTGCAGTAAGGGCGCGTAGAGCCCGATTCCTGGAGAGCCATTTTGTATTCAATTTGGCTCCGGGACGGAGATTCGAACTCCGAACCTTGCGGTTAACAGCCGCCTGCTCTACCGGTTGAGCTATCCCGGATCGGAAGCATGAATTCTAGGTGACGCCGATCTGGCAAGGCAGCGTGAGGTGAGAGCCCGACCTGGCTCTCCCCGTTCACTCCTGGAACAATGCTAGGCCGTTGACCAGCTCCATCCGCACCGACCGACTCGTCCTCGAGCCAATCGACCCGGAAGTGATCCGTCTCCTGATCGGCGGCGACCGCGCGGCCGCGCAGCAAGAGGCGGCGCGCAAGTTTCCGGACGAGTTCCCGACGGCCGACGAACTCGCAGGCTTCCTCCCCATACAGCTCAAGCGCATGGAGGACCACCCCGACCGCCGCGGCTGGATGGCTCGGCTGATGGTCACCCGCGATGGCGAGGTGATCGGCCACTGCGGTTTTCATGGCCCGCCCGACGTCATCGGCCGCGCCGAGATCGGCTACACGGTCTTCGAAGCGTTCCGCGGCCGCGGCTTCGCCAAGGAGGCGGCGAATGCGTTGACCCGATGGGCGTTCACGCAAGGCGAGGAGCGCGTCTTCGCAAGCGTCTCCCCCGACAACGGGCCCTCTCTTGCCGTCATCCGTCACCTCGGCTTCGTCCAGGTCGGTTCGCAGGAGGATGAGGTCGACGGCCTCGAGCTCGTGTTTGCGATCGAGAGACCTTCGCCATGAACGCATCGTGCGCGCGCTGCACCTCCGCCGCCACCGTCACCGCGGTCTCGACGAACGCCGCCGCCGCCGGCTGCCGGTAGCGGTCACGGTGCCAGGCCACCAGCAGCACGCGGTCCGGCACGGGCTCGACGAGAGGTAAGACCCGCACCTTCGGGTCGTTCTCGTCCACCGCCAGCAGCGGCGACAGCGCCACGCCCAGGCCCGCGGCGACCATCGCCTGCAGCGTCCCGTTGTCGTTGGAGCGAAACACGACCCTCGGCCTGACGCCGAGGCCGGCGAGAAATTCCTCGGTTAGGACCTGGTGACGGCCGAGCTGGAACGCGACCATGGGCGCGCCATCGAGGTCGCGGACGTGAGGTCGCCGCCACGCCTTCGCCGCCCCCGCCGCGACCACCAGCACGTGCGCGTCGCGCATCAGCTCGCGCACCGCGAACGGGCCGTCCGGGATGGGCGCGATCGCGAAGCTCAGGTCGAGAGCGCCGCGCTCCACCGCCTCGACCAGCGCGATGTCGTTCGTCTCCTCGGTCGCTTGCACTTCAACCTCCGGCCAGCGCGTCGCAAAGCGCCGCAGCACCTCCGGCAGCACCTTCGTCGCGACGCTCTGGTAGATGCCGATGCGCAGGCCGCCCGAGACGCCTGCCGCGTAAGCGCGAAAGTCCGCCTCGGCGGCGCGCAGCCGCGACTCGATCGCCTCGGCGTGGCCGAGCAGGAGACGGCCGGCGTCCGTCAGCTCGACCGTCCGCCGGCCCCGCGAACGCTCCACCAACCGCTCGCCGACGAGCGCCTCCAGCGCGCCCAGGTGATCGCTGACCGTCGACAGCGAGGTGTTCAATTCGGTGGCGGCGGCCCAGAACGTGCCCGTCACCGCGACCGCGCGCAGTGCCCGGAGATGCTTCAGGTCGACGCTCTGCCAATTATCCGGAATGGCGATATTTTAGGAGTAAATCTCATGTTGCTTCGGAGTTTGCCCGAGGGAACACTCTTCTCGTGGAGTCTCTCATCGCGTTGGGCCTGATGGTCGTGCTGGCGATCGCCGCTCAGTTCTGGGGCGTCGATTCGCGTACCGTCGACCCCAACAGCAAGGTCCGTTGGTTTCCAGGGGCGCCCCGCGACTGACTTGACAGGTCGACCTTCCCCCCATAAGGTCGATTCTTAAATCGCGCTTAAACCGCCGATGAGATGAGGCTGGGTTAATTGGCGCGGACGGGTCCAGGGGCCCGCCAGTAAGCAGTCGGCTTGTAAGCGATCAAGGGGGTTTGGGTATGAGACGGCTGATTCGCCTTGCCGCCGTCGCGGCGTTATCCATAGGCTGGCAGCTGACGGCAGTGCCCGCCGGCCACGCGGCCGCACCCACCGGCTCGAGCCCCGCGTCGACATGCGTGCTCGGCGGCGGAGTCCAGCACGTGATCAACATCGTCTTCGACAACACGCACTTCACCCGCGACAACCCGAACGTGCCCTCCGACCTCGAGCAGATGCCTCACCTGCTCAACTTCATCAAGTCGAACGGCACGCTCCTGACCGACGAACACACGCCGCTCATCTCCCACACCGCGACCGACATCCTCACCGCCCTGACTGGCGTCTACGGTGACCGGATGGGAGTTCCGGTCAGCAACAGCTTTCGCTACTTCAACCCGAACGGGACCACCAACCTCGGTGTCTCGTTCGCGTACTGGACCGACCCGCTCTTCGACCCCACAACCTCGACCCCGACCGACACCAGGCCGAACATGCTCACGGCCGGTGGCTTGAACGCTCCCGCTCCGTGGGTCCCGTTCACGCGCGCGGGCTGCAACGTCGGCGGTGCGGGCACGGCGAACATCGAGCTCGAGAACATCGCCACCGACATCCCGACCGTCTTCGGCGCCAGTTCGCCGCAGGCCCAGGAAGTCACTAGCAACCCAGCGCAGGCGTTTTCGGACTTCGTCGGCATCGCGATCCACTGTGCGCAAGGCAACGCCATCTGCTCCGCCCCCAACGGAGGCGAGAGCGACAGGCTGCCCGACGAGCCGGGCGGTTACAGCGGCTTCAACGCGCTGTTCGGCCACAAGTACGTCGCTCCACAAGTCAGTCCGAACGGCCCGCTGACCGATCTGGCGGGGAACGTCATCCAGAGCCCCGCCGGACACATCGGCTTTCCTGGATTCGATGGCATGGAGGCTCCCGTCTCGCTGGCCTACGTGGCCGCAATGCAGGAGCACGGCGTCCCGGTCACCTACGCCTACATCTCCGACGCGCACGACAAGCACCCAACCGGCCCCGCGTACGGTCCCGGCCAGGCGGGCTATGTTGCCGCGCTGAAGTCCTACGACGACGCTTTCGGTGCCTTTTTCAGCCGCCTCGCCAACGATGGCATCAACAGCAGCAACACGATCTTCACCTTCACGGCGGATGAAGGTGACCACTTCGTTGGTGTGCAGCAGACGGGCTGCGACGGCGTCACTACTCCGTGCGTCTACGGCCCGAACCAGGTCGGTGAGGTGAACACCAACATGGCGGGACTGCTCGCGACGGAGCAGGGCGTCACGACCCCGTTCAAGGCCCACTCTGACGACGCGCCGACCATCTACATCACCGGCAACCCGGCGAACGACGCGCCGGTGACCCGCAACTTCGAGCGTGCCACCGGCCAGCTGACCGCGGTGAATCCCTACACCGGCAACACCGAGAACCTCACCCGCGCGATGGCCGACCCCGCCGAGATGAACCTCCTCCACATGGTGACCTCCGATCGCGCGAGGACGCCGACGTTTACGTGGTTCGCCAATCCGGACTACTTCCTCTTCGCGGGCGCGCCGAACTGTACCTCTCCGTGCGTGACGATCAATTCCGGGTTCGCCTGGAACCACGGCGACATCGGGACCGACATCACAACGACGTGGCTCGGCCTGGTTGGACCGGGGGTTCGCAACCTGGGTATCAAGGGCGACCTCTGGACCGACCACTCGGACATCCGTCCGACGCTGCTCGCGCTGGCCGGCCTCCAGGACGACTACGCACACTCCGGCCGACCAATCACCGACGTCATGACGGCTACCCGTCAGGACCTCGACCGGCTGGCTGTCGTCTACAAGCAGATCGACGCTCCTGTTGGGCAGCTCGGCCTCGACAGCGCCGCGTTCGCCACCAGGGGGATCGAAAGCAACACCGCCGGCGATCAGGCCTACCTCGACGCCGAAGCCACGATCCTATCCTGGACGGCGCGGCGAGACGCACTCGCGGCCCGGATGATCTCCCTGCTCGACTTCACGGCCCCCGGTGCTTCAACCCAGCACAACGACCGCGACGTCAACCGCCTCATCAACCAGGGCCAGGCGCTCCTGGACGAGGTGCACGCCGCCGCCTCGTAACAGCCTTTCGCACGCCCCGGCAGGTACCTGAAAACAGGTACCTGCCTTTTCTTTTTTCAGGTGTTTCCCACCTTTTGGCATACCCCCCTCGATTCCTACGCTCCCCTCAACGGTTCGCACCACAAAGCAGCCGAAATAAAACCGACCAGGAGAGAGCGATGGAAGCAAGGCAAACGTTCAAAGGAACCTCGGTTTCGAAGGGCCTCGTGGTCGTCATGGCGATCGCCGTCACCGCGGGCATCGCGGCAATCGGCGCGCTGGCGACCAAAGACCTCGGCGGCTCGAACGCGAGCGTGAAGAGCACCGTGCAGGCTCCCGCCGCCCTGCCGCTGCGGCAGGACAACGACTACCCGGTAATCAGCCGGCCGGCCCTCACGGACCGCGAAGCCGAGCGGGGATTCGTCCAGACGCACGACGGCCGCATGGGCGGCACGATCGACTCCGCCGGCGTCGGCGCGACCGCCGACGGGAACGGACCGGACTCGGACCTGACCCGAGTGCTGCCGGTCACCGGCCCAGTCGCCATCCCGCTGTGGCTGCAGAACGAGATGGGTACCTCGCAGCAGTCCAGCGACAAGATCGTCATCGACCAGGCCTACGTCAACCAGTACCTGACGTCCAGCCCGGGCTGGGACGCTCGCGCAGTGCGCGAGGGTCACGGACCGTAGTTTCAAGAGCCGTCGTCCCCCTACCCCCCATGCGACGGCCAAAAGAGAGGGACCAGCGCGGTCCCTCTCTTCACACATCCCGAGGGTGTCGCCGAATCGTCCGCCAGATTGGCGAAGATAGCCCGCATGAGCCCGGCGATCGGCTCGCGCCAGGCGGCGGTGACTGTTCCGAACAACCTGCCGCGATCTCTGACGAGCTTCGTCGGCCGGGAGAGCGACATCCGCTCGCTGAGGTCCTTGCTCGCGACCTCGCGCATGGTGACGATCCTCGGGACGGGTGGCGCGGGCAAGAGCCGACTCGCGGTCGAAGTGACGAAGAGCTCGGCCGAAGCGTGGTCCGACGGGGTCTGGTGGATCGAGCTCGCCGCGGCGAACGACGTCGCGGGGTGGATCGTGACCACGCTGGAACTGCCAGGCCGCGGCCCGGCGTTGAAGGTGGTTGCGTCGTGGCTCGCGGCCAAGCGCTCGCTGCTGATCCTCGACAACTGCGAGCAAATGGTCGCCGCGTCTGCGGCAGCGAGCCAGGCGCTCCTCGAGCAGTGCCCCGAGCTCACGATCCTCGCCACCAGCCGCGAACCGATCGGCGTCCCGGGCGAGGCGCGCTGGCCGATGACCTCGCTCAGCGACGCCGACGCGCTTGGTCTTTTCGAGGCGCGCGCGCGACTCGTGCGGCCGGATTTCTCGGCGGCCCCACAGGCGTCCGTCGTCATCGAGATCTGTCACCGCCTGGACCTGCTCCCGCTCGCAATCGAGATGGCCGCCGCGCGCCTGGACCTGATGTCCGAGCGCGAGCTGCTGGCAAACCTCAATGACCGCCTGCGACTCCTTTCGTCGGGAGCCCGCACGGCGCCGGAGCGCCAGCAAACGATGACCGCCGCCATCGACTGGAGCTACCGGCTGCTGACTGACGACGAAGCGCGCCTGTTTCGCCGGCTCGCCGTATTTCATGGTGGATTCACCCTCGACGCAGTGCGGAGTGTCTCTGACGACGGTGGCGAGACTCTGGGCGTGCTAGGGGTGCTCGTCCACAAGTCGATGGCGGTCGTCGACCGCCTGGAGGACGGCAGCACGCGTTACCGGCTGATGGAGTCGCATCACGACTACGCCCACGACAAGCTCGAAGAGTCGGGTGAGCTGGCTGGGATCGAGCGCCGCCACTACGACCACTTCCGATCCCAGGCATGGAATGCGCGCGACTCCGCCAACTTCTGGGCGGCTGTCAACTGGGCGCGGGACAATGTTGATGACGCCGGGCTTGCCCTCGCGGTCGAGCTGGCCGACTCCGAGTTCTCGGACCAGGCGCGGATGCGGACTCTGCTGATGGAGCGGCTCGGGCGAGGGTCGCAGCGAGATGCCGTGCGCGCCAGGGGACTGAACATTGCGGCGCGGCTTGCCTCGAGGCAGGCCGATCATGAGGCTGGACGGAAGCTGGCGGACGAAAGCATCGCTTTAGCACGGGAGCTGGGCGATTCCGAGCTGCTTGCGAACATGCTTCGAGGCGCGGGCGCCGTCCATCACGCCGGCGGCCGGCTGGATGTAGCCAGGCGGATGTACGACGAGGCTCTCGCCCTGCTCGAGAAATCGGCAGACCGCCGGCTGGCGATTTCGATCCAGAACCAGATCGGCTTGATCGCGAACGAGCGAGGCGAATTCGCAGCCGCGCTCGAAATCCTTGGCGAGTGCGTTGCGTTCTCCCGATCCAGCGGCGATCGGGGCGCGCTGGAGCAGTGCCTGGAAAGCCTGGCGAACGCGCAGCTCGGTACTGGTGATGTCGCTGGCGCAGAGGCAAGTTGGAAGGAGGCACTTGCAATCTGTCGGGACCGGGACGACCCATTTGGCATGATCTGGTCCCTCGGCGGGCTGGTCCTGGTTGCGGCCGCGCGGCATGAGGATGAGCGCGCTCTTCGACTCGCGGGGGTGGTGGGCCGCCTTTCACGTGAGTTCTCGTTCACGGCCTGGTCCTTCCGAGTCAACCAGCTCACCGAAGGCACGGCGCACATCCGGAAGAAGCTTGGGCCCCAGCGGAGTGAGGAGATCCTGGGCGAAGGGATGGCCATGAATACGCAGACGGCGCTCGACTATGCCGTCGGCGCGACGACTGTCAGTGAGGAAAAGGCCGCCCCGGGTCCGCTGAGCCGCCGCGAACGCGAGGTAGCTGCGATGGTGGCCGGCGGAATGACCAACAGGGAGATAGCGCAACGGCTGTTCATCGCCGAGCGGACCGCTGAAGGCCATGTTGAGCGGATCCGCAACAAGCTCGGCGTCCGGTCTCGGACGGAGGTAGCGACCTGGGCGGTGGCCCACGGACTTGTGCTTCGCCAACCTTGACAAGCGGTTGGGCGTCAGTACTCTCTCAGCGGGGACCGTATTGGCGGTGGCACGTCGCTAATTGGAGGTTGTAGGTTGAGCAAGAAAGAGGACTGGGAGCCAAGGGACGAATTTCTTGAAGACGATGGTCGAGCCGGAAAAGCGGAGATCGACAGGATTCTCGTGGAGCGCGGCCTGAGCCTCAAGAAAACCATCACCTCTCGTGACGTCGGGGTGGACATGGCCCGCTATGACCTGCGCCGCGAAATGCCAGAAGGCTGGTATGGATGGCAGCTGCCTATCTATCTCCTGGAGAGACCGGTGTCGTTCTTCTTCATTCAGGTGGCGGTGCCAGGCACGATCCTGCCCTCACACGAACACGAGGTCGCACAGTTCCGGATCGTTCTGTCGGGTGGCCTGATCTATACCGCGCAGCCCACCGACGAAGAACTGAAGAAGGAAGACTACAAGCCGGAAAAGGGCATCGAGCTCAGGTCCGGCGACTGGATCTACACGCCGCCGAAAGCCAAATACACGCTGAGTGTCGCCACGAATCCAGGCCAGATCTGCACGGTCCATTACTGCTACTGACCGCCGCCGCGGAAGGTCAGGCGGAGTGAGGCTGTAGCAGCTCGGCGATCGAGCCTTCGAACTTCGCCAGCTGCTTGTGGACCTCGATCACCTCGTCAGACGTGACGGGATCGGTCGGGTCGATGTCAACGTGGTGCTCGGTCCACTCCGTGCCGCACTCGCAGCGGTGGAAGAGGAAGCGGTCGGTCCGTGAGCGATATGTGTAGATGGCGGCGTCCTTCAGGCGCCTGCCACAGGCACATTTGCCCTTGTCCGATTCCAGCTTCGAGCGTTGCACTGACGTAAACCTCGACTTGTATAACGGCGCAGGTCCGAATTTCGTTGCAGCTTACACATGTGCTCTGGAAAAGTGAAGGTCAAGAGAATGTAAATTTCGGCGGACGGAGCTAGGACGCTCGGCCGTTCAGCTCCGCCAGCAGCCCGTCGAGGTCGCGGAGGCGTTCCGCGCGGGCGGCGTGCTCAAGCGTCTGGTACTGGGACAGGACGTCGACGAAGCCTTCCCCGACGTCGTAGCCGTGCCGGCGCAGCGCCTGGCGGCCGGCGTCGCCGAGCCCCGCGACCACCTCGCGGACCTTGGTTTGGGGGCCGAAGCGGTCAGGCACTCGGCGCCGGCGGGGTTTCGGCCTTCTTCAGGATCACCCGGTGGCCGTGCCAGCGCTGCGGCACACCCTCCGGCTCGTCACCCTGGTAGGTCAGCTCCAGACACCAGGTGCCGTCGGCCAAAGCCGGTGCAAGGCTGAGCTTGCTCTTCGGGTTCTTCGGCTGGAGCGCCTGGAGGAGGGCGACGCCGTAGATCACCAGCGCGCCCGGGATGCTGATGGTGTTGATCCGGCCGCCTTCGCTGGAGCCGTCGACGCCGGACGTGCGCGAGCCGAGCGAATGGACCACGGCGAACTAGGTTATCGGCTTGCGGGACTTGAGCGCCGCCAGGATCGCCTCCGCGGTCGCCTCGTATCCAAGGCGTCCGGCGTCCAGGACCATGTCGTAGTGGGCGGGGTGGGTGCGGTCGTGGCCGTAAACCTGGCGGATGTATGCGGTCCAGTTCTCCTCGGTCTGCTTCAGGCGCTTCCTCGCGTCCTCCTCGTTGGTGATTCCAAGCCGCTGCATGACCGCTTTGACCCGGACCGACTCCGGCGCCCGGAGGAAGACGTGGAGCGCGTTGGGATGGTCGCGGAGGATGTAGGCGCCGCCGCGCCCGACGATGACGACGTTCCCGCCCCGAGCCGCCTCCTCGATGACGTGCTGGGTGATCTGGAGGACCGCCTTGCGGGTGTCGAAGGCGGGCGAGGCGTTCGGCGGGGTCCAGGCGGACGACTCGGCCGGGATCAGGGGCTCGGTGCTTGCGCTGCCGAGAGCGACGAGCAGCCGGGCCAGCAGCGACCCGGGCTGCTCGTCCTCGGCCTCCACCTCCTCCTTCGGGAGCTGGAGCCGGCGGGCTACCTCGTCGATGATCTTGGAGTCGAGGAAGTCGGCTTTCAGGCGCGTCGCCAGCATCTGGCCGACCGTGGCGCCCCCCGCCCCGTACTGCCGCCCGATCGTGATGACCGGCACGGCCTAATTGTCAGGCGAATGGATTAAGGGTGGAGGAACGTCCCCACCAGGGCGTACGACGTCCCGTCGCGATAGACCATCGCCACGTAGACGGTCGGGTGGGGGTCACGGTCGGAGACCTGCTGGAGCATCAAGGCGAACGCCGCTCCAGACGACTCGATGAAGAATCCGCTGAGATATTCGTTCCCGTCGTAACGCCAGATGACATTTCCGGTGGCTAGTTCGACCGCCGCGAGGTGGGTGGCGACCCCTGAGGCATAAGGGCTGGTCGCCACGAGCGCCACCGAGTCGTCGGCGCTGAAACCCAGTACTCCGTAGGTCGGGTCCAGGGTGGCGACGGTCGACCCGTCCGAAGTCCGGATCACCAACGTGTTGGGGGCTGTCGCGCCGGCCAGGTAGCCGGTGGATTTCGCCGAGTTGGCGGCAATGAGGCGCCCGTCCGTGCTGCTGACGAGATCGCTGTACGTGCTGTCGTATGTGCGGTGGGACATGATCTTGCCGTCCGAGATCCTCACTACCCACTCCTCCGGCGGGCGCGGGAAGTAGCTGTAGATCAGCACCGCTGTGTCGTTGATGGCGCTGCAGCTGCCGAGGCCGATGGCGATGATTCCCGAGCGGAGGTTCTGGGAGTCGATGGCCACGACGTGCGTCGTCGCGGACGTCGTTCCCGGAGTCCTCAGGCTGAGTGCCCACTGCCCCGGAGACTCGTCGAGCGTGCAGTAATGGCGGTTGTCATCGGCCCACATCTGCAGGGGGGAGTAGACCGACGCACTCCCGACCGGCTTGAGCAGTCGGTCGAGGAACTGTCCATTGCCGCCTTTGGCCGCCGGTGTGACGACAAACATCGACCCGTCGGGCGACTGTCGGAGGTAGGAGTTCGGGTCGGCAGGCTGCGAGAGCTTGATGGTGCCTTGCGGCACGCCCTGCCAGTTGTAGCCGATGTACCAGCCGGTGTGGTTGGGGTCGCCGAGGTAGAAGAGGGGAACGCCGGCCGGCGGAGGTCCGTAGTCGGCCACAACGGTCGGGCCGGCCGTCGGGTTGGACTTCGGCGGGGAGACGCTGCCGCGGTTGCTCAGCCGCGAAGACATCAGTCCGAACACGACGAGGGCGGCCAGCACGATCGCTGCGGCGACCGCCAGCCACTGGAAGTTTCGCTGCGCGCGCGGCGTTGCCTCCGCCGCCGCGCGGACAAGGTTCGGCCGCAGGGTCGGCACCGGCGGGTATGCGGACTGCTCCTTCTCGAAGGCGGCGTGGATCTCTCGGCGAAGGTCGTCCATCAGCTCATCTCCATGTCGGGCTTGAGTTTCTTCGCGGCCCGATACACGCGCGTTTTGGCTCCCGCCGCGCTGAGACCGAGCACGGTGCCGACCTCATCGAGGGGAAGGTCGAGGTAGAAGTGCAGGAATAGCGCCAGACGATCGTCGGTCGGTAGTTTGGCGAGCGCGCGGGCGACGTCCGTTCTGTTGCTGTCGAACTCGTCGCCGCCGGTCCGTTCGACCTGCGGCAGGCGCACCACGTTCCACCAGCGGCCGCGGCGCGTGCTCTTGCACTGGTTGGCAACGATGGCAAGGAACCATGCCCGCGCCGACGCGGCCTCGTTGAGCTGGCGCAGGCGGCGCCAGGCTTTGAAGGCTGCATCCTGGACGGCGTCGTGGGCCTCGTCGGGGTCGCGGAGGATGGCGAGGGCGGTTCGATAACCGGCTTCAAGGTGGGGTCCGATGAGGGCATCGAAATCTGCCTGTCGCGCGTGATCGGCTGTCACGACGGCTGCCTGTTGCACAAGATCCTCGCCTTAAAGACGCAGATCAGCATGTTTTGGTTTCACAGCTGGCATCCCCCTCTCCCCGTAGGGGGAGAGGGTTGGGGTGAGGGGCCGACCCTAGCTACTCCCTCTCCGCCATTGGGGGGAGAGGGTCGGGGTGAGGGCCGAGCCCAGCTACTCCCTCTCCCCCATCCGGGGGGAGAGGGTCGGGGTGAGGGGCGAGATAGGACACAGCAAAAGGGCTGTTAATGCCGTTGGCTTTCACAGAGGCCACAGCGACGATCGTCCGATGCCCAGAAGCCAGCTCATGAAGCAACGCGCCCGAGACTTCCGCCACGATGGAAACAACGCCGAGCGCCTGGTCTGGAGGCTGCTTCGGGACCGCCGGCTCGGCGGCCTCAAGTTCCGCAGGCAGCACGTACTTGGCAAATACATCGTCGACTTCGTTTGCCTCTCGGCCCGACTGGTCATCGAGATAGATGGAGACACCCACGAGCACCCCGAAGCTGATGCCCGGCGAACAGCCGCGCTCGAGCAAATGGGCTACCGGGTCATCCGATTCTGGAATTCGTACGTCTACGACAGGGAGTCGGCGATCGCTGACATGATCCTCGACGCAATTCGATCGTCGGACCTGCCGCAGGCAGAGAAGGAACGGCTCGACCGCGAGGGAGTTCTTCCCGACCCCCTCACCCCGACCCTCTCCCGCTAAGCGGGAGAGGGAGACAACACCCTGACCCGCTTTCCGACCCCCTCACCCCAACCCTCTCCCGCTGACGCGGGAGAGGGAGAGCTCACCCAATGCCTTGCCGCCATTGCGGGACAGGAGAGACCCTCACCCCAACCCTCTCCCGCTCCGCGGGAGAGGGAGTGCCCTCACCCCGACCCTCTCCCGCTCTGCGGGAGAGGGAGAGTTCACCCGACCGTCTAGTGACCCGGAGAGAGAGACCCTCACCCCGACCCTCTCCCGCTCCGCGGGAGAGGGAGACCTCACCCGGTGCCTTGCCGCGATTGCGGGACAGGAGAGACCCTCTCCCGCTCTGCGGGAGAGGGAGACGGCTATTCCAGGTAGTCGCGCAGCTTTTTTGAGCGGGAGGGGTGGCGCAGCTTTCGTAGGGCTTTCGCCTCGATCTGCCGGATCCGCTCGCGGGTCACCCCGAACCGCTTCCCGACCTCTTCCAGCGTTCGCTGGTGCCCGTCGATCAGCCCAAACCGCAGCTGCAGCACACGCCGCTCGCGCGGCGTCAGCGTGTCCAGCACATCCTCGACCTCGGAGTGCAGCATCGTCAGCGAGGCCGCGTCGGACGGCGACACAGCCTCGCGGTCCTCCACGAAGTCGCCGAGGTGCGAGTCCTCCTCCTCACCGATCGGCGTCTCCAGCGACACAGGGTCCTGCGAGACCTTCACGATCTCGCGCACCTTCTCGGGCGTGATCCCCATCTCCTCGCCGATCTCGTCGTCCGACGGCTCGCGGCCCAGCTCCTGCAAGAGCCGGCGCGACACGCGCACGAGTTTGTTGATCGTCTCGACCATGTGCACCGGGATGCGGATCGTCCGCGCCTGGTCGGCGATGGCTCGCGTGATGGCCTGCCTGATCCACCACGTCGCGTACGTCGAGAACTTGTAGCCCTTGTGGTAGTCGAACTTCTCGACCGCACGGATCAGGCCCATGTTGCCCTCCTGGATCAGGTCCAGGAATGACATGCCGCGGCCGATGTACTTCTTCGCGATCGACACGACCAGCCGGAGGTTGGCTTCGGTCAGGCGCTGCTTGGCCTCATACGCACGCTCGTACCTCTCGGTCAGGCGGTAGCGAGCGATGCGGTACTGCTCGAGCGCCTCCGCGCGGACGCGCGGCCTGGCGCCGTTCGTCAGCCGGCGGCGCTCCGCGGCGGCAGCGTCGGACAGGCTGGGAAGCTTGCCCAGGTCGCCCAACCCCAGCAGCTCCTGGGCGATGTGCTGCTGCTGGCCCTTGCGCTTGACCGTCGCGAGACGCTCGATGACCTCGGGCAGGAGCTCGTCCACCGACCGCTGCCGGCCGTCGACCTCTTCGGTCACGTTCAGCGCCTTCATCGCGTCGTGCAGCGGCTTGGCCTCGATCGCCTGCGCGAGCTCGACCTCGTCGTTGGCGGTCAGCAGGGACACGCGGCCGATCTCCTTCAGGTACATCCGGACCGGGTCGTCGAGCGAGACCGAGTCCATCATCTCGATGTCGAGCAGCATCTCATCGTCGATCTGCTCGACCTCCTCGAAGTCCTTCTCGCCGTCGGTGACCTCGATCCCGATCTCCTTGAACGCGGCGAAGATGCGGAAGATCTGGTCGGGCTCGGCGTCGATCTCGGGGAAGCCCTGGAGGATGTCGTCCGGCGTCAGGTAGCCCTGCTCTTTGCCCTTGATGATGAGCTGCTCCGCAACGGCCATCAGCTCGTCTTCAAACTTCGGCTCCGGCTTGTCCGCGGCCTTTCCCGTCTTGGTCGACTTGATGGTCGCGGGCTTGTTGTTCGTCGGCCTGGTGTCGGGCGCAATGACCGGAGCCGGGATCGCCTTCTCGACGACCGGCTTGGCCGTGACCGCCTTCGCGGCCGCGGTCTTGACCACCGCGGTCTTGACCGGTGCGGTCTTCACCGCCGATGGCTTTGCCGCCGGCTTCACTGCGCGCGCGATCTCACCCTCTCCTTTCCAATTCCCTGATGGCGCGGGCCAGTTCCCCGGCTTCGGCTTCCAACCGCACCACCTTCTCCGAGTCCTGTCCCCTTTCGGCCTCGGATAGCTCGCGGATTATCCCACTGTGCATACCCTTCATGTTCTCCAGCCGGATTCTGTCCGCAAGCTCAACTGCCACCTCGTCGTCAACATTCGGCGGCGGAGCCGCCCACGCGCGTCTGATCAGGTCTTGCTCCTCGGCGGGATAGCCGGCCAGGTCGGCCTCGAGCCCGGTTGGCCCCCCGCGCTCGTAGCTACCCAGCATACGGATGAAAACCGGGCGGTCGTCAGAGTCCAGCTCGTCAGCGGTGATCTTTGCTTGCACGCGATCGAACGCCACGGGCCGGACCGCCAGGAGCTGGACCAGATACGCGCTCGCGGTGAGCTTGCGTGCGGGGGCCCGCCGGCGCGATCCGTTCTGAGGCCGCGGCGCCGGCTTAGCCTCGGGCTCTTCGAGGAGAAGGTGGCGCGAGATGCCCGTGTGGCGCTCGGCCGCCTCGGCGTAGCTCTCGTGGAGGCTTGCCGGGAACTGCCGGATCCACGCGCGCAGCCTGGCGGCCACCATCTCGACCTGGTTCGGCTTGCTCGGGTTGAGCCCCGCCGAGTCCTCTTCCATCCCGGCCTCGAATCCGGACGGCGCTTTGGCCACAAGCTCTTCCCAACGCGCTGGAGCGTCAGGTCCTGCGCTTCGCAGAAATTCATCAGGGTCCTTGGCGCCGGGCACGGTCACCACACGGGTGCGCAGGCCGTGGCCGGCCGCCAGCGCGGCGGCCTTGCGCGTGGCCTCGCGACCGGCGCGGTCGGAGTCGAAGACCAGCAGCAGCTCGTCGCTGAAGCGCTTGAGGAGCCGGACCTGGTCGTCGGTCAGCGCGGTGCCAGAGCTCGCCACGGCGTTGGCGACCCCGAAGTGGTGGGCGGTGATGACGTCGAACTGCCCCTCCATCACGACCGCGTGGCCGCGGCGCGCGATCTCGTCGCGGGCCCCATCAAGGCCGTAGACCACTCTTCCTTTTATGTAGGCCGGCGTCTCGGGGGAGTTGATGTACTTGCGCTGCTCATCCTGGCGCACGGTTCGGGCCGTGAAGGCCAGGGTCTGGCCGCGCTCGTCGCGGATCGGGATCACCAGCCGCTCAGCGAAGAAGTCGGTGCCGTCACGGCGCATCAGGCCCGCCTCCTGGGCGTCGAGGAGAGAGCGTTTCTTGGCGCGCAGGTACTCGGCGAAGCCGCGCCCCGCGGGCGAGTAGCCGAGCTGGAACTTGCGCGCCGTCTCCTCGCTGACGCGGCGCGACTCGAGCAGCTTGCGGCCCGGCTCCCCCGCCGGAGTTTTCCACAGCACGTACTCGTAGTACTGGGCGGCGAGCTTGAGCATGTCGAGGATCCGCTTGCGCCCCTCAGCCCGCTCCTTCTGCTCTGGGCTCAGCTTCTTGAGCTCGACGCCGGCTCGTTCGGCGAGCATCTGGAGCGCGCCGCGCTTGTCGGTCTTCTCGATCAGCTCGATGAAGGTGAAGACGTCGCCGGACCGCTCGCACCCGAAGCAGTGCCAGATCTGGCGCTGCGGGATCACGTGGAAGCTCGGGCTGTCCTCCTGGTGGAACGGGCAGAGGCCCCAGTAATCCTTGTTCCGCTTGGTCAAGCGAACGTGCTCGGAGACGACCTTGACCAGGTCGACCTTGGCCTTGACCTCCGCGAAGGCGTCATCGGACGTCTGGGTGGGCACGCCTCCTATTGTGCGGCGCGCCGGATAACGGTGCCGGTCTTTACCTGTTTGGACGGGTAAGGCGTCTTCGGGTTGCCCTCACCCCGAGACCCTCACCCCAACCCTCTCCCGCTGACGCGGGAGAGGGAGAGAGCATCACCCCGACCCTGCGCGCGGAGCGCGATCAGGACGGCGCGCAGCAGCGCGCCTCGCCTATTGATTGCTCCCGCTGACGCGGGAGAGGGAGAGAGCATCACCCCGACCCTCTCCCGCTGACGCTGGAGAGGGAGACCATCACCCCGACCCTCTCCCGCCCATCTCCCGGTTGATACTGTGCGGCGGAATGGCGCGTCGATCCATCGTGTGGGTTAAGGCGGATCCCCCTGGAACGGAGTTCGCCGCCGTGCAAATCCTGCGTGACGGCCTGACTGCCTCGGGCACGGCCATCGGGTCGTCCCCTTCCGGGTACCGGCTCGACTACAGGCTCGAGACTGGCGCGAACTTCGTGACCAGGCGTCTCAGCGTCGATGCGCGCGGCGACGGTTGGCGGCGCAGACTCGACCTCACCCGCCTGCGGTCAGGGAGGTGGGTCTGCGCCGGCATCATGAGTGACATGGGCGCCGTCGCGGGCGCGCTGGACTGCGACCTGGCCCTTTCGCCTCTTACCAACTCGATGCCGGTGCTACGCCACGGCCTGCTCGAGGGCGGCGGACCGCACGAGTTCCTGATGGCCTGGGTCAGCGTGCCCGACCTGACCGTCCATCCCAGCCGTCAGCGATATCGCTTTCTCGGCAAGATCGGGAAGTTGTCGCGTGTCAGGTACGAGTCCGAGTCGCGCGACTTCGTCGCCGACCTGACCTTCGACAAAGACGGGTTGTGCCTCGACTACCCGGGCATCGGTCGCAGCGTCTAGGGTTTAGACCGCCGCGACCTCCGCCTCCGGCTCGTCCACCGCGAACGGCACGTGTCCATTGGACTTCCCTTCGTCGACACCCAGGTCGCTGAGGCCGATCCGAGCGTGCAGCCACCGCAGCGGCCGCGGCGCCCACCAGTTCACGTCGCCGAGCAGCCGCATCACCGCCGGCACGACCAGCGACCGCACGATCGTGGCGTCAATCGCGATAGCGATCGCGAGCCCGATGCCGATCGCCTTGATGATCACCACCTCGGCCAGGCCGAAGGCCATGAACACCGTGAACATGATCGCCGCGGCGCCCGTGATCAGCCGGCCCGTCCGCTCCAGCCCGCGCGCCACGGCCGTGGTGTTGTCGCCGGTGCGCACGTACTCCTCATGGATCCGGCTCACGAGCAGAACTTCGTAGTCCATCGACAGCCCGAACACGATCGAGAACAGGATCACCGGGATGCTCGGATCCAGCGACTGTGGCGTGAAATTGCCGAGCAGGTTCGCGAAGTGGCCCTGCTGGAAGATGTAGACCAGCGCCCCGAACGAAGCGCCGATGGAGAGGAAGTTCAGGAGCACGGCCTTCAAAGGCAGCACCACGGATCCCGTCTGCAGGAAGAGCAGCAGGTAGGTCACGAGGACGACGATCCCGACCGCCAGCGGCGTGCGGTCGATGATGAACCTGATCACGTCGATGTCGACGGCGGTCTGGCCGCCCACGAGCACCCGCCCGCCGTCGCCCACGCCCTGGTCGGCGCGAATCGCCTTGACGATGTTTCGCGCCGCGTCGGAGCTCGCGGTCGCGTTGCTGGTCGCGTTGATGAGCACGATGTGCTGGCCGACGGTGCCAGTTATCAGCTGGCGAGCAGGCGCCGGGATGTTGTTGGGGTCGCCGGTGTACAGCTTCAGGTAGTCGTTCATGCCCAGGTTTGGGTCGAGGTCGTAGATCGAGGTGGTGTGCAGGATGCCCGGGATGGCGGCGATCCGCCGGTCGAGCGCGAACTGGTCGGCGATCCGCTGCGCGGTCAGGGGACTGCCGTCCGAGTAGCGGACGACGACGTTGAGCGTCGTCTCGTCCTGGCCGGGGAAGTCGGCGATCAGCCGGTCGAAGCCCTGGCGCGCCTCCAGGCGCGACGGGAGCATGTCGACGTCGCCGTTGGCCATGCGCAGCTGCAAGAAGGGGGTCGAGGCGAGGACGAGGAACGCGACGGTCGGGATGAGCACGAGCACCGGGCGCTTCATCACCCAGGAGGCCAGGCCGTGCCAGAAGCCGCGGTCGGGGTTGGCCGGACCGCGTCTGCCCCACAGCCGCGAGAGGCGCAGCCGGTTCACGGACGGACCAATCACCGAGAGCAGCGCGGGGAGGAACGTCAGGCCGTAGATGACCGCGATGGCGATCACCATCGCGCCGGCCGCGCCCATGGAAGCCATGAACGTGCCCTGGTAGAAGAGCATCGCCGAGATGCCGACGGCGGCGGTCAGGCCCGAGAACGTGATCGCACGGCCCGCGGTGGCCATCGTGGTCGCGATCGCGTCTTCACGCGATGCGCCCTTCGCCAGCTCGTCGCGGAAACGGTTGACGACGAACAGCGAGTAGTCGATCGAGACGCCGAGTCCGATCAGAGTGACGATGTTGGATGCGTACTGCGACACGTCGGTGAACCGGTTGAGGAAAAACATCGCGCCGAGGCCGCCGACGATCGTCAGCACGCCGACGCCGAACGGCAGGCCGGCCGCCACCACCGTGGCGAAGATCAGGATGAGCAGGAGCACCGTGATCGGCAGGGAGATGAACTCGGCCCGCTGCAGGTCGCTTTCGAGCGTGGTGTTGAAGGCGCGGTTGATCGGCACGAACCCGGTCCCCAGGATGGTCAGGTCCGACGACTTGACCGCGCCACGCAGCGCGGAGTAGTCGTGCCACGCCTGCTGGCCGGTCGACTTGATCTCCACGAAGACGAGCGCCTCGTGGCCGTCGCGTGAGGTCAGGCTGGAGGCGGCCTCAGCGGGCACGTTGTAGGGAGTAGTGATCTTGACGACCCGAGAGTCGTTGGAGATCGGGGCGATGGCGTCGTTGAGGGCGGCCTGGTAGCTCGCGTCGGGCACCGACATCGAGTCGCTCTTGAAGATGAGGTCGAACGTCGATGTCTGGACCTTCGCGTTTCCGCCATGGAGCTCGGAATTGATCGCGCGGAACGCCTGGAAGGACTCGAGGTTGCTGGTGAGCGGGCCGCCGCTCTGCAGCGTGCCGCCCATCAACAGGCTGACCACGGACAACGCGAGCAGCACCGCCGAACCGGCGAGAGTGGCCCACCGGTAGCGGTAGACGAATCGACCCCAGCGTGCGAACACCTTTACTTCTCCTCCGCGAAGACGGCCGACAGCGACATCGCGTTCAGCGCATCCACCGCCTCTTCCGCGTTGAACTCTGGATCGATCAGGTTCTGGACCATGATCCCGAGCACCGCAGCCTCGATCACCGAGGCGATCGCGCGGGCCGGCCCTGGGTCCGCCTCGCGCTCCGCCAGGACCTGGCGCGCGAGGTCTTCGATGTGGGCGCGGTCCTGACGCACGAAGTCGAGGACGCCGGCGCCAAGCTCTTTGTCGTGCAGGCCGACCGCGATCAGCTGGATGTAGAGCGCGTGAGTGGCCTGCTTGTCGTTGAGCATGTGCTTGAACTTCTGGTACGCCGCCTGGGCGCCGGCGGCTCCCTGCTCGGTGCCGAACTCCATCTCCCGGCACACCTCCGCGAGAACCGCGAGCACGAGCTGCTGCTTGGACTTGAAGTGGTAATGGACGAGGCCCTGCGCCACGCCTGCGGCTTCGGCGATGTCCTTGATCGAGGTGTTCTCGTAGCCCTGGCGGGAAAGCACCGTGAAGGCGGCCTCGAGGATCTTGGTTCGGGTGTCGACGGCTGGCTTGGTTGAATGATCAGTCAACATTGGTTGGATATTCAACCAAATGTTGGTAGGACTTGTCAAGTGCTACGTCCCCTCTCCCCTCCAGGGGAGAGGGGTGGGGGTGAGGGGCGCGAAAATGACCCCTAATGACCCGGGCCGTCGAGGAGCTCAACCGCCGGATGCTGCGTGCCCGCGATGCCATCGACCGCGCCTACGCGCAGCCGCTCGACATACGCGTATTGGCCGGGGTCGCGCACGTCTCCCAGGCCCACTTCATCCGCACCTTCCGCTCGACCTTCGGGGAGACTCCCCACCGCTACCTGCAGCGCCGGCGCGTCGAGCGGGCCATGTTCCTCCTGCGCGAGACCGGTCGCAGCATCACCGACATCTGCTTCGACGTCGGGTTCACAAGCCTGGGCACCTTCAGCCGCACGTTTCGTGACATCGTGGGCGTTAACCCCACCGACTATCGCGCCTCCACCGGCGTGATCAACGCGCCGACCTGCTTCACGATGTCCTGGATGAGACCCAGCAGTTTTGGAGAAGCCGCCTCGAAGAACGGCCAATAGCATCGAGCTCAACGTCAAATTCCTAGGAGGAAAACGCGATGCTCAACTCGATCAACATCTCGCACATCTTCGTCTTCGACCAGGACAAGGCCCTCGACTTCTACGTCGGCAAGCTGGGCCTCGAGGTCAGCAACGACATGGACCTCGGCGTGATGCGCTGGCTCACGGTCCGCGCGCCCGGCGACCCGTCCCACGACATACTGCTGGAGCTTCCGGGTGCGCCCGCGATGGACGAGAAAACCGCGGGGCAGGTCCGCGAGCTGATCAGCAAAGGCGCGAGCGGATTCGCCGCCGGCTTCACCACCGACGACGCGAAGAAGACCTACGAGGCGTTCAAGGCGAAGGGCGTCGAGATCCGTGACGAGCTCACCGAACGTGACTACGGCACCGACTTCGGGATCCGCGATCCGTTCGGCAACCACCTGCGGGTCGTGCAGCTGGCGCTGACGTCGCACCAGCTCGGTCCGAAGAGCAAGGCCGCGACGCGGTAGATGTGCTTTCGGCCCAGTGCGTCGGATAGTCCGGACTATCGGCCATTCCGGTCGAGCTGAAGGTCGGTCAGTCCGGACTATCGGCCGTCCCTGGCGAGTGTCAGGGTTGCGCAGGTTGGAGAATTTGTGGCGTTGACGTTCGCTGAGCTGGCTGCCAACCTCGACCGGCTGGAAGCAACGAGGAGCCGGAACGAGCTCGTGCGCATCCTGTCCGAGGTTTACCGCGATTCAGCGGTCAAGGAGCTGGGGCCCATCACCTACCTGATCCAGGGCCGCCTCGCACCCTTCTTCGAGCCGGTCGAGATCGGCCTGGGCGAGAGATTGCTGATCACCGCCATGGCCACGGCTTACGACGTGCCCAAGGAGGAGGTCACCACGCTGAACCGGCAGACCGGCGATCTCGGGATCACCGCGCAGCGCCTCGGCAAGGCCTCGCGGCGCAAGTCACCTTCGGTGGTGGAAGTGCACGAGCGCCTGTCCCAGATCGCCGCCGCATCAGGCGCCGGCAGCCAGCAGGAGAAGCTCGACGGCTTGACAAGTCTCCTCGCCGACCTGGATGCGACCTCGGCGAAGCACCTCGTGCGCATGACGCTTGGGAAGATGCGGTTGGGAATCGGCGACCCGACCGTGCTCGACGCGCTCTCGCTCGCCAAGAAGGGCGACCGTTCCCTGCGACCGGTGCTCGAAGGCGCCTACAACCGGACCTCCGATCTCGGGCTGATCGCCCGCACGCTCTGGGAGTCAGGCGAGGCCGGCCTTGACACGCTCAAGGTGAGGGCCGGGCACCCACTCCGCCCTCAGCTTGCGGAGCGACTGCCCAACCCGGAGGCGGTGATCAAAAAACTAGGAACCGTCGGCGTGCAGCCGAAGTACGACGGCCTGCGTGTCCAGATCCACAAGGATGCCGGCCACGTGACCATCTTCTCGAGAAACCTCGAGTCGATGACAGAGGCGTTCCCGGAGCTTGTAGCGGCGGCGTCCGGCCTGAAGGTCAAGAGCGTGATCCTGGACGGCGAGGCCATCGCGTACAACCCAGAATCGGAGGAGTTCGTCCCCTTCCAGGAGACCACCGCGCGGCGGCGCAAGGAGGGCATCGAGGAGTTCGCGGCCCACGTGCCGCTCCGTGCGTTCATCTTCGACGTGATGTTCCGCGACGGAGCCGACCTGACGCAGTTGCCATACGAGCGCCGCTTCGAGATCGCGCAGGAGCTGCTGCGTAAGTCCGACACCCTCGTAACCGCGCCGCTCATGAAGACCGACTCGGCCGACGTTCTGACCAGGGAGCTGCTCGACAACATCAGCCGAGGTCTCGAAGGCGTTGTCGCCAAGCGGCTCGACTCGCCCTACCAGGCCGGCGCGCGCAACTTCAACTGGGTGAAGCTCAAACGGAACACGAGCGGCCAGCTGAACGACACCATCGACGTCGTCCTGCTGGGCTACTACAAGGGCAAGGGCAAGCGAGCGGAGTTCGGCGCCGGCGCACTGCTCGCGGGGGTCTACGACAGCGACGCGGATGAGTTCGTGACGATCAGCAAGCTCGGCACCGGGCTTTCCGACCAGGGCTGGCGAGACATCCATCACCGGTTGAGCAGCCTCGAGCTCGCAGAGAGGCCGCCTCGAGTCAGGTCGAACTTCGTCCCGGACGTCTGGCTGACGCCGGCGATCGTGGTCGAAGTGCTGGCCGACGAGATCACGCCCAGCCCGCGGCATACGGCCGGCATGAGCGGGGACGCGCCGGGGTTCGCGCTGCGGTTTCCCCGCATCGTTTCGCTGCGAACCGCGGATAAGAAACCGGAGGACGCCACGAGCGTGCGCGAGATCAGGGAGATGTTCGAGCAGCAGAAGCAAAGAGGCAAGGGCTGAGGTTTCCCGCGAGTGCGGGCTATCCGTCCGAACTGTCTTGCCTGTCACGGCCCTCACCCCAGCCCTGCGCGCGGAGCGCGATTAGGACGGCGCGCAGCAGCGCGCTTCGCCTATTGATTGCTCCCCTGCGGGGAGAGGGAGAGGAGTGCCCTCACCCCAACCCTCTCCCGCTGCGCGGGAGAGGGAGAGCGTTACTTCGTGCCTGAGCCTTCTCCGATTGCTGCTTGGGCTGCCGCTAGCCTCGCTACCGGCACGCGGAACGGGCTGCACGACACGTAGTTCAGCCCCAGCTTGTGGCACAGATGGATCGAATCGGGGTCTCCTCCGTGCTCACCGCAGATCCCGACCTCGAGGTCGGGCCGCGTCTTTCGCCCTTCGTTGACGGCGATCTCCATCAGGCGCCCGACACCGCGCTCGTCGATCGTCTCGAACGGGTTGCGCGGCAGGATCTTCTGCTCCAGGTACCGGACGATGAATGCCCTCTCCGCGTCGTCGCGGGAGAAGCCGAACGTCGTTTGCGTGAGGTCGTTGGTGCCGAAGGAGAAGAACTCAGCCTCCTCGGCGATCTCCCCTGCGGTCAGCGCCGCACGCGGGATCTCGATCATCGTGCCGAACTTGTAGGGCACGCGGATCCCCGTCTCCTTCTGCACCGCTTCCGCGACCGGCTTCAGCTCCGCGTGCACCGCGCGCAGCTCGGCCACCGTGCCGGCGAGCGGGATCATGATCTCCGGCCGGGCGTCGACCTTCTTCCTTCGCAGGTTGGTCGCCGCCTCCATGATCGCCCGCACCTGCATGCGCGGAATCTCCGGATAGAGGATGGACAGCCGCACTCCACGCAGGCCGAGCATCGGGTTGGCCTCGTGCAGCTCCTCGACCCGCGAGAGAACCTTCTCCGCCTCCGCAAGGCGGGTCGGGTTCTCGCCCGTGTCCTTCAGATGGGTCGTCTCGCGTATGAGGTCCTCGAGCGAGGGCAGGAACTCGTGCAGCGGAGGGTCGATGAGCCGGATGATCACCGGCAGCCCGGCCATCGCCTGGAAGATCCCCTCAAAATCGCCGCGCTGGATCGGCAGCAGCTTGGCGAGCTGCTTCTCGCGGTCCTCGGTGGTGTTGGCCATGATCATGGCCTGCACGATCGGCAGTCGGTCCTGCTCCATGAACATGTGCTCGGTCCGGCACAGCCCCACGCCCTGCGCGCCGTTCTCACGCGCCTTCAGCGCGTCGCGCGGGTAGTCCGCGTTCGCCCACACCTCGAGGCGCCGCTCCTCGTCGGCCCATGTCAGGATCGCGCTCGCCGCCGGGTGCTGGTTCAGCGACCGCGCCTCGATCGTGGGCACGTTGCCGACGTACACGTCGCCCGTGGTGCCGTCGATCGTGATCTGGTCGCCCTCCTTGATCGTCGTCCCGTTGGCGGAGAACTTCCGCTGCCGGACGTCGACGTCGATTGACGAGGCGCCGACCACGCACGGCCGGCCCATGCCCCGCGCGACCAGCGCCGCATGCGAAGCCGTGCCGCCGGTCTGCGTGAGGATGCCCTTCGCCTCGACCATCCCGTGCACGTCGTTCGGGTTGGTCTCGACGCGGACCAGGATCACGGCCTTGCCCTGCTTGCCCCACTCCACCGCGGTGTCGGCGTCGAACACGGCGCCACCTGAAGCGGCGCCCGGCGAGGCCGGCACGCCTCTGGCCAGGGGCGAAACTTTGGCCGCCGGGTCGACGCGTGGGAAAAGAAGCTGCTCGAGCTGTCGCGGCTCGACGCGCGCGACCGCTTCTCGCTTCGTGATCAGGCGCTCCTTGACCATGTCGACCGCGATGTTCACCGCCGCTTCGCCCGTGCGCTTGGCCGAGCGCGTCTGCAGCATGTACAGCTTGCCGCGCTCGATCGTGAACTCGAGGTCCTGCACGTCCTTGTAGTGCTTCTCGAGCTGCCGCGCGTAGCGATCGAACTGGGCGTAGACCTTTGGCTGCTGCTTCTTCAGAGCGCTGATTGGTTCCGTGTCGCGCACGCCCGCGACGACGTCCTCGCCCTGCGCGTTGGCCAGGTAGTCGCCGTACAGCTCCTTCGCGCCTGTGATCGGATTACGCGTGAACGCGACGCCGGTGCCGGACGTCTCGCCCATGTTCCCGAACACCATCATCTGCACGTTGACCGCGGTGCCGAGGTCGTCGGGGATGCGCTCCATGCGCCGGTAGGTCTTAGCCCGGTCCGTGTTCCACGACCTGAAGACGGCGTCGATCGCCTCGCGCAGCTGCTCGACAGGGTCGGTCGGAAACGCGCTGCGCGTCTCTTCCTTATATATGGCGAGGAATCTCTGGACGAGCGGCCTCAGGTCGGCGGGCTTCAGCTGTGGGTCGGTCTTGACGCCGGCCTTGCGCTTGGCCTCTTGCAGGGCGTGCTCGAACTTCTCGCCGTCGATACCCTTGACCGTCTTGCCGAACATCTGGATGAACCGGCGGTGTGCGTCGAGCGCGAACCTCTCGTCCTTCGTCAGCGCGGCGAGGCCGGCCGCGGTCTCGTCGTTCAGGCCGAGGTTGAGGACGGTGTCCATCATCCCCGGCATCGAGAACTTGGCGCCGGACCGCACGCTCACCAGGAGCGGGTCCTTGGGGTTGCCGAACTTCTTGCCCGCCTTGCGCTCGAGGACCTTCAACGCGGGCAGCACCTGCTCCCACAGGCCCTTCGGGAACTTGCCGCCGCTCGCGTAGTACTCGCGGCAGGCCTCGGTGGTGATCGTGAAGCCGGGCGGCACGGGCATTCCCGCCCTCGTCATCTCGGCGGCGCCTGCGCCCTTGCCTCCCAGGAGGTCGCGCATTTTGGCGGAGCCTTCGGAGAACTGATAGACCCATTTGCGGGATTTGGGCATCGAGGTGTTATTTTCCCATGCCGGGATGGATGACCTCGGCAGCGCCACGGAGGACCAGGTCATCCTGGCCTGGCTCCAGGCGGAGATCGAGTCGCCGGATTTCCAGGCCTACCTTGTCGGCAACCCTCCCAACCCCGCCAATCTCTCTGCCGCGCTGAGGGCTGCGCGCCAGCCCGACCTTCGCGACGCCGAGCAGAACGAGCTGCGCCGGCAGATCATCACCTCGGTCTACGGGTTCGGCCAGGGCACCGGCAGCTTCCAGGGGCTGGGCAGCGACATCACATGGCGGCGCGTGCGCCTGACGCCCGAGGATGTCGGCGAGCTTCTGTACGCGCGACATGAAGGCGCGTGGCAGCTGCTGTCGCCCGTGACACGAAAGGTGGCCGAGGGGGCGACGAACGTCGGCCACGTGTTCACCGGCGACGGCACGAACATGGTCGTGCTCTCGCTCGCGTCGGGCCTGTGCCACTCGGAGAAGAAGGTGCCGGAGATCATCGCCTTGAAGCGGCCGGACGGCCGGCTGGTGATCCTCGAGGGACACGCACGCGCGACCGCGATCGCCCTGGAGGCGCACCGGTTCCCGCACGGGGTGCAGGCGTACGTTGGCGACGGACCGAGCGTCGCGGGGTGGGCTTACCTGTAGCGTGTCCGCGCGGATGTCGGATAGTCGCGACTAACGGGCACTCCCGTGCCTTGAGTTCAATAGGTCGTCGCAACACCTTTGGAAATGGGAGGTGTTGCGAGCGATGGAGTTTCGTCGAGCCCGTGAACAGCGGCGTAGGTTTTGGCTGCTCGTCAAGTTAGGCAGGCTCCGAGGCGATGCGGCAGCGGAAGTAGGCCTGCATCGGCAGACCGGGGAGAGTTGGTTCAGGCAGGCTGGCGGTGTGATTC
>Ga0207684_10000073_pt1 | contig 185361 bp, 175 predicted proteins | sample KBSK5501metaG_FD_184342 | JGI IMG/M metagenome (GOLD analysis project Ga0207684, IMG submission 184342) | Corn, switchgrass and miscanthus rhizosphere microbial communities from Kellogg Biological Station, Michigan, USA - KBS K5-50-1 metaG... | ecosystem: Host-associated > Plants > Roots >... | reverse complement strand
TCATCGTCAGCCCCATCTCTGCCTCCTGATTTCATCCTTCGGAGGCTCTTATTCTCCTCAAATTTCGAATAGATTTTTACGTGAGGCAACGATTCGATTTCAGATAGATTTTTGATGAGTCAATGCGCGCGCTTTGCGCTACGCCGTTCACTGTTTATACTTTTCTCAATGCGCGTGCTCGCCATCGACCTCGGCACCAAAAACATCGGAACTGCAATATCGGATGGGCTCGGGATGACAGTGCGTCCAGTCGAAACCATTCGCGGCGCAAGCACAGGCGCGGCAATCGAACGCTTGAAATCGTTGGTCGATGATCTGGAAGCCGAGAACGTTGTTGTCGGCGTGCCCTTGCGAATGGATGGAACCATAGGCGATGCAGCGCGGCGAGCGTTGAAGTTCATCGACCGCCTCCGAGAACGGTTGAACGTCCCGGTCGTCGCGCAGGACGAAAGGCTCACCAGCTACGAAGCGGAACAAACAATGATCGAGCGCGGCTTGAATGCGAAACAGCGGCGCGCAAGATCCGATGAGTTCGCGGCGATGATAATCCTTCGCGATTACTTGTCGAGTTTGAAAATCGAGGAGTGATTCACGATCGATATGCGAAAACGGCGAATACGAAACATATTGATTTTGCTGCTGATCCTGATCCTGGGCGCGGCGGCGCTGGGATACGCGTGGATGCGATTATCGATGCTCAGGCCGGTCGATCATCCGTCGGCCGAACGAATCATCACAATCGAACAGGGGGCCGGCACGCGCGCGGCAATCAATCAACTTGCCGAAGCGGGGATCGTCCGCCACCCTCTGGCGATGCAAATCTATTTGCGAATAATGAACCGCGGCGGCCACCTGAAAGCGGGGGATTACAAGTTCCCTTCCCCGATCTCGCCGATCGAAGCAATCGACAAGATTCGCCGTGGCGAAGTCTTCATCGAACGGGTGACGATTCCCGAAGGCTATAACCGCTTCGAGATCGCTGAGACATTCGCTACAAAGACCGGCAAGGCCAGCACCGAAGACTTCCTTCGCTTGATGGACGATCAAACCCCGATCGCACGAATCGCGCCGCACGTTCGCAATCTCGAAGGGTACCTGTTCCCCGACACCTACAATTACAACACCAAGACGACGCCCGAGGATCTGGTGCGGGCGATGGTCAATCGCTTTGATGAAGTGTTCACGCCCGAGTGGACTGCGCGCGCGGGCCAGCTCGCGTTGACCGTTAATCAGGTAGTCACGCTTGCGTCGATCATCGAGAAGGAAGCCAAGGTGCCCGATGAACGCCCTCACATGGCTTCTGTGTTTTTCAATCGCTTGAGAATCGGGATGCCGCTTGCGAGCGATCCGACCTTTATCTACGCCGCGATCCTTGCGGGTGATTACGACGGCAACCCGAATCAGCTTCGTTATCGTGACCGCCTCTCGCCTTACAACACCTACAAGGTGAGTGGCCTGCCGCCGGGCCCCATCGCCTCACCCGGACGCGCTAGCCTGCAAGCCGTGCTCTATCCCGACACAACCGACGATCTGTACTTTGTAGTGAATGGCACAAACGGTCGGCACAAGTTCTCACGCACCTCCGCCGAACATGAGGCCGCCGTCGAGGAGTATCGCCGGCAACAACGCGAGCAAAAACAAAACGGCGACCGTTAGACTAATTTACGGCTTTGCGTTCTCTTTTGGCTTGGTCAACTCATACTTGCTATCCACCTGATACTTCTTGTACTCGCTGTATCGCCGCTCCACGCTTCGGCTGAACTTCGCAAACACCAGCAGCCGCACCGATATGTTTGCTTCCATCAGCGACGGCAGCCACATCTCGTTGCCGATCTTATCCTGCTCGAATACAAACGCCGTTGACGGAGAAATCGACGCGAGCACGCCGCCGCCGATCTTGAACGAATCGGTCAAGCGCGCCTCCAAACGGGCGATTTGCTGCGCCGCCTCGTCAACCCAGATCGTCCCGGCCAGCTTGTTAACTATTTCCTCGGAGCGGTTCTTTGGCTTGAAGCCCTTGCGTGGCTCAAAGTCGAACGCGATGACTTCGTGATTTCGAAACATCTCGCGGCGAACGGATGTGATCTCGCTGATGCGAAGAAAATCACTGATCTCCAAATCGTCGTCCTTCTCTTCTTTCTCGCCGCGCGAGCGAGCACGTTCCTTCTGTTGATCTTTTTTCTCGCGGCGCTTCAGAACATCTTCGATCTCCTTCTGGACGCGTTTGTCTTCTTTCTCTCGATCGGAAACCGAAAGGTCCTTGCCGTTGAGGCTGATCAGCCGCTCGACAAAATCCCCGGCGACCGGCGTTACTTCATAGATGCGTGTGTCGCTTCCCTTCACTCTTCCGTCGCCGTCGTGTTTGCGTTCGATCTCAATCAGCTTGCAGGTGTAGCGCTCGCGCATTTCGTCGATCTTATCCTGATTCGCGGTGATCGACTTGATCAGCGGCTCGAGCTCGGGCAACGGCCGCGCGTCCTGCGACTGAGGGTAACGAAACGCGGTGAATTCGACGCCGCGGTTATGCTCGACGCGATCGACAGTGATGAGCAGTTCGCTTGCGCCTCGCTTGAGCTTGAGAGCGAACGGTTCCTGAACGCCGTCAACCGCTCGATAGTCGTTGTACAACATTTCCTGGACGCCCTCTGAAGTCTCGCGTTCGCGCTTGATCAGCAGATTGGTAGAAGCGTCGAAGAAGAGCTTCACTCGGACATTATCTCTGGTGAATTCAATCGCGTTTGCTTCGCGGCCGTCGATCTGAGTCTTGCCCGCGAATTGAGGAACGATCCGATTGCGTTGAAGCTCCGTAAGTCGGCCGTTCAAAAGCAGCGCCTCGAGTCGCAAGAGCTTTGCTTCGTCGCCGAGCAGCGTGCGCAAGCCGCGCGAGTCCACTCGCCACGCCGACTTGCCGTTGTAGCATTCGCTCTCTTTCGACGCGGCGGATTCGATATCGATCCGCAAGCTGGCAGGCGCCGACGTCTGAAACGTGAATCGTCCGGCCGAGCTATCTCCCGCTTTCAGGCTCCCGGACATGAGCGTGCACTTGACGCGCGACGCGGCGCTTCCTCCGATTGCCTTCTTGTAGCGATTGATAATGTTGGTGGCGGATTTGTCGGCGGCGTGTGATTCGCACACCGTACCGGCGAGTAAGAGCAGAAGGACAAGTAGTTTTTTCATTTGCGCCTCTCTACCCACATCCTCACATCCTTGCCCTCTAGAACGTGAGAATACTATCAAGCTCGCATGGAAACTAATGAGCCGCGCCCTACCACTTTCCAATCAACATCGATAATATAACCCGGTCATCCGAGGCGATTCGCAGAGTATGCTCCTTTCATACCGTTAGCCGATTAGAGAGGTGTTCGATGAATCAAGAGGACTTGCTGGATTCGGTGAGACTATCGCGGCGTTCATTCCTGGCTACTTCATTGATGGCCTTGCCGGCCGCGACGCTCGCTTCCAAAGCTGAACAGAACTGGCCGCAGTTTCGCGGGCCCGGCTCGTTGGGTATCGCGGACGGGTATCCAACGCGAGCCTCCTGGAACGCGGACGCGGCGGCCGGAAAAGTTTCAGGCGTCACGTGGCGAGCCGAGATCCCGGGGCTCGGGCATTCGAGCCCGATCATCTGGGGCGATCGCATATACGTCGGCACCGCCGTCCGGCTCTCGGGCAAAGCGTCGCTGCGAATCGGCTACTACGGCGACGTCAAAGCCGCGCAGGATAACGACGAACAGAAGTGGATGGTCCTGTGCTTCGATAAGAAAACCGGCAAGCGAATCTGGGAAAAAGTCATTCGCACGAGCAAGCCCGCGACTGAACGACACGAGAAATCATCGCACGCGAATACGACGTTGATCACCGACGGCGGCCGGCTGATTGGTTTCTTCGGGTCGGAAGGACTCTATTGTTTCGACCTGAACGGAAAGCAACTTTGGACAAAGGACCTTGGAGTAATCGACAACAGTTGGCACGGGATCGGTTGGGGCTACAGTAGCTCGCCCGCGATGTATCGCGATCGCATAGTGCTCTTGTGCGACGATCCCAAAGCGCCTTTTGTCGGGGCATTCAGTGTCGCAGACGGGAAAGAACTCTGGAGAACCTCGCGCAAAGGCGCCTGCGTGGGAAGCTGGGGCACGCCGTTTATTTTCAATGACGGCTCGCGAACACAGGTTGTCACTAACGGATGGCCGTACATCGTTTCCTATGATCTTGAAACAGGCAAGGAACTCTGGCGATTGAAAGGCGGCGGGGACATTCCCATTCCAACTCCCTTCGTTGCGGACGGATTGATTGTGGTTTCAAACGCGCACGGCGGCAAGGCTCCGCTGTTTGCGATTCGCCCAACGGCGAAAGGCGACATCTCGCTTGCCGAAGGCGCAACCACCAACGAGTCGATCGTCTGGAGCGTTCCGAACGGCGGCTCGTACATTTCCACGCCGGTTGTCTACGGCGGCAACATCTATCTGGCGAATTTCAACGGTGTGATGCGCTGCTTCGACTTCAAGACCGGAACCAAAGTGTATGAGCAGCGATTGGCACAGGACGCGGCCTGTTCGTCTTCGCTGGTGGCGGCGGACGGTAAGATTTATTCCGCGACCGAAGACGGAGTAGTACACGTGATCAAAGCGGGGCCGGCGATGGAAGTGCTCGCGAAGAATCAGATGGGCGAGCCTTGTCTTGCGACTCCGGCAATTTCGCAAGGGGTGCTGTACTTCCGAACGGCGGGCAGTTTGATTGCGATAGGGTGACAGATGCTAACCCGCGTAGCGGGCTAAGGCGTGTAGCCCAGGGCGAGTCCGCGAGCCCTGGGAATCTCAGCGATTGTTTCCTGCTAACCCGCGTAGCGGGTGACAGACGTTATTCAATCACCCACTGCCGCCTCGCTGTCGCCCACTACGTGGGCTCTGGATCATTCTCACGCGCTGACCCAGGGCGAGTCCGCGAGCCCTGGGAATCTCAGCGATTGTTTCGTGCTAACCCGCGTAGCGGGCGACAGACGTTACTCAATCACCGCTGCCGCCTCGCTGTCGCCCACTACGTGGGCTCCGGATCATTCTCACGCGCTGACCCAGGGCTCGCGGCCTCGCCCTGGGCTCCATGCCGCCGCCCACTACGTGGGCTGCGGATCATTCTCAACGCGCTACCGTGGGCTGAAATGGCCGCTACTCGACGTGAGATGTCCACTACTCCGATCGCAACGCCACCATCGGATCCACTTTCGTCGCGCGCCTCGCCGGAATGTAACAAGCCAGCAGCGCCGCCGCGACCAACAATAACGTCACTCCGGCAAACGTAATTGGATCCGTTGGCGTTACGCCGAAAAGCAGCGACGACACTGTCTTCGTCAGCGCGAATGATCCCCCGATTCCAATCGCGATGCCAACGAAAATAGTGCGCATCCCCTGCCCAAGAACCATTCGCAGCACGTTCCCCGATGTCGCGCCAAGCGCGATGCGCACTCCGAATTCGCGCGTGCGGCGGCTCACCGAATACGCCATCACGCCAAACACGCCGGCCGTCGCCAGCAGCAGCGCGGTGATTCCGAAAAACCCGATCAGTATCAAGTTGAATCTTCGCGAACCGAGCGACGCGGAATACACTTGTTGAAACGTCTTGAAGTTCGCCGGAATTTCCGGATCCAGATCCTGCAAGATCCCCCGCGCCGCCGAACTCACCGAGCGCGTATCCGTATCGGCAAGCATCGTCACCGTCATCACCGAGCGCGGCCTCTGGAACAAATTCACATAGCACGTCGGCCGCGCTGGCGCGTCCAGCCCATATTCGTGAGTGTCGCCCACGATTCCCACAATCGTAAGCAGACGCAGATCGCCATCCATATTCCCAAATTCTATTGTATGTCCGATCGGGTCCTGGCCGGGCCAGCGATCCTCGGCGAGCGACTCGCTGATCACCGCGACGTGTGGAGCGTTCGGGCCGTCGTGCTCATCGAATATCCGTCCCCGGATCAGCGGAATTGCCAGCGCTTGAAAATATCCTTCCGTCGCGACACAAAAATCCGCGTTGCCGATTCGCTCCTTTTGATTGAACAATGCGCCGAAACCAGCCATCGTTTTCGGAACCTCATTCTCATTCATCAGCAAAAACATTCCGTCGGGCAGTCCGCCGGTCATCGGCAGCGCGCTTGCGGCTCCCACATTTCGCACGCCCGGAATTTGTTTGAGCCGGTCAATCAAGTTCGAAAAGAAAATTCCCTGAGCCGGCTTCGCGTTGGGGTCTGCCGCCGCCGGGAGCGAGACGTCCATCGCCAGGATCTTGTCCACGCGGAATCCCGGATTCACGTCGAGCACTTTCATCAAGCTGCGTCCCAACAAACCCGCGCCGATCACCAACACCAACGTGATCGCAATTTGCGCCGCGACAATCACGCGTCCGATGCGCTGGCTGCTTTGCGATCCGGCTTGTCCGCGTCCGCCTTCGACAAGGCCCTTCCTCAAATTGCGAGTCGCTCGCGACGCCGTAAATGCCCCGAGCCCCGCCGCAACGGCAGCGGTGAGAAGGAACGTAAACAGCAGCACCGGCACGCTAACTGAAACGTTGTCGAGCCGCGGCAAATTTTCCGGAGCCAATGATACGAGTCCCGCCACGCCCGACACTGCGGCGAGCACTCCAAGAAATCCGCCGATCAATGAGAGCAAAAGAGTCTCGGTCAGGAACTGCCGCACCAGCCGGCCACGCGAGGCGCCAAGCGCGTTGCGAATCGATAGCTCGCGCTCGCGCACCGATGCCTGCGCCAGCAGCAGGTTAGCTACGTTCGCGCATGCAACGAGCAATAAGAATCCCACGGCACCAAGCAGAATCAGCAGCGGTGATCGCACGGCGCCCGTGATCGAATCCTGCAGCGGCACTACCGTTCCATCTCTGAGAAGATATTCGGTCTTCTCGCTCGACTGCTGATAAATCCTGCGCGCGATTGCGCTGATGTCTTCGCGCGCCTGAGCAACGTTGACGCCGTCTTTTAATCGGCCGACGCCATAATAATTATGCGATGTGCGGCTGCGATTCTCGCCGTCTATGCCGGCGGCGACCCACACGTCCACATCATTCGGAAATCGAAACGTCGAAGGAATGACGCCGATCACCGAGTAGACCGCGTTGTTAATTTTCAAATGCGATTGCGTGAGATCCTGAGCCGATCCGAGGTATTGCTTCCAATAACCGTAGCTCACGAGGGCGACTGGCGCCGCTCCCTTCTTGTCATCGCTCTCGGTGAAATCGCGCCCGGTGATCGGATGAACGTCGAACACCGTGAGAAACTCGGGCGTCACTGCTGCCACTTTAGTGCGCGTAGGCTGCGCGGCTCCGGAAATAGAAACAGTATAGGCTGAGTACTTCGCGATGGATTGAAAGCTTTGGTTCTGATCGCGAAAGTCGTTGAAGTTTGGATCGGCGAGCCGCGAGAGCCTGCCGTTTGAGTTCACTTCCGACACGGCCATGATTCGATCAGCGCCTGAGTATGGCAGCGGCCGCAGCAAGACTCCGTAGACAACGCTGAAGATCGCCGTAGTCGCTCCGATCGCCAGCGCCAGAGTGAACACCATCACCGCGGTAGCGCCTGGGTTTTTGCCGAGTACTCGCGCCGCGTATCGTAAGTCCTGCCAAAATCCGTTCATGGTTTCCTCTCTATGCCTCGCTGTCTATCAACGTTGCGGTGAAGCTTCATGTTGCCGCGAAATTCTATTCATCCTGCATCGCCGTATTGAGCTTACTCACCTTAGAGCGGGCACGTGGCTTTGAAGATGATTGGGTTCACCCGAGTCCGAGTGTTGTGGGCACTTATGAGAAGCGTCGCCTGATTCCGACGTCGGCGGGATTATACAACCACCGACTCACAGTTCAAAGTTTTCCGGGTGGTATCGGCGAATGGCATCGCTCTCCCGCTCTCCGAATCGCCCCAGACGGGAGTGTCCTATTCTTGTGTTGGTCTTTCTGAAAAATTGAAAGGCAGAACCTTACGGTGAGAGTGTCGATGCGCAGAATGACGTGCCTTACAAATGCGTTTTCAAAGAAGTGGATGAACAACAAAACCGCATACGCGCTCTACTTCGCACACTATAATTTTTGCCGCGTGCATTCCAGTTTGAGAGTGACGCCCGCGATGGAGTCTGGTATAACCGACCACGTTTGGACACTTGCTGAGCTACTGAGCGCCTGTTAGAGCATCTTGTGTTGCGAAACCTTCTTATACTCATCGGCCTGACGCTCGGCTCTCTGGCTCTCGCGGCGGCGTGCTCTCTCTTTCGCTCGAAGGGCCATCCCAGTTTCTCATCGTGGTGGAACTCAGAAGGGATCGTTATCTTTATGATGCTTTGGTTCGGCTTAGGGCTCCTCCTTGTTTGGTTAGGAGTACTTCCTTTGTAGCCAGATCACTAACGAGACGTTAGATCGTCTCAGTTAAATATCGAGTTCTCGCCTGCACATATCAAGCTTTCCTTGTGCGATTTCCAATTCCTCAGTTTTTGTTCTGAGTTCCTCATTCAGTTTTTGAATATCAGACTGGATGCGCATTTCCTGTGCCTTTAGCCTTTCGTAATCGTCCCATGTATACTTCATCATGACGTATCCTCCAAGGTAGAAGTATAGCACTCGCCAAACTGAGGTTATTTAATTATGACGGAGAAAGAAGCGGAAGCTCGCCGCGTTCATATCTTAGAACTTCAACGACAACTCCCGCTTGCCGTTGATGACCGCGAGCGACGAACAATTGAGAATCAGATTGAGCACCTAGGCATTTCGCTATTCGGATCCAAACGCGAGAAGGGTAACAAGCGACGGGACAAAGTCAGCCGTAGAATGGGCCGCTCAAGATAGTACCAACACAAGAATAGGACACTACCCCCCAAACAGATGCTTGTCATAAACCTGCGATGGCGAGTAGTCTTGCGCCATGGCTACATCTTCCGAAATGGCCGCTTTTGATCGCGGCGTACGTCCGCTTATGCAGATTGTGCTTCCCGAAAAAGCTGAAGCCGTGATCGGGTTTCGGGCCGATCCTGAGTTGCAGGAGCGTATTGAAGAACTGGCGGAGAAATCTACTGAAGGCCAGCTCACGGAAGCCGAACGCTCTGAGTATGCCGGCTACGTGAGGGCTAACAAGTTCGTTGCGATTTTGCAGCAACACGCGCGACGATTGATGGAGTCCCGAGCCTAACTGATGGGGCCCCAGATACGAGCTCAGGTTCGTGAACGCGCCGCGAACATTTGCGAGTATTGCCAACTACGCCAGGACGACTCACCGCTGGCCGCTCTTCACATAGAGCACATCATTCCAAAGGTACATCGCGGCGGCGATGATCTCGATAACCTCGCGCTCGCATGCGTCGATTGCAATTTGCACAAAGGGACTAACCTGGCAGGGATCGATCCCGAATCAAATGCACTGACAGAACTCTTTCACCCACGGCGTCACAACTGGATTGATCATTTCGAGTGGCAGGGAATCACCCTTACTGGCAGGACCGAGATTGGCAGAACTACCGTTCGCGTATTGAATATGAATTCTGAGGATCAACTCGCTTTGCGATCTTCAAGAGACTAAGCGCATGGGCGCCATCCAGTCGAACACTGCGTAGCCCACCCACGGAATCAAAAGGAGTCATAGCGCCTGAGAAACTTCAAATTTGAATTCTTCGTGATCAGGAAACGGATACACGCACAGGTTTTTGGTCATCCGGATGTTCAGCTTTTTATAGAACATCGGATGGATGACGCACTGATCATTCACCAATAATGATATGCGGCTCTCGCCGGCGTATTCGAAATCCGCTTCGACGATTCCGGTTTTCTCGCTCACGTTTCTTACCCGGCCCACGATCCCAAGCTCGGATACAAACTGCCTGAACGCGTAAGACGAGTATTCGCCCGCGGGCCATTGCGACGCTGTTTGTGGAGCCCGCTTGTCGAGTTCATTGCCTTTGAATATCAATGGAAGCCCGGATAGCGCTTCGGCGATTCGAGCCGCACCCGGATACACAGAGCTGTATGAATTCATCACCTCTTCGGCCAGCCGCTTTTCAGCGCGCTGAATGCCTTCGATGATGCTGTCAGGCTCAAACTTCGGGAACGTCTCTCCGTCCTGCGAGTGCGCGGCTATCGAGTTGCACAAGACGATTAACTGGCGAGGGCGGAGCTGGGTGTGCCTTAGCACAAAAGGAAACGTCTCTTCGATAATGCCCTCGCGGTTCTGCAGCTTTCTACCGAAATAGGGCTCCCACTTTTCTTTCAGCACATCGTGATGATTGTCCCAGTCGACTCTGCCGGTTGACGGCGTCAGTAAATTGTTTTGCTTCAGGTATCGATCGTACCTCCAGCTTATCAACCTCATCAGGTCCTTCGGGCGCCACTGCAAATATATTTCATCGTGAATGAACTTGAGCGGATTCAGCGAAACTTCCTCTTTCAGGTGCGGGAAGATCTCAGCCATGACAAACACCTTCAGGTAGATGCCGTGCCGCGCATAATTCCTGCTGAAGCGTGAAGCGCACTGTATCAACGCGCCCATCGATCGCATCATCGACTCATCCCTGACCGCGTAGTTCTCCATCGTATCGAGTGCGATGATGACTTTGTTTCCTTTTACGACTTCCAGTACCGCTTTCTTCGCTCTTTGAACCCGTTCATTGCTTATGAAATCTTCCAGCTCGTCGGCGAGATCGTTATCGGCTTCGAGGAATGTCGAGACCAGGAACTTCAGCACCTGTCGAATGAAAGTGGAAACCTGGCCGGTCCGGTCCGCGAACATGACGGCGGCCTTGATTCTTGAGTCTCGATCCTGGAGCTGCCAGAAGATCGTCGACCAAATGACGAATTCCCATATCTTGACGAGTCTTGGGATTGCGACTTCGCGAGTGCTTGCGGCGCTCTCGGCGATCTTGGACATCAACTGCTGAAAGGCCGCCGGTTCATCAACCTCAATCGTAGTCACGTTGGGCATCATCTGCTGAAACGAAAAGAACTGAGAGAGCGCAGTCTTGCCGGCGCCTCGGCGGCCGATAATCAGAAACACCTTTGGGTTCAGGGCCTCGCGATTGAAACGGGTGTGATCGAAATAGTACTTGCTATATTCACTCGATCCCATGACCTTGAGTTCCGATTCGCAGTCGGCTTCGCCAAAGGGATCCAGATCGGTCAGCCCGTCCTTTTCAAAATCCATCGATTGTTCGTCAATCTCCGATAGCAGATCGACCGGCATCGCGAGAGTCGGATTTGTGTCGAGGTCTTCATCTCCCTGGTGATAGGGATCGATCAACAGCGAGCTGCCATCAGTGCGGCAAAAACGATGTGCGCGGGAGTAACGCTGTTGGCATTGGGGACAGTATTTCATTGGTATCGAGATCATAGATCAACCGTTGAGCGGCACGGAAGGATCATTTGCAAATATTCGTGACGACTCAAGACCTCGCAAGCGCAGCCATGTTCATAGCCTTGGCTGGACATTCGCCGGACATTCGCCGGACATTCGCTGGACGGGCGTTTCTATCAAGAACACCGGACGCTCGAACAAGTCCTCAACCTTCTGCCAGCCGTTACTTGTACAACTGGATCGCGAGTAGAGCGAAACCAGCACATTGAATGGAAGGGAGACCACCATCATGACCGCGATTGCGAGAGAGACATATACCAATACAAGGCGCCCCGGACAGACGGCCGCACCCAGAACCTACAACTATCGAGACACGCTGGCCGCTTCGCTAAAGATCGGGTGGAGGATCGAGGACATCATCGGCGGTGACAAGAAGCTCGACTTCACAAAGCCTTTTCTGCCCGAAACACTTGCTCGAGTCGAAGGACTTTCATTCCTCACCCCGGATGAACGCCGGACGTTGAACCAGATCAGAGGGAATACCTACCTCTCCATATTCGGATTGGTCGAGGAGTTCATCCTCCCGTTCGTGCTCGATCACGCCCGGCCTCAGTTGCGGGGAGACGACTATAGAATTCGCGCCCTGCTGCAGTTCGCCGGCGAGGAAGCCAAGCACATCCATCTGTTCAAGCTGTTCAGGGAGGAGTTCGAGCGTGGCTTCCGCGGCGCGTGTTCGGTAATCGGCCCGCCGGAAGCTGTCGCCCAGGCCGTGCTCGCGCACGAGCCGCTTTCGGTCGCGCTGACGATTCTCCACATCGAATGGATGACTCAGCGTCACTACATCGAGAGCGTCAAGGACGACGGCGACCTCGACCCGCAGTTCAAGAGCCTTCTGCGGCATCACTGGATGGAAGAGGCGCAGCACGCGAAGCTCGACACGCTGATGGTCCAGGCACTGGCATCAAAGCGCGGCGGAGAAGAGATTGACCGCGACGTTGACGGCTATCTCGACATCGGAGGCTTTCTGGACGCCGGGCTGAAGCAGCAGGTCGAACTCGATCTCGAAAGCTTCGTTAAGGCTACCGGCCGCAAACTCTCGGACGAAGAGAGGACGGAGTTCATCAGGGTTCAGCATCAGGCGAATCGCTGGACTTATATCGGTTCGGCGATGACCCATCCGAATGTTCTCGCGACGCTCGAGAGCATCAGTCCCGCCGCGAGAAAACGAATCGAAGAAGGGATCGCCCCGGTCTTCTGTTGAGCGGGACGCGATCAAAAGGGTCGGTGTCGAAAGAAACAGGTGTTATGAGCTTTCGCCGCACACGAAATTCTCGTAAGCAGGAAGCAACAGGAGCACCCACTGCCAACTACTGTTTCTCGACAACAACCGATCCGTGTTTATGCCTGGCACAGACATGCCTGGGCCAGTCGTGAAAAGGAAAACATGAGAATGAGGAGATCAAGATGAACACAAAACAAGCTCTGAAGAAGATAAACGGCGTTGATGTGGACCGGTTATTCGGGACAATCGACGACATCAAGAAAACTTCCACGATTGCGAAATTCAAATTCCGCGTTCGAAATCAGTGGATCGATTGCGGGCACAACCGCTCAGAAGTTCGAGACTTCTACGGAGCCGGTCAGGACATCGACCACCTGGAGACCTTCGTTCTAGACGCCGATGAAGCGGAGATTTTGCTTGGCGAGGACAAAGGCCCAAATCCCGTCGAGTATCTGCTTCATGCGCTTGCCGCATGTGTGACGAGCAGCATCGTGTACCACGCGGCGGCGAAAGGAATCGAGATCGAAGAAATCGAATCGTATGTTGATGGCGACATCGATTTGCAGGGATTTCTGGGAATACGGCAGGACGTACGCCGCGGCTACGAGGCGATCCGCATGCGCTTCAAGGTTAAGGCGAACGTAAGCGACGACGAGCTCCGGGAAATCGTGAAACTTGGGCCAGCCTTCTCACCCGTGTTTGACTCGATAACACGAGGTGTTCCCGTGGCCGTCACCGCGGAACGCAAGTAACCAAGCGCAGCCGGGGCGATCCATCGGTCGCCCCGGCTAACGTTGCGCAGACACCGGGTCAGGCTTGAGTTCGTTGACATTCGCTGTCCTCGCGAAACAAACGTGCTCACGTCAACCAACCCGGTTCAATAGTATCTTCACCGCTGCTTGCTTGAGAGCCTGGTTCACTGCCGTACTCTTCGCTATGTGTCGAATCTCGCGCTCCGAAAGCGTGGGCAGCAACTTCAACGCGAGCGACGGCGCCGTGCGCGGATTGTTCACGAGAGCTGAACGTATTTCCTGATTCGTTGACCATTGAGTCGTCTTCGCGATCAGATCGGCGGCCATCGCGGAGATCGAAGTCATCCTCGCAATGCGCAGAACCTCTTCCGTGGTTATGCGAGGATTCTTGAGCAGGTAATACAAAATCTGCGGATCGTTTTCCTGAAGCAACACTGCTCTTTCGCTTCGGTCAGTCTTGGTTGCGAGAATGATCTTCTCGGCATAGGGCAGAGCGCGAACGCGATCCCACACGCTTGCGCGCTTCTCGGTCGTGAGTTCTTCCAGGTCATCCGTCGCATCCTCTTGAGAGGGCGCATCGGGTCTTGCGGTCAAGTTGGAAAGAATCTCTCGCGGGTTCGCTTCGATTGAGACCGCGAATGCTCCTTCGAAGAGCCGCACTACAGTCGCGCCGGTCGCGAAAGAGCCTCGTTCGGTCAGCTTCAGGTTGAGTTGAATCGTGGACATCTCCGCGGGTTTCTCAGGTGACGAGAGCAGCAATCCGCCTGCGCTGAGGTTTGTTCTCCATCGAATTCGAAACTCCTCTTCACTTTCGAATTCGATGGAGAAGGCTTCTATCGATTCTTTTGTTATTTTCACGCGGCCTCCTCGCCTTTATTCAGGCGACTCCTCACGCCGAGGTTAGCGCAGCCAGAAGCTTACTACGAGACTTTACTACGAGACCTCCTGGCAGGGTGCGCCGGGAAGGAATCGAGTGCCGCTCCTGACGGGAGGGAACTCCATGCTATATTGCGGCTGCAATATTCGCAGTTTTGCGCTCAACCTGGCAGCTCGAGCGGAACCATAACAAAGAACCTGGAGGCAACACATGACTCACCCTGCTCGAAGTCGAAGAAGGAATATCCTCCCACTACTATGCTTCACGATGGCGGCTTTGTGCGCGCTCGTGAGGATCAATATCGCATCGACGGGAGAACGCGAATACAACTCAGAGCCTGAGTACGATGTGGTGATACTCAACGGGCGAGTAGTTGATCCCGAATCGGGTCTCGACGCGATTCGTAGCATTGGGATCAATAAGGGAATCATTCAAGCCATCAGCGAGAAAAGCCTCAAGGGAAGAACGACCGTTCTTGCGACCGGTCTCGTCGTCGCGCCCGGCTTCATCGATCTGCATTCGCACGGCCAGGATCAGGAGAACTATCGCTTCAAGGCGATGGATGGAGTCACAACCGCGCTCGAGCTTGAAGTGGGAACGGGTGATGTAGCGGGGTGGTACGCAGAACGCGAAGGCAAAGCGCTGGTCAACTACGGCGCAAGCGTAGGGCACATTCCCGCTCGCATGTCGGTGATGCATGACCCGGGCGTTTTTCTTCCGAGCGGCGACGGCGCTCACAAAGCGGGTTCGGATTCCGAGATCGAAGATGTGAAACGGCGAATCGAGTTAGGCTTGGAGCAAGGAGCGTTGGGTGTGGGGTTTGGAATCAATTACACCGAGGCCGCTACGCGCTGGGAGATCCTGGAGATGTTCCGCATAGCCGGAAAACTCCACGCGCCTTGCTTCGTTCACATGCGCTACTCAGGTTTGAAGGAGCCCAACAGCATCACGGCACTCGAAGAAGTATTGTCCGCTACGGCGATCACCGGCGCTCCGCTGCACGTCGTTCACATCAGCAGTTCGGGGTTGCGCGCGACTCCGATGCTGCTTCAAATGATCGGCGAAGCCCAGTCACGCGGGCTCGATGTGACGACCGAATGTTATCCCTACACCGCCACGCAGACGTATATCGAATCCGCGATCTACGACGAAGGTTGGAAAGAGGCTCTGGGAGCCGATTACAAGGACCTGCAATGGGTCGCGACTGGCGAGCGGCTAACTGCTGAAAGCTTCGCGCGGTATCGCAAAACCGGAGGCAGCGTCATCGGTCACGTGATTCCCGAAGAAATCGCGAAGCTCTCAGTGGCGAGCCCGTTGACAATGATCGCAAGCGACGGTCTGTTGCAAAACGGCAAGGGTCACCCTCGCGCATCCGGGTCATACGCGCGCGTGCTTGGACGCTACGTGCGAGAGTTGAAAGCGCTGACGCTGACCGAAGCGATCAAGAAAATGACGCTGATGCCGGCGCAGAGACTCGAGCGGATTGCCCCTATGATGAAAAACAAAGGCCGCATTCGTGCCGGCGCCGATGCCGATCTCACGATCTTTGACCCTGCGATGGTCATCGACAAATCAACCTTCGAAGAACCGGCCAGGTATTCAGAAGGCATCAAGCATGTGATGGTCGGCGGAGTGTTTGTTGTGAAAGACGGAAAGCTGCAAGGAGACGCGAATCCCGGCCGGGCGATTCGTGGAAACCGATAGAGTTCAGGGTTCAGGGTTCGGGTTGATCAGTATAAGATTGAGGTATGAATCTTCCCGTGAACCCGCCCGTCTTGCCCATGCTCGCCAAACGGGTTGGCGAACTACCAACCAACGGAGATTGGATCTTCGAACCGAAGTGGGATGGGTTTCGTGCCCTCGTCTTTCGTGATCGCGATGAAATCTTCATTCAAAGCCGCGACGCAAAACCGCTGAATCGCTACTTTCCTGAGCTGCGCGATCCACTGCGATCACAGTTGGCCGATCAATGCGTGCTTGATGGAGAAATAGTGATAGCAAGAGACGGCCGGCTCGAATTCGATGCGCTGCAACTGCGGCTTCATCCAGCCGAGTCGCGCGTCAAGTTGCTCTCGAAACAGATTCCTGCTTCGATCGTTTTCTTCGACCTGCTCTCGGAAGGCGACCGAGATCTGCGCTCCGTCGCATTTCAAAAACGCCGCCGCGAGCTTGAAATGCTACTCAAATCCGCCGAGCCGCCCACACATCTGACCCCCGCAACGACCGATCTCAGCATAGCGGCGGATTGGTTTAACCGCTTCGAGGGCGCGGGACTCGATGGCGTCATTGCCAAACCGGCATCGGGAATCTACGAACCGAATAAGCGGGTGATGCTGAAGGTCAAGCACGAACGCGATTGTGATTGTGTAGTCGCGGGGTTTCGATGGCACAAGAACGCGAAGGATACTGCCGTCGGATCGTTGCTGCTTGGGCTCTTCGACGCTTCGGGTGCGCTCCAGCATGTCGGCGTCTGTGCGAGCTTCACCGACAAGGCGCGAAAAGACCTGGTGACATTCCTCGAGCCGTATCGAAAGAACGCGCTCGCGGATCATCCTTGGAAGCATTGGGCCGAGCACTCTGAGTCGGGGCATCGCATACCGGGTGGTCAGAGCCGATGGAGCGCCGGGAAAGATTTATCGTGGGAGCCGCTCCGTCCCGAGTTGGTAGTCGAAGTCGCTTACGATCACATGCAGGGAAGCCGCTTTCGACACACGGCGCAGTTTCGAAGATGGCGCAAAGACAAGAGCCCCGGCGATTGCACGTATGATCAACTCGAGGTAGTCGCGCCGCAGGAGCTGGCCGAGATCTTTGGGAGTTGAGTTTAGGGTTCAGAGTTCAGGGTTCAGAGGCCAGCAAAATCAATCTTGAACCAGAAACCCTGACTCTGAACTCTGAACCCTGAACTCTGAACCTGACTGAACCCTGAACCTGACTGAACCCTGAACCTATCCTTTCGATTTCTTATGCGACGCTCGATGCTCGCGCCATTCACGAGTCGGATCATCATCGGGATCAGGAGTCTCTTGCTTTGGGCGCAATGCTTCCGGTACGTGACGAAGATTCACTCTGATGCGTGTCCACGTGGATGACCTTCCGCGCATCGAGTCGATCAATACATCATCCACGGCTAGAAGCCTGGCTACGTCGCGATGTTTCCGCTTCCATCTTTCAAGACCCGCGAGCGCCGCTTCCTTCTTTGGAGAATTCGCGATCACAATCAGCGGCATCTTCACTCTTGGTGATTTCACTGGAGATTTCTTTACGAGGTTTCCCTTCGACCCGCGCGCCCGTGAAGGCGCCACACGTGACGGCTCGCCCTCCATCTTGCGAAAGTGCGGAGGCCACGGCGCGTCTGCGAGACCCGCCGCTTCATCTTCGTCAGCAAGCTCGAGCAGCTTCTCCAGCGATCCAGCTTCCATATCCATATCGGCATGCGGATCGCCGATCTCGGCAAATCGCCCGGGCACGGTTAATACAGTGAAGTCGGCGGGGTCGCAGTCCGGAACCTCATCCCAGTCAAGCGGCGTGGACACGCGAGCGTCGGGAACGGGCCGCACGGAATACGCCGAGCAGGTCGTGCGGTCCTTGGCGTTCTGGTTGTAGTCAAGAAAGACGCCGTGACGTTCTTCCTTCCACCACTTCGAACTGGCAATCGACGGCGCTCGTCGTTCGACCGCGCGAGATAACGCAAGCGCGGCGCGGCGAACTTCGACAAATGTCCATCGCTGTTCTATGCGAACGTTGATGTGCATACCTCTTGAGCCGCTGGTCTTGGGCCAGCCGCGAAGCCCCATCTCATCGAGCAGCGATCTCACTTCGAGAGCGACGCGGCGGACGTCCTCCCAACCGACGCCGGGACCCGGATCCAGATCGACTCTCAACTCATCGGGGTGATCCAGATCGCCCGAGCGCACGGCATGCGGATGCAACTCGATGCATCCGAGGTTGACGATCCACGCAAGCCCCGCCGCATCATCGACGACTACCTCTTCAGCTTTTCGCCCCGAAGGAAATGACAACGTAACGGTTCGCAGCCAGTCGGGCCGCTGCTCAGGCGCGCGCTTCTGGTAAAAAGCTTCGGCTTCGGCGCCGTTGACGAATCGCTTAAGAACTATCGGCCGGTCTCGGATGCCCGCAAGCGCGCCCGGCGCCACCGACAGGTAGTAGCGAACGAGATCAAGTTTCGAGAGCTTGGTTTGCTTCGAGAAATATGGCTTGTTGGGATGAGTGACGGCGACGTCGCGTCCGTCAATCGACAGAACCTCGGCGGTGTCCTCAGCCTTTTTCACAAAGACAGGCTAACATTGCGTGACTAACGTTGTCGCGTTTTTGACTCATCTCAGGACTTTGCAGTCTCACGGTCGTCGGTGTCGTCGTCATCCTCGAGGCTGTGGCCGATTCGAAATACATGTCCGTCGGGGTGACGCACATGCATCTCGCGAAAATTCCAGGGCATGTCGGTTGGAGGCCACGTGACTTCGAGTCCCTCAGCCAGGCAGTGTTGATAAACTGCCTCCACATCCTCCACGAGGATACACATCCACGCTCCCTTGTCCGCGTATTGGTCGCCTTCAGGGCCAAAGGTCATACCGGTGCCCTTGCCTCGCCCTCCCTGGCCGTTCTCGCAAAGAAAGATTTCGCAATCGCCTGAGCAAACGCCGCCGAAGTTCGGCGGATCGCCCCACTCCCACGCTTTCTTCCACCCGAGCCTCTCAAACCACGCAAAGCTCTCAGCGATGTTGGATACATTCAGGATGGGCGTCAGTCGTTTGGCGAGCATGTGCGCCATACTATGTTGAGCGAGCAAGCGGTGCAAGGCGGGGAGCAGGGGGCAGTGGGCGGTTGGCAGTGGGCGGTTGGCAGTGGGCGGTTGGCAGTGGGCGGTTGGCAGTGGGCAGTTGGCAGTTTTGGAATTGATGTCAGTGTGATAAGAGTATGCGGCTAACGGAGGAACTATGCGATCCGCGAAGATTGTTCTATGTATCCTAAGCGCTCTTGGCGCCGGCGCTCCGCTTGGTGTCAACGCGCAACGAAGTTCGAGACCTGCAACCGCGAAGAACCATCAACCAAATACAAACACGCCTGCTCAACTATCTGCGAAGCCCAAACGAATCGTGATTGCCGCAAGCTTGATGCTCGATGGCAAAGGCCGCGTGCTCGGCAACACTCGCATTGTGATCGAAGGCTCGAAGATTGTTGCTATTGATCCCAAAGCCGGTCCGGTTGACTACGATCTGCGCGGATTGACTGTGTTGCCGGGATGGATCGACGCGCACGCGCACGTTACATGGAGCTTCGGCAAAGATGGCAAGAATGCCGGCGCCGGAGTGACTACGCCGGAGGCCGCGTACTCATCCGCGTCGAATGCATGGGTGACTTTGATGGCGGGCTTCACAACGGTGCAAAGCGTAGGCTCACCCAGCGACATTCCATTGCGCGACGCCATCGCGAAGGGTCTGATCCCGGGCCCGCGAGTGTTGACCGCCGTCGAGCCGCTTGCGGGACGAGGCGTCGAAACCGGCACACCAGATGAAATACGCGCGTTCGTGAGAAAGCAGAAACAAGCAGGCGCGGATGTGATCAAGATCTTCGCTTCGCAGAGCATTCGCCAGGGCGGCGCGATGACGCTCTCACAGCAACAACTGAACGCGGCGTGCGACGAAGCTAAAAGGCAGGGCCTGCGCACGGTCGTGCATGCATACAAAGATGCAGTTCGCGCCGCGACACTCGGGGGCTGCACTCAGATCGAGCACGGCACGATGGCAACGGACGACGATTTGAAATTGATGGCTGAGAAGGGCACTTATCTTGATCCGCAAGCGGGTCTGGTTATCGAGAACTATTTGCTCAACAAGGAAAAATATCTCGGCACACCGGGATACACCGAAGAAGGTTTTGCTGCGATGCAGAAGGTGCTGTCATTGAATCACGAGTTGGTCGCCCGCGCGGCGAAGACTCCGGGACTGAAGATCGTTTTTGGAACCGACGCAGTAGCCGGCGCGCACGGGCGCAACGCCGAGGAGTTCATCGATCGCGTGCGTGATTGCGGAGTTGACCCGATGGCGGCGATGATTTCAGCCAACTCGCTTGGCGCCGAAGCGCTTGGGATGTCGGCACAGATCGGGACGATCGCGCCGGGACTTGAAGCCGACATCTTCGCGCTCGATGGTGATCCGTTGAAAGACATCACCGCCGTTCGCCGCGTCGTGTTTGTGATGAAAGGCGGCGTTGTTTACAAGAATAGCGCGCGCCGCTCAAGCAACCTTCGATGATCTGGCCGGCGGACATTCTCCGGCTTTTCCATCGAGCACTCTCTCAGTTTTGTTGAAGCCCAACTCAATCCGTTATGATACGCCGGACGCCGCAAATCTCCTGGAGGGAATCTATGAATCGCTATCGAGCTATCGTAATCGTGCTTGTGATGTGTTCATTCCTTGCGAGCGGGAAAGTTTTCGCCCAAAGATCCGATCAACAGAAGCCTGATCAGAAGAAGCAGTATCCAAACCTGCCGAGCGAGACTCCGGACAAATTTACGCCCACCAACGACGGCTTCGATTACATCAAGCGAGACGTGATGATTCCGATGCGCGACGGCGTGCGATTGCACACGGTCATACTCGTGCCGAAGGGCGCGAGCCGCGCGCCGATACTGCTTACGCGCACACCTTACAGCGCTTCCGAGCTGACCGGTCATGCGAACAGCTCGCATCTTGGCTCGATTCTTTGGGGATACGACAACGCCACGGAAGTGATCGTCGAAGGCGGATACATTCGCGCGGTCCAGGACATTCGCGGCAAGTACGGTTCCGAGGGCGACTACGTGATGAATCGCCCGCTGCACGGGCCTCAGAACCCGACGCCGGTCGATCACGCGACGGACACCTACGACACGATCGACTGGTTGGTAAAGAATATTCCCGAAACGAACGGACGAGTCGGTATTCTTGGAATCTCCTACGATGGATTTCTTCCGTTGATGGCGTTGGTGAATCCTCATCCAGCATTGAAGGTAAGCGTGCCGATGAATCCGATGGTCGACGGATGGATGGGCGATGACTGGTTTCACAACGGGGCATTTCGCCAAGTGAATCTTAGTTATATCTACGATCAGCAAGGGACTCGCGCGAACGATGTCAAATGGTGGACGAGTCACTTCGATGACTACGACATGTTCATGCAAGCGGGATCGGCTGGCGAGCTTGGCCGGCGGCGAGGTCTCGAACAGGCCGGCTTCTGGCGAAAGATTCTGGAGCACCCGAATTACGACGCGTTCTGGCAGGATCAGGCGATGGACAAAATTCTGGCGAAGGAACCTCTTAAGGTTCCGGTGATGCTTGTTCACAGCCTCTGGGATCAGGAAGACATCTACGGAGACATCGCTGTTTACAAGGCGATCAAACCGAAGGACACTGCGGGCGACAAAGTGTTTATGGTGCTCGGCCCGTGGCATCACGGACAGGAAATAAAAGACGGCAGTGCGCTTGGCGCGATCAAATTCGACAGCGACACCGGTTTGTATTTCCGCCGCAATATTCTCCGGCCGTTTCTCGATCATTATCTGAAAGACGACGCGCCAAAATCCGACATGCCACCGGTGATCGCGTTTGAGACCGGAACCAATCAGTGGCTGCGATTGCCCTCGTGGCCGGCTGGTTGCCCGAGCGGCTGCGTGGTTCGCCCGACTCCTCTTTATCTCAACGCGGGGCTCAAAGTAAGTTTCAACGCGCCGGCTTCGAGCGACTCAGCTTATGAAGAATACGTTTCGGATCCCGCTAAACCGGTTCCCTATCGCGCGCGTCCGATCGACAGCCCGTCGTGGTCGCGATGGCTGGTGGACGATCAACGCGAGGCATCGGGCCGCCCGGATGTTGTAGCATTCGTCTCCGATGTCATTACGTCACCGGTTAAGATCAGCGGACAGCCGATGGTGAACCTGATCGCGTCAACGAGCGGGACGGATTCGGATTGGGTGGTCAAAGTCATTGACCTTTATCCCGATGAGGTCGCGGGTCAACCGAATATGGGTGGGTATCAATTGATGATCTCGGCTGATGTTTTTCGGGGCCGCTTCCGAGAGAGCTTCGAGACTCCCAAGCCCATCGCTTCGAATCAACCGTTGCTTTATCGTTGGCAGTTGCCGGCCGCGAATCATGTTTTTCTGAAAGGCCATCGGATAATGGTGCAGATTCAATCGAGTTGGTTTCCGCTATACGATCGCAATCCGCAGACCTTTGTGCCGAACATCTTTTGGGCGAAGCCGGGTGATTATAAGAAAGCGACGCAGCGAGTTTATCACTCGCCAGGCCAGGCAAGTTTCATTGAATTGCCGCTGGTCACGACCCCTTAAGTCTGGGAAGGCATTCTCGCTAAAACGTTGCTTGGGTCGCTGTGCCCATTGGAGTATGGTAGATTGAGTGCCAAACGCAGATTGAAGGTAACGAGCTTATGAGCACGGACATTGACACCGAACTCGAAGAAGCGACTTCGAACCCGCTTTCATTTGTCCCAAGGACGGCTCTGGGCAAAAAGCTGTTAGCAAGCCGAAATGAGATGGTCGCTAAGGGCGATCCCTTACTGGACCGGGAAGCGATCGAGAAGGAAGTTGCCGAGAGCCGTGGTGGTTATGCCGACGACACCTTATGATCAGAACCTATCTTGACGCCGGCGTCCTGATTGCGGCCGCGCGCGGCAAGGAGCCGTTGCCATAAGAGCTCTCGAGATTCTCGATGATCCAAATCGCCAATTCGTATCCAGTATCTTCCTGAGGTTGGAACTGCTACCCAAGCCAACCTATTTCAAGGATTCATCCGAGGTCGAGTTCTACGAGGCAGTCTTGGACTCGGTAGTCGAGTGGGCCGACTCGACCGATCTGATTGTGGACGAAGCTTACAAAGAGGCTTGCAGCTTTGGTCTCGCCGCACTGGATGCATTGCACGCCGCCGCCGCCGCATCGGTCGGCGCTGATGAGTTAGTGACAACTGAAGGCAGTACCAAACCAATCCATCGAACACAGTCTGTAAAAGTGGTTTCGTTATAAGCGCCTGCGGTTTCCGTTGCGGCCAAAGACAATCCCCAACACTCGCGCAGTTCCGGTTCCTTCCAACCCGTTGAACGCGTTTTCAATTGAATGTATACTCACCCACCTCAAAGTAGCAAACACATCCGAGATCGTGGCCTCTGAACTGGAGCTAACATGAATACTTCTATCAAGTCATTGCTGGCGGCTTGCTACCTGTGCGCGATCATTTGCCTCGCGAGCTCAACCCAAACGCGCAAAGTGTCGGCTGATTCAAATCAAACCGCGCCGCAAACATCCGGCATTGCGCAGTGTCCCGACGCGAAAGAAAACCCGCTCCCGCTTCCAAGCTCGATGACCCCCGATGATTTTCACGATAAGCTCCTCGCGTTTCTTCAAGGCACCGAATACGTCAAGCTCGGCTGGTGCGTCGACAAAGGCGTGCGCGATACCGGACCCTACGTCAACTCGGAATACCTCGGCACTCATCCGGCGGTGCGAGTCTACTATTCGCCCGCGATAATGAAGTGGCTGGTCAACGGCCGCATCGACAGCATTCCCGACGGCGCGATGATCGTAAAAGAAATGTACGCGCCTCCGCCCGCCGCCCGTTACGAAGGACAGCAACTCAAACCCGCTTCGTGGACGGTGATGATCAAGGATTCAAAGGCTTCGAAGGACGGATGGTTCTGGGGCGGTCTGTGGTCCAGCAATCCCCCGATGCCCAAACCGAGCGACAGCTATAAGCCGCCGTTCGCCGTGTTGAACGAAGGCTTCGGGCTCCCGTGCCTGCACTGTCACGCGTCTTCGGAGAAAGAGATCACCTTCGCCTCGACAAAAAACATCAAAGGCTTTCCCGGAAACCCGCTCAGCTTTTTTATCGACGACACCTGGAGAAATCCGCCGCCGCCCGAATCAAAGGTGACCGCCGACCTGGCCCCGGGTCACCGAATGCTCAAACTGAGACGCAGCGCTCACGTCGACCTGGCCACTCACGCCGAATTCCTGAAGTTCTTCAAAGACGTGCCCATCCCCGGCGGCGTTCAGATGATGCCCGCCGAAACCTACGATCACGTCGTCGCCGGTCCCGCGGGCGCCGAAGAGTTCATTACCTCCGACTCGTGCATGTCGTGTCACAGCGGTAACGCGTGGTACGGGTCGAAGTACACGATGATTCTCGAAGGCACTTCTACGAATCCGGTCAACGTTTCGCCTTATGGTGAATGGCGATGGTCACCGATGGGATTAGCCGGCCGCGATCCGATATTCTTCGCCCAGCTCGATAGCGAGCTTGCTTACTTGAAAGACCGGCCCGCTGATCAACAGGCGGTCATCAACACCTGCTTTCGATGTCACGGAGTGATGGGCAAGCGTCAGCTCGATGCCGATCACAGTTATGATCCCGCTTCGCCTGATAACAAGAATCCCGAGCCCAACTTCAAACTCGATTGGGTCTACAACACCGATCTCACGAGCAAAGACTTCAAGTACGGCGCGCTCGCTCGCGACGGTGTGAGCTGCGCCGCTTGTCATCACATAGTCCGTGACAAGAACTACGGTCCCGACGCGCTGCAGTCGTTTCTCGAGCACAACATCACCGGGAATTTCACGATCAGCAAACCGGGAGAGATTCACGGGCCCTTCGAAGACAAAGACATCTCTCCGCATCCGATGAAGGAGTCGCTCGGCATCGAACCCAAGTTCAACGACTACGTCAAAGACTCACGCTTGTGCGGCAATTGTCACACGATCAATTTGCCCGTTATGGATCAGAAACCGTTCGGGCATTCGCTCGAACAGGTGACTTATCTCGAATGGTTGAACAGCGAATTTCAAACCGATTTCAAACCGGGCCCGAACGCCAAGTCCTGCCAGGATTGTCATATGTCCACCAGCTACGCCAACGCCGAGAACAAAGTCGATGTGAAGGTGATTCAAACGGCGTTCGCCGACGTGCAGGATGACACTTATCCGGCGGCCGAGAACACCGCGCCTTTCGATCAGATTCGCGCGCGCTTCCGAGACAAGGGATTCGTGCGCCATCAACTGCAAGGGCTGAATGTCTTTCTGCTCGAGATGTTCAATCAGTTCATGACACCCGACGGAACCACGCCCACGCCAAACTTCTCGAATGACATTCTCGGCGTTCGCAAGAGCGATTACATGAGCACGCTCAACAACGATCTGCCGAACGCGATTTCGAATTTCGTCCAAGCGGCTCAACAGGAAACCGCAACCGTCGCTGTTTCGCAGCCATCGATTGATTCTCAAAAGCTCTCAGCGGAAGTGACGGTCACCAACAAGACCGGGCACCGGTTCCCTAGCGGCGTAGGATTCCGGCGCGCGTTCATCGAGTTCGATGTGATGGACTCTCGCGTCATCGATCCAAAGACCAAGCAGCCAAAGATCGTCTGGTCATCGGGCGCAACCAACGAAGCCGGATTCATTGTCGATAACGAAGGCAAGATTCTCGAAACCGAATACGTCGGAACTAACAGCAATAAGAAAGGCCCGGCCCAGCCGCACTTCTGGGGCAAGGAGCGTCCAATTCGGTCTTCGAAGGAAGTGCAGATCTACGAAGAGCTGGTGAAAGATTCAGATGGCAATTACACAACGAGTTTCATCCGGCGAGACGAAGAAGTAAAAGACAACCGTTTGCTGCCAAGAGGCTGGACAGCGAAGGGCCCGAGCCCGCAGCTCAACGGCGAGTTCCTGCATTCGACCTTCCCCAAAGGCGAAGCGGCGAAAGACCCGACTTATTTGAACGGCAGCGGCACGAGCGTAGTGCGCTACGAAATCCCGCTCTCGCAATTGCCAAAGGGAGTCGATCCCTCGAAGCTGATTGTGAAAGCGACGTTGTATTATCAGTCGATCCCGCCTTATTACCTGACGCAGCGTTTCGAGGGAGCGCCAAACGCTCCGGGTACTCAGAGGTTGTTTTACTTAACGTCGAGATTGAATGTGAAAGGGACTCCGATCGAGAACTGGAGGCTCCAAATCGCATCCACTCAATGGCCGGTTCAGCGACGTTAGAAATGACGCGTGAGAAGCAACGCGGTGCAATCACCGAGAGTGAATCGGCTCTTCTCCAATCTGGCAAATCTGCCGAAGATCGCAAAGTCGGCCGGATTCCAGGAGGCGTGACGCACTGTGCAGGCAAATTTCCTCACGGACAGGTCGCTCCAGTTGAGGTCGAACCTTGTCGACGCGCCGTTCGTCGGCGAGGACCATAGACGATCTACCCACCACGAATTTGTCTGCATTATTCGTCCACGGTTTGCGTCTATCTGATTAGAGGGTTAAAGCACGAAAGACGATCGGGCAGCGTGAAGGTCACGTCCGCCTCGCTGAAGAGGCACGCCAAACCTCCTGGACGAACGGAACGCACACACAGTGGCGGTTGAGGAACCGATGATCGGCCGGACTCGCAGCAGAATTTCGCACCTAGCGGCTACGGCTTCGCTGCGGGCATTGATCGAGGGCGCAAGGCAATCTCAGGCTGAACGCGATTGTGCGAAACATGTTTCGAGAGTCTGCTCATAAAAAAACAAGAGCAGAAGAAAGCAGGTTACCCATGAGAAAAAGACTCTCTCTGCGCTCCATAATGAGTATTGCGCTTGCTGGTATGCTCATAACAATCAGCGCGCTGGCGCAATCAATCGTCAGCACAAATATCTTCACTCCGCCCGGCATCGTTAATAATGTCGGCCTCGACTTTGAAGCATCGGTAGTGAACAGCACTGGATTGGTCTATATCGGCACGGCTGGTGATGGTCGCGAGGTGGGGGTGATTGACCCTAACACCAATTCTCTAGCGGCAGTCATTCCTGTGGCAAAGGAGGGTCAACTCCGATTCTCCCGCGTCAATCAGACGACGGGACTGGTTTACTTCATCGGTGTTCAGGAACCAACCATAGTAGCCGTTGATGGACGACCGGAAAGCGCGACTTTCAACCAGGCGCTCCCGCCAATGACCCTTTCGCAGGGGATTCAGTCGTTTTCGCTCGATGAAACTCGCGGAGTCCTTTACGCGACCACCGTTGACTTGAACGCGGACCCGCTGCAATCGCAGGTAAGTATCATAGACATCAATCCGGCCAGTGCTACTTTTCATCAGGTTCTTACCACAGTGTTGTTACCCGCCGAAACGCAGGTGCGAGGTGTGGCGGTCAATGCGGCGACGAACAAAGCTTACTTGGGCTTGGCCGGTGCCGGTCTAGGCGGCGTCTATGTTCTCGACGGCGCGAGTCTTAGCCTTACTCGAATCCTCGGGACGGTTGGATCGTTCGGCGTGATAGTCAACGAGAGCGAGAATCTGGTTTACGCCAGCGCGCAAGGTAATCGAGTGAACGTCGTTGACGGAGCGACCGACACCGCTCTGGCCGTCATCCCTGTCCCGGCGATGATAGGGGCTAACCCTTCTTTCGATGAGAAGCTGGCAGTTCATAGAGGCACTGGGCGCGTCTATGTTCAGACCAATGAGCTCACGTCGCCGGGTAACGTCGTCGTAATAGACGGTGAGCGCGTCAGTCCAACTTTCAACACTGTGCTGGCGGCGATTCCGGTCGGGCGCTCGCCCGGCTCTGGCGAGATCGCAGTGGATGAAAGCTTGAACCGCATCCTCACTTCATCACTGCTTGACAGAAGGACTTCGATTATTGACGGAGCGACGAACTCGGTGATTACCACGATTCCCTCTACACAGATCCCGTCGGATGTCGCTCTTGATCCAGTGACACATCGCGCCTATGTCGCCAATCAACTTAGTTTCGTGCAGAAGATTGACGTGAGCAGCGCAATGCTCTCGGCCACGATTGTGACCGGAGCGGAGACTGGCATTGGCGTCGTGAACCCGAACAACCACCTCTTCTATATTGGCCGCACTGTTGTCACCGCGGACGTGCAGTTCTTCAACCAAAGCGGCGCGAGTGGGACGGTCACCGGATTTCCGCATGGCAATGGGCGCTACAGGTTGACGGCCATCAACCGCCAGACGAACCGCATCTATGTGGCGAACGACCTTTCAAATCTGGCTGGCGACATCTTTTCATTACCGGGCTTCGTCTCCGTCATTGATGGCGCGACGAATGCAGTCATCGACAACATTGAAGTGGGGAACCAGCCTTCCGGCATCTGTGTCAACGAAGCGACTAACCAAATCTATGTAGTCAACGCCGGGTTTGGAGTAGGCTTTTCCTCCGGCATCACGGTCATTGACGGGGCGGCCAACACGCCAACCAACGCTGACACCAGCGCCTTTGCTCCTGGAGCAACTTTCATCCTTAACGTAGTGGCGAATGAAACCACCAACAAAATTTACTTCCAAGTCAACTCGGGAGCCCAGCTAAACATTGGGGTGCTGAATGGTGCGACCGGCGTAGCGATTCCGCTTCCGGCAGCGCTGGGGCCGGTTTCGGCCATCGCCGTCAACAAGGTTCTCAACCGCGTTTACGTTGTCAGCGGGAGCACCGGCTTGTTGCACGTTCTCGACGGCACAACTGACACGGAGATCGCTACGCTGACCATCGGCTCTCCATCTTCGGTCTCCGACAACATCGCGGTCAACGAAAGCACGGGGAAGGTCTTTGTCTCCAACCTCACCGACGACACGCTTGTTGTGATTGATGGAGCGAACAACACGATTGGAGCGACGATTGCGGTGGGAGACGGCCCCAGGCCGGTGGCGGTGAACTCACTCGCAAACCGCATCTATGTAGGCAACAACAATGATAAGACTATCTCTTTTATTGACGGCGAGAGTCTTGTATTGAAAGCAAACCTGGCCGTGCCGCTCGGTCTGGGATATCTGAGCGTAGATGCCGCCGTGTCACGCCTATACGCCTCCGGGGATGACAAAACTCTAAGTGGCGTGCAGCTCATTTCAGATGTTGGCGGGACATTCGACGCGCTGGGGCAGGTCATTATGGCGGCAACGGTAGGCGACCCGCCCGCGATTCGCAACAGTCTGCTATCAAAGGCAGACAGCGCCAAGGAAGCCTTTGACCGAGGCAATACTCAAGCAGGGATTAATAAGCTTCATGCGCTTGAAAACGAGGTCGAAGCACAACGCGGCAAGCGTCTGACCAACGTAGAAGCTGACCACATCCTTGCTCTCATATCCGCAGTCATCAACTCCGCATAGTGAAGCAGGAGATATTTAAGAGTCAACGAGTCAGATACTCCGTTTCTATGACGACCGCAGCGTTTCGAGCAAGCTCATCCGCGTACGAGTATGTCCGAACGTTCGAGCGCCGCCACGCCGTTAGACCGTCCTTCATCTACCGCTTGCCGCACTGAAACGCTTCGCGTCAGATTGGCGAAACGGTACGTGAAGTGAAGGTTCCCTGGGAGCGGCGACGCTCTTCAGGATACGCAATCCCGAATGTAACGTTTATGGCGTAAGGGCAAAAGCAATGATAGCTTGAGCGTCATACTGACTCTGCCGCCCAAACCCATTGATTGCCATCGCCGCCACGTACACACTCGCGTAAAACGCGGCGCTGGGACAAACCCCCAGCAGTACTCCTACCGTCTGCTCAAATGTAAAGGGCGCAAGGCTCACAGGGGCGTTGCTGATAACGGCCCCAGGCACACCGCTGAGCGCCCCCTTGCCCCCCTTGCCAACTGCCCATGAATAGTCGGCAAGCAGCGTCGGATGGGAGGCAACGTAGTGGATGGTTACCTTCTGTGATTTGTCCGAGAACTGCAGCATTCCGCACTCAGTAGTTGCCGAGATACCGCCCACCATCGGCATGTCGATTGACGCCGTGCAGTGATTGTTGTCGATGAATACAGCCTGCGTATGCGACTGCAGCACGACGCCAAGATCGTTTGTGAAATCAATCTGGAAAGTTCTCAGACCGTTAGCCAGTCCAGTGCTATCCAGTATCATCGCCAGATCCGTGTTGAAGTAGAACTCGCCTGGCAAGTGGACTGGATAGTAACCCGGCGTTCCGCTGATATCCTGCGGCTTGAACTGATGTGGAATTTCGTACTTGCCATTTGCGGCATTGAGTTGAAGGTCCCACCACGTGTCGAGACGAACGACGCCATCGACCAGAACTCGATAGAACCGCGCCCCGGCTAGCAGGGCGAGGAAATGGTTCACCTCGAGTGAAAGGACTCCTCCGAACGGCGCGTTCTTCCTGAACTGATATGGATAGAGAGGCTCAGTCGTAGTGTCGGCCTTTCCAGCCGCCGTGATCAAGTTCCAGGGGACAAGCCCGATCCCTTTGAAGAGCCCCGTTGCCGGAATGATTCCCGCGAGCAGATCGGCCAGGTCGATCTCTCCATCACAACAGATCAGCATGCGCGCCGCATCGATGCATGCCACACTCGATGGCCGCACGCCTACACCGGATACCAACTGCCGGACACTGCCCGGACCAGGCACGGCGTCGACGATGGTGATGCGATTGGCCGGATCTCGCTCGGCCACGAACATCGCCGATTGCGCCGGGTTCGCCCACGTCAGGAAGAACGGACTGGTAAGACCGGAGGCGATCTCCGTTCTAACGCCATTTTGCAGGGAGTAGCGGCTGATTCGTCCGCCCCCGGATTGTTCGCTGATGGAGGCATAGGCGAGGTCCGACGTGATCAACAGTCCGATTGCGTTGTTAAGACCGTTCAGCAGGGTCGTCTTGGTCTTCGTGTTCAGGTCGATCCGGATGAGGTGGCCCGGATTCGCGAACTCGACGACGTAGGCTTGCTGATGCGCTTCATCAAGGTGAATCTGATGCGGAGCCTGCATGCCGGAAGCGATAACCGTTGCCGCGGCACGATTGGCGCTACCGAGGTCGACCTTAACGAGGTTGCCCGTTCGCTCCGTCACGTATGCCGTCGTCTCGTCGGCGGCGACCGCGATGTCTTCCGGCTGAGCCCAGCCGGTGCCGATAACATGATAAGCGCTGGCAAGCTTGTAGGTGACCCAATCAATCTTCAGGTTGTAACCGTATTTATCCACTTTGATTTTTGCGACGTTCCCACCGTTGGTCCGGACAGCAAACACGTCGTGTTTGACCAGTTGATTTGTCGCGTCGTCGTTGCCGGGAATCGGAACGTTTCCGTAAACCAACGCCTGAAGGACCTCAGGAGTGAGCGAGTTGAAATCCACTTTGCCGAGGTTCACGATGCTCGCCCCACTTACTGGGACCATCTGCCGTTTCACCGCGTCAATCTGTTCCCACCAGATGTCTCCAGGACCGCTCAGACTTCCGCTAAGCGTGCCTGTCTCACAATCAAAGACCCAGGTTCCTTTGAGCACGGTCGTCCCCTGGGAAACAATCGAGTCCAGGGGGCGCACCATATCCAAAAGGCTGATCTTGCCAGTGGCAAATTCCACAAACACCAACTGATTGCGGTTTGGCAGGAAGCGGCAGCCGATGGCTCCGCCCAGGCCGTCCACTAATTTCGTTGTCATCGTTTCTCCTTCTCGCTGAGCGTGGCTCTTGCACGCCCGGTGTTTCGCGTCTTTATCGAAACCTCCTTCTTCGGCGGGTCGCGGGACGAGAGGCTATTCATCCCGCCTATCTTCATGGACGCTGAATATTCACGGATCAATGCAAAACAAGTTACACCCACGAAAGCGGCGCCATTAACTTGATGCACGAAGCGGCGCCGCTCATAATGAGCACGTTATTGGTCTGACGCAGAGAAAAGCATGCAGAACACAGACAACCTGACAAAAGCTCAAGCGACTGCCAGACGAGCATCAGAACGAAGTGGCGGACTTCGTTGATTTCTTGTTGCCGCGAATCCCCGACACTCCCGATGCAGCGCGAGTGTTGCGCGAGACAGCAGGCATATGGAAGGGCGAAGCGGACGGCATCGCTTATGAGAATGCCTTCCCCGAGCAATGGAAGCAGCGACGTTGATGGACTGGCTAGTTGACACCAATATTCTGATAGATCAACTTCGAGGCGTCAGCAAAGCAACAACTTTCTTGCGACAATCTCGCAGTTCCGGAACCTATGAATTTCGGCGAGCACTGTCGCCGAAGATCATGCTGGCCAGAAGACGCGACAGCCGAAGGAGGCCGCAAAGATAAGTCGCCTTCTGAACCTGTTTCGAATCGCTTACCTCGATGGTGTCGCCGCAAGACTGGGAGGTGAGATAACTCGCGATTGTGGAACGGCGCTATCGGATGCACTGATCGCCGCATCGGCGATCCATAAATGGTTGGTGCTTGCAACGCGCAACACCTCTCATTTCGACCGCATTCCGAACCTCGACGTAAGGGCGCCGTATTGAGAAGCGATTCTGGATTAGGCAAGAATTTGATGGTTGAAATCATGGTTTAAGCCGCTGGATATCCACCACAGTCGGCCTTCGCGGTTTTTGTTTTTTTGCTCTGGCGAATTGCAATTCGCACGCCCTCGGCGACTCGACGGCACATCAATACGCGAACTACGCCGCACATATCACCGCTATGGGGAGTTATTTCTGTCTCGATACTATAAACATTCCACCTCTACGCGGTCGCCGCTCGACGCCTCAACTCGTGACCATCAACCCACCTTATGATCTGTCAACTTGCTCACCAAGGTGGAGCGTCGTAGCATGGGCTCGGTCTTTGCGCCAGAGGTTGCAGCATGGCTGACGATTTCAAATACGACGTATTCCTGAGCCACAGCTCTAAAGACAAAGACGTCGTCCGCGTAGTCGCAGAGCGGTTGCGGGCGGACGGCCTGCTAGTGTGGTTCGATGAGTGGGAACTCAGGCCCGTCGACAGCATCCCGGCGAAGATCGAAGAAGGGCTGGAGCAATCCCGCGTGCTGGTGCTCTGCATGTCGGTGAAGGCGTTCGGCTCCGAATGGGCGCAGTTGGAGGCCGGCACGTTCCGGTTTCGCGATCCGCTGAACAAGGACCGGCGCTTCATTCCCCTGCGACTCGACGAGGCCCCCATTAAAGGCTCGCTGGCGCAATTTCTTTACATCAACTGGCGGTCAGGGGATCGCGAGCAGGAGTATGCGAAACTCCTCGAGGCCTGCCGCCCACCCGCCCAGCAACCTGCCGCAGAATCACAGGCCACGGGCGAGCAGCCTTCAGAAGAGGCCATCCAACTCGATTCTGAACCAGCGACACAAACCGATGCGTTCAGTCCAGTTGTGAAACGCACCCTCACCGACGGCGACGACAAGACGGTGTTGCCATCGGATGAGGAGAGCGGGCGCTGCCTGCACGTGCTCAAAGGCCACCGCGGTGGCGTCTTTGCTGTGGCTCTCTCCCCTAAGGGTGATACCCTCACCTCTGGGTCTCAAGACAAGTCAATCGGAGTATGGGATGTGGGCACCGGCGAGTGCATTCGCATGCTAAAAGGTCATACGGATTCAGTGCGAGAAATTGTGTTCGGCTCGAACAAGCGGATCTACTCGGCATCCGATGACGGAAGTATCCGAGTTTGGAGCTTGGGTACTGGTGAAACGATCGCGGCTCTCACTGGTCATTTGGCCGCGGTCTATGCTCTAGCGCTCACACCCGACGGAAAAATGCTTGTGTCGGGGTCTCGGGACGGAACAATGCGCGTCTGGGATATTGAAAGAATGAAATGCGAAGCAGTGTTCAACTATGGAAACACTTGGGTAAATGCCGTTGTAGTCACTCCTGATGGCAAGAGCGTAGTTGCGGGCACTGAAGACGGCTTCATCACTTTATGGGACATCGCACTTGGAGAGCAATTTCTTGTCCTTGGTCATCACGCCAATTATTGGGTTTGGGGACTTGCGCTCGCACCCAATGGCTTTCATTTGGTGTCTGGCTCAGGCGATTCGACGGTAGGATTGTGGGATCTAAAGAGTCGCAAGCGTCTCGCTATTCTTGAGGGGCACAGTGACAAAGTTTCAAAGGTGGCCATTACGCAAGACGGACGGTGGGCGGTTTCGGGTTCCTTGGACAAAACCGCAGTAATTTGGGATTTGAATACGGGCAAGCTTGTCAAAGCTCTTAGGGGGCATGATGCGTCGGTCGAATGCGTTGCGATTTCTACAGATGGTCAACTTGTAGTATCTGGCTCCTACGACCGTTGTGTCAGAGTGTGGAATTTTACTCCTCGGGATCAAAAAAGAACCTCAACAGACGGAACCAGTCGCTATACGAACGCCAAAGTCCTGCTCGTCGGAGAGAGCGGAGCGGGCAAGACCGGACTTTCTAGGCGGTTGGCTTTGAATGACTGGCAACCCAGTGATTCAACGGTCGGTGCGTGGGCTACGCAGTGGAAGCTGCCCGTGTCTTCCGGCGACGGCGTCGAGCGTGAAATCTGGCTCTGGGATTTTGGTGGGCAGGCTGACCAGCGGTTGGTGCATCAGCTCTACATGGATCGCGCCGCGTTGATCGTGTTGCTCTTCGATGCGGACAAGGAAGATGTTCTGCCCGGTCTGCGAGAATGGCAGACCGCGCTGCGGCGTTGCGTGCCGGTCGAGACGCCTCTGGTTCTGGTAGCCGGACGCATTGATGCGGGATTCAGGGCAAGCCGCGCGAAGCTACAGAGCTTTGCCAAAGGGCAGGGCTTTCGCTACTTCGAGACAAGCGCGAAGGAAGGCACGAACTGCGAGGCATTGAGCCGAGCGATCACGGAAGTGATTCCGTGGGGGCAAATGGAGAAGCGCACGTCGCCGCGCATCTTCAAGCTCATCAAGGATGAAATCCTGAAGCTGCGCGATGAGGGGCAGGTACTGGACACTTTCAAGGAACTACGTGAGGTGCTCTGGCAGCGACTCGCGGATGAGCCGCGCTTCACGGACGAGACGCTGAAGACCGTGATCGGTCTGCTCGATGGTCCCGGTATTGTGAAGGAGTTGGACTACGGCACGTATATCTTACTTCAGCCGGAATGGATTAATGCTTACGCGCAGGCGGTGATCCGAACATTACGCCAACAGCCGTCTGAGTTGGGTGCTTTACCTCTGCGCAGCATCGAGGAAGGGAAGCTTTTGTTTCAGACCGTGGAACGCGACGGCGGTATTGTGAATATGAAGCGTCTGCCAGAGGCCGAAGAGCGCGTGGTCTTGCGAGAGATGGAACGGCAACTGGACGAACGCGGCCTGTGCCTGCGGCAGTCCGACAAGCTCGTCTTTCCCAGTCACTGCGGACGTGAGCGCCCGGAGAAGCTCGAGTACCCATCGGTGTTCGTCAGCTACGCGGTGCAAGGCTACCTCGACGATCTCTATGCGACGCTAGTGGTCAAGCTCGCCGACTGCGAATCGTTCAAGCTTAAGGAACTGTGGCGCGACGCGGCTGACTTTGAAACGCTGAAGGGCGATCATCACATGGGCATCAAGCTCACTCGCGAGGCGGCGGGCAGCGGAGACATCACCGTGTACTTCGCGCCCGGCGTGACCATACAGGAGCAAGTGATTTTCGCGAACTACATTCACGCCCACTTGCAAGCCCGCAGCGAGCAAGTGCAGCGGTTGCGCTATTATGTCTGCCCGCACTGCGGCACGCCGAAAGGCAACCCGCAAGTGCTGATGGAGAAGTTGCTCGCAAAGAAGAAAGAGGCGTCGGTTGAGTGCGACATCTGTGAGGAACGCTTCGATCTCTGGGATGATTTGGAGAAGCTTTTTGCCAGCGATGACGTACGCAAGCTGGTCGAGGATCTGCAAGTCGTTGATGCTATCCGATTGGACTCGCGGCGGAAAGGCAAGCTGCTTGCTCTGGAAGTGAGCTCGCGCATTACGAGTGCAGACCAGAAGTGCTTCGAGATTCCCTGCACGGAAGACGAAGGGATCGATATGGAATTGGAGTTCACCGATAACGATGGTAAAGGATCTGGCAAGCGGCTGTACCTGCAATTGAAGTCAGGCAATTCGCATCTGAAAAAGCGGAAGGACGGCGTGGAGATCTTCGCGATCAAAGAACAGCGTTGGGTGGACTACTGGTTGAAGCAATCTGATCCAGTCATGCTAGTCATTGGAACCTTCCCACAAGACGACGAGCGCTTGATGGGCAGAGAGAAGTTGGAGTTCTCCGAAGTTCGCTGGATGGAGATAAGCAGCTACCTGGTGCGCGAAAGCGAGAACGGTACGAAGCCGGTGACGCAGATCGAGTTCAAAGGCGAACGCCTGGACATGACCAGCATTCGCCGCTCGCGGGATCGGGCATTGAGTCAGGGCTGAACCATAAGACGAGGCCCAATGCGTCGGCAGGGCGCCGTGACACGACGCAAAGAACCTAACAATCAACTATCAATCGTGATACTCTCAGGCGCGAAAGGTTGTGACTGATATGCATCAGGTAAACATAGAAGAAGCGAAGGACCACTTGCCCGACTTGATAGATGCCGCCGTCAAGGGCGAGGAGATCGTCATAACCAAAGACGATCAACACCACGTCAGACTCGTGCCGATTCAGAAAACCAAACCTCGTCCGAAATTTGGCAGCGGTAAAGGCCTGATCACGATGTCTGATGATTTTGATGAGCCACTCAAGGACTTTGAAGAATACACGCAATGAGACTGCTGCTCGATACCCACGCGTTCCTGTGGTTCTTCATCGGGAGCAATTCGCTCAGCGCGAAGGCGAGAGCGGCAATCGAGGACCTATCCAACGAGAAGTTCTTTAGCATCGCCAGTCTCTGGGAAATCGCCATCAAGACTAGTATCGGAAAGGTAACTCTATCGAAGCCGTTTGAAGACATATTCCCGGATCAACTCACCAACAACGGAATAGACCTATTGAATATCACAACTGCTCACGTGTCCGCGCTGACGAAAATGCCTTTTCATCATCGTGACCCTTTCGACCGGCTGTCGATAGCTCAAGCTATGACTGTAAGCGTCGATGCAGCGTTCGACGCCTATGCGGTGACTCGGCTGTGGTAGATGAAGCACAAGAAACGTAGTAGAAACCGAAAACGAAGGTGAGCTGATGCCGATATTCAGAACGCAACCAGTCCTCACGATTATCCTGCTCATCACGTCAATCCCAGGAGCGGCGCAGCAGAATCGTGATCCTGCGAAGACTCCGGTCGTCTACACCGTTCCTGGAATGACTCGGGCCGTCGTGCGAGCGAATGTCGTCTTTGATAACTCTCAGACAACGCCGCTTGCGCTCGATGCGTACCTGCCTCCCGGTCTCGGCAAGGGCGAGCGAAGACCCGCCATCGTCTTCATCAGCGGAGCCGAGCGGGTCCGGCAATGGCTCTGGTTTGTAACCTGGGGACAGCTTGCGGCCGCGCACGGGATGATCGGCATCGTCCCGGACAAACGATATCAACGAGGCCTGGACGGCTTGCGAAACGGAGCCGCGGACACCGAGAAACTGCTGGCGTTCCTGCGCACTGAAGGCGACTCGCTGGGAGTTGATCCGTCGAGAATATGCCTGTGGACTTTTTCTGCGGGCGGCCGGCTGACTTCGGTTGGGCTGCAATCTGAGAAAAGAAACGGGCCGGACGTACGATGCCTCGTGAGCTTCTACGGAGTGCTCGATATGTCCGGCGAAGTCTCGAGCATTACCAATGAAGCCGAGCGCGAGGCTTTCTTGAAACGTTACTCACCGGTCCAGGCGCTTGAATCTCTGATCGCTTCGGGAGCCAAGCCGACGCCGGTGTTCCTCGCTCGCGCGGGCAAAGACGTCGCGTTCATCAACAACGGCATAGACCGATTCGTCGCGACCGGGTTGCGATTGAACGTCCCGATAACGGTGATGAATTACGCCGACGGAGATCACGGGTTTGATGGGTTCAATGACACGCCGGAGTCGCGCGCGATCATCAAGGCGGCATTGCTATGGGTGCAAGAGCAGACTTCCGGCCGGTGACTCGAGTGAAAGGCTGATCCAAGCGCGCGAGTAACACCAGCGCCAACAGACATAGTAAAGCGCCAATACCCCAGACGGCAGTATGGGGAACCCCACACGGCAGTGTGGGAAAAGCCCACGTAGTGGGCAAAAGCGTGTAGCCCAAGGCAAGTCCGCGCAGCCTTGGGTACACCGTGTCGTTCGCGATTGGGACCCCGCGTAGCGGGCGACAGACGCGCACTCTAGCAGCGGTGTTTCGCCGTCGCCCGCTACGCGGGCTTGTCGCCGGTCGCGGAACGACCCAGGGCTCGCGGACTCGCCCTGGGCTACATGCTTTTGCCCGCTACGTGGGCTTACCCCACGCGGCCGTGTGGGGATCGCAAGACAGAGGTTCACGGAAACGTGAGTGAAGCCGAATAGCCACGCTGAGATCCTTATCTGTTGCGCTGGCCCGAACTCATCGCATTTGTTATCCGTGTTGAAGTCAATCTTCTTCAATGTAAAATCCAAGCCATGAACAAACAGGTGGTTCTTGATTCACGCATCGAATCGCTGCTCGATCGGCTATACAGTCAGCACGCCGGCCAAACCGGGGAAATGATGGCTTACTTTTCGGCACGCGCCGCGGCGGGCGATATCGATTGGAACGCGTTCGACGAGCGAGCCAACAAGTTTCTGAGCGATAAGCTCGTCGCGCTCGATCGTGAGAAGGCTGAATTCTGTTATCAAATCTGCCGCGCCTTGGGCGCCACACGCGTAGTCGAAGCGGGAACATCGTTTGGTGTCTCGACTCTTTTTCTCGCCGCGGCGGTGAGAGACAACGTGCGCGCTCACAACGCCCAAGGCATAGTCATCGGGACGGAATTCGAACCCGCGAAAGCGAAAGCCGCGCGGGCCAACTTCGCCGAAGCCGGCCTCTCGGATTTCATCGACTTGAGAGAGGGCGACTTGCGCGAGACGCTCGCGGATGTCGGGGGACCAATCGATTTTATGCTGATCGACATCTGGACTCCGATGGCTCGTCCGGCGCTCGAGTTGGTCGCGCCGCGATTACGTGACGGAGCCGTTATCATCTGCGATAACACAGCTCAATTCCGAGACGCGTACGGCGGCTATTTCGAGTTCATCAATGATCCAGCGAACGGGCTTCGCACGATGACGTTGCCGTTTGAGGGTGGTTTGGAATTCACGGTTCGCACCAACTGACAAACCTCCCGCGCGAGTCCAAGGAGTCGGAGGAAATATGGAAGGAAGCCCCTCTGCGTCCTCGGCGCCCTCCGCGGTTAAAGAGTAGTCAAACCGCAGAGGGCGCTGAGGGCGCAGAGGAGAAGACGGAGGTCTTCGCTACCGATCATCGTGCGCGAGGGGCAAGCACGTAAGCCGACACCGGACTCTCGTGGCCTTCCTTATCCACTGACTTCACTCCGAAGACGAGTTGGTCGATTGAGGTGTTCTTCAACGTGAACTCTTTCACGTTGCCGACCCAGATTTCTCGTTCCCAATCCGGTGCCATCGTCGAACGAATCACGACTACAAAGCCCGCGAGGTCAGGCTCAGGATTGGGTTGATCCCATCGCAACACCGCGTCATATCCCCCACCTCGACTCAAGCCCGGACCGGTGGCCTGAGGGCGAGGTGTCGGAGGTTCTTCGACTTCACTCGACGCCGGTTGTGTAGCGGCGGGCTGGGTTGGCGGAGTGCCGGTCGCTGCAGCCGCCGCCGCAGGACGAGTCACGATTGGCGCACGCGGCGCCAGCGCCATCGCAGCCGCGACCGCCGCGTTCATCTTTACAACTTTTGCCGTGTACGACGGCGACGTGTTCGCGAACGTATCGGTAGGAGTGTGTTGATTGGCGAAGTTTTCATTCGGCGTAGTCACTCGAACGCCCGGGTAGCCTTCCTGATTGAACGCGGTGTGATCTCCGCCTCGACCGAAGCGGTCGTAGCGAAATATCAAATCGACGCTCAACTCGGGAAAGTAGCGCTCACCGATTCGTCTTGCGAAGCGCGCGATCTGTCTCGAGGCGGAATCGCTCGGCTCTTCTGAAAACACGAGCACGCGCCGATTGTCGATCACGCCGTTGCCCGAGACTTCGCTGCCGATGATGTCGTTGTTCAACACGGCCTGGATCGTCTGTGATTTTTCTTTCAGGCGTTTTGCCATCGCGCGCGCGCCGACCAGTCCCTGCTCTTCGCCGGCGAATGCCACGAACACGAGCGTCGCGTCGAATTCGTACTGGCTCATCGCGCGAGCACATTCCATCACGCAAGCAGTTCCGGTTCCGTCATCGGTCACGCCGGGCGCGGGAAGCTCGGCGGCTTTTGCGGGGTCGCGGCGAAGCTCGGGCGGGACTCGCAGATTCAATGAATCGTAATGTCCGGTGATCATGATCCAGCGATCCGGTTGCATCTTGCCGGGTAGGATCGCAACTACGTTGCGCAGTTCGACGTCCTTGTAGATGCGCGCGGCTTTGGGAATCGTGTGAGTGTCGAAGCTTACTTCGAGGCGGGGGCTGTAGCTTTTGAATTGATCGAAGATCCATTGCCGCGCGGCGCCGATCCCTCGATTGGTTTGAGTGGGATCAGAAAGAGTGTTTCGAGTTTCGAAGCTCTCGAGCTTCTTCAGGATTTCGGCGATGCGGTCAGTCGAAATCTCGGAGACGATCTTTTGAATCTTCGGATCGAGCCGCGCGGCCGGCATCATCACATCATTTTGCCAACCCCAACTCTGACCACACACTGACAGCACAATCAGAAGGGACAAGTATCCAATAACCAGCCGCCTCGATCTCATCCGATCCTCCAAAGAAGTGTCCGACAAACTCCAGGTTGTCGTAGGGCGTCATCTCACGGTAGTCATACATAACAAGCAGGCGTTCGTTGCACCCGCAGGCACACCATTAATTCTCAGGCTCCGGCTGCTGCTTTTTACTCGCGGTCAATCCTTCCCTGGTGACTTCGCGAAGCGCGGCCGCGAAAATCTTCATCTCGTCCGTGGTGCCCATGCTCACGCGGCAATAGTCGTTGTAAGGTGGGAACGTTCTGCCGACCAGAATGCCGTGCTTCTTTTCCATCGTCTCGCGAAACGCCTGCGCCTGCACATCCTTGCCGAGTTTGAAGAACACGAAGTTGGCTTGTGATGGAATGTATTTGTAGCCAAGCTCATCGAGAACTTTGTACGTGTAGGTTCGCGCTTCGGCGTTCTTCTTGCGGCTGAAACTTTGAAACTCGGGATCCTGATAGCTGGCCATAGCAGCCTGCATGCCGAGAATATTTATGAACCCGCGAAACTGGCGCAGCCGCGCGACGATGTCCGGGCGAGCGAATCCGTAACCGACTCGCAGGCCCGCCATTGCATGAATCTTCGAGAAAGTGCGCGAGATGATCACGTTGTATCCGTCGCGGGCCAGATCCATCATCGACGAATACCGCGGGTCGTCGACGTACTCGTGATAAGCCTCATCCACCAGGACTACGGAGCGGCGCGATACTTCTTTGCAGAAGGCGCGCAATCGATCCGCGGGAACGATTGTCCCGGTTGGATTGTTTGGATTACACACAAACACGAGCCGCACGGCTTGCGTGGTTCGGCGATCCATCGCATCGAGATCGTGTTCGAAATTCTTGTTTAGTGCGACTCGATGCACGAAAGCGCCGATGGTATGAGCGGCGCTTTCGAGCCCTTCGTAGGTCGGATGCGCGGTCAGAATTTCTCCGCCCTGTGGACCGTAGGCCATCGCGGCCATGCGAAGTACCTCACCCGAACCGGCGCCCAGAATAACCTGATCCGGGGCGAGGCCTTCCTTCTTCGCGATCAGCTCTTCGAGCTTCTTGTTTTGTCCGCCGGGATAACGGCATCCCTCTTCGAAGGCTTCGGTCATTGCGCGGCGCGCCTTTTCAGAAGGGCCGTATGGATTTTCATTGCTGTTCAGCCGAGCGCGCACTTTCACTTTTTCCTCATCAAGTGAAAGGACGCGCGGCGCGATCCATTCAGCGCGAGTGACGCCGCGGCCCATAGTGAGTCCAGCCGCAACGGCGCCGGTATTCAGCAGCATCTGGCGGCGTGTGATTGATATCGGCATACGGACCTCCTGATGTGAATTAGAATGGCGGACTGCTTACCGATTGGCCTGGAGGGACCGCTCGGTTCCTGACCATCTACTGTTACGGTGGAAGGAAGTGCAGGCTATCAAACCTGCTCGAAGAATACAATGGCTGAAGGGCGTCGAACGCCTGCGGAGGCCGGTTTGAACGCGGCCGCGCCAATAGGATTGAAGCTGCGAATATGAGAAGGTGTTCGTGCAGGATCGTCAGCAAGCCGGTGTCCGTTGCGTCTCGATGAGCGAAGTTTCAATTGGAGAAATCATCAATGAAAACGATTACGCGATCGAGCGACTTGAAGTGGGTTCAGCCTTCCGCGTTCAGGATGGATTACGAGTTGCGAGCCGGAGATGAAGTGGCGGCTCGACTGCAATTCAGAAGTGCGTTCGGGTCATTCGCTACAGGCGAGAGCGCCGGCGGCTGTTGGACATTCAAGCGAGTCGGGTTCTTCCAGACCAGAGTGACCATTCGAGAATGTGGCGAGGAAGCCGACATAGCCACTTTCACGAACAACACGTGGAGCGGCGGCGGAACGTTGGAGTTCACCGGCGGAACAAAGCTCCTGGCAACCACGAGTTTCTGGCAAACAAAGTTGCAATTCACGACGGAGTCCGGCAGTCCGCTGGTCCAGTTCAACACCGGAGGAATGATCCACCTGAAAGCGACAGTCGAGATTGATCCGGCGGCTGAGCGCCGCGAGGACTTACCCTTGATTGTGTTGTTGGGCTGGTATCTCGTCGTGATGATGCATAACGACTCGGCTGCGTCTGCTGCGATCATAGGATAATTCGCGCGCGCGCAGGCAAGTTTTCGCATACAGGTAATCCATTATTGACCCGCGATGGGCTCGTGCTACAATACGTCCGTCATTATCAAGGCGCCCTCGAGCGGAAGAAGGTCATGAAGATTTGTCCTGTTTGTAACGACTCCTTTGGCGACGAGTTAAATTTCTGCGATGTAGACGGCGCGCGGCTCGCACGCGAGGGCGCCGCCGAGCAACGCAACAAATGGTGGTCGCTTCTCGGCGCGGCCCTTCTTGTTGGGGGGCTGGTGATCACCGGGCTCTCCATCATTATGATCCCGAGAGCCCGCGTTTCGACGCCGGTCGTCAACTCGGCGCCCACGCCTGCGCCTGCGACTCCGCGAGTTCAGCCAACCGATGCGCCTCCAAGCGTCGCCGCGGCGAGCCCCGAGCCTGAGGCGCCAGCAAGCGATGCCCCGCCCGAAGTAAAGAAGCGAGACAGATCGCTTGCGAACTCGAATACCACGATTGCACCGCCCAATCCCAAGGCTGCGGCGCTCGATTCCGAAGGCGCCGAGAAGAACCCGGTGCCGGGGGACGCCCGAAAGAATGAGACTTCGACACCGAAGCCTGCGGAAGCTCTCCCGGCGTCCAAACCTCCTCGTGATTTCCGCACACCGGATGCTCCGTCCAAACCACCCGAAGTCAGAGGAGATCACCAACCTCAGCCGGCTGGCGGCAAGGCCAACGACAAGAATTCGAGCGATAAGAAAAAGAACGACGAGAAGGACAAAAAGAAGGGCGGCTTTCTGAAGGTCTTCAAAAAGATTTTTGGCAAGGATTGATTCGACTCGTCTGAACCCCACACGCTAACCATCCGACACTCCGATTTCTGAGTCCGCTTGATCCCGAGCACGCCCGGCTATAGAGTTCGTTTCATGCCATCGTTGCCACTAACACTCGGAGAATTGAAGTCGAGCGGATTCAACGAGGCGCGCACTCGCACTCGCTCAATCAAAGACGAGATTCGCGAGAACCTTATTCGCAAGCTCGAGCGGCGCGAGCAGATCTTCGCGGGCATCGTTGGCTACGAGGACACCGTGGTACCGCAGATCATTAACGCGTTGCTCTCACGTCACAACTTTATCCTGCTCGGACTGAGAGGTCAGGCCAAGAGCCGCATACTTCGCGAGCTGGTATCACTGCTCGACGAGCATGTTCCCGCGATTGAAGGCTGCGAGATAAATGACAATCCATACGCGCCGATTTGCAAGGCGTGCCGTCTGCTTATCGAAGAGCGAGGCGACCAGACTCCGGTGACGTTTGTGGCGCGCGATCGGCGCTACGTCGAAAAGCTTGCGACCCCCGATGTCACGATCGCTGATTTGATCGGCGATCTGGATCCGATAAAAGCCGCGCGCGGCGGACACCTTCTGTCGGACGAGCTGACGATACATTACGGCTTGCTGCCTCGCGCGAACCGGGGAATCTTCGCGATCAACGAGCTGCCCGATCTCGCAAGCAAGGTGCAGGTTGGCTTGTTCAACATCATGCAAGAGGGTGACGTTCAGATAAAAGGTTATCCGATTCGAATGCCTCTCGATGTGATGCTTGTGTTTTCCGCGAACCCCGAAGACTACACCGCGCGCGGTAAAATCATCACGCCGTTAAAAGATCGAATCGGATCCGAGATCAACACCCACTATCCGGTAAGCGTCGAAGAGGGAGTCGCGATAACGACTCAGGAAGCGTGGATGACTCGCGATGTCGGGTCGCTCGACGTGCCCGAGTTCATAACGCGCGCGGTCGAGCAGATCGCCTTCGAAGCGCGTGCCGACCAGCGCGTGGACAAGCGATCGGGCGTCAGCCAGCGGCTTCCGATCTCGGCGATCGAGAATGTGATCTCGAACGCCGAACGGCGACGGCTTCGCACCGGCGAGTCAAAAGCCGTGCCTCGAATCAGCGATATCTACGCCGCGCTTCCCTCGATCACCGGCAAGCTCGAGCTTGAATACGAAGGCGAGCAGCGAGGCGCCCAGAACGTCGCTCGCGATCTGGTTCGCGGGGCGGTTGGCAAAGTTTTTGAGGAGTACTTCGAGCACATCGATTGCTCCGAGATCATCACGTGGTTCAACGACGGCGGTGCGCTAAGAGTCGGAGACACGGACAGCGCCGAATTGTGCTTAAAGAGTTTTCGCCGCGTGAACGGCTTGATTGACGCAGTGAAGGACTCGGCGCTCGCGAGCGAATCTGATCCGTTGACAGTGGTGGCGGTGTGCGAATTGGTGCTCGAAGGATTGTACGCGCACAAAAAGATCAGCCGCAGCGAAGAGCGCGGCTACACGGCGGCGAAACAGGAATCACGCGGCTACGGATTCGATGGCTTCAGCCGCTCACGACAAGTGAATTGAATATTTGTCATTGGGCAAATGACCAATTCGGAAAGGAGTCGCACGATGCCGATAGCGTGGCACGGACCGTTTGAGCAATTGAAACCCGAGACGCGCGACATGGCGATGGCCATTCAATCGCTGATGGAGGAACTGGAGGCGGTTGATTGGTACGGCCAGCGGATGGACCTGGCCGGCGATGATGAACTGCGCCGAATCCTCGAACACAATCGCGATGAAGAGAAGGAACACGCTTCGATGCTTCTCGAATGGATTCGACGCCGCGACCCCAAGTTCAACGATCCGCTCAGGACATATCTCTTCACATCAAGCGACATCATAGGCATCGAACATTCGCAATCCGCGGAAAACAAACCGGCATCCGAACCCGCGCCTCATATGCCGGTGACGGTTGCCGCGGGTGATGCGCCTGTTCAATCACCGGCAGTGTTCACAGTGGGCAGTTTGCGGCCAAAGAAGGATTGAGGAGGTTGGGATTTAGGATTTGGGATTTAGGATTTAGGATTTAGGATTTGGGATTTGGGATTTGGGATTTGAGATAATTTGAGATTTGAGATTTGGATTTTCGACTCAAGGATCGAGAATCGAATCCTAAGTCCCAATCCCAAATCCTAAATCCCAATCCCAATCCCAACTCCCAACTCCCAAATCCCAAATCCCAAATCCCAAATCCTAAATCCTAAATCCCAAATGCCTTTCACCAAATACTCAAAATGGGACGGCATAGACTGGCAATCGCTCAGCCTTGAAGACCTGCTCGACCGGCTCGCCGACTTCCTGCTCCAAAGCGGTTTCGAAAACTCGTACTCGCGCTATTGGGACGATCGCGATCAATCACTCGATGCGCTTCGTGAAGCAATCATGCGGGCGTTGATGGAAGAGGGCTTGCTCTCAGACGAAGAGCTCGATCAACTCACCGACGATCAGGGCGCGCTCAAAGTGGAAGCGATGGCGGAGCTTCTCGATCGGCTTATCGAGCGGCTGATAGAAGAGGGCTACATCACCGTGAGTGAGCAGCCAGCGTCCGGGCAGCCTGAAACAGGTCCGGCAGGCCGGGCAGGCAAGAGCGGCAAGCCAGTCGAGCGCAGCATCAAGTTCGAACTCACCGACAAGAGCCTGGACTTTTTGGGATTCAAGACGCTTCGCGATTTGATCGGTTCCCTTGGCAAATCCTCGCTGGGCCGCCACGATACCAATCATCTTTCGACGGGCGTCGAAGCTAGCGAGGCGCCCCGGCGCTACGAGTTCGGTGACACGATGAATCTCGATGTGAACGCGACTCTGCGTTCTGCGATTCAACGCGAAGGATTGGGCGTCCCGATCAATCTCGAATACGCGGACCTGATGGTTCATCAAACCGAGTATCAAAGTTCATGCGCGACCGTTCTGATGCTCGACTGTTCGCACTCGATGATCCTTTATGGTGAGGACCGATTCACTCCGGCAAAGCGTGTCGCGCTGGCGCTGACGCATTTGATCAGGACTCAATATCCTGGCGACAGTCTTCACGTTGTTTTGTTTCATGATTCAGCGGAGCAGATTCCGTTGTCCGAGTTGGCTCGCGCGCAAGTCGGGCCGTATCACACAAACACGCGAGCGGGATTGAAGCTGGCGCGGCGCATTCTGATGTCTCAACGCAAGGACATGCGCCAGATCATCATGATCACCGACGGCAAGCCTTCGGCGATGACGATGGAGAACGGCCGAATCTACAAGAACCCGATGGGACTCGATCCGCTGATATTGCGTGAGACCTTTCGAGAAGTTGCCGCGTGCCGCCGCAGCGGAATTATGATCAACACATTCATGCTGGCGGATGATTATTACCTGGTGGATTTCGTAAAGAAGATAACCGAGATATGCCAGGGCAAGGCTTACTTCACGACGACGATGACGCTGGGTCAGTACATTTTGATGGACTATATGAAACGGCGGACGAGGCGAGTTCACTGAGACTGTCAGGCAGCCGGATGCGTTCGCGAAAGATCATCGATCTCTGATGCATCGACGACGATTCCGTCGCGCTCTTCCTCCGATGCCGGAGCGAGGCCGTCCCGATCGTTTGATCTCGATCCCAACTGATTTAGTGTTGCCGCGGCTCTCAGGTGCTTCTCAACACATTGAAGCAAATCCGCGGTCGATACCGGTTTGATCAGAAGATCATCGGCTTGATACTTGTTCTTGACTTCCCATTTGTAGGTCATCTGGGACATCCGTTTGAGGGCGGAGTCATACCTCGATACAACTCTTAGGTAGTGGGGAAGAACAGCACAATCGATTCGTGGTTGTGACTCGACGGACAACTAAGGCCGAACGGCGATTCAATCTTTAGCTATAACGCAACCAGCGGCCGAGTTCGGCGATGCTTGGGCGCTTGCCGTACATCAAAATGCCGACGCGATAGATTCTCGCGGCGACCCACACACAACCCAGGATACTCGCGGCCATTATCAACATCGACAGCAGTATCTGCCATAACGGCGGATTCACCACCGCGATTCGCATCATCATCAACGTTGGCGCGAAGAACGGTATCATCGAAAGCGCAATCGAGGCATTGCTGGTTGGGTTGGCCATGATCATATTGAAGATCATCATCGGAACTACCAGCAGTATGGTTACCGGTATCTGGGCCTGTTGAGCCTCGTCTTCGCTCGACACCGTCGCGCCTACCAGCGCGTACAGCGTCGCGAATAGAAAGTACCCGAGCACAAAGTACACTACGAAATAGATCAGCAGGCTTATAGGAACATTGGGCATCGTCAGGCCGCGCGATGCGAACACCGATACGCCAAAGGTCGTCAACACCAACGCCGACAGCGCCCACACTCCGACTTGAGTGAGAGCGACCATACCGATGCCGATCACCTTTCCCAACATCATCTGGGTTGGCCTCACCGAGGAAACCAGCACTTCGACTATGCGCGATTGTTTCTCTTCGATAACGCCTCGCATAACGGCCAGGCCGTAGATCAAAACAGTCATGTAGATAAAGAACAGCATTATGAAAGCGACGACGAAGTCCGCGCGTCCGCCCTCCTCTACTCCGCCGCTCGAGGTGATCTTGTTCCTCTTCATCTCGATCCGTTTGGTATAAGCGGCGATTTGCGCGGTGTTGAGCCCCGCGCGCTTGAGCCTGAGCGTTGACACCGCATCGTTGATTGCGCGTTCGAGAGTGCCGATCGAAAAATCACTGGTGTTCTTTGCGAAATACTCGACCTCGAGCGGCTCCGCGCTGCCGGGCCGCAATACGAGATAAGTAAGGTTGGGATCCTGCGCGGCCTGCTGCTGGTATTGAAGCTCGACCGCTTGCAGGTCCTCGCTGGGGGCAACGACTCTTTGCGCGAGGGTGTAGTTAGTGCGGCCGACGCCGGGATCGCGGCGATTCAGTTCGTCGTCGCCTTCACCGCGCGCTTCGAGGCTCCGCTTGATGGCCGCGAACATATCCGGATCGCCGGTTTGATCGAGCACCGTCACTCGCCGGTCGCCCCCGCCACGAGTTGCGAAAAAGATCGGGAGCGTTATCAGCGCCAGCATCAACAGCGGACTGATGATGGTGCCGATCATAAACGCGCGGGTTCTGACTCGGACCAGGTATTCGCGTTTTATGATGATCAGTACTTTTCTCATTATTGACTCACGCCTCCTTTGGAACTCGAAGCCTTTCCGGTCACGCTCTCGATAAAGATTTCGTTAAGCGATGGTTCAACCAGCTCGAAGCGATTCACTCGCGCTCCGGCAGCGAGCGCCCGCTTGAGCACTTCCTGCGCGTCGGCGCCGTCGTTGAGCAGGATCTCGCTGTAGTTGGGAAAGCGATTGTGATGTTTGACCAGATCGTCTCCCAGAAACGAATCGGGACCTTCGTAGTCGAGGATCACCGTGTTCTTGCCGTACCGCCGCTTCACTTCCTTCAAACCGCCGATCAATACCTGCGTCCCATGATTGATCAGGCAGATGTCGTCGCACATCTGCTCGACCTGTTCCATCTGATGCGTCGAGAAGATGATGGTCTTGCCTCGCTGCTTCAAGTCGAGAATCACGTTCTTGAGCAGGCTGACGCTGACCGGGTCGAGACCTGAGAAGGGCTCGTCCAGGATCATCACATCGGGATCGTGTATGACGCTTGCGATGAACTGTACTTTTTGCTGCATGCCTTTCGAGAGATCGGTTGGTTTTTTGTTCTTCCAATCGGAGAGCTCGAGCCGGCTGAGCCATTCATCGACGCGCCGCGCTGCGTCACCGGAGTTCACTCCTTTGAGATTCGCGAAGAAGACGAGTTGATCGCTGATCTTCATCTTCTTGTACAGGCCGCGTTCTTCGGGGAGGTATCCGATACGTGACTGGAGTTCGGGCGATACGTGCTTGCTCATCACCAGAACGTCGCCTTCATCGGGCGCGAATATGTTCACTATCATTCGGATCGAGGTGGTCTTGCCCGCGCCGTTCGGGCCGAGCAAACCAAAGATTGTGCCTTGCCTCACCTCAAAAGAAAGATCCTTCACCGCGACAAACTGATCGAACCGCTTGGTTACGTGATTCAGTTCTATGACATTCATCAAATGTTCTCCGCTCAGGGTTCAGGTTCAGGTTCAGGGTTCAGGGTTCAGAGTTCAGAGATCAGCGTTAGGGTATTACAGCACGTACAGGTTCATCATCTTCATTGAACTTTCTGAACCCCGACTAACAAACTCTGAACCCTGAACCCTGAACCTTCTATGGGTGCGAGCCTTGTGACGGTTAATCGCGAGCGTCGCGGTCCCGGTAGACGGCCGGTTCGAAATTCCTTGTAGTGTTTTCAGTCACGCTTGGCATGCTGTTCGGCGAAGCCGGCAACTGCTGAGGCACGTAGTCGCGAACCAGCGGTCTCTCGCTCTTGTCGTGATGCGGAACCGGTTGGTGGCCGCTAAAGCGCAACAGCAGCCACACCAACAGACCGACGACTCCCAACACCGTCGCGCCGCCGAAAGCCATTACGGCTATCAATGTCCGAGGGTCGAAATTCGGGCGCTCGCCGAGACTATAAACAGTACTGAATAGCGCGATGAACCCGGCGATGCTGACAAGCGAGACCAGAAAAAGCATTGCGCCCATCGCCTTGCCGGTGGCCTGCGGCTCCGAGGGACTTGTTGACGTGCTCAGCCCGGCGCCGCAACGCTTGCAGTATTTCAAACCTTGAGTTGTTTGGTCGCCGCAATTCGGACAGTACATCAACCCGCCTCCAGTGTGAATCAAGTTCAGCGATGCTTCGGCGCCGAGCGAAGCTCAATGCTACGTGCGCACGTTATCATAAACCCGGCGCTCGAACGACCGCGTAGTATTCTCTGTGACGCTAGCCATCGGAATCTGCGGCTCGGCGATTTGTGGCTGCGACGCGTCGATCCGGCCAGGCTCAACGGCGCGAGCGGGCCTGTCAGAATGTTGATTGGACCCGATCAGCCGAAACAGGAACTGCACCAGCATCCCTACAACCGCGAGCGTCACGCCGAATTCGATTATGAACAACGCCATCTGGTAGCTCTGAGAAAATCCGCGATTGGCAAGCTCCTTTGTGATCAGGAACGGCATTGTCAGCCCCGTCATGAACACGGCGCCGATGAAAACCAGGACGGCAATGATCAAAGCGGACGGAGGGTTTTTCGAGTGGGCCCCATCAAGCGTCGCCGTGAGATTAACTCCACAACGCTTGCAATACTTCAACCCATCCACCGAATCAATTCCGCAAGCCGGACAGTACATGGTCTACCTCCAGGGAATAACTCACTCGCTCGTGTCTCGCTGATAAACTCGCGGCTCGAAGTTTCGAGTCGTGTGCTCGGTGACACTGTGCATCGAAGCGGGCGGCGCTGAAATCTGCGGAACTCGTTGCGCAACCGGCAACGCCTTCGCGCGTGCTGGCGGCTTTTCAGCTACCGAATTGAAGCCCATCACTCGCGCGAATAGTTTTATCAGCAGAAACGTGGCGAGGATGATTGCCGCCGACCCGAATATCACCATCATCCCCGCTACGACTATGGCATCGTGGACCGGCGCAGCGTAACCCGGTGGTTGAGGCCCGATCAGCCCGAGCGCAAAACTGAACACAATCGCGAGTCCACCCAACACTATTCCCGTTGTTGCCGCGGCGAGAATCAACGCGGCGAAAATGTTTCGGGCGGGAGTTGTTGTGGGCACTTGAGCCGTCCCTTCGCCAAGGTTACCGCCGCAGTGTTTGCAGTAGTTCAAACCAAAGGTCGACTCAGCGCCACAATTCGGACAATACATTTAGCCTCCGTTGATCAACGCGTGATTCGAATAAATCAACAAGCCGCGGAACTCAGTCTTACTACGATACCCTAAACATCCAAGTTCGCGAGCGCAACCTTTATTCTGCACGCATTTCCATTCAAACAGCGCCTCGCAAACTCTCTTAACAGACAAGGCTCGCAGCTTGCGACTGATGAAATTCGCGTGATAAATTCAACATCACATCGCGCCTGACTGGAGTGCGCACTTCTGGGGGAATACATAATGTCACAACCGGCTTCATCGATGTCTGAAAACGCACCGCGCCCGCTCACTTCGCTTACAGACGAAGAGTCATTGTTCCGCCAATCAGTGCGCGAGTTCGCCGACCAGCAAGTCCGTCCGCTTGCAAGCGAGATGGATGAGAAAGGCAAGTTCGCGCCCGAGTTGATCCAGCAGTTCTTCGATCTCGGTTTGATGGGAATCGAAGTTCCCGAAGAGTACGGCGGACAGGGCGGCAGCTTCTTCACTGCGATTCTCGCCGTCGAAGAACTCTCGCGAGTCGATGCATCGGCCGGTGTCATCGTCGATGTACAGAACACGCTCGTCAACAATGCGATTCTGCGTTGGGGCAACGAAGATCAGAAAAAGAAATTCCTCGCGCGGCAGTCGGCGGACACCGTCGGAGCTTATGCGTTGTCGGAAGCGAGTTCCGGAAGCGACGCATTCGCGCTTACCACCAAAGGCGAAGACAAAGGCGATCACTTCGTGTTGAATGGCCGCAAGCTCTGGATCACCAACGGCGCGGAAGCCGGCTTGTTCATCGTGTTCGCGAACGTCGCTCCGGACAAGGGCTATCGCGGCATCACCGCGTTTCTGGTCGAGCGAGACTTTCCAGGCTTCACCGTTGGTAAGAAAGAAAACAAGCTCGGCATCCGCGCGAGTTCGACTTGCGAATTGATTCTTGAAGACTGCGCGGTGAAAAAAGAAAACGTGCTAGGCGAAGTGGGCAAGGGTTACAAGATCGCGATCGAGACTCTGAACGAAGGGCGAATCGGCATCGGCGCTCAGATGGTCGGCGTAGCGCAGGGGGCTCTTGATTGCGGCATCAACTACATCAAAGAGCGTCAGCAGTTCGGAAAGTCTATCGCAAGCTACCAGGGTGTTCAGTTTCAGATCGCGCAAATCGCAACCGAACTCGAAGCAGCGCGGTTGATGGTCTACAACTGCGCGCGGTTGAAAGACGCGGGCGAAGACTTCGTCAAGCAAGCCGCGATGACCAAGCTGTTCACATCACAGGTCACCGAGCACGTCACGTCCCAGGTAGTCGAGCTCTACGGCGGCTACGGTTATACGAAAGACTACCCGGCTGAGAAGTATTACCGCGACGCAAAGATCGGAAAGATTTACGAAGGCACATCGAACATGCAGCTTCAGACGATTGCGAAGCTCATCCTCGGAGATGTGTAAAAACGCAGGTCTCCCGCGCATGCCGCTGTTAGTTTGCAAATCGGCTTCTCTTTGCTAACCGAAAGCAACTGAGCCGAACATCTTCGCATCGGAAGCGGACGTGCATTAGTTAGTTTCTACGCCGTTACGCTCATATCTAACGGCGCTGCTATAACCATCGCGCACGGTTTCGATCCCGTTTCAGGAGGCGCAATGCCTTTCGACGACTCGTCCTGCTATCGAATGCGAGCAGCCGGCGTGCTCGCTGGTCTGACTACCATTCTATGCTTCTTGACTTCCGCGCGTGCGATTCAAATTGCGCGACAGCAGACCAATCCACCTTCTCAACTTGCCGAGTTGGTCTTGCAAGTCGGTCATACCGGAAAGATCAACGCGGTGGCCTTCTCACCAGATGGAAGGACGTTGGCGAATGGCGGTGAAGATCGGACGGTGAAGCTATGGGACATTCACACTGGGGAACTGAAGCGGACGCTGGTTGGACATGTGGCTGAAGTGGGTACGATTGTCTTTTCGCAGGACGGCAAGACATTGGCTAGCGATGGCGGGAAAGACGTTGGCTGCGGAACGGGTGATGGCGCACCGGGGGAAACGATCCTGTGGGATACACAAAGCTGGACGGTCAAACGAAAGCTTGGTAATTCTCAATTCAAGTTCTTTTCGATTGCCTTCTCGCCCAACATCCGAACAGTCGCGTTCTCAAGCGATGACACTCAGATATGGGACGCAGTTACCGGAAAGCTGAGGTGGAAGGTCTCAAGCGCGGCTCTACTTTCATGTTCTCCGGATGGACACACGGTCGCGCTCGCAAGCGGGGACGGGTCGGTGCAACTTCGCAACGCTCGGACGGGAGTGGTTAAACGCACGCTGTCTGCTTCAACCGGCGAACCCCTTGCAGTGGTTTTTTCGCCGGATGGACGAACGTTGGCACTAAGGAGCGCCGCAACGCTCACAGTGTGGAACACAAAAACTGGCGTGACAAATCAAACGCTCAGCATTGATGGCAATATTCTCTTTTCACCTGATGGCAAGTCGCTGGCATCCTGGACTAGTCCTGAGGATGGAAGTCTAACGCTAAACATTTGGGATTGCCGAACCTGGCAGGTGAAGCACACCTTGAATAGACCCGATCTTCACGCAACGTCGGTCGCCTTTTCACCGGACGCCAGGATGTTGGGGATTGCTTGCACTGATGGAACGATCCGGCTCTTTACCATTCGTACCGGAACTGTGCGAATGCTTACGAGTCGCGATGCGTCTCTGCAGATTTCGAGCCTTAGCGGCCAGGGAGGCCCGACGCCTTTCGCAGTGTCGCCGGACGGCTTCTCCGCGGCGATGGCCAGTGGCGACCGCCTGAGCCTTTGGGACCTCAGCACGGGCGAGATGAAGCAATCGTTCAAAGGGCATCGAGGATTCGTTCTATCAGCGGCCTTGTCAGCGGCCTTGTCAGCGGATGGTAAGACGATTGCGAGCGGTGGCGACGACAACACCGTCCGGCTCTGGGATCTCGAGAGCGGAAAGTTGCGCCGCGTATTGTCAGGATCAAACGAATCGGGTCATTTCACGTCGCTCGCATTTTTTCCGGACGGCAAAACACTGGCCACTGAGAGCAAAAACGGCGGCGAGTGGTTGTTCTGGGATCCGGCTACCGGGAGACGCAAGGCTTCACAAACGGGTCAGTTCACCGGCCCCATAACTCTCTCACCGGATGGAAAGTCGATGGCGACCTTCGACAGTTCCGAAATCTCGGTAGTAGATATCCATACCGGTAAGACGAGAAAGATACCCTACCAGGATGGTGCGTGGTTGACTCAGTTGGCCTTTTCATCTGACGGGGCCATGATCGCTTTGAGCGAGACCTGCGGCCAGGTTGAACTAAGAAGCGCTCACACAGGCGCGCTTCGCAAGATAGTAACCTTGACAGAGAGTGTCGAAGACGTTCTGTCGGTTGCTTTTTCCCCTGACGGCAAGACCGGAGCCGGCGGGTGCAGCGATAACAGCGTGAGATTGTTTGACGTTCAATCGGGCAAGCTGAGGCGAACCTTAAGCGGGCACAGCAACGACGTGATCTGGGTCGCCTTCTCACCTGACGGCAGGACATTGGCGAGCGGAAGCAGTGACAACACTCTGAAGATTTGGGAGTCGAACAGCGGGCGTTTGCTTGCCACGTTGATGGTTTTGCCGAGCAGGCAAGGCGAAGCCACTCAGTGGATCGCATTCACGCCCGAAGGTTACTTCACCGGGTCGGCTGGAGCTGCACGATTCATACGATGGAGAATCGGAGATCAACTCGCGCCCGCCTCAGCCTACGACTGGACGTATCGCCGTCCGGACCTCGTAGAGAAAACGTTGAGAGGCGACCAATAGCAGGTTCGAGAGTGAAGGCACGCGGCGATGAACGACTGCGGGTTGTGGCGCGTCGTCGCCGGAGGACACATGTACACCGGAAGTAGGATCTCAAAAGCCACCGGGCTTCGGCGCATTCACGCAAGGTTAAGAGCCGCGTTGCTCTTCCTGGCTTTGGTCTTGATCGCTTACGCGTCAGCGAGGATGCTCGGCCCCCGGACCCGAGCTTGGGACGTAGCCGAAGTGCCGGTTGCATTCTGGACATGGCATTCGAGTACCCCCGCGCAGGCCGACGTGCAGAGCGCAATCGACGCTACAGGAGCGCGAATCCTCTTCATTCGCTCGGGCCAAATCGATTGCGACGGGAACGCCGTCCGGCGCATTCGAGCCGTCACTGGACGATTCCCAGTAGGCGTTGACATCCATCTGGTCTACAACGCCACTCCGGAACTCCTGAGCCGGATCGAAGGCCTTGACTCCGCTGCATTCGCAACGGAGGTAGCACGAAGCTACGAAGCGGATGCCGAACGAGCGAGGCGCGATGGAGCGCGGGTCGTGGGCATGCAACTGGACATCGACGAGCCCACGCGGTTGCTGACGAAGTACGAACAGCTTCTCGGCGCGGTGCGCGAGCGCCTCCCCAACGGGACGATCTTATCCATAACCGGGCTTGCGACCTGGATGAATTCTCACGAGGTCAGACGAGTCGTCGCCGCTTGCGATTTTTGGGTACTTCAATGCTACGGCGGGCCGGTCCCTGAACGGCTGGACCGCGCAACTCCTATCGCCTCTCCGGAGCAAGTGGCCCGCGCGGTGGACCGCGCCCGCGCCATAGGCCGTCCCTTCTATGCCGGGCTGGCGGCTTATGGTTATGCGATCCACTATTCGCGCAGCGGAGAGTTCATCGAGATGAGCGGCAGCCTCGACCCTTCGCTCGCCGCTCAAAGCCCCGATCTCGAGCTCGTCGAGAGAAAACCGTTCGAGGCAATACCCATATCCGGTGACGGCACGATCGCGAGCGAGCAGCGGCTTGTCTATCGCGCGCGCGAGGATGCGGCGATAGGCGAGTTTGGCTTGCGGTCAGGTGAGTGGCTGGTGCTGGACCTTCCGAGCGCGGAATCGCTGCGAGCAAGCGCGCGCGTGGTGCGCGAGCGTTCGGGAGATCGACTGCTGGGCATCTGCGTATTTCGATTGCCCGCGGAAGACGACCCGACGACTTTGACGATCCACGAGGTCCAAACCGCTCTTACCGACGGTGCGCCCACAGTCGCGGCTGCGGCGTACGTGAAGAAGATCACCCGCAAGAACGCTAGTGCTGTTGATGACCATCGAGTGCTTGCGGTGACCATCACAAACGCCGGCTCTGCCAGGGCGCTCTTGGGCGGCGACGCGATAACTGTCGACCTGCGAGTTCCCTCAGGCAGCGTGCGGCATGTAACCCTGGACGGCTTCGCCTCTTTCAAAACGCTTTACCAGCGGCCCATCGGTAAGCCGGCGGTCGACGGAGAATTCCTGCAACCTTGTGGGCCAGCACGCGCCAATGTAGTGCGACTCGCGGCGCCGGTTTGGCGGCCCGGCGATGGTCCGACAGCGCTTCTCGAGATGGCAGGAGAGACGCCGCCATCAATCGCGATCCTGATAACCGTGCGAACCGAAGCCGGGCGAGTCTGGCGCGATCAGCAAATCGTCCAAGGTTCGGACAGCGGAGTGACACGATGAACAAAACATTACGAACTAGCTCCAAATGGGCCGGCCGCAGTCTGGCTGCCGCTCTCGTGTCGGTCGCCCTCTGCATGATGACGATAAGCGTAACGGTGATCGCGCACCATTACAGGGCGCCGGCGGAGTCGGTGCGATTCCGGGGGACGCCGTGGCGTGATTATGGAGTTCTCCCGCCGATGCCGAAACTGCTCAGTACCAAGACCAAAGAGATGAGGCCGGCGGCTCTTGATGATGACAGAGACGACCAACCTGCCAACGAATGGTCCCGGTTTGTTGAACGCATCGAAAGGGTCTGGACGGAAACAGGGACCGCCAGATCGCGAGGCGATCTGCGTGGGTTGCGGAGACCGCTTCAGGAGTACATCTCGCTTACCGACAACTCGCGCGAGACGGCCTTCTATGTTTACGGCGTTCAAGACGTGCAGCAGCGGAGGAATTCAGCGATCGATCAGCTCGATGCACTGACGGCACTCGACCACGGGTCTTCTGCGGCGGCGGTCAGAAAATATCTCGAGGCCCGCGCGGTCTATGATGCAGACCCCGCGAGCGAAAAGCTGAAAGCCGCGCTCGATGCTATTACGTCCGAGGGCAACCTCAGGGACAACGCAGCCTATCTGCGCGCGGCGATGCTGTTACGCGCGTCACACGATTCGGAGAATTATGAAATCGCCGCGAAAAGCTTCGATGCGCTTGTCAGGCTATATCCGAAAAGCGAAAAGCGCGAGGCTGCGATCTTCATGTCTGCGGTGGCAAGGATGAAACAAAGCAAGATCCTCGATCCGCAGTGGGACTATGACCAGACTCTTCACCCTTGCCCTGACTGCCGGGATGACCCCTGGCGCGCAGCCCGCGCCGGCTTCGAGCGCGTCATGCGAGAGTATCCGCGCGGGCGTTACTTCAATGACGCTCGCGGCTGGCTCGCGTTCCTCTCTCACAAGGTCGGCGATTGGGCCGACGCCCTCGTAGAGTACTACCGTCTGCTTGGCGACACTAATGTGAGTGTCAGGCTCGAAGCTGCGTCGTCGCTGCGAATGGTTCGTTATCGCGCCAGCGAATCGGATATACGCAAAGTCGAGGCGCGGCTGGCCGGCGAGCCTGTGGCCGCTCTCGCGTACGCTTACCACGAAATCTACAACTATTCGGGAACTCTTCCTTCCAATCCATTTGGGTCCGCGGCCGTGAGTCCTAAGAAAAGGAACGCGTTGGAACGCGTAACGGCTTTCGCGAGCCGGTTGATGACACGCTTTCCGAACGCCGCCAACGGGGGCCGGTTTGCGCTGCGGGCCGCGATGGGGAACCTGGAACTCGGGAACAATCCGCAAGCATCGCGGTTGGCGCGGCGAGCGCTTGCGCTGCGCGTGAGCGGCGAGGACCGCGCTCAGGCGCTATGGGTGCAGGCTGTTGCCGACAATCAGCGCGGAGAGTTGGCCGCCGCTCGCGATTCGATGAAACGATTCATTGCTGAAAACCCCAAACACCGGCTGCTCGAACGGGCGCGGATCTACCTGGCCCTGGTATTGGAAGACATGGGCGACCTCGCAGGCGCGCTGGAGCAGTACCTCGCGATCGATTATCACGTAGACGTGGCCTACTACATTGACGTGCTCATGACGCCAGACCAGTTGAAAGAGTTCATCGCACGCCGCGCGACTGGTAAGAGCGGCGACGAATTACGCTATGCGCTCGGCGTGCGATACCTTCGCGAGGGACGCTTGAGCGAAGCTCGGGAAGCGCTTTCCAAGGTTCGCACGAACTCGCAAAGCAGGGTCCCTGGGTCGAACGAACAGGGAACGGGCGACTCCAAGGAAGATGCCGGGGGAGATGGGATCCACGCGGCCTGGGTCAAGCGGGATTTGAAGACAATCGAGGATCTTGAGCGTCTTGAGGCAGCAGTCGTGAAAGCGCCCGGCGACGAAGAGAAGGCTGAGGCTCTCTATCAACTCGCGAGTTATCAGTTTCAGGAAATACCCCTCCTGTATCACAATCCGGCCGCCTGGCAGGTTAACCGGTACGAAGCTCTCTCTGATCAGGATTCCGCCGGGCGGTACCGGGTTGCGAATGAATCCCAAATCCTCTGGAAACATTTTCAAGAGTATGAACCGGTCGCGCACGCGCTGGAGTTGTACCTCGAAATTGCCGCTCGATATCCGACGACCCGAGCCGCGCCCGACGCACTCTACAGTGCCGCCGTCTGTCATGACCGATTGGCGAGCCGAAAAGTCGAATGGCCCGAGGAGGATTCGTACTGGCAGAAGACCTACTCAGCCGGGAGGCACGCCGGCAGCCGGTTAGTGACGGTGAACGACGTAAAGGCGGCTTATCCCGGTTACCACATTCCGGCTGACTCGAGCGGATGGGAGCCCGCGACTCGAACAGTCAACGGCGGCCCGCCTTGAGCCACGCGGGTTGAGAGCGCCGCCGTGGCGCGCAACAAAATTCGAGAGAAGGCTCGCCGGAAATTAAGATGCTGAGATCATGTTTGTAGGTCGATATCTCTCTCTAGAGAGAGGCTGCGGTTTCGTTATTGTGTTTCGACAGAGTCTCCGGAGGTAGTTAAGTCATGGCCGAATTCATCAAGTCTAAGTACACGGTTCGCGTCAAATGCTTTCTGATCCCTAATGTTCGGCGCGCGAGCATAGCGGCGATATTGATCTCACTACTCGCGAGTACGGCGTGGGCGCAAGGCCAGCCGGACGCGAACGTGCAAGGACGGGAGAGCGCCATTCCTGCTCTGATCAAAGCGCTGGACAACGCGGACCCGCGAGTCCGGTACACGGCTGCCCTCGCACTCAGCGGCGTAAAATCCGCGGAACAACGATACCCGGAGTTCGGGGAACTCACAAAGCCAGTCATTCCTGTTCTGCCAAAGCAAGTCATTCCGATTCTCATCAACGCGTTGAAGGATCAAGACCCGGTTGTCAGAAGCGACGCTGCCTGGGCGCTGGCAGGCATCGGCGCGCAAGCGAAAGCGGCGGCGCCTGCTTTGATCGAGTCGGTCGAGGATCGGGACTTAGAGGTCCGCAGATATGCGGCCTACGCGCTCAAGAACGTTGGGGGAAAATCACCGGCAGTCATCCATGCTCTGATCAAGTTGTTGAAGCATCCGGATCAAGGTATTCAAGACGTCGCCAACGAAGCTCTTGTGAATATCGGAGAGACCGCCGTTCCAGCTCTCGTCAGACTATTGATTGGGCAGGACAGCGCTCTGCGAGTCAAGAGCCACAACGTCCTGCGGACGATTGGCGATGTGTTTGCGCTGGTCGCTACGCTCAAGAGCCGAGACAAGGTCCTTCGGAGTCGGGTTCTCGATGTCATTGAAGCTATCCGCGTCGATCCAGCGAGAGATAGTCTGGCTAGTCAGACCTCCGGTCTGTTGTTTGATCCATCTCGGAAATACCTGTTCACAACGGTAAGGATTCCATGCACATATGAAGGCGACGGCAGGGCGATTTTCGTCTCAGAATTAGAAACCGGAACCAGCTTCCCTCTTCTCGCGAGCAGCGTAGGGATAGGCGCCGCCGAATTCCTCGAGTCTGGCGGAAGGTACTACCTGCTAATCGCGGAAGGAAGTGGTGAGGGTGGTCCGAATGTGTGTCTGCCAGGTTCGTTCTTGCTATACGATTTGAAAGCCAATCAGTTTGTGATTCATGCCGAGGGCGAAATAGAGGAGACGGCACGAGGTGTATTCTCCTATGTCTATTGTGGTAATGAGAGCCAAACAATGATCCCTGTTGGAACCGTGACCATGAAAAATCTAATAAACAGGGAAAGTCCGCTTAGGTTGCTGCCACGTCCGAGGCATGGACTGACTTTGAGGAAGAATACTAAGGCTTTCAGCACCTGCAATCAGATCGTGATCATTCGCAACGCAGGCACAAGGGTGTTGATCACGGAGAAGCACGAAGACGGCAGCTACGAGATTTACTACAAGGACGCCATCGCAACGGTACCAAAAGGGAGTCTGAAAACTTCAAAGTGACGCGAAGTCCACAGGTCATCCTCTCGGCTCTTTTGCAGTGCGCTTTGCGAATTGGTCCGGCAAGCTGCCAGCTTGTCGTTGTTTTGGGTTTCGACCTTTGAGGGAGCCCACGGCAAGCTGGCAGCTTGTCGGACAGTGAAAGCGTTTCAGGAAGTGAAGACGATGAAGACGACATTCTTGTTGCTCGCAGGTCTTCTCATGGTCTGCTGCCGCGATCGAAGCGCGCCGCCGATCGTTTCGTCGGAAGGCGTTGACTCGCGCGATGTCAGGAACGCTTCTGTTCGGCCGGATGCTCGTCAATCGGATTCAGCAACAAGCGAGGCCGCGACGCGAACTCAACACCCTGAGCTTTGGGACCCAAACGATGATCGCGACATCAAAAAGAGATTGCTCGAAAGAGCAAAACAAGATGGCGTCGTTAGAATCGTGAGCGTCCTGGCTTCGAGAGACCGGTACGTCTTTGTCGGAGAGTTTGAAGTAAGCGCGCAGGTTGTCCCGGCCGAACGTCCTATGAACAGGAATGGGTCGGAGATACTCAGAACAAAGCGTCCGCCGCTACATGGAACCGACCTCTGGGTTGTGAATAAGAACGGCACCGGACTACAACGATTGACCGGTGACGGAGAAAGCCGAGACCCGGTGTTGTCGCCGTCCGGTGAAGAGATCGCATTTATCAGCGAAGGCAACGTTCGGATCATCGAAGGTGACTCAGTTAGCCAAGACTCAGTCTTCTACGGTTCCGTGCAGTCTCGAGAACGTGACGCAGATGTCGAATACTCTCAAGTCAGGTTCTCGCCAAACAGTAAGGGCATTGCCGCGCTTGCGAAGGATGGAATCACTTCCTGGGTTGAGGTAACGACCAGATCCAACGGATTCTGGGGCCACATCACTTTTGCCGAAGAGTTTGAACGTTTCGAATGGAACAGTGAAAACGAGTTGGTCCTGGACTACGGAAGATTCGTTTTCGACTGGGAGCATTTAACAGACGCGGCGGACACTTCGACTCTGACGCCGAAAGAGTCTGGAGATAAGCAATCACCGATTTCTCCTGAACTACCCAGGCGGCTGATGAAAAGACTAGTCACCTACGGAGTAATGAACACCGCGAAATACGCGATTTCTCCCTCGGGCAATCAGATTGTCTTTGCCGGAGAATTCGAAGAGGCATCTTCAGCGATCCCCAACAAAGCAGACCTGTGGGTCGTCAATCGGAACGGCACCGGGTTGCGGCGATTGACTCACAATCAATTCAGTTCCGAACCGGCATGGTCGCCGTCCGGCAAAGAGATCGCGTTCGTCAACGATGGCTCGGTGAGCGTCATCAACGCCAGGACAAGAAATGTAAGAAGCCTGTCAGGTCTTCACACCTCGTACCCTCCAAGTAACGGACCTTGGTCTGACGCGACTGGGGATTTTGTGTACGTGCAGCCGCGATGGTCACCCAATGCCAAAGTCATCACGGCTGAAGGAGCCGATGACACCGAGGGCTGGATTTCCGCTGTTGATGCAAGGTCCGGGAATAAACTCGTCGAGACAACGCAATCGGGAACCACCTACTCATGGAACACCGATGGCGAGTTAGTCATCCCGGCCCTTGGTAAGTTTGTCTTTGATTGGAAGAGCCCCTTTTTCAAACGACATCGATCTCTTTGAGTGTAACTCCCGAACCAGCAACAGTGCGATGAAGTATTCTGCCATTGTGGTTACTGCACCTGGGCCTTGGTTTCACAGATCGTAAGGCAGTAGTGCGCACTCTCATTGCGTTTGTCAGCAATCACCCGCTACGATCAAACGATGGACGAACAAGGGGGAGCGTTATGTTGTGGAGGGGACAACGAGAGAGCGATAACGTAGAAGATCGCCGCGGGATGTCGCGCGGCGGACTCGCAGTAGGTGGCGGAGCCGGCGGTTTGGTGATTCTGTTGCTAGCCATGTTCTTCGGGTTTGATCCCGGAGTGATTCTCAATCAAACAGGAGATGAACAGCCCGCGGGCAACACTCGTCCCGCGCGTCCCGGAAGCCCGGGGGATGACGAGCTCAAACATTTTGTCTCTGTTGTGCTGGCCAGTACCGAAGATGTGTGGACGGGAATCTTGAGGCAGTCCGGGAAGCAATACCGCAATCCCAGGCTGGTTCTTTTCTCAGATCAGGTCCAGTCCGCGTGCGGCGTTGCCGGGAGTTCGGCTGGTCCGTTTTACTGCCCTGGTGACCAGAAGGTCTACATCGATCTGGCGTTCTATCGCGACCTGAAAGAGAAGCTCGGCGCACCAGGCGATTTCGCTCAAGCTTACGTGATCGCGCACGAGGTTGGGCATCACTTGCAAAAGCTCCTCGGAATTTCAGACGAGGTACACGCCGCCGAGTCCCGAGCTGGCAGGACGCAAGCGAACGAACTCTCAGTGAGACTCGAACTACAAGCCGACTTCTTCGCGGGCGTGTGGGCCAGCCAGGCTCAGAGGCGAGGCCTGCTTGAAACAGGCGACATCGAGGAGGCTCTTAACGCTGCGAGCGCTATTGGCGATGACCGTTTGCAACGCCGGACCCAGGGCCGCGTAGTGCCCGACTCATTCACGCACGGCACCTCCGAGCAACGGGTTCGTTGGTTTCGCAAGGGTCTAGAGACCGGGGACTTCAGGCAAGGCGATACGTTCAACGCGCCAAGCTTGTAGAACTTGAGTATTGTCGCGGGTCTCCGGCTGAACCAATACGATTCATCTTTGCGGCGTACCTCAACTCGATGAACGTCGAACCAGAAGTGATCATTATCCCAGCCGGAGAGTTCCTGATGGGTTGCGAATCGGGCGCAGCCAACGAGCGCCCCGTTCATCGAGTCTTCGTTGACGAATTCGCGATCGGGCGCCTCGCCGTCACGAATCAACTCTATCAGTTCTTTATCGAAGACACCGGACACGAAGCTCCGCCAGGTTGGGGCGACTCTCGTTTCAATCATCCGGGTCAGCCGGTCACAAACGTCAGTTGGTTCGACGCGGCTGCATACTGTGACTGGCTATCGCAGAAAACCGGCAAGCTCTATCGGCTTCCAACCGAAGCCGAGTGGGAACGAGCCGCTCGCGGTGGACTCGAAGCCAAACTGTACACCTGGGGCGATGATACTCCGCAGCGTCAACCTTATTATTCGGAGCTGTGGTTGAATGGACCCGAGCGAGTCGGGCAGCGGCCGCCGAACGGATTCGGGCTTCACGACATATCGGAGAACGTTCACGAGTGGTGCTCGGATTGGTACGACGAGCGGTACTATAGCGCTTCGCCGTCAACGAATCCTCAGGGTCCCGCGGCGGGAACGCGGCGAGCTTCGCGGGGCGGGTCGTGGCGGCATCAGATCAAGATTACTCGCGTCGCCGCTCGCAGCAGCATCCCGCCTGAGTTCAAGTACAGTGACTACGGCTTCCGTTGCGCTATGACGATTTAAGAGCCCGCGCAACCGCAAGGAAGTTGTGTTAGCGTCGCCTTGTCCGTAGGAATGTGCACTCCATCCGCGGCATCGCAGCGTTTTGTGGAGAGGAGACTGAAGATGAAATACATAACCACTGTGCTCATTATCGGCATCGCGCTAGTCGCTTCAGCGTGCGTGCCGTCGCTTCATCCGCTCTATACCGACAAGGACCTGATCTTCGAACCGGCCTTGCTGGGCGAATGGGTCGAGGCGAAGCCGGATTCCAAATCAGACGGGGATCTGGTCCTCACGGCATCAACGAAGCAGCTTCAGAGTTTTGTGCTCCGGCATGTGAACGACAAGAGCGCGTTTACGGACCCCACGGATTACGCACGGAAAAAGTAAAGACCAACCCTCTCGCCACGAAGACTCAAAGTCACCAAGGAGCTTCGTGCAGCTTTTGGTCTTGGTGACTTCGTGGCGAGCACCGTTTTGACGGATGTTTCAGGCCGGCACCCCTTACAATAACCATTGACAAGGTACTGATATCTTTTTTACTATCAGCCCGGACGCTTGATACCGCATCGCGAAGTCAATGTTTTCCTTCGGCTCACGCGGCGGCTCCAATGTCTCAACGAGACGTTGAGAACTCCAGTAATACTTCCATCCGAACTCACCGCATTAGTTGAATCTGTCTAGATCACGACACCAGCCCACAGGAGGATCTCACGATGGCTGACCCCGTATTGCGCCCTGCCCCCGGAAGAGCCGCGGGCCTGCTCGCCGCCGATATCATCATCGCAAATGCCCCCGATCCGGTTTTCGTTGCCGATCTGGAGGGAAAGATTTTACAGGCCAATGATGCTGTTTCTCATCTGCTGGGTTTCAGGCAGGACGAAGTGCTCGAACAATCGCTGTCTCGATTTATCAGCCCGGAAGAGACCCGCGAATTCACTGCGGCTCTGCGCGAGGTTGTTGAGCGCGGCGTCACCCGCAACGTCGTCCTCAGCCCTCGAAGCGCCAGCGGCGAAGTCATCCCGACCAGCCTGAACGCATCGGCGCTTCGCGATCCGGACGGAAAGGTTATCGGCGCAATCGGCATCCTTCGCGACATGCGCGAGCTCGACAAAGCGCGCGCATACGCCGAGAGCTTGATCAAGAACGCACCCGACCCGGTGTTCGTCTCAGACCTCGAAGGTAAGATCCTCCAGGCGAATGACGCCGTCGCTCAACTGCTGGGCTTCCAACCCGACGAACTGATCGAGCAGTCGCTGTCACGATTCATCAGCGCCGAAGAGACTCGCGAGTTCACAGCCGCGCTTCGCGAAGTGGTCGAGCGCGGGGTGTCTCGAAACGCGCGTCTGAATCCACGCAGCGCGTCGGGTGAGATTATTCCCACGAGCTTGAACGCATCGGCGCTGCGCGATCCCGACGGCCGGGTGATCGGCGCGATCGGAATCCTGCGAGACATGCGCGAACAGGACAAAGCTCGCGCTTACGCCGAGAGCTTGATCAAGAACGCGCCCGATCCGATGTTCGTTTCCGACCTCGAAGGTAAGATCCTCCAGGCCAATGACGCCGTTTCACAATTGTTGGGTTTCCGGCAGGACGAGGTGCTCGAACAATCTATCTCGCGATTCATCAGCCCGGTTGAGACTCGCGAGTTTATGGCCGCGCTGGATGAAGTCGTCGAGCGCGGCGTCACTCGAAACGCTCGCCTGAATCCGAGAAGCGCATCGGGTGAGATCATCCCGATGACGTTGAACGCATCGGCGCTGCGTGATCCGGACGGCAAGGTGATCGGCGCGATCGGTATCCTTCGCGACATGCGCGAGATCGACAAAGCGCGCGCGTACGCCGAGAGCTTGATCAAAAACGCGCCCGATCCGGTGTTCGTTTCTGACCTTGAAGGCAAGATCCTTCAAGCCAACGATGCCGTGTTCGCGCTGCTGGGATTCAGACCGGATGAGCTGATCGAGCAATCGCTGTCGCGAATTCTGTCTCCCGATGAAACCCGCGAGTTCCTCACCGCCCTGCGAGAAGTCGTCGAGCGCGAAGAGCGAACCGGCGACATCGAAGGCGAGCGAGGTGTCACGCGAAACGTGGTTTTGAATCCGCGCACTGCCTCGGGCGAGATCATTCCAACGAGCTTGAACGCATCGGCGTTGCGCGATCCTGACGGCAAGGTAATCGGCGCGATCGGTATCCTGCGAGACATGCGCGAACTCGATAAGGCGCGAGCATACGCCGAGAGCTTGATCAAGAACGCGCCCGATCCGGTGTTCGTCTCAGACCTCGAAGGCAAAATCCTCCAGGCCAACGACGCGGTGTTTGCGCTCCTCGGTTTCAGACAAGACGAGCTGCTCGAACAGTCTTTGTCTCGATTCATCAGCGCCGAAGAGACTCGCGAGTTCACTGCCGCGCTTCGCGAGGTCGTCGAACGCGGCGTGTCTCGAAACGCGCGGCTGAATCCGCGCAGCGCATCGGGCGAGATCATTTCAACTACGCTCAACGCGTCGGCGTTGCGAGATCCCGATCTCAAGGTGATCGGCGCAATCGGCATCCTTCGCGACATGCGCGAGCAGGACAAGGCGCGCGCGTACGCTGAGAGCTTGATTAAGAACGCGCCCGATCCGGTGTTCGTCTCGGACCTCGAAGGCAAGATTCTCCAGGCCAACGACGCCGTGTTTGCCCTGCTCGGATTCCGTCAGGACGAACTGCTCGAGCAATCACTGTCGCGGTTCATCAGCGTCGAAGAGACTCGCGAGTTTACCGCCGCTCTTCGCGAGGTGGTCGAACGCGGCGTGACCAGGAACGCTCGCTTGAATCCGCGCAGCGCTTCGGGAGAAATCATTCCAACGACGCTGAACGCATCGGCGCTTCGCGATCCCGACGGAAAGGTCATCGGCGCGATTGGTATCTTGCGCGACATGCGAGCGTATGAGAAAGCGGTTCGCGATCTGCAGGAATCAAAATCCGAATTGCAGGAAAAGATCCTCGACCTCGAGAAATTCGAAGAGGTCGTCGTCGGACGTGAGCTCAAGATGATTGCCCTCGAAAAGGAGCTTGAAGGTTTAAGACAGGAGATCGGAAAAGCGAAAGCCGACAGGGTCGGTAGCTGGTCCGCAATATGATGAGCGCTGCTGAAATGCGGCCTGAAGCATCGAGTCTCGAAGATCCTCAGATCATTGAAGCGCGCCTGCGCGAGCGGATTCGAATGCTCGAGCAACGCGTGGTCAAGGGCGAGGAGCGGCGCCGCGCGCTCATTCACATAATGAGCGACCTGACGCAGCTCAATAAGCGGCTCAACGACCAGCGAAAGGCAATGCTCCACATCCTCGTCGATTACGAGGGCGACCGCAGCCGGCTGGCTCGACAGACTGAACGGCTCGACAGTTCGCGACGCGCGCTGCTTCACATTCTGCAGGATTCACATCAATCGAACATCAGGCTCGAACGCAGCCGCAAAGCGATGATCCACATCATGGACGATCTTCGCGAAACCACCGAGGAGATGCAGCGGCGCGAACAGGAACTCCGCGACAAGCAGGAACAACTCGTCCAGGCAGGAAAGCTCGCCACGCTCGGCGAGCTGACCACCGGCGTTGCGCACGAGCTGAACAACCCGCTCAATAACATCGGGCTGTTCGTCGGCAACGCGCTTGATTTGATTCAGCTTGGAACGGCGGACCCCGAACGAATCAGCAGCGAGCTGGATAACGCTATGCATCAGGTGCGAAAGGCGTCTGAAATCATCTCGCACCTTCGCACGTTTGGCCGCGCCGCGCCGGTAAGCCGTGAACCGGTTTTGATCAACGACGTCATCATGCGGGCGCTGTCGTTGATGCAGGAGCAGTTCAGGCTTCGCCAGATCGATCTCAATCTCAAGCTGTGCGACGCCAATCCGCTGGTCCTGGGAAACGCGATTCAGCTAGAGCAGGTGTTGATCAACCTGCTGACTAATGCCAGGGACGCGGTCAGTCTTTCAGCGCTGCGCAGGATCTCGATTGAATGCGTCGCCGGCGATCCATATGTCGAGCTGGTAATCAGCGACACCGGAGCTGGGATTCCTGAAGGTCTGGAGAAGCGCATATTCGATCCATTCTTCACCACAAAAGAGGTAGGAAAGGGCACGGGGCTTGGACTCTCGATAACCTACGGCATCATCAAGGAGCATCACGGGACCATAACCGTCGCCAAGACACCACCCGGCGCCGGTGCGGCCTTTGTGATTCAACTTCCGATGTCTGATTATCCGCCGGCATCTAACATATGAGTGTTCCTCACGTACTCATAGTCGACGATGATCTCGCTCTGCTCAGCGCGCTGCCTGAGGCGCTGCAGCTTCGGATCGAGCACGTGTTAGTCGACACGTGCGACACCGCGCGCGAAGCGCTCAATCGAATCGCCTCAACCGACTACGACGCCATCGTCAGCGATATCAAGATGCCGGGCATGGACGGGCTGGCGCTGCTGGCGGAAATCAGGGCGGTCCGGCCCAAGACGCCGACGCTCTTGATCACCGGCCACGGCGAACACGATCTCGCGCTGCAAGCGCTGCGCGGCGGCGCTTACGACTTCATACAAAAACCCATCGATCGCGACTATTTCGTTGCTGCGCTGACTCGAGCCATCCAGGTTCGTCAACTAAGCCGAAAGTTGGAGGCCCAACAGGAGGCGCTCGAACGTCACGCGGCGGAACTCGAGTGCACCGTGGAGGCGAGAACTCATGAGTTGCGAGAAGCGAATCGGATAAAGGACGAGTTTCTCGCTACCGTTTCACACGAGCTGCGGACACCTTTGAATTCGATCCTGGGTTGGGCTCAGTTGATGCGAACCGGGACGCTCGACGACAACGTATCCGGGCGCGCGCTGCAAACGATTGAACGCAACACACGGATGCTTGCTCAAATCATCGACGATCTGCTCGATGTTTCTCGAATCATTAGCGGCAAACTTAGACTGGACGTCAAGCCGATCGATCTTGGACCGGTGGTCGAGGCGGCGCTCGAAGCCGTGCGGCCCGCGGCCGCCGCGAAGCACATCCATCTCGATTTATCGCTCGACTCCACGGTTGGCGCTGTCTCAGGCGATCCGGGGCGGCTCCAACAGGTGGTCTGGAACCTGTTGTCGAATGCGATGAAGTTTACCCCCGATGGCGGAAGCGTCGATGTGCGGCTAGAGGGCGCCGGATCGAATGCGTGCATCACTATTCAGGACACCGGCGAGGGCATCCCGGAATCCTTCCTGCCGTTCGTATTCGATCGCTTCAGACAGGCTGACAGCACCTTCACTCGCATGCACGGAGGACTGGGGATCGGTCTGGCGATCGTGCGGCACCTGGTCGAGATGCACGGAGGCCTGGTCACAGCCGATAGTCCCGGCAAGGATCAGGGCGCAACCTTCACGGTGTCGCTGCCTTTGTTGAACTCGCGCTCGAACCGCGTCCCTCAACGCAAGGAGACGGGAAGCCTGAAACGACAACCGCAACACGATTCGGCTGAGCTAGATGGAATTCGCGTGATGATCGTCGAGGACGAACGCGACGCGCGCGAGGTGTTGGTAGCAATGCTCGAGCATCGCGGCGCCGTGGTGCTTGCGGCTTCGTCGGCAGCCGAAGCTGTTAACGTCTTAGCCCACGCCCCGAACGGTTCGATGCCTGACGTTTTGGTGAGCGACATTGGAATGCCCGGCGAAGACGGATTTGACTTGATCACCCGCGTTCGCGCAATGAAACCCGAGCAGGGAGGCGGCATTCCAGCCATAGCATTAACCGCGTACGCGCGAGCCGAAGACCGCGCTCGCGTGCTCGCCGCAGGCTTTCAACGCCACGTAGCCAAACCAGTTGAGCCATCACTGCTCGCGACAACGGTCGCAAATCTCGCTCGCCAGTCTGCAAAAGCCTAAGTACCTTCTTCCAACGTCCGATTGAAGTCCTGATGTACGCCGCTTTTTCCAAAGGCCTCCGCCTCATAAGCCCCGCTCCCTCTGGCCTGTTGTATTCAAGAAACCGCTAACCGACTCGCTTACCGAAGGCTGAGACTAATGTGAATTAAGTCGCCGTGCGAATGCGTCTATAAATATGGGTGGTTCAGGTTCCCGCAACCGAAGGCAACAAAGGTAACGAACTTTATGGCGCTCAGGTGATGGGGACCGCGATCGTTTTGGCGTTGGTTGTTGGGATCTTCTTCTACGTGACCGAACTCCGGTCAAAACGTCAGTTCAGTAGCCGCCGGGAACGAGAACAGCCAGATCTTCGCTCAACTTCACGGAGTAATACTGAACAGCGACGACGCCAGGGAAGCCGCGGTAAAACTTAAAAAGATAATGTCCTCGCTCGACGGAATGTTGGAAGAGAATCGGCGGCTTGGCAATTCAATCGGCGAAGGGATAACGCTCAATATCATCGCGGGATATCATCGTTACATTGGCGAATCATACGCGGCAGCAGAGGAAGACGGGGAGGCGCGCGGCTACTATCAGAAGGCACAAGACTACTATGGGCAGGCGCTCGAAGTTTTGACGAAGGCGCTGGGCCAGGACTCTACTGACGCAGCCACCAGTCTCACCGGCCAGGCGGTTACTCATATGGACCTGGGAGAGTACGCCCAGGCCGAGCCGTTGTACGTGCATTCGCTGGAGATTCTGAAGAAGGTGCTGAAGCCGGATGACGAATCTGTGGCAGACGCGACGCTCAACCTCGCGGAGTGCTATAACAGCCAGGGAAAGTACGCCTTATAACAAGGTCATTAACGAAAACACAAAGATGACCGTTACTGATCAGGACCATCTCCTGGCGGCTTACTATTTTGAGAATGCGGCGCTGCTTCACGACAAGCAAGGCAAAGACGACGCCGGGAAACTTTTCGATTTCGCGATCGGTATTCTGACGAAGGGCCTGGGCGGCGGCCACCCGGAAGCAGCCCGCGCTCGCAGCGAACTGGCGTCCTTTTACCACAGAAAGGGCAACCCCAGTGAAGCCGAAAAGCTGTTCAACCAGGCGTTGGAAGTTTTGAAAGCCCTCCCCGATTCTCCGGACCTCGCCCAGACTCTGTTTGGCCTTGCACGAATCTACACCGGCCGAGGCCAGTACGCCGATGCCGAGCCGCTCTTCATTCAGGCGCTGGAGATCCAAACAACGGCCATACCCAATCATCGAAAAACGATTGATACGCTGCGTGCTTATGCCGACTTGCTGCGGAAGACAAATCGGGATGGCGATGCGTCGCAGATGGAAGAACGCGCGAACAAGCTACGCGATAAGCTCGAGAATTGAATCACGTTGGAACCGCCGGCTCGATCCAGGTACGCGCAATCCCACCCTTAACTTTTGTCAAACCCGCGCCGCACGGGTTAGAATTGAACTTCAAAGATGAACCTTTCTTTTACTCTTGGAAAGCCCATCATATCCGACTGAGGAGCTATGGATGATCGAGAGCCTACTGAATCGCAAGATTGAAAAACGCCCGACAAAAGTTCAACTAGAAGGCCGCGTTCTCTTTCTTGCCGAAGACCCCGCGCTCGTAAAAGCGCAACTCGCTGGCGACAATCTGGACACAAAAGATATCCCGGCGCTTCGCAATGACATTTCCACGGATGAGATAACTCCGGCATACATCTGCTATCACTTTGACCAGACCCTGGGTGAGTTCGTCTATCTCGGTTTGAAGTGCGGCGACGAATTCCCAATCAAGCGAGGCGACGTTAAGAAGGGCGGGTTCGTCGTTTCAGTCTCAGGTAAGCGTCGAGGTAAGGGATCGAGCCGCGAACAGTCTCCCTATGCCGAGCTAGCGGCGGGAATCCGGCTCGTCATCGCCGAAAACATCGAACGAATCTACAAACAGAATTGCCAGAACCTCGGGCTGCTGACTTCAACGAACTTTGAGTTGATCGATCGGGTTGCGCGCGGAGACGAAATTCCGCTGGAAGAATTCACGCGAGGCGAAGACGAGATAACTCGGCAAATAATCGAGTACGGCGGGCTGTTCCCTTTCAACATTGCGCGGCTCCTGGGCAAGACTTCTATTCCGCCGATCACAACCGGCAAACGGCCGATGACCCTGGCGGAAAAAATATTCGCGCGTCATTTCGTCACCGACCTCTCGAAGGATCAGGTCGGACTGCCGGCCGTACAACCTGGCGATACCGGATTCGTTCGAACCGATATCCGATTCAGCCACGAATACGTCACTCCGATGGCCGCGATCTTCTACGAACAACTCGTGGGTGACGAGCCAATCAATGATCCTTCGTCGGTCTATTTCTTCCAGGATCACCTGACTTTTCTTGATGACGTGATGCCGCCGGAACGAAAGGCGATGGGCTTGCTGGATCTTGCGCACGAGCTTGTGCGCAAGCAGGAAGACTTCGCGCGCAAACAAGGGATTCGGCTTCACGGCAAGCAGAGGGATCGCAAAGGCTCGGAAGCGATTTGCCACAGCTTGATCCTGCAGGACTATGCGCTGCCCGGCCAGATAATCATCGGCTCCGATTCGCACACGCCTCACGCGGGCGCGGTGGGTGCAATCGCGTTCGGCGTCGGCACGACCGACATTTTCAATTCGTGGATCACCAAAGACGTCCGCGTATGCGTGCCAGCGCAGGTGCGAGTTCGAGTGAACGGCCGCAAGCCCGAAAACGTCACCGCCAAGGATTTCATGCTGGCCATACTGCGCACCGAGTTCGTGCGCAACGGCGACGCGATCGGCAAGATCGTCGAGTACACAGGTGAAGCCGTCGCCGATCTGAACATCGACGAGCGCGCGACGATGACTAACATGGCCGCCGAAGTCGGAGCGTTCACCGGAATCGTCGCCGCCGACCGAAAGACCGTCGAGTTCCTGGTCGCGCGCGGTCTTCCTCACGTCGAGGCCGAACGCTTATGCGCGGGAATGACCAGCGACCCCGATGCCGAATACGCGTTGACCATCAACATCGACGCTGATGAATTGAGACCGATGATCGCCTCGCCGGGCGATCCGGGCAACGGAAAATTCGTAGATGAATTAACCGCTCCAGTGAAAATCGATATCGCCTACGGAGGCTCGTGTACCGCGGGAAAGAAAGAAGACCTCGACATGTATGTTCGAGTGTTTCGAGAGGCGCTCGCGAGAGGTCAACGCGTTCATTCGGATGTTCAGTGCTTTATTCAATTCGGCTCGGTTGAGGTTCGCGAGTACTGCGAACAGCGTGGTTACATCGACGTGTTGCGCGAGGTCGGCGCAAACATCATCGAGCCCAGTTGCGGCGCCTGCATAAACGCGGGGCCCGGCGTCAGCTCTTCGAAGGAGCAGATTGTGATCAGCGCCCAAAATCGAAACTTCCCCGGCCGCAGCGGACCAGGGCAAATGTATCTTGCGTCGCCGTACACGGTGGCAGCTTCAGCAATCGCGGGCCACATCGTCGAGTATCAGCCGGCGTCCGCGGCAACAGCGGAATGATTTTCGATTGGCGATTGCCGATTTCCGATTGACGAACCGGAGCTGTATTCGAAATCAGCAATCGCCAATCGGCAATCGGCAATCGGCAATTTGGAGGGTGGATGGCCAGTCAACCGAAGATCGAAAAACATCCCGGACTCGATCGCGAGACGATGCTCGAGATCTTTCGCTTGATGTACCTCTCGCGGCGCGTCGATGACAAAGAACTTCAACTCAAGGCGCAGAACAAGATCTTCTTTCAAATCTCAGGCGCCGGCCACGAAGCGATTCTCGTCGCCGCCGCGCTTGCGATGAAGCCGGGTACGGATTGGTTCTATCCTTATTATCGGGACCGCGCGTTGTGTTTGGCGCTTGGCGTCACCCCGGCCGAAATGCTGTTGCAAGCGACCGGCGCGGCTGCCGATCCAAGCTCCGGCGGGCGCCAGATGCCAAGTCACTGGGGCAACAAGAAACTCAACATAGTTTCGCAATCATCTCCAACGGGCACTCAGTTTCTGCAAGCCGTCGGCTGTGCCGAAGCGGCTTATCGCGCTGAGTTGATCGGCGATGCCGCAAAGCTCGTCGAAGGCTACACGCGCGACTCAATCGTTTACGTCTCATCCGGCGACGGCACAACAAGTGAAGGAGAATTCTTCGAATCGTTGAACACCGCGTGCAATTTGAAGCTGCCCGTGCTGTACATGATCGAGGACAACGGCTACGCGATCTCGGTTCCAGTCGAAGTGCAAACGGCGGGCGCAAGCATATCGAAGCTTGTCAGCGGATTTCCGAATCTGTTTATCGAAGAAGTCGACGGCTGCGATCCGCTCGCGAGCTACGAAACAGTTCAGCGCGCCGTTGCGTACTGTCGCGAGCGTCGCGGCCCGGCGCTGATTCACGCTCACGTGATTCGCCCTTATTCGCATTCGCAATCCGATGACGAGAAACAGTATCGGTGCGCCGAGGAACTCGAAGAAGAAACACGCCTCGATCCGATACGCGCGTTTCCTGAGTTCCTGATCGCCGAAGGACTCGCAACCGCGGACGAGATCGAGCGAATCTCGGACGCAGTCGATGAGGAAGTGACCCGCGCGGCGGATGAAGCTATCGCCTCACCGCAACCCGCGAAAGAAACGGCGACACTGTATCTCTACTCGCCCGATATTGATCCGGGATCTCAGGCATTCGACACAGAGGACAGCGCGGCCGCCTCACCCTCAACCGAGCAGGACGCGCGCGTTCCAAAGACTATGCTTGATCTGATCAACGCGTGTCTTCACGACGAGATGGCGCGCGACGAGCGCATCCTCGTGTTCGGCGAAGACGTCGCCGACTGCAGCCGCGAGGAACATATCGAAGAAGTAAAAGGCAAGGGCGGCGTATTCAAAGTCACCTACAATCTGCAGCGGCGATTCGGCGGCGCGCGGGTGTTCAACTCGCCGCTCGCCGAAGCTAACATCATCGGCCGCGCGGTTGGGCTTGCGACACGAGGGCTCAAGCCGGTTCCGGAGATTCAATTCTTCGATTACATCTGGCCGGCTTATCATCAGCTTCGCAATGAAGTGACGACGATGCGATGGCGTTCGAACAACGAGTTCAAGTGCCCGATGGTGATTCGCGTGGCGATCGGCGGATACCTGAAAGGCGGGGCGATCTATCACAGTCAGTGCAGCGAAGTTTTGTTCACACACACGCCGGGCATGCGAGTGGTGATGCCTTCGAACGCGCTTGACGCGAACGGATTGCTGCGCACGGCGATCCGTTGTGACGACCCGGTGATGTTTCTCGAGCATAAGCATCTCTATCGTCAAACTCACAACAAGGGCGAGTACCCCGGCCCGGATTACATGGTTCCGTTCGGCAAAGCCAAAGTGGTTCGCGAAGGCTCGGATGTTTCGATCATCTCGTATGGCGCGACGGTGTATCGTTCGATGGTCGCGGCGAAGAAAGTCGAAGAGGAGCACGGAATCAGCGCCGAGGTGATCGACCTGCGCAGCCTGAGTCCTTACGACTGGGAAACGATTGCGCGTTCGATACAAAAAACCAGCAAGGCACTGGTCGTTTACGAAGACGTCGAGTCGTGGGGCTACGGCGCAGAGATCGCGGCTCGGATCGCGGATGAATTGTTCGAGTATCTTGACGCTCCGGTAAAAAGAGTAGCCGCGCTTGATACGTTTGTGGCGTACGCGCCGGACGTCGAGGATGAAATCCTCCCGCAGGTTGATGATGTTGTCGAAGGAATCGTTGGACTGTCGCGATACTGAAAGTTTCAATCGGATACGCGGACTGTTGTTGCCCCTTCGGGCGTCGTTGTGAAATCATTCGGCTGATGACTTAGGGCCATAGTCTTCGCTAGAGGTGTTCACGTGAGTGCAATTCAGGAAATCGAAAAGTTGCTGTCCGGCTTGAGCCGCTCGGAGAAAACACAAGTGCTTCAGTTGGTAGTTCGCGATCTGGGTGAAGCGTTCCCCGGAATTGAAGCGAGTCCCGAGGTCAGCGGGGGGGAGCCGCGCATTGTTCGAACGCGCATTCCCGTATGGGTACTGGAGCAAGCCCGCAGACTTGGAACCAGCGAGTCGGATTTGCTTCGAAGCTACCCGACATTGCGGGCTGACGACTTGGCTAACGCATGGGCATATGTGCATTCTCACCGAGACGAAATCGAACAGGAGATCCGCGAGAACGAGGCTGCGTAGCTGATGCCTCGCCTTCTTGCCGATGAGAACTTTCCGTTGCCAGTGGTCTTGGAACTGAGACGCCTGGGCCACGATGTATTGACAATGCATGAAGCTGATTGGCCAATAAGTGCATGGCCGACGATGCAGTGCTCTTGTTTGCAACCTCCGAGAACAGAGCAGTACTCACCTTGAATCGAAAGCACTTTGTTCGCCTCCATAACACTGGCACGCGGCACGCCGGAATCGTCGCCTGCACATTCGACCCAGACTTCGTGCGGCAAGCGAGTCGCATTGACGATGTATTACGATCAGTTGCTGAGTTGGAAGGTCAGTTGTTGCGCGTGAACCGTCCCGCTGTCTAGGCCCGCATCTGGGTGATCCAGGATAGAAGCGCGCCGCTTGAGTGAGTATTCTGACTACTTTATTAGCCGTTTCCATCGTCGCACCGATCTCCACGAAACGTGTTGAATGGGCGCTGCTTAGTTGGATTTCACCCGGAGCGTCGAAATAGGTGAAATAAATATTGAGAGTATACAAATCGCCTCGGTTAAACGGCTGTAGTATGAAATCAAGTTCGTGGCGGAAATCGGGAGGAGAGGGAGGATTTATACACGTAGCAATATGATATCGATCAGGAGTGGTTGTTCTTACTTCGATGGCTTCAGTGCTTCCTTGTAGCGTAACCCCAAACTTGAATTCCTGGATGTCTTGATTTCCTCGGTTGATTAGCCCAAGGCGCGCTACCGACAGGTTTTCGAGTTCGAGGTCTATTCCCGAATCGCTAGCATTGCTCACCGTTATGAGCGCCTGCAAAGCTCCATAGACTGCGTCTTTCTTGAAGATTTCAAAGAAGTCCAGAGTATACCCAATCGGCTGTCGTCTGTTTCGATAGTTAGTAACGATCGCTGTGATCATCGAGCCTACCGCGCCCCCGCCGATGAACGAAGCAATAAGGCTCACTATCCATTGAGTGTCAGTCATAGTCTCCTCGATTCGACCCTCTCATATACAACCTAAGTAATCACAAATGCAACTATGAGCGGAAACCAAAAGACAGACACAATAACGGGCCCCGGAAGACGGAATCGCTACTGATCGCGTGCGAGAAGGCGTTCCGAAGAAAGATATCGTACTTGCATTTCACGACCCTGAAACGCGTAAAGAAACCGAGTTCGCCGCCGCTTGACTATCGCATAAGAGTGACAAGACTCAACGAGCGACGGATAGCGGAATAGCGGATAGGCTCCCCGGGTCACACCGCGCAAGCCATGGTTCTTGGTCGCGCGATGAGTGAAAAATCCACCTGAGCCTCTGCCTCTTGCTTTGTCGTTCCGGTTACTTCCGATATCTCGCAAATCAATAACCGTTTCGCTCGCTCTAAAGTCCCGCGTTCGCCAAATGATAACGGCTTTGTTTCAATCAACTCGGTCAGTGACTCGACAATCTCGGCAAGCAAAGGCAATCTGGAAAGGAATCCGCCTTGTGAATTGCCGGCTTGCGGCTGTGGTAGAATCTCTGGGGCCGTGAGGAACCATGCCGTTGCGACGCTCCTGATCGTTTGATAAGTTTCGAGGAATCCAACGATGTTCGATGCAGGCACAATAACTTTTCAGGAGTTTGCGATGAGTGAACCTCTGCCGCTTGCGAGCATTCAGAATGCGGTGTTGGAGTTCCTGCGCGATCGCGACGATGGAGTTGTGTTCGGTGCTCAAGCGGTTAACGCGTACGTCTCGGAGCCTCGAATGACGCAGGATGTTGATGTTCTTTCGACGCGCGCCAAAGCGCTGTCAGAAGAGTTGCGCGAGCATCTCAGCAAGCTATTTCACATTGCCGTGCGTGTTCGAAAGATCGGCGAAGGCCGCGGTTATCGATTGTTTCAGATTCAGAAGTCTGGCAATCGCCACCTTGTAGATGTCAGGCCAGTTGACGCGTTGCCATCCACGCAGCGAGTGGCAGGAGTGCTTGTGATGGCGCCTGCAGAGTTAGTTGCGAGTAAAGTCATCTCTTATCACCGCCGAAAGGGGCAGCCAAAATCATTCACAGACAGGCGAGACATCGCGGTGTTGCTTTTGCAATTCCCGGAACTCAAGCTCTCCAGCGGGCCTGTGGCAGACGCCCTCGGCAAAGCTGGAGTGAAGCCGGAAATACTAGCAACCTGGCACGAGGTGGCAGCTCAAGAGATTAAACCGCCTGACGCTGACGATGAATTCTGAGACGCAAGACTTTTGTTCGCACGACGAGATTGTGAATGGACAAGCTGATTGAGTATCCCAAATTGCTTAGGCGCATTCTAGCCGAGTACGTCGAGCTATGTAATCGCCGGCCCGATCGTGAAGTCGAGACTTTCCTTGTCGTAGACCCTGAGCGCCAGAATTACATTTGGATGAACCTCGGCTGGCAAAACGGAGAACGCGTGGCTGGGATGACAGCCTATGTTCGCATTCGGGATGGCAAGTTCTGGATCGAAGAAGACTGGACCGAAGACGGAATCGCTACTGATCTCGTGCGAGAGGGCATCCCGAAGGAAGACTTCGTACTTGCATTTCACGATGCTGAAACGCGTAAGGAAACCGAGTTCGCCGCCGCTTGACTATCGCATAAGGAGACGAGATTCAACGAGCGACGGATAACGGGACGACCCTCCGTCACACAGCACAAGCCACGGTTCGTATTCGCCCTATGAGTGCCAAATCCACCTGAGCCTCGGCCTCTTGCTTTGTCGTTCCGGTCACTTCCGATATCTCGCAAATCAATAACCGTTTCGCTCGCTCGAGAGTCCCGCGTTCGCTAAATGATAATGGCTTTGTTTCAATTAACTCCGTCAACGACTCGACGATCTCCGCAAGATCAAATGCCGATCCCGTCAAAAACAATTTCAGGTTGTCTCGGACTCGCTGCTTCCGATCTGTGGATGCTGTTGAAGGCTTCTTGAGCTGATTCAGTAGATGTGGAATCTCGAGCTGCTTCAACAGCGGACGGATGCCTATCGCCGTGACCTTGTCCATGGGAACGAACAGTTTCTCGCCGCGGTCACTGAGGACCAGCAGTTGATAAAACGTTATCGACTTCTTATCAACTGTCTTGTCGACGATCGAGCTGACGAGGCACGGGCCATGACACGGATAGCTAACTTTCTTTCCCACATCGAGCATCGTTTGACGCCTCCCCCAGTTGTTCTTCGAAAGCGGTTACAAGCGCGAAATCGACTGCGTTAGCGCGAGCGCGGGCGAATCGAAATATCCGCGCCGTCGTGCGTGCGCGTGAACAAATAGTATCCCGTGGCAATAACGAGCCCGACCGCCAGTATCACAATCACCCAGACATACCACGGCAGGTTGCTCGCCTCGCTTCCTCCGAAGGCAATCATCGAGAACGGTATGGCCAAGAGCGCGGTGATCCCGATGACCGCCGCTGTTCGGGTTGATGAAACTGTTCTGAGTTTTAACGCGACATCTTCGATAGACATTTGGTGACTCCTGATGCGAGTGAGGTGAATAGAAAACGGCTTTCAGCGATCAAGTTTCCGTTGTTCGCACTTCGAATCCCATCTTTGTTGATTTCAAACGACCAGGACTTCTCAGGCCGTTGCGGGCCGCGAGTCGTTCCTGGGCTTGGCGTCATTTACTTTGAGCGGCTTTCCGTGCAGCTCGTGGCCGTTGAGCTTTTCTTTGGCCGAATCCGCGTGCTCTAACGATTTCATCTCGATGAACGCGAATCCCTTTGAGATTCCCGAGTCGCGGTCGGTGATCAGATTGCACGAATCCACTTCGCCTATTTCACTGAACAGAGTATTGAGTTCATCGCTGCTGGTATCCGGAGAGAGATTTCCGACAAAAAGTCTTGTTGACATAAGAATCCTTTCTGGTGAGCTGTGAGTTCAGATAATCTGGGTGATTCCAGAAAGGCTGAGAAGAGAGTGAGCTGTACTCAGTTCCCTTTAACCTTAGCAGGCCGTGCACGCAAAGTCCAAACGAATGCCTTTGCGAAGTGAGCGATTTGCTGCTCTGATGTGGCGCCGTGGCGCTCACGGTCCGTTTCACGTGATATAATGCGCGCGCTCACACTCCGACGGCAGACAAGCCGAGCCACGCTCCGTCGGTGAGCAATTACTTTTCGGAGGAACTATGTCAATAAGTCAGTCATTGCTACCTGAGTTTGATCAAGAGATGGCAAACACCAGAAAGACCCTCGAGCGAGTCCCGACCGACAAGTTCGATTGGAAGCCGCATCAGAAGTCCTTTGCGATGGGCGCGCTCGCGACGCACCTCGCGACGTTGCCGAGTTGGGCCGCGATTACGATTGAGAAGGACTCGATCGACATCGCGCCGAAGGGAGAACCGCCTCCAAAGGCCGAGCCGTGCAACTCGACCGAGGAGATTCTCGCGAGATTCGATGGACACATCGCCACCGCTCGAGCCGCCATTGCCGGCGCAAGCGATGAAGTTTTGCTCAAGCCTTGGACGCTGATCGCGGGCGGCAAGACGATATTCACCTTGCCTCGGATCGCGGCGTTGCGAAGCTTTGTGATGAATCACAACGTCCATCATCGCGCGCAGCTTGGAGTCTATCTGCGTTTAAATGATATTGCGGTGCCGTCGATTTATGGACCGAGCGCTGATGAAGGGGCATTCTAGTCAAGCGACGGCCCGACTGATTTCAGATGCGGAGAGCGCGAGAGATCCAGCTCGCGCTCTTTGCGTTTCTAAGAGCCGGCGGCCAGGGCTTCGTCCATCCGCTCGAACGCGCGGCGCATGTGCGGGATCACGATCGATCCGCCGACGACCAACCCCACGTTGAAAGTCTCCAGAAACTCTTCGCGAGTAACTCCCTGCTCTACGCATTGAAGCACGTGATAGGTAATGCAGTCGTCGCATCGAAGTACTAACGACGCGACGAGCCCGAGCAGTTCTTTTGTCTTAGCGTCCAGCGCGCCGCCTTCGTAGGCAAGGTGATCCAAGGCAAAGAACCGCTTGATCCCCAGATGATCGCTGCCCAGAATGCGCTTGTTCATTTCCTGGCGATGCTCATTGAACTCTTCGATTGACTTCGTCACGATCCCTCCGTTCTCCAATGATCTTGAGAGTGGCGTCCGCCCCGCACTTGAGACTCACCAAACAGTGCGCTGTAGAATAGCAACGCGATCGCTCGCGAGACAATTCCTCGGAAAACAATCGCAACTCTGTTTGACCACTCCATCGAAGCTTGTGATAAACTGGGCCGCCTCAAGGTTGAAAGCAAGAATCATTCTCATTAGCATACGGACTAATACAGACTTGATCACGAGGTTTCAGACTTCTTGAGACGCGGACGCTCGGCTCAGCCACCGCGGAAGAGGTAAACCGCTCCAATGTGACGCGGGAAGGAGACCAAGCTATGGCATCCAGTGCTATCGCCGTAGATAAAGGCAGACACAACCTGATCGCCCTGGGGTGGATAATCAACAAACGCGATGATCTGATCTGGTTCATTGGCAGCGTTGTTACAAGCTATGCTTTTCTTGCCGCAAACCTGATGCTGGTCAAGCTGGGGCTTTCGGTGATGATAATGACCTGGATCTGGGCGCTGGGATTTGACGGCCCTCACGTATTCGGAACTGTGTCCCGAACCTACGCCGACAGCGAAGAACGCCGCAAGCGGGCCAGGCTTTATTACGGCACTCTCTCGCTGTTCCTGGTTGGTCCGGCGTTCGTGCTCGCGGGTCAGGCTCGGCTGCTTGGCACGGAGGTCTGGGGTCCCGCCTTCTTTTTCTTTGCGTCGTTGTGGGCTTATTACCATTTGGTCAAACAGCACTACGGTTTCATGATTCTCTACAAGAAGAAGAACGCCGATCTGGCTGAGATCGACAACCTGATCGATCGCGCATTCATACTGCTGGGAATGACGTATCCGTTCGTGCGCTTTTTGACTCACAGTTATGCGGCGAAGGAACGGCTCGGGGGAATGGGGCTATCGCCGCAATCGGAATCGGTGTGGTGGTTCGAGGCCCTGGTCTTTTCCGCGTTCATCATTTCGCTCGTGCTGTTCGTTGGAAGACAGGCTCACAGGCTCTATATAAAACTACCGATAAACATTCCCAAGTTGTTGCTGCTTGGAGCGGCGGTTCCGATGCACTGGATCGTTCTCCGGATGCTGGAACCAGTTCAGCCTCCAGCGGCAGCCGCGCTTGCCGCGGTCGCGACTCTAACCATCTATCACAACATTCAGTATCACCGGATTATTTGGTTTCACAATCACAACAAGTACGGCCGCGACCCAGAGCGAAGATATGGCGCGGCATCGGTGATAAGCAAGAACGTCTGGAGCTATATTGGCTTTGGATTAGCGTTTGGAATGTTGTATCACATCCCACACTACACGGTTGTCCAGCCTGACAGTTTCTGGATGGCGTTCATCTGGGGCGGCGCGTTCACTCACTATTATCTCGACAGCAAGATATGGCGCGTCCGGCGCGATGCCCAGCTCAACGAGAACCTGAAAATGGCCGGCGCTAACGCGTAGCGTCCCACCCACAGTGGCTTCCCGTATGACGTGTTTCAATCACGACGGCGTTGATGCAGTCGCAATCTGCAAGAACTGCAACAAGGCTATCTGCCACGCGTGCGCGGTGGATGTCGGGAACGGTCTTGCTTGCGCGAACGCGTGCGAGCAGGAAGTGATTGCGTTGAATGAACTGATTCGGCGCAACAGAACCGCTGCCGCGAGGACCGGCTACGCGTATCACCGGAATGCTGTTGTGTGCGCGCTGCTCGCGCTGGTATTTGTTTATCTGTGTGTTGATGCGTATCAGTCCAATCGCACGCCGCTCGTAGTAGTGACCGCGGGGTCGGCATTGATATTTTTTATGGCTGCCTTCTTTAACTACTCAGCCGGGCAGAAATTCATGAAGGGCGGAAGTTAGAAAGCAGATGGGTGTACTCATTGCAGCAGTGATCATTACCGTCGGGATTGTCGCGTATGTGAAATTCGAACGGCGGACAAATCAGCGCCCTTGTCCGGATTGCGGTTTTCGCGTGGCGATCGACGGGCCCGCCGAAGACTGTCCAAAATGCGGATCGCTGATTCCAATCCGAGATGAGGCCTTCTAATCCATGCGGCTTCCACGCACCTGGCCAAGTGTTGTTTTCATAATCATCCCTGTGTTTATCATCACGGTTGACGCAGTTGTCGTGGTCCGTGAGCGCCTGCAGCCGAACGAGCAGAAAGCAATCAGGCTGGTAAAGGAGAGTAACTCCCGCAAAGAGAATTTCACGGTCCAGCAATACCTCTACACAACCGTCTATCATCGAAAGAGTCAGGGCGAGCCGATAACGCTCGAAGGATGGCGCGCATCCGAGTATGGCGTCGATCAACTCTTTCTGGTTGAGTTCGCGTACTCCGATTCGGAAGGCCGCCACGTTGCAACGTGGGAAGCAAATCTCCTGGCCTCGACTGTAACCGGGAAGAACGAGGATGCGCTCGATCTGTCGTGGCACTGATTGCAATGCGCGCCTGCCGGCCTTGCGCATTGCCTACACCGCTGATCCCGAAGCATACAAAACTTCGCGCCACGTGATGTCCCTCCAGCTGTTTTCAGATTGACTGCTCGAAAGGAGCACAGTCTTTACTGCAGCAACAATGTCGCGCATCAAGCAGGGTCTCGATCTGATGGTGCTAGCTTGATGCGGCAGGACGTTGACTGCGACTATTATTTCGATCGGGTGATAGCTGCCAAGCAATCATTAAGGAGGAAGAGTCAAATGCGGAAGATAGCGATCGGCTTATCGCTAATGGTTTTTTTTGGAGCGGCAGTTGTGGTTAAGAGTTTTGCGCCGCCGAGTGTGCAGGACAGCGCGTTCCTGGATCGGCGAATCAGTCTGCTCGAGCAGCGATTGAACATGCTCGATTCGACCGTGAGCAGGCTTCAACAGCAATCGATGTCAAGCTCGGCGCCGGCGCAACGGGCGCGCGATCCGGAAACGGCGCTGCTGCGGAGCGAGGTAGAAATCCTGCAGAGCCGATTGAAGGAGATCGAATGCGGGCTCACGCGGCTGGATGAGCGGACGCTATCGGCGGCGGCCCGGGAAGCTCAAAAACGTACGAGCGCGCAAACGCAGAATCCTTGCCGGCTCTTTCCTGAATCACCGATTCAACTGTCTCCGCATCGATAGGTGAGCAGCGTGAGGCGGCGAGCCTGCGCGAATGTTTCGCGCAGGCTCGCCGGCCTGGTTGGTGGCAACATGTCGTCGTTCGGTCCGCTTTAGGCGTCGTACATCGCCGCGATCAAACAGCCGCGAGCAGTCGCGGTTAACGGATCGGCGGCCATCCTTATCTCGGATATATCGAGCGGGAACCCGTCCTGCTTCAGAGCCTGTTGGAACTTCTCGAGGAAACCTTTCGGCTTGGCTGTCCCGCCACTGAGCACTATCGGAATCGGTTTGTCGATCCTCGGCAGGTTCTTGGTTTCAGCCAATGCGCTGCGCAAAGACTCCACCAGTGAAAGAACAACATCATCGTAGTAGATGTGAAGCGCGCTTTCGTATTTATTTTGCGGAGCCCGAGACAGATCGAGGCTCTCTTCCTTGATCAGGCGGATCCTGGTCGGCAATTCACCGGTGACGTTGCCCACGTTGCGATCAATGTAGTCGCCGGCCTTGTTCATGCTGAAAGTCATAACCGGTATCGACATGAACGCGAGCGCAACGTTGCACATTCCGCCTCCGCAGCTTATGCCGATGCCGCTGAAGTTTTCCTTCTCGAGTTCGGCGAACACAACCGCGAGCCCTTCGTTGATGCCCTTCGCGTTGTAACCCATCGACCCGAGCAGATCGCGTAACATCGCTTCGTGATAGACGAGATTTGGCGACCCGTCGTTTCGCAGCGCTCCAGGCACGCTGAAGCGCATCGTCTCGCCGTTTTTGGTCTTGCGAACGAGCTGCTGAATGATGGCCTGCATCACCGACATCGAATATTCTTCGTTCGGATTCAGCGTGCCGCCGTTCATCGGCCTGCGCACTTCGGTGTTGAACACGTTCGCGAATCGCGCGGCCTCGTTGCCGTAGACTTGCAGCGTGGTGCCGCCGTTCAACTGATAGCTCACCTTGTTCTGCTTGAGAATGTTCTCGGTGAACTTCGAAAAAGGAACCGCGATGAACGCATTCAGTTCGGCCTTGGCCTTAACACGTTCAGCGGATCCGCTGGCAAGAACCAGCCGGCTTGTTCCCACATCCAGTCCAAGCGCCGCGCCTTCCGCCGCGGTCATTTCGTTATCATTGGCTTCCCTTTCATTCTTCTTATCCATGTTGCCTCCAGAGTTTTTGTTGGTGTTGAGCTTGAGGGGCTCAGTGTTAAGGCTGACGACAGCCCGTCGAGTTGCTTTCAAATGCACGGCCATGCCTTCGGGTATCGGTCTTGGGGACCCGGCGCGCGCGGGCGCGGGCAGGAAGCCGTGTCTCTTCTCTTTCAATTGCAAACGGCCGAGGCCGCGAATATGAACGATGCTCGCGTTACCCAGCTCGCGCTTGATGATCTCGATCGCGGAATCGACGCCGCGCGCCGCGTCACGCCGTTTCAGGCCCGTTCGCTTCGCCGCTTGTTCTATGAGATCGGACTTGTTCATGTACTGATCCGTGATGAGTGATCCGTGATGCGTGACTCGTAACCGGTCACGGATCACGCATAACGTTTCACTCAATCCTTCTCAATCGCGCTTTGCTTTTGGTATGCGCGGGCAAACAGCTTCGCTTGCGTCCGGCGCTCTTCCTCGATCGTGAAGCCATCTCGCTGGGCGGCATCTCGCAACGCGGCATCGGCTCGCTCCAGGCCCGGCCATTTACCACCCGCGGCCGCCACGTACTGCTGATCGTATCCGAATCCAAGCCGCGAGATCGCCCGAAGCTCGGTCTCGTACTTATTCGCAAGCCCGAGCGCTTCGAACGGAAACTCAGCCACCCAATCGGTGTGATAGCCCATCAGGTGATTCGACGGATTCACGCTCACCAGTCCGTGAGTCACACAGTTCGCGTCATCAATTCCGTAGCGCGATCGAATCACCGCCGTCAGCACTCGAGCGGCGTAGATCTGTGCTTCGTTGATTCCTTCGGCGCCCATCGCCGCGCCGCGTCCCTCGAAGCAGATTCCGATGAAGCTCGCGCTCAGATTTACATAAACACTATTCGCGTCGCTCCAAACCGAATTGCCCGCGTGGTTGGCTTCGAATTCGTCGCGCACGATCCGATATGTTCGTCCGAACCGGTCAATCACATAGTTGTACAGCCGATGCGCGCGAGCATATTCGAGCAGCGCGCGAGAGTGATTGTTCAACGACGAGTTATAGCGGTCGGCAAACGGAAGGAGATCGCTCTCGGAGACGTGGTAGACGATACCGACGGGCCGTGATAGCACGTCTCCGTGATTCGAGCTACTGGACAGCGATTCAAGATCGAAGCGATAGAAGTTTCGCTTCGTGCCGTTTGTTTCAAACTCAGTCAGCACTCGCGCGCCGTTGCTGTAGAACTCGAATCCCTCGCCCTTATCCGCGAGCCACACATTATCCAGCGTGAGCCCCGCTCCGGACGCAATCGCCGCGACCGCCTTGCCTGAGTCCGTAGCCGCGGATGAACCAGTCGCGGCGATGTCCTTCGCTTCGGTCGCGACAGAAAGGCTGCCCGCGAGTCTTATGACGGCGTACACCAGACTTGCACCGGCGAATAACGCCAGCGCGATGCACGCAGCGTATAGCGCATATCGTATGCGATACAGCAACGTCGTCAGCCGGATGCCAAGCGGCGCCGGCTGATCGAGCGGTAAGACTTTTGATAGCTCAACAATAATCATTGCTCGCTCGGGAAGCGATCCTACAATCGGCAGCTTCTTCCACAACGCCCGGCCACGATCAAGAGCCAGAGCGCTATTCAGAAACTTGAGCCGCAGCACGGGCGACTCGACGTATCGCGAGTAACTGTCAACCATTTTTGCGAACCTGAGATTCTCCGAATCGAAGTCCTGCATCGCTTCGAAACCTGTAGCCTATCGATCAGTGTTGTTCGTACGGACAGACAATTAGCTGTAGCGAGACTCCTGATGTCTTGGTGCGCAGTTGCGCCTCTGCCGCGTATCGCTTTGCGGCTTCCGCGCTTTCAAATCTGCCGACCCTTACGCGATACCAGGTGCCCCGCTTCCCAACATCCGCGCTCACAACGTAAGACGGCAAACCCGCGCGCTTCAACTTTTCGGCGAACTCAGCGGCTCCGGATTCGACGGGAAACGCCGCGGCTTGCAGCGAGAATTGTCCTCGCGCATCGCCAATTGAAGGTTCTTGTTTGGAACCGGTCCCGGCGTCGAGCTTTGACTGTGAGACGGTTGTCGGCTCCGCGGCGGGAGTTCTGGTCTGGGACGGCGCGGATGATTCGGAAGCGGCCGGAACGGCAGCGGCTGAGACCTCTCTGACGGCCAGCGAATTCTCGTGCTTGCCGCCCGACAGTGGCAAGTAGATCAGAAAATAAATTGCGGCAACGGACACAAGCAGCGTGAGAATCACCATTGCTGCGCGCACCATATTGAACGAGCTTCGACGAGCAGGGACCATCAGCACCGGCCACTCTTCGCGCGAGTGTTGCTGTCCGTTTAGAGTCTCCGCGGCCGGCTCTTCCAACAGATCACCGGTAGCAAGCGGATCTCTTGAAGGTTCCGTTGATTCCCAAACTTCCGCGTCGCTTTCGGCATTGATCTGCTGCAACTCAGAATCAGCCACCGGAGCCGCTTCCGAGGTTTCAGTAAAAGGATCGGCGGCGAATGAAAAGCCCGCCTGCGATGTTTCAAAGTCATGCGCCTGGGCGGATTGATGAGCGAGAACCGCGTCTTCGGAAATCGCTTCCGAGGCCGGCTCAACTGGTAAGAAAGGCGAAGAGTAGTCCTCTTCCGATTCGCTCTCGAGCCAATAGGCTGACTCATCGGGTTCGGCGTTCGTTAGAGGCGGCGCCGCCGAGACGGCCGCGGCCGATCGATGCACATCAAGCGTCTCAGCCTTCACGTGCGATCCATTACAAGCAGTCCGAACCATATTGCGACAGGCATCGCAAAGCCGCGTACCGGGCGCGTGTCCATCGTCGCTCGAGTCCAGAGCGCGCCTGCACAGGGAACAAGTCTGGTGTGTAGTATTGCTGTTCATATGCGTATTCGCGATTCAAGATTGGGGGACTTGTGCGCACCCGCCGAGGCGAGTGTTATCGACTATTTGAGTCTAGGAATGGGGGTGCTTTTTGTAGTGGGGCAGAACCTCAAAGCGGGCCGATTATGGCACACGCCCGAGGCCTTTACAAGAGTTTTTATTTTTTGAGGCGAAGGGTGACGAAATCGGGGAATGCTTCGCCGCCCGCGCTAAAATCCAGCCTATGAAACGCGAGAGGTAGCTCTGAGCGACGCAATATACGTTTCAATCTCCTCGCGATCTTCATCATCAAGGCTGACAAACTCGACGCCCAGCCCGAGTCCCTTTCGCACGTAAGCAACCCGTGAAACGGCAATCACGCGATGCTTATTGGCCGGAAGCTCAAAGCGCACGACCATTCTCGTTCCTGCGCGTATCGGCTCTTCAGTCGTAATAAACAGACCACCGCTGCTCACGTTCGCCATGTGCCGCCTGACGCGAGACGGACCACTGCTGCTGTTCGTGAGCTCGAATTCGACCTGGGTAGTAATAGGGGCACGCTCAAAACGTCGCCGTTCCAGTTGAGCAGAACTTCTCATATCGCTCCTTCGACGCGCGTATGCCGGGGTGAGGACACTGCGCATCTCTTCAAGTTGAATAGCCCGTGGAGGGTCTGTTACGCGTCCGATTCGGCAGCGACCGGGCTTGCTTGGGGGCCCCTAACCTTTACACAGGATTGGCCGCGTTGACAAGGCAACGTCAACCCTAAACCAAATAAACTAGCCTTTCGCGGACGCCGCGCCGTCTAACAAAGCTGCAAGGTCGAGTATGTTGACTGAGGTGGTGCCTTGTGTGAGAATACGCTCGAAAAGCACGATTAATGGACCCCTTCAAACTCAATCCGGTTAAGCGCTGAACCCAAAGTATGAGCAGCAGACGAATAGGCAACTATCAGATCACGGACTATATCGGAGGCGGCGGCTTCGGCTCGGTTTTTAAGGCCGAAGACGTCAACACACCCGGGCGCATTGTCGCGATCAAAGAACTCCACAAGAAGCACACGCGCAATCAGGTTATCAAGCAGCGGTTCTTTCAGGAAGCGGTGGCAATGGCCCGCCTCGATCATCCCAATTTACCTCGGCTTTATACGTTCGGCGAGGACAACGGCTGTTATTACCTGGTGATGGAATTCATCTCGGGCAAGCTGCTGAGCGACGACATACGAGATCAGGGAGCGATCAGTTGTGATCGAGCGGTGGACGTAACCTGCCAGGTACTCGACGCCGTTAGTTATGCTCACAAGAACGGAATCATTCATCGCGATCTTAAGCCTGACAATATCATTCTCATCGGAGAGACCGGTTCGCCGCGCGTCAAGGTCCTCGATTTCGGAATCGCCCGAATGGTGGGAGGAGAAAACCTTACGCTGGCCGGCGAAGGGTTCGGCACTCCCGCGTATATGTCGCCCGAACGGATCACCGGAGCAGCGGGAGACGATCCGCGAATAGACATTTACGCAGTCGGTATCATTCTTTACGAAATGCTTGCCGGCAAAGCGCCGTTTGAATCCACGGCTAGCGATCCTGTGTTGTATTGGGCCGAAATGCGCGATCTTCATCAAAGCCGCGCGCTGCCATCGCTTGCTCCGCTCGGCGTGCCGGCGGAGCTTGAACAGGTCGCCACTCGCGCAACTGCTAAACGAGTCGAACATCGTTATCAGGCCGCGGATGAAATGCTCGCCGATCTGAAGAACCTGATCGGTATGCATCCGAACTCGGCGACGATTGTTATGAGCGCGGCGCGGCTTTTGTTGGCCACCGTGCCGGGCGGCGCCGAAGTGTATGTCGATGACGTATTGCGCGGTTCTTCGGATCCGGCGAGAGGACGAATTCTTCTCGAGGGATTGAGTGGCGGGCTGCACACGGTTCGCGTATTGAAAGAGGGCTTCAACGAATATCGAATAAATGTCTCGCTGGAAGAAGGCCGCCAAACGGATCTGCAAGTGGCGCTAGCGGCACGCGCAACAGTCGCCATGCCAAGCGCGGAGGACACTGCCGCTGCGGGGCTCGATACCGTGAAGCTGCAGGGCGCGGACGAAATTAAAACCGCTGTTCTCACACTTGAGAGTCTCCCCGCCGGCACTGCCCTGTTCGTTGGCTCTAAGCCGGTGGGCCACGCAGATGAAGACGGCCGAGCTACTATTAAGCTTGATCCGGGCTCTCACGAGATTCGAGCTGCGACGCCTTCCGGTAATACCGGCATGCGAATAGTAACCGTTACTGATTCGAGCTCGCCCAAAACTTTGACCATCCCGCTGGGCGACCCGGCGGTGACTACCAGGGTATCGAGAGTTGGGGCCGAACCGTCGGGAAAAGGAAAACAGATTGCCGCCGCGGCCGTGGTAGTTCTGTTACTGGCTCTGGCTGCCACCGCGTTCTTTGTGCTTCGGGGTCCTGACCGCAATCGCGCGGCCACCGAATCGACCGCGACAACGAGCTCGTCCGCTCCTCCTCCAAGTGCGGGCCAGGACACCGCTTCAAAGCCTGCCGAATCAAAACCAGCCGACGAAAAGAAAGCGGCGGTCGAGCCTGAGAAGAAGCCGGCCGAGACGAAAACACCCAAAGACGAAAAGAGAGAACCATCGCCACAGCCGTCGGCTCCCGTTCCGCCCCCGACAGCACCGGCAGTAACCGCACCTACCCAGCCGCAGCAATCTTCACCGCCTGCTACAGCCACGGCATGCGTTTTGGTGACCGTGGTCGACGCCTCCGGCAATCCCGTGGCGCGCGCGCGATTAGCTCTCGATCAACCCGATGGTGGTTCGGCTGGTCCGCGCGGCGCTCACACAGGTCCGCAAGGCCGAATGCGTCAGTGCGGCTTCGTTACCGGTCGAATAAGGATTGGGGTGTTCGGCCCGCGAGGCGCCTTGATCGGTGGGCAGCAAGCTACTCTATCTGCTGGTGAGAACTCTGTTGAGATCCGGTTAAATCGAACAATGGACGAAACACCCCAGGCGCCTGAAAGAAAGCGCCCGTTCTTCCGCCGCCCGTAATCCATCGTCATTAGTTTCATTTCTCCAACTTTTTCTCCGTCGAGTATTGAAACTCAAAGGCGCGTTCTGTTAGGCTGTAAATTTGTGTGCCAGGCGCGATTCGCGACATGGCGTATTCACTTTGAAAGGAGCAACAGAATTATGGCTAAAAGAGGATCAGCCCGCGCCGTCCGCCTGAGCTGCCCGAAGTGTTTCAGTGCGTTCACGGTAGTCGCTTACCTGTCACAGGGTATTGAGGCTAACGAGTACTGGAAGCAGAGAGCAGAAGAGCACGATTGCGCAGCCCACGAGAAGATGCTTGCATCGGCTCGTTCCGGCGACGCAAGCAAGAACCCGCTCAAGGCCTCAAAAGCTGCAGCCCGCGGCAAGTAATCACCAATCTCTTCGAGACTGTGTGAAAGAATTTGTAGTCCGGCCTTTACGCGGAAGCTCGTAAGTTTGAGTAACTGAACGCTACAAACTTCCGCCTGACTGAAGGCCGGACTACGAACTTTTCACACATCTCTTTCGGGGCCGGTCAAACAACCGGCCCTTGTTTCCTTAACTACAAATAAGCAATCTGGGTTTAATCGTCGGCGAGAGCTTTGCCTGTTAGCTGAACTAGCGGACTCCTACTCGACGCTGCGGGGGAAAGAAAGATGGGATCATCGCTGTAGCCTCCGGCCTGGACGCCGGATGTGTGACGGCCAGCGTGATATGAGCTTCGCACGAGCGGGCCGGCTTCAACATAGCGGAATCCCATCGTCAACGCTTCGGATTTCAGGTAGGTGAATTCCTCGGGCGTGTAGTACTTCTCAATAGGGATGTGTTTTGCGGTGGGCGCCAGATATTGACCGACGGTCAGGATGTCGCAACCCGTCTCGGCGATATCGCGAAACGTCTTCAGCAACTCCTCAATCGTCTCGCCAAGCCCGGCCATCAATCCCGACTTTGTCAGTAACGGATATTCCGATTTCATCGCGTGCGCGCGCCCTAGCAACTCGAGCGACTGCTCGTATTTCGCATCGGGGCGAACCCGCTTGTACAGCCTCTCGACCGTCTCGGTGTTGTGATTGATAACATCTGGACGCGCCGCAAGCACGATGTTCAAGGCCTCTTCGCTTCCGCAGAAATCCGGTATCAACACCTCGACGCGCGTTCCGGGGCACAGCCTGCGAATCCACCCGATTGATTGCGCGAAATGCGCTGCGCCGCCGTCCGGCAATTCGTCCCGATTGACGCTGGTGACAACGGCGTGCTTCACACCGAGTCTCTGAACTGCTTCGCCAACGTGACGCGGTTCATCGGAGTCAAGCGCAACAGGCCTTCCCTTGCCGACCGCGCAGAAGCCGCAATGCCGCGTGCAGATGTCGCCAAGAATCATGAAGGTCGCAGTGCCCTCGCTCCAGCATTCGAAGATGTTTGGGCAGCGAGCCTCCTGACACACGGTGTGCAGGCTCAGGTCGTTGATCATGCGATTCACGTCGTCGAATGTATCGTTCGAACGAATTCTGACCTTGAGCCAGTCGGGTCTCGGGCCTGTGAGTTTCGGCTTGGACATTCAATCCCATGATGACCAATCAAGCGGAATCTCTCAAGCGGAAGCCGCGATGCACCGCTGAATTCACAACCTGTTAACGCACTCTTAACAAGCTCGAAACGCGGCTGCGATACCATCTCCGTCCAACAAAACTTCACAGGAGCCGGTGATGAACAAAACTTCTTGTAGGCTGCTTGGTTTGCTCGCTTTGATAGTGTTGGCTTTGACACATCGTTCGGTCGAGGCGCAAACCATTGCACGCGCCGATCAACCGAAATCCGAGACGAGCGCACCTTCTTCCAAAACAGATTCCGCTTCTTCGCGTACCGACATCCAGGAGCTAAGGGCAAAGGTCGATCAGCTCTTGATGATCGTCGAGCGGCAGCAGCGCGCAATGTCTGAAATGGAGAAGCGGCTCAACAGCGTAGAGACCGGGCCATCAAAAGCAGTTCCAGCGCCGGCCTCAATCAAGCTCGGTGAAACCGCCGGCGCAAAGTCTTACGATGCGAGCCCAAACACGAGTGCATCAGCAGCGTCTTCGCCTTCGTCTGGCGACCAAGTGCCGCCTATTGAAGCCCGGGTCCAAAAAGTCGAAGAGCAAGTGCTCAAGCTCGGGCCGATAAGGTTCAGCGGCGACTTCCGGCTTCGTTACGATGCGATTCTGCGCGGCGCCACCGAGGCTCCGAACCCGCCGCTTCAGCATGTTCAGAACTCTCGGCTGCGTTATCGGTTTCGCTTGAATATGGACACCGATATCAGCACGGCATTGAGTTTCCACGGACAGCTTTCAACCGGTCCGATCAACAATGCGCTGACCCTCGATCAAGACTTCACTTCGACCATCGCGCATCACCCTTTCTTCATCAACGAGGCGTGGATTGATTATCACCCCAACAAGGCCGTTCAGCTTCAGGGCGGCCGCGTTCAGGAAGTTTTCGCCGACAACTCGCGATTCCTGTTTGACGACGACGTTCGGTTCAATGGATTCAATGAAACCTTCAGGTTCGGCCGAGGCAAAGCGAGTTTTGAGCTTCGAGCCGGGCAGTACTGGTTTTCGAACCCGAACGTCGCAGTGATCACGGCGGGGAGCCCGCTCGCATTGGCGGGTGATGAAGTCGGTAAGATTGGCCGCTCGTCGAATCTCATCCACCAGGGATTATTGTGGAACACGCAGTTCAACGATCGATGGAGTCAGCAGGTTGGAACTGACGTTCAGGTCTTTCGCGAGTCCAATCAAATTCAGCTCGCATCGACGGCAGCGGGCGTTGTGTTTATCGTTCAGCCAGGGCTTGGACTCGCGCTCTCAGGTCCGATCACCGGAACGGGCAACGCGACCACGACGCCGGGCGGCGCGCTCTACACCGCCGAAGATTTTCACGTAGGGCGAATTACGTACCGGCTCAATCACACCGGATTCCGCGCCGGCGAGCACGCATATCCGATAGCCTTCAACCTCCAAGGCTCGCGCAATTTCGGGACTGACGCGAACGAACGTGATGCTATGCTCGCGTCGCTTCAAGCCGGGCGGATCACCAGGCACGGCGACATGTCTTTTTTGTATGTGTTCTCGATCAAGGGAGCGAACGCTCTCATCTCGCAGTTGACGGACGACGATCTCGGAACCGGTACCGGCGTAAACATACGCACACACTATTTCCGATGGGAGCTTGGTCTTGCGAAGAAAGTCACGCTCCAGAGTCTGGTGTTCGTCCAGCGTGAGCTTCGCAACAGCGGGCAGTTTCCAAACTTCTTCGTGCCGTTGAATGCGTTCACCCCGCGCCAATATCGCTTGCAGGAGCAACTCGTTTTTTCATTCTGAGAATCTGAACCTAACCTTGATTAGTCCGAAACGTTCAAGGCGGCCGGCCCTGTCAATAGATCGAACTCGATGACCTAACATTCTCATCTTGAATTGCCCACCCGCGATTTTGCGTCGATGTTATTGCGAGATGAATCTCCAGGCGGCTAACGGAGCATCGCGCGCCTCTTGTTTGACTGCTCACCGAGGAATGCGAGTATCTCTACATCTGGTTACCTGCCAAAGACGTATGTTGCATCCAACCTATGATTCCTGGATTGTCTTGAGTGTCGAAGCGGTTGAAACTCGTTAGCGTTCACAATCTTTTTGAATTGTTTTGGGCGGGCTTGGCGTCAGTATTAAATGGAGGCGGTAATCGCAATCGCTTCCGCAAGCTGCCGAAGGAGACTGAGTATGAAACTACTAGTATTGCCCGTTATGTTCGGGGTTATTCTGGCCCACGTTCCCTTGGCGTCGGAGATGGTTCCGCACGACACCCGGTCGATGCGAGAATCTGCGGTCTCTATCGAGCAAGCTGTGAAGCACAATTGCGCTCCGCTTTTGCCGGGCCTTTTGGTTGCGAACTCCGATTCTTCCTCGAGAGCCGAGAGAGTTGCCGTGGTAACTGATCTCTTTGGCGAGTATTCCGCGCAACGCGAACAAAGCCCTATCGTGCGTATCTTGACGGACCGTGTGCTGTGGGGAAAGGACTTCGCGGCTGCTTTGGCTTCACTGCCAGACTGGAAAGTAATCGGGGAATCAAGGGTATACGTCTTTCGCAACCAGATGGTCTCAACGACACCCGGCAAGTCTGTGGAAGAAACGCAACGGACCGCCGCAAGCCTCTCTTCATCGATGAAGGCGCGTATGCCACAGATCAAGCCTGAGTTCTCGAGCATGATAAGGCGGGCGCAGGCGCCGCTCCGTGCCGAGGTATTACCAGTGTTTGAAGACGATTCTGCTCACGTGGCGTTGACCGGACGCACGCTTCAGTTTCTTGCGCCCCGCCTCAGCATGACGACCGTTCGAAATCGATTGGGTCAGCCGGAAAAGGTCTCTCGGGTGACTATCCAGAACAAGTTCGAACGCCGCGGAGTTGTGCTAACGCTCCACAGTTACGCCGGAGGCGCGATCACGTTCGCGGAAGCGGACTACACGGCGGTTCACGGGCTTGTTGACAGAGTGATTCTTGACGTTTCGGCAGTGACGGCAGCGGTCTTTCAGGAGGGAAAATGAAACCCTACTCTTCAATCAACCATGCGGTCATAAGGGTCAGCGTGGTGCTGTTGGTGCTGGCAGCCTGGAGTAACTTGCACTTTGAAAACGTCTCGGCCGCGGCCACGCTTGTCGATATTGCAACTGATGCTACAGACCCCTTCGACATTGACGACAGCGAGCCGAGTATCGCGGTCAATCCAGCGAACCCACTGGAGATCGCCGTGGTGGCCTTCTCAGGCAACTCGGGGCCGGGCGTGATGGCCCCGGTGTGGAAGTCAACCAACGGAGGTGCCACCTGGAGGAAGGTCCCTCAACTGCCTTCACCGCCCTCGGGTCTACCGGTGCCTTTTGACCAAAAAGTGGCCTACGATTCCACTGGACGCCTCTACGTAGTGCAATTGGCCGCAAACCCGCCCAGCTTCTCAATCATACAAGATTACATCTACCGTCAGACCGCGGGCCCTGATGATCCCCTGACGCCCGGAGCATTGTACGGCGACGATCAGCCGCACTTGGATATCGACAAGACCGCTGGAAGCCCTTTCTTGAACCGAATCTACTCACCCTGGCTGAATACTGGTCTTGCTAACTGGCGCTCGATGGTTACGAACTCCGCTACCGGCGGAGTTGGAGTAACAAACGTCGGAGCGGGTAATAACAGTTCCTTCTCGAACCGAACAACGCGAATAGCCGTGGCGCCTAATGGAAGCGCCTACATTATCTACAAAACTCATCCAGAGCCTGGCGCAGCGCCGTCCGGCTTTGAGAACGCACATTTCCGCGTGAACCGGTCAGATGATGGAGGCGCGAACTGGAATGCAGTCGGCGGAGCCGCGGGTGTTTCCGTTCACGGTCCCGGCACCGTGCAAACATGGTTCACTACCAGTTGGGGAAATCCGGCAAAAGGAAAAACCGGGCGAGCTCGCAGCAGTGACGCCTGGATTGCCGCCGATCCGAGCGATGGTGATATCTACGCCGCATACGTCAGCAGAGACGTCTCGGGATTTGGCCAGATCTACGTTGCGCGCTCGACCAATCAGGGCGGCACCTGGACTTCCACGCGCTTGACAGATGGCGCCCACCACTCAGCCTATCCGGAAATCGCCGTGGCGGCCAACGGCGTGGTTGGCGTGCTGTACATGGATTTCGATGATTCCGGAGCTCACACCATTTTCAGGCACCGCTTCGCTCGCTCGTTCAACGACGGAACCGGTTGGGACAACCAGATCCTTCAAAGCTTCGATCCCGAGCCGTTTGCCAACGCCTCTGACGGGGCAATGTGGTGGGACTACAACGGCCTCACCGCCAACGGGAATACCTTTTACGGCGTGTTCTGCGGGGCATCGATCGGGCGAACCAACCCGCAACTCGACCCGATATTCTTCAGGGAGACCGCGATGCTGCCTGGACACATCGAGGTGCCGGGAAGCGTGGCCTTTGGAACTGTCTGTGCGGGAAGCATCGGACGTACGACGCTTAACGTCTGCAATACCGGTGGCGGTCCCTTGTCCGTAAGCGCTATTTCGTCATCGAACCCCGCCCGGTTTGCGGTCACTACGCCGTCGGGAGGCTTCCCGATAGTGATCAATCCCGGCTCCTGCTTTCCGTTCGAAGTGACCTTCACTCCGGCGGGCATCGGACCTCAAACAGCAACACTTACGATTTCGAGCGATGACCCGTCGACTCCTTCGGCTAACGTACCGGCAACAGCGCAGAGCGGAGCGGGCGCGCTTGGTCTGTCGCCGGACCTTCAGTTCCCGCCGACGGTCATTCAGAGTATCGGCCCGTGTCAGTCAAGCAAACCGTTTGTAGTATCCAACACCGGCACCTGTAATCTGACGATCACAAATATCGCAATTGCCGGCGCCAACCCGGGCGACTACTCGCTGTCCGGACTCCCGGCCTTCCCGGTCACACTCGAGCCGGGACACGTGGTGGGTCAGGGCGCACTCAACGTAGTGTTCGCTCCAACCGTCCTCGCCAGAGAACGCACCGCCAACATCACAGTGACTTTCGTCTCAGATCCGGGGACGGGCGCGACCAGCAATCAGGTGCGCCAGCTTTGCGGTGAAGGCGTGCGAACCGGAGCGCGCGTGCTTGTGACCCAAGGGGGCGTGCCCATGCCCCAGGTTCACGAGATCGAACTCAAGCGGCTGCGCGGCGGCCTGTTTGGATTCGACAAGGAAGTAGATGAGGTAAAGAATGTACCTCTGCAGCCCGTCAGTGCCACCCCAGGCACGTCGTGCCCGCCGTTTCAATTCCACCGCGAGTACGGCGCTGCGAGCAACCAGGAGCAGCTAAGGCCCGGGTTCTACCGACTCAAGGTGGAGGCGAAGATCGCGGGCCACGAAGTGCGAAAGAAGATGTACTTCAATCTGGGCACCTGTAGCTTCAACGGCACAATCGTCGTGGACTTTTGAAGAAGAATACGCGATATCGCGACAGGCACTATTCTTCGTCTCGTCATCACCAGTCCCGTCTTCAGGAGTCTGTCGGAAAAATAGTTTTTCTCTGCGTAATCTCAGCGCGCTCTGCGTCTCTGCGGTGAATTTGACCGACAAAAAAGCACCGCAGAGGCGCCGAGAACACAGAGGCCGCGCAAAGTTCTTTTTCCGACAGACTCCTTCAGAAGGAAGCCAGCAGAAAAGCGACTACACAGCTGTTGGCTTGATCACGATAACCGGAGGACATAAGATAGCGGCGGTCAACAGCAGCCTCATCACGAAAAGGAGAATCGCCATGGCAAAAGACCCCGCTCTCAACGCCGACAAATGCATCTTCATGGAAGCAATCCAGGGTGATGGTGGAGTTCACAACCCAAACAACGTGTGGTGGCTCAGCCCCGATATCAAACTCACCGGTCCGATTTCCGGTCTCGATAAAGCCGACCCGGACCATGACAACTCCGTCGAGGTCACGTTTCACATGCAGCCGGCGATTCTGAATCAATGCGTTTTGCCTGCCGGCACCGAGAGCATCACCGCCGAGTTCTGGGTCGGGAATCCGTCCCTCGCAATGACGCCCGATAATCCGGCGAGCACCACGAAGATCAACGCGATTGGCTCACCCATCCCGTCGGACGGCGCCAGCGTTACCAAGGTGTTCATGTGGAATCCTCCGACGGGGTTGGATCCCGCTGATCCGCAGAGCCCCGGCCACAAGTGCCTGATTGCCCGCTGCTATCCCGATCCACTTGTCCCAAGCACAACGAGCTTCTTCGCACCCGACGATCAGCATGTCGCTCAGCACAATATCTGTATCGTGCCTTGCGGAGGCCCGGGCGCGGCCCGGCGTCCCGGTCCGTGCGGGTTTGAAGTGACTACGGTGAATCCGGATCGCGAAAGAGCACAGCGAGTCACGTTGCGCGCTATAGTTGATCTCCATCCCGGCACGTTCGTTGAGAAAGTCGTTCTTGAAAGGCTCAGAGCAGTACAGGGGTTTAAGCGACTGACCACGAGACCACCGCAGGGGTTCAGGTTCGAGCTTCGCGATTTCCCGAGCGCCGAGGTGAATGACAACACGAAGCTGGGTTGTTTGGGATTGTTGCTTGGAGGCAAGGATCGGCGAAGCTACGATGCACAGATCGAAATGAAGCCCGGGCAATTAACACGGTTCAAGTTCATAGCCGATCTAAGTGGATCTGACTTCGGCGACGCTTACATTTTCCACCTGCGGCAAATCGGAGAAGACAAGCGCGATCAAGGCGGCCTTACGATTGTGATGGTTGCAGTGTGAATCGGTCTGAACTGGATACTGATATTGCGCTGCGGAGGCGCAATGTTCATAATCCTTTCGTGCAATAGATTGTGCACAACTAAATTCCGAGGATCTAGGGGGGAGATATGGAACCGATCCTAAGCAAGCTCAAAAAAAAAGCGGCGATGTCGATCAAGCAGGCAGCTTTAATACTATCGAGGACGTAACCTCCGTGGGGAGAGTGGCTAGGTACTCGCTCCTGCGACCGGATATCTCTTTGCAAACTGGAACTAAGTTCACCGCTGCTGCACGCGAAACGACTGATGATGATTAGGACAAAATATGAAGACCCGACCGTTTCCTGCAAGCTACGAAATAGAAATTCCTGCCTATCGTAGTAGAGGTAAGATCGAGTACGATGAGCATCAGATGCTTCTCTTAGCTGATGGGAAGCCAGCCCTGCTCACACTGGAGCACGATTTCCCTCTGGTTACCATGTTCTGTATTCTTTGGCGCCGCGCCGCCACTACAAAATGAATCAAAGGGAAAATATCTCCTTAGAGTCTGCGGAGAGCTTTCAAAAGCTATCTACAAGAATCGGGAGGTTATCGATGGAAAGGTTGATCAGCTTCTGCTAGGCCAAGCATCCATAAGAAATGCCGTTTGGGGCTTGCTTATCGTCTTGTCCCTTGTTCTCGCTATCACAATAGACAAGACACATTACTATGGAGCGGGCGCAATACTCGTAGGTGTGGTGTTGTTGGTTCTTATAGGTGCCATGTTAACAAAGGCTTTTTCGAGTTAAACGGTTCTCAGAGGAGATGAGCGAAGATGAACAACTCAGACTTAGCGACCCTCGAAGATGGCTTCAAACAATTATCTACCTGAGAGCAACGTGGCTGATCGAGCTACTTATGCATCACGTCGACGAAGCCACTCTGAAACAGAGTAGCGATGTGGACGAAGAGCTTGCTCTTATGGCGACCGATCCTCAGATTCAAAATGAACTCCGAGAAATCGAACAGGAGTTTTCCGACGTGGAATCCGATGGGTTGGAGACAACCTGATGCCAATTCAACGCGGTGGACTCTCATACTCCCCCTGCAAAGTTCGGCCCTTTTCGTTGACATTCTTCTCACGCATAGGAAACATGCTTGCGGAGGTATCATGAGTAAATTGAAAGCAGTCAAAGAACTAAAAGTCGATCGGCCACCGCGCGCCACGGTGTCTGAAAAGGAAGCCCTCAAGCGTATGCGAGCATTCCCCAAACGAAAGGCTCAATTCCTTGCCACTGCTCGAACGGGTAAGAGTCGAAATCTACCTTCCTGATTTACCATCGGCTTCCTACCGCGATCTGCTATTGGCGTTTGAGGATGAGTTCACGTATGCGTTCGGTGGTTGCACAATCGTGCGCGGCATTCAGGGCAACTATCTTTCTCACGCGGGCGTTAAGATACAGGACCGCATCAATCTGATCTACACCGATTTGCCGCTGGCCCTTTCTACCAATTTCGAGAGTGTGGCTCGCTACGCCGACGAATTGAAACAAGCCGCGTTCAAAGATCTGGCTGAAGAAGCGATCCTGGTGGTAGTGACTCAGGTTTATCACGCTGTCTGAAATCTCGTGAAGCCGTTGTCAACACTTCCCTGTGAACAATGAGCGGAACGACTATTTCGATTTGCAGGACAATGATGTCAGGATATGCATCTTGACTTTACCTCATTCGCTGCTCACAACGTGCGCGTGAAGCCCACTCTAAATGCGAACCTTTTCTCGGGCGCGAGCAATGCGCCGTCGGGCACCACCTTCTGGGCGTTTGGATTCCACGCGAAGATCAATCTCAAGGGAATGTTCAGAATCGGAATCGGGAATCGAAGCTCGCCTCCAAGCGATGCTCGATATCTCGGAAGAAAGTCCTGCCCGGCGCTGAGCGGTTTGAGTACCGTGAGCACTTTCACCGGCGCGCCCGTAGATTGAATCTGGCTGGTGGTTTCGAAGCGCTCTTCCACCAGGCGGCGCGCATTGTATGACCCGCCTATATCGACGAACGCCGCGGCCGATAATCGCCAGACGATTGGAACTCGATACTCGCCGTTGAACAGCACCTCGGTGTCGCCGCCGATCGGACGTACTTCGCTTGAGAGCAACACCGGAGTGCCCGAGTCCGTGACGATGAATCGCTCCACTTGAGCAAGCGGCGCAATCGAATTCACATCGTAACCACGCACTTCAGTTTCGCCTCCGAGAAAAACCCTTTTGAATACCGGCACGCCTCTCACGGTGGACAGCGCCTGCTCGCTAAACGGCTCACCGAACGCGCGCACATGCGAAGCTCGAATGCGAAATCCGATCGCCATCGGTTCGCGCGAATCACCGTCACTGGTCTTGCCAACTGTCCAGAAGCGCCGGTAATCGAAGTTGGGCTTCAACGTGTTGAGACTCCCTCCAAGCGCGCGTCCGCTGAGCTCGACTCCGAATGCGAGAAGCGAACCGCGCAGCGGATCAAACTCGCGATCCAATGTGTCGTTCACAAGCAAAGGCGTAAGCGACGCGACTCGCAAGCCTCCCTGAGCAAGAGTCCCCGAAAGCGAGGTCGTAGAAGACAAAAGCGCGTCAGCAAGATTCGTCGTCGTGAACGAATAGATAAGTCCCGCGCGCGCCGCAGCCGCAAGCGTGTAGCGAGACCGATTGAGCGGGAGAAACGCGCCGAGACTCGCGCCCGCGGTGTGCTGCACGAACAAGGGCTCGCGGCCTTGCGTGAGCGTGGCCGCGTTGACGAACTCGATGCGCTCGAACAACCCCGACACCTCGTAGCTCAATGGCAGCTTTCCGAAGAGCATGCCGGAATAGCTGGCGCCGGCGCTGCGTTCGCGAGTGCCTATGCGCGCGCGGCCGGTCAGCCTGTCGCCTCTTCCGGTGAGATTGACGTTCGAATAGTCGAGCCCCAACGAAGTTCCGCCGTTCGTGCCGCCGCCTCCGTTGAAATCAATTCGCTGATGATCTCGTTCCTTTAAGTGAAGCTCGATGTTTACGAATCCGTTCACCTCGTCGAGCTTCATCACCACATCGCCAGGCTGAATCGGTTCGAATAAGCGCGAACGGTTGATCTGTTCGAGTCCAAGATCCCATAACGACTGATTGAAGATCTCTCCTGACGAGATCGGAATCATGCGAAGGATGACGATGAGCTTCGTGTGTACATTGCCATTGATTTCGAGTTTTCCGAGTCTGAACGGTTTGACTTGAGATGAGGCTACCGGCGGCGCGAGCGGGCTGCTTTGCATCGCGTTGACAGGGACCGGTACCGCAATGCAGGCCGCGATAGTAACCAGGCTTCGTAGTCGTAGGTTTATGATCAACATCTTCATCAGTCACGCATGGAATGCGCTGCCATTGAATACTTGCCCGGGGCTTGCGGGCAGAGCAGTCCTCAGCGTCCTCTGCGCCCCCTGCGGTTTTTCCGGACCATCTGTGGGAAGCAACCGCGGAGGACGCCGAGAGCGCAGAGGATCAGCAATTCTACGCCACCAATGCTTCTCGTGATGCCAATACGCTTTTCAATGGCTTTGACGCTCAGGTAGACTCGCACGACGAAAGGATCAACGATGACACAGACTATGACCGGCAAACGCGTGATAGTAACGGGCGCCTCAAACGGCATCGGACGCGCCACCGCTGAGCGCTTCTTGAATCAAGATGCGAAAGTTGTTTTGGTTGGCCGGCGTGAAGGCGCCCTTCAAGAGATCGCCTCGCACGCACCGGACAATTCATTCATCATCGCCGCCGATCTTTCAGAAGAGAAGCAGAGCGAGTCGTGCATCGCCGAGGCAAACGAGATGATGGGCGGACTGGATGTGCTGATCAACGCCGCGGGCATTCTCAAGGGAGGCCGCATCGAGGACACGTCGCTTGGGCTTTGGGACGAGATGATGAACATCAATCTGCGTTCGGTGTTTCATCTGATGAGACTCGCGGTCCCTCATTTGGAAAAGACGAAGGGAAACATCGTGAACGTATCGAGCGTGACCGGTCCGCGTTCGTTCCCCGGTGTACTGGCGTATTGTGTGAGCAAGGCTGGCGTCGATCAACTGACTCGTTGCGCGGCGCTCGAGCTTGCGGCGAAGGGGATTAGAGTGAATGCAGTAAACCCGGGAGTCGTCGTGACGGGACTTCATCGCGCCGGCGGAATGAATGACGAGGCCTATGCCGCGTTTCTCGAGCACAGCAAGACCACTCACCCGCTTGGCCGCGTGGGTCAGGCTGATGAGATTGCCGATTTGATTTACTTCCTCGCGTCGGACCGAGCCGGCTGGATCACCGGAGCGACAGTCAGCATCGACGGAGGCCGCGCTCTCACGTGCGCGCGATGAAGAAAAGGTTCGACAAGCTGCCAGCTTGTCGTCGTGTGAGAATCTGAAAGCCTTCGACAATCTGGCAGCTTGTCGCACAGTTACCTGACGTATACTATTTCTCAATCACTCAAAATCCAGGAGGAACACCGTGAAGGGTCTAAAACTCTCTATCGCATTAATCTTCGTCGTTGGAATGATCGCCGCGCTTGCGGGCGAGTCCTTTGGCTATCCGCCGCTGCTCGCCAAAGCCAAGAAGTTTGGCGCAAAGGACTGCACGTTCTGTCACGTCGATCCCGAAGGCGGACCTCCGTGGAATGAGCGAGGCAAGTGGCTCATCGCCGAAAAAGAACGCCGGCACGCGGACACAGTCGATGTTGAGTGGCTTGCGGACTACAAGCCGGGCAAGCTCGGTGATCAAAAACCGGAGCCCTCTAAGATCGAAGAAAAGAAACCGTTAGAGCCCGCGGCCAAGCCGGCTAAAGTGGACCCGAAGACCTACGACGATTTCGTGGGCGAATACGACGTTGCCCCCGTGGGTACTTTGATCATCACGCACGAAGGCGACAAGTTGTTCGGCGAACCACGCGACGGCGGCTCCAAAGAGGAGCTTCAGCCCCAGGACGACGGAAGCTTTCTGGTGACCAACGTCAATGCGAAGGTCAAGTTCGTGCGCGACGATAAGGGCAAGGTCATCGAAATTCAGGTAAACCTGAATGGCGAGGAATTGAAGGGCAAGAAGGTCAAATGAGACCGGAGCGAATGCGATGGATGAGAAGGAATTGTTCTTGAAGTTCTGGGATCGCGAGGCGCCGGCCACTCGCAAGGTTATGTCTCGCATCCCTGAAGACAAGTCGGATTACAAGCCCGAGCCAAAATCGCGAACTGCTCGCGAGATCGCCTGGGTAATTGTCATGGAAGAGAAGGTACTCGCCGACGGGTTGGAAAAGGGAACGATTGAATGGCAGGACTTTCCGCTGCCGGCATCGATGGCGGAAGTCATGGCGGCTTACGACCGCAACCACGACGAGATTGCGAAACGGATGCACGCGCTCGACGCGGCGGATTGGGAAAAAGAATTCAGGTTTGTATACGGCGACTATGAAATCTCACGCGGCACGGGTTATCACTTTGCGTGGGAATTCCTGTTCGACACCGTGCATCATCGAGGTCAGCTTTCGACTTATCTGAGGCCGATGGGTTCGACGGTTCCTTCGATTTATGGTCCGAGCGCGGATGAGCAGTCATAGCTGTTGCTGAACCTTGACCGACAATGTCCCGAGAGCCTAAACGCGGAGGTAGCTAATGGGTTTGATCTATGCGGACATCGAATTGTCCAACGCAAAGAATGGCTCGCTCAATTCTATGCCTCAGAACCGGTGAAGCCACATTGCTCGAAGGCAGTTTAACTCGGCGCTCGCGGCGAAGAATAGAGCAACAATTCAGGGGCTGGCTTGACATTGTTTATGATTGTACATACCGCGATAGGTTCCGCTCCAGCATGATTGACCATCACTTCTTGCGGGAAGACCGCCACGGACCGCCCGGCTTCCAGATCGCTTCGAGCTCCTTGTTCTCGGCAGCAGCGGTCAGCACCGGCGCCAGGAACTCTCGCAGCTTTGGAATCACAACATCGAGTGTGTCCGTCTCGCGCGAAAGGCGGCCCTTGCGCACAAACGCTTTCCATTGCGCCTGGCGTCCTGGTTGATCTATGAACTCTTCGCTGAGAGCTATAGGCGTCTCTTTGGGAATCTCAGTACGCCGCCGGCGAAATGTCTCTTTGACGGCGCGGGTAAGAACAGTGCCATCGAACTCAAACACGAGAGCCAATTCACGGATGTCGAAGAAATCCTTGATGCGGCTGTTGATCGCACCGAGGCTCAGCATCGCTTCCAGTTTCTCAGCCACGACAGTCTCGCGCGGATACGCCAGAATCTCCGGCGCAGGAAAAGCCAGCAGTGTAGGATAGACACTAATCGCGGGCGCAGGCGTTACCACGTCGCCAAATCCGATGTCCACCTGAACCGGAATCCGAGCGCGTGCCAGGCGCGCAATCATTTTGAGGCGAACGCCCTGATACTCCTCGGCGGCTCGAATCTCTTCACCTTGAATCGAAGCTGAATCGAAGATCAGACCATCGTCCTCGACCGGCGTCTCGCAAATCTCGCGGAAAGTCTGGCGCATCTGCTCAACGGAGTCCTCTCCCTTGCTGAGCAAGTCCAAATCCCACGTTGCTCGATGCGGCTGGGCTGCCCAAAGGTTAAAAAGCTTTGCTCCCTTCAGCACGAACCGCTCACTGTGCTTTGAACGGATGATTCGGTAGAGCAATCTCTCGATCGCGTACTCGCTCAGAATGAATTGAAACTCTTCGCCTCGCTGCTGAGAGAGATTTACCAGCCTTTGCCTGACTGACGCAGCGCGGTTCGTTGGTTTGGCGGGACTCATCCGAGAGACTCCAGATATGGCTGCATCACTCGCGTTACGCGCGCAAGCTTCGCGTAGCGCAACAGTTCATCCATGCCTGAGCGATAGTTCCGCCGGTAGTCGCGCAGTGCTTCCAGCGCTACATCGATGCCTATCTTGTTTCGGAACTTGAAACAGTCGGCGACGCTCTTGGCTGCGCTGTAGACGCGCACATTGATACCTTCGATGCGATGAGCCTCGATGCCGCTGCTGAATGCTTTTCCCGACAGATGGATGATCCGTAGCGGTGGATAGGACACGGCGGGTCGCCGGGCTTTTTGGTCAATCGCAATCCAGACTTCAAACGGGTTCTGGGTCGTGAGCCCGTGGAACCGAAGCGCCGAGAGAAGACAGATCACGCCGCGCGGAACGCGCTTGCCGGCCTGCGCGAGGTTGTGTTTCTCTCCCAGGTCCGCGTCTGCGAGGGCGTAGAGTCCGCGACCTATGCGCTCAAGCTGTCCGGCATCTACGAGGCGCTTCAGATACACACGCGGGATTCCGTGACTCTCAAGCTCGTGGGACCGCAGGACACCCGCCTTGCGAACCAGATCGAGGAGTTTTTTTGTTTGAGGCTGCGCGCTCATGTTCGTGTTACGAATTGCCGGTAGTTGTTAATAAGTACCGACGTTTTGTAACACCAGGCGGGCACTGCTTGCAAGGCACCTGGAGAATTGGGTGTCCGACCTCAGTGAACCAGAAACGGAAGATTGGTTCACTGAACCCCGGTCCTTTGACCATGCCTGAAAAACCAAATGAGGATCAGTCAGCCTCCTCGCACTGATCCTCGACGTTCACTTGCCATCAATCGAGAACGCATACAGCTTTTTGTTTGGCTTGCCGACGCGAAGGAATTGATAACCCGACCCGACGTAGACCACGCCGTCCACAACCGTGGGTCCGCCGCCAACCGCGCCGCCGGTGTCAAACTCCCAAAGCACCTTACCGTCCTTCGCATTGTAAGCGCGGATGAAGTTGCGATTGGTGCCTCCAAACACAAGCCGATTGTCGCCAGTGCCCGTAACGGTGATGGGTCCGAAGTTCGCCCCTCCATCCGGAGCGTTCGTTTTCCAGATGATCTTTCCAGTAGCTCCATCGAGCGCCGCGACGCAGCCAGGGCTCTTGCGATTCGGAAACGCCGATACTGCCGCGTACACTCGTTCGCCATCAGTCGCATCGCCGAATTCGATGCCGCCAAGTTTGCCGCCTTCGCCCACTTCAGTTTTCCACAGAAGCTTTCCGTCTTTTGGATCTACCGCGTAAAACCATCCGCTCTTCTGTCCCGCTCCGATGGCAGGCTTTCCTCCGGGCCCTTTGAAGACCATCGGAGTCGAACCGAAGTCGACATCCAGGTCGCTGCACTCGGCAAGATTCGCGCAGCCGAATGTCCAGATGTCGCCCGGTGTCGCTTGATATGTCCACACGAGTTTTCCGGTCGCGAGTTCAAGAGCAACGATCGCGTTCGGATACTTCGAAGCGGGCGGCGTGTATTGATTGCCCGTAGTGACGTATAACCGATTCGTGTCGGGATGAACTGTAACTGTCGACCAAACCGCGCCGCCGGCCGGACCCATGATCGTCACGCCCTTTTTGTCTTTGCCCTGGGCTGTCGGAGTTTCAGGTATCGTGTACCATCGCCAGACCTCGGCGCCGGTCTTTGCGTCGAATGCGGCAACTCCTCCGCGGAAGGTACAGCATTCATACTTCGGTCCGTACTTCAAGATTGCGCCTTCTTCGTGCGACGCCACTCCGATGTATACGCGGCCGTTGTGATAGATCGGCGATCCGGTCGCGACGGTTTCTTTGTGAGAATCAACTTTGATCTTCCACTTCATCGCGCCGGTCTTTGCGTCAATCGCGTGCAGCCAGCCGCCAAGATCGCCGACGAAGATCACTCCGTCGCCGTATGCGGCGCCGCTGCGAGACGGGTTGCCGCACTCATACTCCCAAATCTTGTTGCCGGTTTTCGCATCGACCGCGTATTCCTTGCCGTCCCATGAACCGAAGTAAACAACTCCGGCAACAACGGTCGGTTGCGCTGAGACATCGGCGCCAGCTTCGAATACCCATTTGGTCTTGAGTCGAGAAACCGTAGCGGGCGTGAGTTGTTTCTCGTTTGGGTTGTAGTGCGAGCCCGCGAGATCTCTTCCGTACATCGGCCAATCGGAAGAAGAGACGCCGTTGGCGGCTGCGATTTTCTTCGCGCCGCCTCGCGTTTCCCGGGAGACCGAAGATTGGGCGGCTACAAGAGTCGCGATCAAACATATTCCAAGCGTCGACAAGATCAGGGGAGTTTTCATCAGGATCACTGCTCCTTTCATTTCCTCGGGCGAATTGCGGGGATTGGATCAGTGATTCTATTGGATCGCGGAAGGTCTTACAAGAAACCATGACTAATGCGGCGTCATCGCTTAATATTTCCGATATGCGACAGAAGACCGCGGCCATAGTCGTCATCGGCAACGAGATTCTGACCGGCAAATCAGAAGACAAAAACGCCAGCTTTCTGATCGGTGAGATGTATCGCCTTGGCGTCGCGCTCCGCCGCATCGTGGTGATACCCGACGATGTGGAAGCAATCGCGGCCGCGGTGCGCGAATGCTCCGAGGGATTCGATTACGTTTTCACCTCGGGCGGTGTTGGTCCGACTCACGACGACGTGACAATCGAAGGCGTTGCTCGCGCATTTGATTGTGAGGTCACGAGGCATCCCGAGCTTGAGTCGATGCTGCGAGGCTACTTCGGAGATGGTATCGACTCAGCGAGACTGCGAATGGCGGATGCGCCGGAAGGATCGGAGCTGATTCGCGCGGATGGAATGCGATGGCCTGTGCTCGCCGTCAGCAACGTCTACGTTTTGCCCGGAGTGCCCGAGTTGTTTCGCAAGAAGTTTGAATCGATTCGAGAGCGGTTTCGGGCTGAACCGTTTCACACTCACACGCTCTACACTCGCGAGGACGAGTTCGATATCGCGCCGCGGCTCGATCAGGTTGCGGCTGCGCATCCCGAAGTCGACATCGGTTCTTATCCAACCTTCACTCGCGATGATTACCGCGTCAAGATCACGATTGAATCGAAAGAGCAGGCCACTGTTGAACGCGCGCGCGACGAATTGCTCAGCTTGCTGGACCCGGCTCTGTTAGCCCAAGTCGATTGAATCCTCTATAATCGCGCAAACCAAAATCAGGAATGCTATTGAAACAGATTATGAAGAGATCGCTGCTTCTTACCTTCGCCGTTGTCCTAAGCGTTCTCAATGCTCCGGCTCGTAAGGCTGATTCCAACGCGCTTCGCTTTGAAATCACGGTTGCGGCGGGGCTCATAACCGCTCCGCAAAATGGACGTGTGTTCGTTGTGATGACGCGCAATGCAGCGATCGAGCCGAGAATGAAGATCGGGGACACCGGTATGGACGCGGCGCCGATGTTTGCGCGAGATATTAAGAACCTTGCCCCTGGTGGAAGGGCAACCATCGATCAGGCCAGCGTTGCGTTTCCGCTCCAGAGTCTCGCGCAGCTTCCGGCAGGCGACTACTTCGTTCAGGCGCTGTTCGATTCCAACATCGATCTGAAGTCGGTAAACGCGCCCGGCAACTTGTACAGCAAGCCTCGCAAGATCCGTCTTGATCCTGCAAGCGGCGTAGCGATTAAGATCGAATTGACCGAGCGAGTCGCGCCCGAGGAATTGCCCGCTGAAACCGGCTACGTCAAGTTCGTGAGGATTCAATCGAACCTCTTGACGAAGTTCCACGGCCGGCCGATCTACTTGCGAGCGGGAGTTATCATCCCGCGCGGCTTTGATTCGGACGCGTCGAAGCGCTTTCCGTTGCGCGTTCACATCGGAGGCTACGGATCTTCGTTCACCGGCGTGCAAAGAATGATGCGCGAGGGCTCTCCGTTTCGAAGCGCGTGGCTCGCGGACGATACGCCGCGAATGGTCTTTCTGCATTTGGACGGCGATGGACCGTTTGGTGATTGCTATCAGGTGAACTCCGACAACAACGGTCCGTACGGTGATGCGATCACGCAGGAGTTAATTCCTTACATCGAGCAGAAGTATCGGTGCATCGGCGAGCCCAGGGCTCGAGTGCTGGATGGGGGATCGACGGGCGGTTGGGTTTCGCTTGCGCTTCAGGTTTTCTATCCCGATTTTTTCAACGGTACGTGGTCGGGATATCCGGATGGCGTCGACTTTCGGGCGTTTCAATTGATCAACATCTATGACGATGCAAACGCGTACACAAACAAGCACGGCTTCGAGCGGCCCAGCGCGCGAGACTTGAACGGCGAAGTGCGATTTACAATTCGACACGAGTGCCAGATGGAAAACGCGATGGGACTCGGCGACAGCTACACGATGTCCGGCGAGCAGTGGGGCGCGTGGAACGCGGCTTATGGTCCTCGCGGCGCTGATGGCAAACCCGCGCCGCTTTGGGACCCGAAGACAGGCAAGATCAATCGCGAGCTTGTCGAGCACTGGAAGAAATACGATCTGCGAATGGTGCTCGAGCAGAATTGGAAAACGCTTGGGCCGAAGCTTCGCGGCAAGCTCATGCTATGGGTGGGCGAGGCGGACGAGTACTTCCTGAATAACGCCGTGCATCTGCTCGATTCATTTCTGTCGAAGGCTGATCCACCGTATGAAGGAAAGATCATCTACGGTCCCGGAAAAGGCCACGGCTGGACTCCGTTCAGTGAGCGCGAAATGATGAATCAAATGGCCGCGGCTATGGAAAAGGCAAGACGATAGACCACGGATGGCGCGGATCGACGGATTCTCACTGATCTGATCCGTGACAATCCGTCCAATTCGCGTCATCCGCGGTCTATTGGATCACGAGACCATTGTGAAGAAACCCACCAAATATCAATTCTTAATCGACCACGCGTTGGACGCGTTGCTCGTATTCATTCCCGCCGCCGCGGTGCTTCATTATTCACACGCGCCGGAGATTTGGACCTTCGTCGCATCGGGTCTCGCGATCATTCCGCTTGCAGGGTGGATGGGTAAGGCGACCGAGAGCCTCTCCGAGAAGTTGGGAGCAGGCATCGGCGGATTGCTCAACGCGACATTTGGAAACGCGGCGGAGATGATAATCGCCGTTCAGGGATTGCGTGCCGGACTGACGGAAGTGGTAAAAGCCTCGCTCACGGGTTCAATTCTCGGGAACATTTTGTTGGTCCTCGGAGCGAGCATTGTCGCCGGAGGATTCAAGTATCGCAGCCAGAAGATCAATCGGACCGCGGCAACGATGAGCGCGACGCTGATGGCGTTGAGCGCAATTGGCTTGCTGGTGCCTGCCCTGTTTCACTGGGTCACTCACGGAACCGCGGGGCGCGCGGAAAAGAATATCAGTCTCGAAATCTCGATAGTCTTGTTTGTGACTTACATTCTAAGTCTGGTCTTCGCGCTGCGGACTCATCGCGACCTGTATCTGGGTAAGAGCGAGGGACACGCGAATGGTTCGTCGATGAAACCCCGAACCGCGGGGGGAGTGCTACTCGGCTCGACCGCCTTGATTGCCTGGATGAGTGAGTTGTTGGTTCACGCCGTGGAGCCTGCGTCGAAAGCGCTCGGGTTCACGGAGGTATTCGTGGGCGTCATCGCCGTTGCGATCATTGGAAACGCCGCCGAGCACAGCACGGCGATACTGGTGGCAATGAAGAATCAGATGGATCTGGCTTATCACATAGCGGTTGGATCGAGCATGCAGATTGCGTTGCTGGTTGCTCCGGTATTGGTGTTTCTGAGTTATGCGATGGGAAAACCGATGGACCTGGTATTCACCACGTTTGAGGTGATAACTGTAGGACTGGCGGTGTTGGTTGTTAGTCTGGTGGCGGCTGATGGAGAAACAAACTGGATGGAAGGCGTGCTGTTGCTCGCAGTCTACTTTATTTTCGCGATAGCCTTTTTCTTCTTACCACCAATTTTTCCCGGGATGTGATTCAGAGTCTGCGAAGGATTTGGCAGAGTCAGTGTTCCTGCGTATGAGAATCGACTATCCAAACAGCTCGCGCAGAACCTGAATGCGTATAAGATTCCTATCCAGAGTCCGCTTTGAAAAAAGCTTGTCTGAGAATTCGCGCGGTACTATACTGGCCGCAATCAGAACTCAATCACTTCGGGAGGTTTGGCATGACCAGGAACCACGGAGTCCCGGCTTTAGTTCGATTCTTGGCACTGATCTCAGCGCTTGCGCTTGCCGATCCGCTTATTGCGCAGCAATCAAGGAACCGATCAGCGGGAAGAGAAGCCTATGAATCAGCAAAAGCCCGGGATCGCAATCTGCAAAACCGAACCATGGTTATGCAGCACGCCGGGGACGCGGACAAAAAAACTCTCTCGAACGAGGAGTTGAAAGCAGTCGTCGGACAAATGAAGGAAGACTTCAAGCGCCTACAGATTGTTAACAACAGCATGATGCGTGAAGTCGCGGCGCGGGACGCACTTGACTACCGGGGCGTTTTGAAAGCAACCGATGAAATCAACAAGTGCGCGAAACGGCTTCAGACTCTAATCGCGAATCCTGACGCCGAGGATAAGAAGGACGACAACCGGCCGGATGCCTTTGATCCGAAGCAAATGAGACCGGCTTTGTTCCGGCTGGACGACCTCATCATGGCGTTTGTTACAAGTCCTCTCTTCAAGAATTTGGTCGATGCGGAGAACGCTGAAAAGGCTCGACGTGATCTTGCAGGCATAATTGAACTGAGCGGTGTCATCAAGAGACATGCGGAGAAGTTGGGGAAGAGTTCTTCCCAATAAAGGATCATTTCACCGGCGTTCGCGCCTTTGCGGATTCTCGCCGGATCAAATCAAACTGTTTGCGGCAAGCCTGTAGAGCACGTATAGTCACACAACTCACCGTGGTGCCGAGGAGATAAGAAATGAGAGGTAATTGCGCCCGCACTATCACAAACCCGTTTTTCATCCTCGCGGGAGGGATTATGTTTTTTGCGCCGGTATTGGGTCCCTCGCTGGCACAACAGCAAAACCCACCCCCGGTTTCTTCGCCAGGCGCTACGTCGCGAGCGGAATTTGAAAAATCCAAGGCGAATAAGAAAGAAATGGACGCACGCGAAACTGATATCCGTCTTGCCGAAAAAGGCGCAAAGGAAATTGATCGCAACAAGGAATCTCTAACGATGAAGCGGGTCAGCGAGAACTTTGTCCGGCTACAAACCACGACGAATGAACTAATGAACGCAGTAAGGAACGACAACGCGCTCGAGAACGTCCGCGTTAAGGACTCCGCGGCCGAGATCAACAAATGCGCGCAACGACTCAAGAGCGACCTTGTTTTCCCGGAGGCAAAAGGCAAGAAAGCCAAGCGAGACGATTCAGACGATACGGATATGAAGACTTCCGTCCTTCAACTTGGTGCTTTGGTGAAAGGGTTTGTGACGAATCCATTTCTAACGAAAGGCGTGCAGGAGGAGTCACTGGGAACAAAGGCCCTACGCGATCTGGATCAGATAATCGAGTTGAGCAATTCAATTCGAAAACATTCGGAGAGATTGAGCAAGAACGTTCCCTAGAGAGAGTCCCGACCTGGTCCGGCATCAATGCAAAAAATAACTAGGGGAGAGTGCTCAGCACTCTCCCCTTTCTAAAGCAATTGCTTCGATCGAATTGAGGTTAGAAGCTGTACCTCAGCACGAGCTGGATAACGCGCGGGCTTCCGCCGTAAATGCGCGGGTCGAGGAACTGGTTGCCCGGCGCATCGCTCGGGATGATGTAAGGGAGCGAACCGAACGTCGCATCACCGATAGTGAACTGCGGGTGATTGAACGCATTGAACATCTCGGCTCGGACAGTCAGCGTTTGACGCTCGGTAAGTGGGAACCTCTTGGCGATCGTGATGTCGAAGTTGTTGATCGCCGGCGCCCTCAGAACATTGCGTCCAACCGTAGCCAGCGCGCCGACATCCCCCCGAATCCACGCGGCGTTCGGGTTAGAAGCAACGTAACCAACCACCTGACTCGAAGGAACACTGCCGATCGGGACAAAGGTTCGACTCTTGGTGACCCACAGAACATCGCTTCCCAGCTTTCGGTCGCCGTTGGGATTGAAGATGGTGCGGTCACCTGCGGTGTCGCCGTTTCCGTTCAGGTCCCTTTGAGCCAGAGGGCTGAAGGGTTGCCCGCTCTCGGCTTGATAGACACCGCTTATTTGCCAGTTGCCCAGAATCTGGCCAACAAAGCCGCGCTCACCGCGATAAAACGGCAGTTCCCAAATCCAGCTAGCCACAAAGCGATGCGGCCGATCCAGAACAGATATGCCGCGGTCGTTCCGGATATTGAAGAAGTCTTGCGGCCGGCGAGGATTTACAAGGCTCGAGAACAACTCGTTGGTCGAGTCGTCTATCGTCTTGCTGAAGGTGTACGAGGCATCCAGAAGGAAGCCTTTTGTGAACCGGCGCTTAACATTTATTGACACCGCGTTGTATTCGGAGTTTCCCGCAGCGGGGAAACCAGTGACCCCCGATAGGAAACCAAGAGGTCCAAGGGCTGTATGCCTGGCATTCAGAAAATCCTGGCGCGTCTTCAACCCTGAAAGCGCGCTTGCGCTCGGCACATCAGACTGGTTGAAAAAGACAGGAAGATTGAAGTTCGGCGCCACGCCTCCATTCAATCTGTCTTGAATGAACAGATGCACTCCGCGCGTGCCAAGATAACGCAACTCCATCGACGTGTTTTTCATGAGCTCGCGCTGATACGCAAGCGACCAGGAGATCGTGTAAGGAGTTTGCGTGTCAAAGATGAGCCCTTGTGTGAACGCACGAGCCAGCGCCGGGTCGGTGAAGAACTCGGATGGCAGCGCGCCGCCGGACGGTATGCCGCCGTTGGCAAGGAAGTTGGTGTCGGTTCCAAAAGGCCCGCCGTTTCCAGAGGTCGCATCAATCTCCTGCTGGAACTGCGGCGGCAGTTGCAGCAAAACCAGATTCTGGAAGAGTACATCGTAAGCCAGGCCAAAGCCGCCTCGGATTGATGACTGGTTTGAATCTCCAAAGATCTTATGCATCCAGCCACTCTTGAAGTCAGGCGCCCAGGCAAAGCCCACTCGCGGGGCCCAGTTGTTCTTGTCCGTCTTCGGCGTCCGGAAATGTATTCCGTTCGGAAAGAAACCGGGCAATTCCTTATGAATCTGAGCCAGGATAGGATCGCTGGCGTCCACGTCGGCAATCTTGTTGAACTCTTGCAGTGCCGCATCGCGCGCATTGGTCGTGTACTCGTACCTGACGCCCAGATTTAGTGTGAAGTTTGGTCTCCACTTGAAGTCATCCTGCGCGAAGAAGTAATACGCCTGCTGGTTGCCAGCAAAGGACCCTGACCCCACGCCTTTCAGTGCGAATTCGGGTTTGAGATCTGACAGGAAGTCCTGCAGATTCTCAAACTGATACTCGCCGCGTTGACGCGGGAGAAAAATGGTCGGCGCGATTGCGTTGTAGTAGGTAAAGCCGAACTTGAACTGGTGCTTGTCCCTCGTCCAACTAAGCGCATCATACCCCTGGTAAACATTCGTTATGCCGCTTTGGGGTGAATTCCCGTCCGGGCCAATCTGCAGCCCAAGATCGTTGATGATTATGTTAGGGAATTCACCGGATGGGAAGGTCGGGAAGTCGACCGGCACATTGAAAGCCGCAACCTGCCGGCGATAGCCTAATCTGAGTTCATTGACCATCAACGAGGAGAAGTTATGATTCTCCGTAAACGCGATCAGGCGGTTGTCCACCGCGATATCGCCAGTGAACTCAGGCCCCGGCGAACCAGTCAGCGGAGAGCGCAATCGATCCCACAGGACCCGGCCGTACATTCGGTCATTGTCCGACATGTTGTAATCAACGTTGGCCTGCCATTGGTACAGGTTGTTGAAGGAGGGAACCTGCACGGCAAGTTGGCCGACGGGAACTGTCGCCCCGAACACAGTAACCGAACCACCTTGCGAGCCGGCCGGCGGAACGTGGGTCTTCAGAATGTTAAAAGGAAATGACTTGACTCCACTAAGCCCTTGAAGAATGCTGAACCCAGCAGCCGTCGGTACCGTGAATTCGATCGTCGAACCCGCAGTTCCTGTCGTTTGATACTGGAACGCACCGAACCAAAAGAGCTTGTCCTTGATGATCCGGCCTCCGGCATCAGCCCCGATGCGGTTAAAATCAAACCGCGGCCGTTTGAAGTCGTCGCCAAACAGCCCACTCGCGGCTGCCGTTTCCTTCAACCTATGATCGAGCGCGTTTAGGTTTTTGTTCTGGTTATACCACCACAAGTCGGTGTGAAACGTGTTTGTTCCGGTCTTGGTGATGGTGTTGAACTGGCCCGCTGACGAATGACCGAATTCCGCAGTGAATTGATTCGTGAGAATCGTGAACTCCTTGACTGCGTCACCGATCGGCGCGACCTGCGGACCCGTAACCGAGATGTCGTTGTTGTCTATGCCGTCGAGCGTGAACGAATTGTTACGCGGCCGGTTCCCTCCGACTGAACCCACAGATCCGAGAACGCCCGCGCCCTTCGTGACCACATTTGGCGCCAGCAACGCCAGGAAGTTTTGATCGCCGCCAATTGGCAGTTCGATAAGCTGACGGCTCTCAAATGATTTACCGAGTTGGCTCGTAGTTGTCTCGACAAGCTCCGCAGCAGCTCCTGCTGCGACATTGATAACCTCTGTCATAGCCCCCGGCGTAAGCGTTGCGTTGACGTCGGTCACTCGGTTAAGTTGAACCTGCACGTCAGCATTGGAGTACACCTTGAAGTTTGTCGCTTCAATCGTGACCGTATAAATTCCGACTGGCACGTTGTTGATTCGGAACGCGCCATTGTCCTCAGCGGTCGCGGTAAGCATCTGTCCGGTCGCGTTGTTCTTCGCTGTGACCTTCGCTCCGGCAACCACAGCTCCCTGCGCGTCGACAACCGTGCCGGCAATACTGCCGTCTGTGGTTCCCTGCGCAAAAATCGGCGCGGTCATACCAGACAAGAGTAGAGAAACTGCAAAAAGGGTCGCCATGCCCTTTCTCAATACACTCTTTTTGACTTTCATCTAAAATCCTCCTAGTGGTTAAAGCAGCTATTGGAAACGCAACTCTCACGAGTCAGTGTTGGCCAAATCACTACCGTTAGCATCGGTCTTCGACGATCGGCGAACGATTTCGATGGCTGTTGACCATCAGTGGTGGTCGAGTGAAACGATCCCGCCTGACTAAACCGATTTGAAGTGATCGGGACAAACAACTGAGCCATCCTGTTTTCGTTTGAACCCATCAGTCGACGCATCGCTTTCGGTTCCGCGTCAGATTGCCTTTTGACTTCTCACGGCTAGGGTCGTCATTCTGAAGGGTTCACGGTTCACGGAAATGCTCTAATTAGACGATTTCTTGGTCTGAACTCGATTTTCATTCAACGCAACTAGCATTCCTTAAGCTCCCACCGAACAAGCACTTCCGTTAACATTGCAGCGGCTTTGGGTTAACCGGGCAAGGCCCCCTCATACAGCCTGATCTCTTCTATCTATCGATTCAATTTTTTGGAGAATATCCATAGTTTTGGATATTCCCGCCGTCCTTTTCGCGCTCTGCGGTAACGCGAAGCTACGCAAATCGACGAAGTGCGGATAGCATGTAGCGCGCGCGCCGGCAAAGACTTATGCACCGTATTGAGCAACTGGGCTTAGAGAATCCTGGGGGAGTTGTCCAGTATTCTGGCCCTGGCAAACGTCGTTCTCCAATGATGGCGTGACGAAGCTATCCGGTGATTCAGTCGTGTGAGACGGATAATGATGATGAGATCGTCCAATACCAACCGCAGATTTGCGCGCTGGCGCGACTGCCATTACAATGACCACCACTAACTCATTTTTCGTTGAAGTCAGGAGGTACCATGAAACCGATCGCACGTTCTCTCTCTTGCTGTCTTGCAATCCTGATAGTCTCTGTTACCGGCATGGGTCAAACGCGACGTCCCGATCCTATCGACGTAGAAACTGGCCGCGATGTCGTGGGCTTCAGAAAAGACCCCGTAACAAAGGAAAGTGTCGGCGAACGGCGCGATCGCGCAAACACTCCGACAACAAAACAGGCTATCGAAGACTTCATGGAGATACAAAAAACCAATCGGCAGATTCAGGACATAGCCAAACTACAGCCATTGGCGCTCGAAGGAATTGCGACCGCCGCAAAGAACGTGAGCACCAGGGCAAAGCGCCTCAAAGTGAGCCTCTCTTTGCCGGCTCCTCCAAAAGAGGTGACTCAGACCGCGATGCCTGCGTCAGGATCCACCGATGAATTGCTGAATCGTATCAAAGAGCTCGACGCGAACATAAAAGCGTTTGTGACGAATCCTCTGTTCCGTCAGATGAACGATACATCCAGGAACCTGCCGTTAGAGGCAAGCGTCAGCTTGAGCAGGGTGATTGCGCTGAGCAAGGTCGTGGAAGAAAGCGCCTCTAAGTTGCACTAATGGGAATGCGCGTGCTCAAAGGGCCATCGAGGCGGAGCAGATCGGGTGTGCAAAGAAAATGGGGCGGCTCGCGCCGCCCCAAGTCGTTTCTCGATTGTCCTTCCGATCAGAAGTCGAATCGTAGTGCCATCTGCATCACTCGCGCACCATTAATCGTAAACGTCGACTTGCCGACCGTTGCGGCACTGTTTAAGTTGCCACCGGGCCGTCCGAAGTTTGGATGATTGAACAGGTTGAAAGCATTGACCTGGAACTGCAGCTTGCTGTTCTCGGTCACCTTGAATGCCTTGTGGAGACCCAGGTCAAAATTGACATAACCGGGTCCAGTTAGAGCGTTACGTCCTGATGTGCCGTCGCACCACCACTGAGTATTGCTGATGACGACACCGTTGTTCGGACCGCAGGCTGTCCTCGGACCGAGTTGCTTCGCTCGCGTAACCATGCCAACGAACTGGCTGCTGTCGAAGTAGCCGTTCGCCGGGCTCGTATTGTGATTGATCACACTGTCGATTGGCCCGCTGCCAATGTACACGGCGCGATCGGTGAAAATCCCATCGGCGTTCGCGTCTTCGCTTGAACTGGTGCTGAACACGCTGAAAGGCGCGCCAGTCTGAACCGTGACGATTCCAGTAGCTTCCCATCCACCCAGGTATCGGTTCTCCTTCATGAAGGGGATCTCGTAGCTGAAGTCGGTGACAAACTTGTGGCGGACGTCAAAGTCGGCTCGCCCTCGATCGAGGCTGATGTTGAAGTTGTTAGTCGGATTCAAACCCAGCCGGGCGTTGAACGCATCGCTGATCGTATCGATCGCCTTGGAAAATGTGTAGCTGCTGTTCAACTGCAATCCAAAGCGCGCGCGATGCCGCAGGATAACCTGCCCACCGTGATAGCTGGAGGTAAACGCGTTCGTACGGAAGTTGTCGCTTGCGATTGCTGGATTCGGACGCCGGGTACTTCCGTTTGCGCGTCCGGTAGTTCCCAACGATCCACCGGAACGCCCATTGTAGGTGTTGATGTTGATGACTCCGGTCAACTGCCGGCCCAGCGTGGTTATGTAGTTGACTTCTACAACTGTGCTCTTTGCAAGTTCCTTCTGCACACCCAGGAACGCCTGATAGAGGAACGGCGTCACCAGATTCTGATCCATGTGCCGAGGAGAAGGAGCCGGAAGACTCGCGGGGTTTGCGAACAAGCTTGTGCTCGTGAACGGCACCGTGAACAGTCCCGGTGTAGATATGGGACCCGACGGAACACCATTACCGAATGCGCCGATGGTGCTGAAGTTGAAGAACGGCGCGTTGAAGCGAATGTTCTCGAACAGGTTGTTCCAGATGCGATCATAGAACATCCCGCCGCCGCCGCGAACCACGAGCTTCTGATCGTTAAACACATCCCACGCAAAACCAACGCGAGGTGCGAAGTTGTTGTTGTCCTTCTCCCAGATGCTGTGATCCCGCTGCTGGAAGCTGCCGGTAACCAGGCTGGCGATGAGCGGGCTGTTTGAGGGGAAGAAGGCATTGGTTGTCGGATTGGGTACTGGAGTCACAGGGCTTCCGAAGTAGAAGTTCGAATCTATTCCCTTTCGGAAGTTGTGCGGTGGACCAAAGTACTCCCACCGAAGGCCCAGGTTCACGGTAAGATTACGCCTCAGCTTCCAGTCATCCTGAAAGTAGAAGGCCATCTCGTTCGCCCTGTAGCCACGATAGTATTCGGGCAGGCCTCTGGTGATCGGATTCACAGATGCCTGCGCGAACGTAAAGCCTCCGAACGCCGTTCCGAACACGGCATCAGCTTCATCTCCGAAGAAGCCGTCGGTTAGCAACTCCTCAACACCGTGCGGAAGAAACAGACCGTTCTTGGTAGCCTCGAACGCCGAGGCATTGAAGGTTCGGCGATACTCGCCGCCCGTGCGGAGGCTGTGCGACCCTTTCAGGAACGACAGATGGTCCTGGAACTGCATTTGCCGATCAGTAAAGAACTGAGGCAGCGAGCTGCTTTGTCCGAAGGAGAGTCCCAACGGATCTATTCCAGTTACGACCGAAGGAATACCGTCGAGGCCGGGCAACTGAGGGAAGTCAGCGCGGTTGCGCAGGTAGCTAAGCTTGGCCTCGTTGAGAATGGTCGTGCTGAACGTATGGTTGTAGGTTAGGCCGATGTTGACGCGACGCGCGTCGGTTAGGATTGGCGTTCCTACCGTGCCATCCCCGCCTATTATTGTGTTGGTGGTATCCGGGTTCTCGATCAGGAATGAGCCGCTCAGCCGGTCAGAGGTCGAAAATGTGTGATCCACCTTGCTGCTGACTCTGTACTGATCAAAGATCGTTTGGGTGGTAACTGATACTTGCCCGTAAACGGGTACCGGGTAGACGATTCCCTCGGTGAACAGACCCGCGCCGACATTGCTGAACTGACTTGTCGCGAATGGTATCCCCCCGGGAAATGTCGCCGCGGCCAGCTTCTTAAAGAGCGGCCCAACCGTGCGCGACCTTGAGAACGCGCCCGGACAGGCGCCGCCACAGAGCCCCGGTCCTTCCATGAAGTTTGCGAAGGCGCCGCTGTTGACGAAATTGAAGAACTGCTGGGTGAAGCTCGTCGTCGTGACGGGCGCGCCCTGCCGCAGCTTGTGCCATTCAGCCGTGGCGAAGTAGAAGGTCTTGTCCTTCTTTATCGGACCGCCAAACGAGAAGCCAAACTGGTTTCGCACCAGCGAATCCTCGATCCCATCTCGATTGGAGAAGAAGTCGTTCGCCGCCAGTGCCTGAACGCGGTTGTATTCGAACAAGGAGCCGTGATACCGGTTGGCTCCAGTTTTGAGCACGGTGTCGGCCACAAAACCGCCGGCCTTGCCGTACTGCGCGGAATACGTGTTAGTAACGATGCGATACTCTTGAATCGCTTCCGGGGAAATACTGGTGATCCCTCCGGCGATCGTGGACCCTCGGCCACCCTGACCCTGATCGTTGTTGTCATAGCCGTCCACCATGAAATTGCCCATGCCCGGGCGAGCTCCGTTGACAGCCGCGCCTCGCGTGGTGCCGGCGATCGCGTCGGGAACCGATCCCGGAAGCAGATCGATGAACTCGTTCGAGTCACGATTCTCGAGCGGATAGCTCTCCCAAACCTTGCGGTTCAACAGAGTCGACAAGCTGCCCTCTGAAGATTGGACAAGCTGCTCGCCTGAAGCCGTGACGGTGACACTCTCAGTTGGCGCACCGGTTTCAAGCGTTGCGTTTTGGGTGACCACCTGGCCTACGGTCACCACGAGATTTTCAATCTTTGCTGCCTTGAAACTCGGGGCCTCTATCGAGACCGAATAAGTTCCGACTGGCAAATCATTGAAGCGATATAGACCGGCATCGGTCGTTTGCGTATCGTATGCTACGTTCGTTGCTACATTTCTTGCCGAAACCTTGGCGTTGGTAACCGCGCCACCGGTTGAATCGACTACCGTGCCCGTTAAGGCTCCCTTTCCGCCAGCCTGAGCGAGCACCGGCGCGCCCAAAGAAAGCAATAGCAGAAAAGTAGTTGCTGCAGAGCATAGTTTTCTCATCTTGTTTCGTACCTCCCTTGTGTCATGAACATCGTGACATTGGTAAAGCTGTTAGCAGAAGTTCGTCAGTACCACGGACACACCTGGTTACTCGAGTTTGCAATTCGGAGACCCAACAAAGAACATTCGACGAAACACACAGCAAACCCTTGGAAAACCGCAGGTATGACGACTTCCGACAAGACAGGCTTCAGTCTGAAAACCGATGCGGCTTCCTAAAAAATGGATTTATTCCCAAAAATTTGTAAGCACCAAAGTGGAAGCCTCGAATTGAACCGCGTTAGTTAACTCGCGTGTATGCCGATTCAAACTTTTGAACCTGAGGCCTGATCGGTTTCGAAGGTGTGAACATCAAGCTGGCTGTATATCAGCGCGCTTCAAATCAAATCGTGGATCTCTGCGAAGCAGCCGCATCAACCGCGAGAGTCCAAACTGCGCGGCGCTCTGAGGCTTCGTGTATGTTTGCTCTCAGACGGAGCCTTGGACGGCCAGCTTGATTGACGGCGGCATAGCCGGCGGTTCTCTACGGCGAAGCGCGAGCAGGCTTACAGCAGTGATTGCGCCAAAGATCGCGCTGAGCATGAGCAACCCATCGACTCCGTTCCATTCAGCGAAGTATCCGCCGATTGAGGTACCCAGGAATTGACCAACTCCCAGGAAGACGGAATAAAGCCCCATTATCGAGCCGCGATTCTCGGTAAAGCGCTCGGTTACGTCCGCAAGATAAGTTAGAGCCGCCGGAGTAAACCCGCTAAGGACCAGGACGCCGATCAATAGCAGCCCAAGCAACAGATAATAGAACGGGCTGGAATATGACTCGAGATGATTCAGGGCACATACAGTAACAATCAATCCAAACAGCGCGAGAGTGCCGACCAACATCACGCTCGTCTTGCGATATCGCGCCAATACAAAACTCCACGCAAGGACTCCCAGGGCGAAAAAGATCGCCAGCGTTGCGAATCCGTTTTCAAATTTCTCAGGCGAGACAGCGCCCGTCAGAAGTTGCCCTTCATATTGTTTGTGGCCGGTGAACAGCCGCGCGCTCACATTGGTCCACATGCCCACTATCGCGAACACGGAAATCCACGCCGGGCTGAACATCCAAATTGAGCGCGACTTGAAAGCGTCGTAATAGTGACCGAGAGTTCGCCCCGCCGCTGCCGAGTGTGAGATCCCGTTCTGGTCGACATCCCCGGACTTGCCGCGCTTCACGTCTCGCAGTCCCCACGCGAACACAGCCGCGCTGAGAATGAATATCAACCCGTTAAAGATGAACGCCGGGCTCATAAAGCGGATTCCGGCAAACGTCTGCTCGTTTGGAAAAAACTTCCACAGATAGCCTCCGACGACGGCCCCCAACGCGATGCCGCCGACCAAAGTTATTTCGAAGAACCCTATCACTCGCGCGCGCAGAATCGGTCTTCCTACCGTCGCGTCTGAGATATAACCCAACGTGGCCGGCACCGAGCTTCCAGTTGAAAGTCCTGCTATCAATCTCGCGAAGACGAGCAGCCACAACGCCGAAGTCATCGCGGTAATCTGCACCGCGATCAACCCAAGCACCGGGCCCATGATGATGAAGAGCCTGCGGCCATAGCGATCGCTCATCGTGCCGAACACCAGAGAACCCAGCAGTTCCGTGATGAAGAACGCCGCGATGACATACGCGCCCGTTGTATGTGAGATGTGATAGTAGCTGCGACTGATGTGGTCGAGATAAAACTGCGTCATCTGACCCATAGCGTGACTGGCCAGACGCAAGATCAAAGTTCCGATCAGTACAGCAATCAAGGACCGAACCAACGGATTCGCCAATCGCCGCCATAACGACCGCCGCCGACGCTGAGGTATTTTGAGCGGCTCAGCAACGCGGACAGCGGCTGCGGCGCTTTCCGCCGGACCCATCGCCGCGCTTGCTTGCTGATCAGCTTCGCTCATCACACTGTTCCGTATCGAGTGCCGGCCCGTTACTCAATAAACAATTTGTTCACCTTCACGGGAGTCACTGGGCGATTCATTGTGGACGTTCCCGTGTTCGGAGCCGTCGCAATCTTGTCAACAACATCCATACCTTCGGTTACCCTGCCAAAGATGGTGTAGTTCGCCGGCAGCGGATAGCGCTGATGCATGATAAAAAACTGGCTCCCGCCCGTCTCGGGTCTTCCCTTGTTCGCCATCGCCACAAGCCCGCGCTGATAGCCTCCCTGGTAGAGCGGTGAATTCCGGTCGATCTCGTTTGGCAGCGGCGCGCCGGTCGCGGATTCTCCGCCGCTTCCGTCGCCGTTCGGATCGCCTCCCTGAATCATGAATCCCGCGATCACACGGTGAAAGATCGTTCCATTGTAATACCCGCGTTCCGCAAGGAGCCGAAAGTTCTCGGCCGTCTTGGGCGCTTCATTATCGAGCAGCTCAAACTTTATCGTCCCGAGATCGGTCTCGATTACAACGTTACCACTCGATCCACTCTTTCTGTCGCCACAACCTGTCATCATCATCGCCAATACGATGACACTCAGCACTATGAACTTCCCTGCCCCGGCGCATCGGATGCCGGTTGATTCCTCATTCGAGCTCATTGATTTTTTCTCCTCCATGCAAAAGCGGCGAGCTGTGCATGCGACTTGTTGCATGCGCTCGCCGCTGCTTTCTTTCTCGACTGTCGGTTCGACTCAATATTCCCAGACTGCATTCACATGATCACTTGGCAGTCGGATGGTCCTTCTTGTACGCCTCAACGCAATGATCACAACAGAAGTAAACCTTCCGGCCTTCGAACTCGACCGAGAGCTTTTTATCAATCGGTTCCTTTGAAATCGGACAAAGCTCGTTGATCTTGATCGCTTCCTGGTCTTCCTTCGAAAGCTTAGCCACGAACGTCTCAGGACTCTTGTTGAATTCGCTGAGGCAGCCTTCGCAGCACACGTAGACAAACTGCCCTTTATATTCGGCGCGATATTTCTCACTCACCGGTCCGCCGCTGACAGGACACATCTTGTTGGTGACGTTCTTCTTTCCCGTCTCCTCAACCCGCGTCCGCGCAGTTGCGGCGCCCGCAATCATCACGATGAGCAATAATCCATAACCAATCTTTCGCATACGCCTCACTCTCCTTGTTTTATTGCTGGCTGAATGCCACGGTTGATTATACAGATCGGGAAGCACCGACAAAAGTCGTCCGAGAGAGTTTGCTGGTGGTGTGTTGATGGTAATAATCCATTCTTGCCACAAAGCCACGAGGAGAGTCGCACTAAAAACTACCTTTGTGAATCTTTGTGCCTTGGCGCCTTGGTGGCAGCCTGCTCAAGCAACACACTGTGGCCGCACTATCGAGAGTTTCATCTGTCCTGACCGATTCATGTTTAGTGCACGTAAATCTCCAGCGCGCGGTTCTGAAGCTGAGGATCGTAAATTACCGATACGATGTCGCCTTCGTTGAGCTCAGCGGCGGTTATCGTTTCGTCGTCGCGCGAATCATCGGACAGGAGTCCAAGCAGATCCGGTTCGTTTGATCGTCCGGCGGCGGCCCCGACGAAATCGTTCTCACGTGCCAGCACCGTCACCTCGGAAAACTCCTTCGCTGGCTTGACTGTTATGAACAACATTCCCTTGCTCGCACCCGCGATCTTTGACACCTCGCCGCGAACGGCAGCCAGTTGCCGCGTCCCAGGCGAGCGCTGATTCATGTCGCGCCGGTCAGCTTGCGCTTGCAGCGCCGAGGTCAACAACGCGAGCGACACGCACATCACCATCGCTATTCTTTGCATGGTAGTGGTCCTATTAAGATCTCGGGAGAATGTTCGTGCCGTCGGGGAGACTTGCGAGAACGTGAAAATCGTACTCCACGAATGACCAGGCTTCAAGCGTTTTGAATTTCACGAATCGTCTTCATAGTTTCTTCAAAAAAGAGAATGGCGTACCTTCGGCGCAAGGTTAACATCGGTCTATCTCAACTCGACTACACCCCGCGGCGCCGCGATAGTCGCAATCAGCGCCGGAGCGGAACCTCGTTTCACCGGCAACTCCAGGCCAAGCGCCGTTATCATCGCCTCAACTCGCTCGGGGTTCGGATGCTCCGCGCGAAGATCAACAAGCGTGCATCCTTTTGGCAGCTCCGAGGCCGGATGCGCAGTCGCTCCCCAATCTATCAAGAATGGAACTACGCCGCCCTCGGTTAGCGTGCGCGAAACGGTGAGCTTCCAGGCTAACATCACGCCGTCCGGACGACGCCGGCTTCCTGCTTGCACTTGCCCGAGATCTACTCCTTGCCGCCGACTGTCTGCGACGAGACGATCGAGATCGGCGGCTTTTGCCGCCCACGTGACCAATCGTGGTGACTTCAACTCGTCTATGCCGAATCGGCGAGGCCTCGGCGGCTTTGGCTGATCGGGATCGGGTCCGATGATTTCGAGATACACCTGATCGCCTAATCCTATCAGCGCATTGCGAGTGCCTGCGCCCGGATGTTGCCCGCCAGGAACCGCATGCACACCAAGCAGCTTCTCGACGCGCTCGACACCCGCGGCCAGATCCGGCGTTGCGTAAACAAGATGGTCTATTCGAGACATACGCACTGGCTCATAGTTAGTGCCGGCATTGCTCGCCATCGCCAAAAGGAATACCGCCAACGCGAGGAGAGGAATCACAAGCATTCGCATTTTCGACATCGCTTTCTCGCAGGGATTTTGGAGACGGTGAAAGAATAAAGTTGGAGGCGGCGATCGGAATCGAACCGATGAATAAAGGTTTTGCAGACCTCTGCCTTACCACTTGGCTACGCCGCCTTATTGTCAAACGAAAGGCGAAGGCTGGTTCCCAATTCGCTGCTTGAGCCTCGGCCTTCGCCTTTGAAAACTTTGGAGCGGGAGACGGGATTTGAACCCGCGACTTCGACCTTGGCAAGGTCGCACTCTACCGCTGAGTTACTCCCGCTTTCAGGCGAAGTTGATTCTAGCTATCGCTGTTTTCTCCTGTCAACTGACCCCAAATTCGTGAACCCTTGTCGCACTCGCTCCGCGCCTACCTGAGCTTCAGTTTCATCACCAATGCGTCCTCAATCGGCAAACGGTAGTAATCCCGGCGGCGGCCCACTAATTTGAAACCAAGTTCACCGTACAATAACTGCGCTGGTTTGTTTGACGCTCTCACCTCGAGCAGAATCTGCTTGACGCCTCGGCGGCGCGCTTCGTCCGTCGCCGCTTCCATCAGATTGCGTCCGATTCCGATTCGGCGAAACTCCCCGTGCGATGCGACGTTGTTGACATGCAATTCGTCCTCGACGATCCAGCCCGCGAAGAATCCAATCACCGAAGGACCGTGAAAAAGGTTGCGCGCGACTAACATCACCGAGTTTTCATTGGTGAACAGCTCTCGTTTATAAGCGTCGTGCCCCCATCGGTTCAATCCGCTGGCTTCTTCGATTTCAACCACGCCGATCAAATCGCGTTCGCGCATCGGCTCAATCGAATACGATCTTGGGATGGGTTCGTATTCCCTGCTGGTAAGATTGCTGATCGACACGTCAACTCTCCTTGAATGATTCACCCGAGGTTCAGGCTCCGTTTGATCTTAGAGCCCAACAGTCCCAACGACAACTTTATTTCGGCTTCCGAAGGCCGCACGTAACACGCCTTCAACGTGCCGGCATCATCGAGCTGGCTTCGTGAATATTTTAGAAAGGCCAGCCTCGCGATGTCTTCAGCGAGGCAATGAACGGATCGGCCGATCGACCAATTTAGATTGCCCCGCCCGGATATCGCATCGGCGTGCGCTTCGGCGGCGTCGCCAACAAATGTCACCTCATCAGGTCCCGCAACCCGATCGAGCACATGCTCGATACTCGACACGAGCGGTTCGTTTTCCGCGACCGGCATGCGTTCATCGTCGAACGAGAACAGTTGCGAATAGACTTCGCCCTTGTAAGCATTCACAAGTGCGTACGCTTTGTCGCCCTCGGCCGAATGCGCCGCAGCTTCAAGCGAGGTGACTCCCGCGATTGGTTTGTTCATTGCCGCGGCAAAGCCTTTCACCGCTGCCATTCCAACTCGCAAGCCGGTGAATCCCCCGGGTCCGCGGCACACCGAAAAAACGTCCACATCCTGAATGGTGTGTCCCACTTCGGCGAGAAGCGTGTCGATCTCGGCCCACAGTTTCTCAGAGCGCGTTTGATCAACAGGCGTCGTGATTGAGCTCAAGAGCGTCGCTCCTCGCGCCAACGCCAGGCTCGTACTCTTTGAAGACGTGTCGATAGCGATTATGAGTGGGGATGAAGTTGTGAGTTGTTCCTGCAAGATTGTTCAACTGCGGCGCAAGTTGGTTCTTGAAAATCGCTCGGCAAATTTGACCTGTCGAGAGTCGATTATATATTCTGCCCATGGCCGAAACAACCTGCGTACCGACAAGCAAGGCACAACGAGCAGCGATCGCAAGCTACAAGATCTTGATTACGTGCGCGCCGCCAACTGACTTCGGACCACGGACTACTGACCACCAATGCAGCCACCTACACCAATGCTTCGGCAGTATCAGGAAATCAAGCGGCAGCATCCTGGAACTCTGCTCTTCTTTCGGCTCGGCGATTTCTACGAGTTGTTCTTCGATGACGCGGTGATCGGGGCGAAAGAATTAGAAATCACTCTTACGGCAAGGCATCGCGAGCGTGGGAATCCAGTGCCGATGTGTGGAGTGCCTTATCACGCCGCGAGTGGATACGTGGCAAAGCTCGTTCGCAAAGGTTATCGAGTCGCAATCTGTGACCAGACAGAAGACGCTCGCAAGACCACCAAGCTCGTCCGCCGCGAGGTTGTGAGGGTCATCACGCCGGGAACGGCAATCGATTCGCAGTTGTTGGACGCTCGAGAGAACAGTTACCTGGCCTCAGTATTCGGCGCGGGTTCAGGTATGGCCGCGGCGTTTTTGGATCTTTCCACCGGCGAGTTCCTCGCAACCCAGTTCGCCGGCGACGCTGCGTGGGAGCGAGTGGTCGAGCAGATCGAATGCTTCGGCCCCCGCGAGATCATCTTTCCAAAATCGCTCGACCCGTTGTTCAGGCGCCCTCAGAAATCGGACGCAGACGGCGGCGCAATCAGTGCGGAAGATGCGGCGAGTGGATCGAATCTGTCGGGAACTCAGTTCGCGTTGAATCCGCTCGATGAGTGGTTCTTCTCATTCGATCGCGCCAGGGAATTGCTGCTCAGCCACTTCGATGTGGCATCGCTCGAGGGCTTCGGACTCGCGGGACGGGATCTGGCGACGGCCGCCGCCGGCGGCGCGCTTCATTACATACGCGAAACTCAAAAGGACAACGCCGCTCACATAACGGGTCTCTCGTACTTCGAGCCGAATGACTATCTCACTCTCGATCAACCCACCGTTCGCAATCTCGAGTTGGTTGAAGCGCTGGATGGCGGGCGAACGCGAACCCTCATCGCGGTGATAGACGAAAGCGTTACCGGCATGGGCGGGCGTTTGTTGAAACAGTGGTTGCTGCGCCCTTCGATGAAGATTGGGGAGTTGAATGAACGGCTGGACGCCGTCGCGGAGTTTAAGAATGCATTGATACTGCGCGATCGCCTGCGGACCGAGTTGAAGAACATCGTCGATCTGGAACGATTGATGGCCCGGATAAGCCTGGGCCGAGCCAACGCTCGCGACCTAGTCGCGTTAAAGACTTCGGCGGACGCAATCCCTCACATCAAAGAGACGCTAGCGGACGCGAACGCGTCGCTGCTCGAAGCGCTCGCCGGCAAGCTCGACGAGTTACAGGACCTGCGCGATTTGATTGGCAGCAGCATCGCGGACGATCCGCCGGCAACGCTGACCGACGGCGGCTACATTCGCGAGGGCCATAACGCCGAACTCGACGAGTTGCGTCAGCTCTCATCGTCGAGCAAGAGTTTCATCGCGGCGATCGAAACGCGCGAGCGAACGCGGACCGGTATCTCATCCCTCAAGGTAAAGTTCAACAACGTGTTCGGATACTTCATCGAGATCAGCAAGTCGAACACGAAAAACGCTCCGCCTGATTACGAACGCAAGCAGACGCTTGCGAACGCCGAGCGATACACGACTCCGGAGCTTAAAGAATACGAAGCGAAAGTTCTTGGCGCCGAAGAACGCATCAGCGAAATCGAGCAAACATTGTTTGCCGAGATTCGCCAGACTGTGTCGGTAGAAACGCGGCGGGTTCAGGCGGTCGCTCAAGCGCTCGCGATGCTCGACGTCTTGCTCTCGCTCGCTGAGGTTGCGGCGCGGCGCAATTACTCGCGTCCTTTGCTAACCGAAGACGACGAGATCTACGTGCGCGCCGGCCGTCATCCGGTGATCGAAGCCACCGGCGAACGCTTCATACCGAACGACGCTTATCTGAACAACTCGACCGATCGATTGCTGATCATCACCGGTCCTAACATGGGCGGCAAGTCAGTATACTTGAGACAAACCGCGCTGATTGCGATTCTCGCTCAGATCGGTTCATTCGTGCCCGCCGAAGAAGCGCGCATCGCGATACTGGATCGCGTGTTCACTCGCGTCGGCGCTTCGGACAGTCTCGCGCGCGGGCGATCGACATTCATGGTGGAGATGACCGAGACGGCGAACATTCTCAATACCGCGACGCCTCGGAGCCTGATTCTGCTCGATGAGGTTGGCCGAGGGACATCGACATTCGACGGGTTGTCCCTCGCGTGGGCGATTGCGGAGTACCTGCACGATAATTCGCAGCACGCGGCGAAGACATTGTTCGCGACGCACTATCACGAGATGACCGAGCTCTCGAAACTGCTGCCGGGCGCCAGGAATTATCAGATGGGTGTGAAGGAGAGCGGCGGCACGATTGTGTTTCTGCGGCGAGTCGTCGAAGGCACCGCGTCGAAATCCTATGGCATCGAAGTCGCGAGGCTTGCGGGCTTGCCGCGAGCAGTGACCGAACGCGCGAGAGAGATTCTTTCGAACCTCGAAGCGAACGAATTGGATGTGACGGGCAAGCCGAAGTTCGCGCGTCATCTCCCTTCGCGAAAAGCTGCGCCTCAGCCGACGCTGTTTGAAGCTGCGAACGATGCGGTTGTTGATGAGTTAAGAAACCTGGACGCCGAAGGACTCAGTTCCGACCAGGCAATGGAGATATTGCGAACGTTGAAAGAGCGATTGATGTAGAAGGAACCAAGAGCCCCATCGTGACCGCCTGATCGATCGCCTCTCTACTTCCTTTCAATTTCGTCCACGCGGTACTCAAGGTCGCGTTGGTAGGCGCGCAGTTTGTCGAATTCACCAAGGTAATGCTCAATCCGCCGGTCGTATAGACGAAAGCCTTTCTCCATCTCGCCACGTAGTCCTTGTATCTCGCCGCGCAGAGAGGACTCCACTTCAGCAAGTTGGGCTTGGACTGCTTCCCACATCGGACGCGTATCTTTCAACCGCTCGTCGACCTTCGTCTCAAGTCCTCCAAGCCGAGCGTCAACACTGCCCAGCCGAGAATCCATCGATTCAATTCGTGATTCCATCGATTCAATTCGTGATTCTATCGATTCAAATCTTGATTCCATCGATGCAAATCGCGAGTCCATCGATTGAACTGCGATGATCAGACGATCGACTTTCTCCTCAAGCGAGCCATTCAGATTTTGTGTCAGGTCTTTGCTCATATTGATCTCCCGGTTATCGAGTCAACTCGATGCCCCAGGAATCACGAGTTGAAACGATTATAGCGCGACGGCGTTGTTTGGGGTAACAATATTTCCGCGCTTGCCAACTTCAGCGCGCTCAAACAGAATGGACCGTACTCGACAATGAAGATCACCGCCACCGTTATCACCATCAACGAAGAACACAACATCGCGGGGGCGCTTGAATCGCTGGCGTGGGCTGACGAAATCATCGTCGTCGATTCGGAAAGCACCGATCACACGGTTGAGATTGCGCGCCGCTTCACTGATCGCGTATTCGTTCGGCCGTGGCCCGGCTACTCGGCTCAAAAGAACTTCGCCGCCGAGCAAGCGACGGGCGAATGGATCTTCAGCCTCGACGCCGATGAGCGCGTGTCCCCGGAGTTGACAACGAGTATCCTTGAGCTCGAGAAGGGCGCAGCCCCCGAGCAAGCAGCGTTCGAGATGCCTCGCCGTACGTTCTATTTGGGTCGCTGGATCAAATACTCAGGGTGGTGGCCCGACCATAAGGTCAGGCTGTATGACCGCCGGCGCGCTCGCTGGCGCGGCGATTTCGTGCACGAATCTCTGGAAGTAAACGGCCGAGTCAATAGACTCGATGGAGACATTCTCCACTACACTGTCAGGGATGCCACTGAGCATCACTTGCGGATGGATCGCTACACAACGCTTGCCGCGGAGGAAGCGTACATGCACCGCGAGAGCGTTTCACTTGCACGGCTGTTGCTGTCGCCGATGCTGGTGTTTGTTCGGTCTTATGTGCTCAAGCTGGGGTTTCTGGACGGCGTGCCGGGTCTTGCTATCGCGCGGTTCGCCGCTCATTACGACTTCCTGAAGAAACTAAAGCTGTGGGAAATGAGAGTGAAAGGTGATGAGTGAACGTGATGAGTGAAACGTGACGAGTGCAACGTGACGAGTGAAACGTGACCGGACAAAATATCACGCATCACTTTTCACACATCACGCATCACGTTTCACGCATCACGTTTCACTCATCACTTTTCTCTTCACTGATCACTTCCTCATAAAGCGACTCGATCTGACCGATGATCTGATCGCGGCTGAATCGATTGTAAACATCGCGCTGGCCTTGCGCCGAAAGCCGATCCCGAAGGGGCGCATCCGCAACCAGCCATAATAACTTTTCCGTGAGCGCTTCAACGTCGCGAGGCGGAAACAGCAAGCCGGTCGTGTTGTCGTAAATAATACCTTTGATCCCTCCGATGTTTGACGCAAGGACCGCTCGTCGCGCCGCAAGCGCCTCCAACGTCACAAGCGAGAACCCTTCATCCCACGACGGAACAACCACTACATCGACCGCGGCAAGAAGCTGAGGCAGATGACTGACGCGACCTGTGAAGGTCAGCCGTTCGCGAATTCCCAACGACACCGCCAGCCTTCGCAGATGCTCGGTGAAAGGCTGCCCTTCTTCGCGCTCCGCACCGACGATCAGGAACTCGACGTCCGCGCGCATTCGCCCGATGTTTGCGGCCGCGCGCACGAACTCCTCCTGGCCTTTGGCGGGCGTCAACTGGCCGATGCAGGCGACGACGATGTTGGCCCGAAGACGAAACATCGCTCGCGCAGCGTCTCGCTCGACCGGCTTGAAACGTTCTGGGTTGATCCAATTGGGAATCGTGCGAACGCGCTCGGCCGGAAGCCTCAGCCGTTCGATCACCGATTGACGCACGCTTTCCGACACCGCAATCACCCGCGCCACATCTCGCAGCATCCAGCGGTAGAGCGCGCTGCGCTTCATCGGCAAATAATGATGCCGCGTAAGAATGAGCTTCGCGGCGTTGCCGTGACGCTCGGCGAGCGCTGCTACCAGGTAATCGCGGCCAACGTGCGCGTGAATGATATCGATCTTGTTTGCTTCGACGATCTGAGCGATCGCCCGCGCGGAAATCAAGTCAAGCGAATTCTGAAGCGGCATCTCGTGCCACGACGCAATCACTCCCGCGAGCGCCGCGCGCAGCGGACTTGCGGGGCGAACCGCGAGAGAAACCGCGTGGCCGCGTTCCGTGAGTCCGCGCACGAGATCGGCAACGTGCACTTCCCCGCCACCCATCTCACTTGCCGAACAAACCTGAAGGATCTTCATCGAAGCCGCCTCGGACCGCCGCTAGAATCGAGACACGATCAGGAATCCGCCGCCAATCGCAACCGCGTCTTCGATCAACGCTACGACAAGGTCGGGAACGCCCAGTACCCTAACCAGACGCGTACGCGCCTGATAGCCGGCGAACGCTCCGATCAGTCCTCCAGCGCCGCCAAGCACGGCGCCGATCAACATCGACTGATCCCTTGCCGCGCAAATCGCCGCGCCACACAGCCCGCCAAAAAGCAGTCTCGCGATGAGACCGAGCGCTTCCGTTCGCCTCGGAGTGTTTGGGAGTTTGTCGACGATAATCTCGATAAGCGCAGCCGCAATTGCTACAATCACCGCCGCCGTTGAATCCAGAAAGCTGAGCGCGGAGTTGTGCAGATCGATCCATTTCCAATGCGCTGCCAGACTAACCACGGCCGGCCCGGTCAAAGAACGGAGCCCGCAAATCAGCCCGATCGCGAATGCAAGAGCAAGCACCGAGGTTGTATTCATGGCCGTGAAGTCTACTCCCAAGATCAGCCGGTTTACTAGCGCGGACGTCTTTGGAACCGAAACTGCGAAGAGGTGATGTTGATGGCTTGCGCTCATCAAAAGCCGCGTTGGTGGCTCGAATCCGGCAGTGACGTCTGTTCCGAATGCAGGCAGACGTACGCATACGGAACGGAGTACCGCTGCGTGGAGTGCGACGTTGCGTTTTGTTCGATGTGCCGCGACGGGAATGACTCGGAAGTTCTATGCATCACTTGCCGCATCCCGGAAAAGGGGAGCTGATTATGGCAGCTCGCGCTATGTGGAAGGGAAAGCTGAAAATCGGCGCCACTCGCGTCCCCGTCGACTTGTATTCGGCCGTCGTTGATAAGACCGTGCACTTTCATATCCTCGAAGAGAAGACCAAAGAACGAGTCAAACAACACATGGTCGATCCATCAACGGGCGAAGAGGTTGCCGCTGAAGATATTCAAAAAGGCTACGAAGTCGAGCCCGGAACATTCGTGATCTTAACCGGGGAAGAACTCGAAAGCCTCGAGCCGGAGGCTTCGCGTGAGATTGAAATCACTCACTTTGTCCCTTCAACTCGAATCGAGCCCGAATGGTATGAGCGCCCCTACTACCTCGGGCCGGATGGCGACTCCGGCGCCTACTTCGCGTTAGCCGAAGCGCTCAACAATCAGCAGAAGGAAGGCGTCGCGCGATGGGTGATGCGAAAGAAGCAATACGTCGGCGCGCTGCGGGTCGAAGGTGACTATCTGTTGCTCGTGACAATGCGACACGCCGAAGAGGTGGTCTCGACCGAAGACCTCCCTTCGCCCGGCGGCCGGGACCTGGATCGGAAAGAGGTGAAGATGGCGACGCAACTCGTCGAAGCGCTCGCCGGTGAATTCGATCCCGCGGACTTCAAGGATGAGTATCGTGAAAGAGTGATGGAATTCATCGACAAGAAAGCCAAAGGGAAAACAACGAGACTGCACGCGGTCAAATCAAAGCGAACAACGTCTTCGCTTACCAGTGCGTTGGAACGGAGTCTCAAGACTCTGAAGAAGGAGAAGAAGGCTGCCTAGACGGCGCACAAAACAGAAGAACGACGACCGCGCGCCCAGTGCGCGTCCGTTTTGGTCAGGCACGATTACCTTTGGACTCGTGAGCGTGCCAGTCTATTTGTTTCCGGCCTATCGCAACACTCGCGCTTCCCTGCGAATGCTTGGACCCGATGGCGTCCCGCTCAGCCGGCGTTACTACTCCCAAAAAAGTGGCCGCGACCTGAAGGACGAAGACATGATTCGCGGCTACGAAACCGACAAGGGCAAATACGTGATCGTGACTGACGAAGAACTGGACCGGCTCGCGCCTGAAAAATCGCGTGACATCGATCTGAGAAAATTCATCGAACGCGATTCGATACCGCCGCTCTATTTCGAGCGCTCCTATTTCCTGACTCCCGCGGGAAACACGCAAAAGGCTTATAACCTGCTTGCGAGAACTATGGAGGAGCTCAAGCGTGTTGGCATTGCGGCGTTTGTCATGCGCGGTAAGGAATATCTCGTCGCGATCCTCGCGGAGAACGGAATCCTGCGAGCCGAGACTCTTCGTTTCGCGGACGAGTTGAGAACGCCAGCGGAAATTGGACTTCCCAAAAAAGCGAAGATCAAACAAGCGAAGGTCAAACAGTTCGAGAGGCTCATAAAGAGTCACTCGAAAGCCAGGCCCTCGAAAGCAGAAACGAAGGACCTCGAAACCGGCCGCGTTGTGAAGCTCGCGAAAAAGAAGCTATCGCGAAAGAAGGACGTGGTCGAAGTCGAAATCGAGAAGCGCGCCGAAGGCAACGTCGTCGATATCATGGACGTGCTCAAGAAGAGCATCGCCGCAAAGCGCTGAGCAACCTACTCGCACTCTTTCGACAATACGGAGTCTGTAGCGCCACCAATGCGGTGACGCGTCAAAATCCGGGCCCGACTCGTTGTAGCTTAGGGCTTGGCGGCGTTCTTTACAGCTTTGCCGGTTTTCTTGGCGGCGATCGCCGTTCCTTTGCCGAAGTGCTTGCCAGCTCTTCCTACATGCTTTCCGAAATGTTTGCCGCCGCGCACAACGCGCCCGTGCTTGATGTTGCCGCCGAGACTCTTGCCCGCGGCAACGGTTTCCTTGCCGCTCTCTTTCATGTGAGTCTTCGCGGACGTGTTGCTGTTCTTTGTTTGTTGCGCGATCGCGTACGTCGATTGACCAACAACGAGCAACGCAATCACAACTATCATCTTGAACAATCCTGTTTTCATTGTCTCCCTCCCTTTTATTGAATCATCACACAGATGTCGCGATGACGACAGCTACTTCTTCACTCCTATTCGTGCTGCTTCCGTTAGCGGCCCGTGGTTTAAGCCGAACTGGCCCCGCCGCGCTTGAACTAAAATGGTGCAGCGGCGAGAATGCTTCCTCTTAACTTGTCGCCCGGCTCGCGAGGTGTAATCGATTGTGAGTGCGCGGTGTGAAAGGCATCGATGGAAACTCTGCCGCCTTATTTCCTCGGCTTCGTTGTTTTTGTTTTCGGATTGCTGATTGGCAGCTTCCTGAACGTCGTGATCTATCGGCTGCCACTCGGCGAATCGATCGTGCTGCCGTCGTCGCACTGTCCCGCCTGCAACGCTGAGATCAAGTGGTACGACAACATTCCGGTGATCAGCTATGTGATACTGCTTCGAGGCCGATGCCGAAACTGCCGCACACGAATCTCGCCGGTGTATCCGATGGTGGAATTGCTGGTCGCCGCACTTTATCTTGCGCTGTTCTTAGTTCATCGCGACGAGATAACCATCTTCGGCAAATGGCTGCCGCTGGTTGCTGACATTGTTTTCGTCTCGCTGATCGTGCCGCTGGTTTTCATCGATCTGCGTTACAAGCTGCTCCCGAACAAGATCACGTATCCGGGCCTGGTAGTGCTGCTTGTGTTACGAACGCTCGCGCCAAATCCGTGGATCATGTCTCACACTCCGAAGCCATTCGGTTTAGCCGCCTCGCCTGACTGGGCCGTCTCGCTGTTCGCTTCTTTGCTTGGCGCGGTTGTCGGCGGTGGAAGCCTATGGCTGGTGCGTGAAGCCTATTATCGCCTGAGGCACGTCGAAGGAATGGGCCTGGGCGACGTGAAGATGATGCTGATGGTGGGCGCATTCCTCGGATGGCAGCTCACGTTGCTGACGATATTCATCGGGTCACTCCTGGGATCATTGATCGGCATGCTTTTCATCGCGCTTCGCGGTGGTAATATGAAGATGCAAATTCCGTTTGGAGTCTTTCTCGGTCCGGCGGCGATAATCTCGCTCTTCGCGGGCCAGCAGTTGATCACATGGTATGTCGGGATGTATCGGTAAGCAGCGTTCATCCGAAAAGGTGAAGACAATGAAGAAAAAAGCGTGTGCCGTTCTCATCGCGTTGTTCGCCTCATCGATGTCAACCGCTCCGCGAGCCGCGTCTCGCGAGCCCGCCCGCGCGCGTCACGGGATGGTAGCCTCCACAAGCGAGATCGCTTCGCGTGCCGGCGTAGAGATCATGCAGCGCGGCGGCAACGCGATTGATGCAGCCGTCGCTGTCGGTCTCGCGCTTGCCGTCACCTGGCCCTCGGCGGGTAACCTCGGCGGCGGAGGCTTCATGATGATTCGACGCGCGAACGGCGACACCGAGATCATCGACTATCGCGAACGAGCGCCGCTCGCCGCTTCTCGGGACATGTATCTCGACAAAAAAGGCGAGGTGATCAAGGACGCGTCCACCGTAGGCTATCGCGCGGTCGGAGTCCCCGGAACGGTCGCGGGCCTGTCGTTAGCCTTGCAGCGCCACGGCAAGTTGAAATGGGCCGATGTCGTAGAGCCATCGCGCAAGCTCGCTGCTGACGGCTTTACGATTAGTTATCATCTCGCGCGCGGCCTTCGCGGTTCGGAGAAACTTCTCAAACAATTTCCCGACAGCAACCGAATCTTTCTGCGAGATGGAAAGTTTTATGAAGAGGGTGACAAGCTTGTGCAACCGGAGCTCGGCGAGACCCTCGCGCGATTGAAAGAGAAAGGCCCGCGCGAGTTCTACGAAGGCCGCACCGCTCAGTTGATAGCCGAAGATATGAAAGCCAACGGCGGCCTGATCACTGAAAAAGACTTGAAGGAATACGAGCCCACGATTCGCAAGCCGCTCATCGGCAGCTATCGCGGATGTGAGATTGTCACGATGCCGCCGCCGTCATCGGGAGGCACGGCTCTGCTCGAGATGCTGAACATTCTCGAACACTACAATCTGGCGTACAGCGGGCCGGGTTCTTCGGACACGGTTCACTTGCTCGTCGAGTCGCAGCGTCGCGCGTTCGCCGACCGAGCCGAGTTCATGGGCGACGCCGACTTCGTCAAAGTACCGGTCGAAGGTTTGATCTCCCGCAAGTACGCAGACGAGCTTGCGCGTACCATCGACCCGGATCACGCGACCCCAAGCGCCAAAGTCCGAGCCGGGAAACCGCTGGGCGCCGAATCAACCGAGACGACTCACTTCACTGTGATCGACGAAGAGGGCAACGTCGTCACGAACACCTACACGCTGAACGGCGGATATGGCTCGGGCGCGACCGCTCGCGGCACGGGCGTGTTGTTGAATAACGAGATGGACGATTTCACCTCGAAGCCCGGAGTTCCAAACGCGTACGGTTTGCTTCAAAGCGAGAACAACGCCATCGCCCCTCGCAAGCGCCCGCTTTCGGCGATGACTCCGACGATAGTTTTGAAAGACGGCAAGGTGTGGTTTGCAATCGGCAGCCCAGGCGGTCCTACGATCATCAACACTGTTCTTCAAGTGATCGTGAACGTCGTAGACTTCGGAATGAACATTCAGCAGGCGATCGACGCTCCGAGGTTTCATCATCAATGGATGCCTGATCGAATCCAGTTCGAACCGATGGGAATAAATCGAGACACACGTGCTGCGCTTGAGCGGAAGGGACACGTCTTCGCCGAGAAGCCCGGAAACATGGGCGACGCTGAAGGGGTAATGATCGACGCAAAGACTGGAATGCGATTGGGAGCTTCGGATCCGCGGTCGGGCGGCGTGCCGGTTGGGTACTAAGAATCAGCGATGCCCCATCGGGAGTTCTTATGCCAACCATCTTCCGAACAGGGCCTTATCGCTTTTACTTCTATTCGTATGACTGCACCGAGGCGCGACACGTTCACGCCGACCGGGAGAACCGGAGCGCGAAGTTTTGGCTCGACCCGGACGTGTCCTTGGATACTAATCACGGCTATAATCGCAAAGAGCTCCGTGACGTGGAGCGCATCGTGCGCGAGAACATCGAGTTGTTGAGGAATGAATGGGATGAATTCTGCAGTGGCTACATTAGCTAGAGTCATGGGCGTAACGGTCACTGACGACACTCTTTCGATAGATCTTGAGGATGGCAGAAGTGTATCTGTTCCCATTGGCTGGTACCCGCGTTTGTCGTACGGTACGGCTGCCGAGCGAGCCAACTTTCAGATCAGCAGTGCCGGCTACGGAATACATTGGCCGGAGTTGGACGAGGACATCGGTGTAGAGGGATTGTTGCTTGGCAAGCGGTCGTCGGAGAGCGCTGCTTCATTCGAACGATGGCTGCAACGGCGTCGCGAAAAACCACCGCAGGACGCCTGACATACCAATGCTGGGTTCTTAATGACACAAGAGTGCGACGCTCCTTACCGCCAAATTAGTTTCCTGGCGCAGGCAGAAGGCGTTACAAGCTGATCGGAGCGCAACAATGAAGAGACCCAGCAAGCGCATCACACCGAGCAGCGGCAACATATTTCAGGGAATCCGTTTGGATCTTAGTGACGAAGAAGTGGTCGTGGAATCTTAGCTGGAAACTTTTACGATAGGCATTTGGTTAACAAAAGTCGGCTAATTGGTGTCAATTGAGGGCACACGGAATGAGCGAATCAAAGCACATCGATGCGCTTGTGAAGAAGTACTTGGGTCAACTCCAAGAAGCAGATGAACTCGGAAAATCCATTGAAGACCAAGCCAAGCCCACCGTCGTCATTTTTATTGACCTCACTGACTCGACCGCAATGAAACATGGCAAGTTGGCGCGCTCCTGGCTGGGACACATCTTTACTTTCATCAGCGTCATCAGTGAAGTCGCGATGAAATCCGGTGGTACGGTTGTAAAACGAATTGGGGATGAAGTGATGTTGACCTTCGACGAGATCGCTTCCTCCGAGCAATTCCTCGATTCGCTCGCAGACAGTAAGCTGCACGAGCATTTCCAATTCAAAATTGCCGCCGACTACGGCAAGGCATATCACTTCAAGTTCCATAGCGGCCTTGCGGATGACCCGTATGGCACAGTTGTCGATCGTTGCGCCCGCATAGCCAAGTACTGCAAGCCAGGCGTCACACTTTGCAGTGGCGATTACGCGGGTGGAGTGGATAACGAATCCTTCTTCTATCCGCTGGGTTCTTTCTCTCTGAAGGGGCTTCCAGACCCGGAACCCATCTTTGTTCGCAAACCTCAGCCGTCTCCGCCATCCAAGGAGTATCTGGAACCGTTATTGGCCGCGCTCAATCAGCCGGCAAATCAGTGGACGGGGTTTCGCTTTGCTACTCGGGCTTATACACCAGCTTCATTCTCACTGACTACAGAGTACATCGCCGCCAGACCCTTCCTCCTTCGTGAGTTGCTGACGCTCCCTCGCCTGCCATACTCGTTTCAAGAATTCCAAATCATGATTAAGGACTTAGATGATGATTCCCGGAATCAGTATCTCGCCTATTCCGTCGAGTGGGAAGCCTCGTTTGACAGCTTCATTCGGCGAGGCTCGTTCCTTTTTGCCATTCTTGTTGAGGAATCAATGCCCTATGTAAACCTCGCTCTTATGCCCGACATGATAGAGATCGTTAAGAAGATCAAGAAAAAAGCGCGCGTGAAGTTCCGTGGAGTTATCATGAAGATTGGTGGTATGACCATTGATATTGATTATGTTGAAATTGAAGGCTTAACCAACTGATGCGCTTGATCGCGCCGGCGTCACAATGAGTACTAGAATAGTGTTGTGCAGATCCGCTGCCACATCAATCCAACGACGGGACTGCCGCACACGTACGACCATTTCGTTTCGGAAAATGAAGTCGAAGATATCCTCAGCCGGCCGCTACAAGATATACGCGGACGTGATGACTCTCGCATTGCGATCGGTCAGAGTGCAGAAGGGGGATATCTGAAGGTGATCTACGTGCCCGACCCCACGCCTGACTCCGTTTTCGTCATAACCGCATACGAGTTGGGTCCGAAGGCAAAGCGGGCAATCCGCCGTAAACGAAGGAAGAAACAATGAGTGCTGAAAAATATCCGCGCGGATGGAATGAGGCGCGAGTTCGCCGCGTGCTCGAATATTACGAATCGCAGAGTGATCAAGAAGCTGCGGCTGAAATTGAAACAGCTCTTGAAGGCACCACGATGGAAGTCCCTGTCGCTCTCGTGCCGGAAGTACGCCGGTTGATAGCAAAACGAAAGCGGGCGCGCCCGGCTAAGAAGAAAGACACAACGCCTCAGCCGCGGAACCGCGCCGAGCGTCGATCCAAGGCTCAAAAGATTTCTCGCGCGGCTCGCGGCTGAACGCGAGGCCGTTAGGCAACGAATTAGTTTCACGCACCTTCTAGCGAGTCAATGCGAACGCTTGCCTCCAAGTTCAGAAATTAGTCATAATCCGCGAGGAGGTAGAGTCGTGAAGCAAGTAAAGCGTGAAGTTAAGATAGAGCGTCCACGGAGAGAGGTCGTTGACAGGGAGACCGCCCTAAAGCGAGTAAAAGCATTTCCTAAGCGACAGGAGAAACTGATTGCCGCTATTCGAAAAGGTACGCGTTGAGATCTTTATACCTGACTTACCAGACCCCGCGTACGCGCGGGTGCTCGACGAGCTGGGCGACGAATTGAGTTACGCATTCGGAGGTTGTTCCATAATTTCGGCCACCGGGAAGTATCGTTCATTCGAGGGCTCCATTCTGCCTGATCAGATAACCATCCTTTTCACCGACACACCGTTTCGCTGGGAATTAGATCAAAGCATTGTTCAAGAGTACGCCGCCCGTTTGCAAACCTCTGTTCGACGCGCTCTTCCAAGTGAGGATGCGATTTTGATTTCAGTTTTTCCGGTAAGCCACGCGGGATACATTGCCGCCGTCTGAACCTCTTTCACTCGTAAGCGTTGAAGCTTAGCAATGACGATCGACGAACAAATAAGCCTCCTTCGAAAAGGCACTGTCGATTGCATCCCCGAAGATGAGCTTCGGCGGAAGCTTGAACGCTCGGCGAAGACCGGCAAACCTCTTCGCGTGAAGGCCGGGTTTGACCCGACCGCGCCCGATATTCATCTCGGGCACACCGTGCTCATTCGAAAAATGCGCCACTTTCAACGACTCGGGCACACGGTAATTTTTCTCATCGGTGACTTCACCGGGATGATCGGCGATCCATCGGGACGATCAGTCACCAGGCCCGCGCTAACTCGAGAGCAGATTGACGAAAACGCCGAGACCTACAAGCAACAGATCTTCAAGCTGCTCGATCGCGAGCGCACCGAGATCCGATTCAACAACGAATGGTTTTCAAAGTTCGGCGCCGATGACTTCATTCGGCTCGCGGGAAAAGCAACCGTAGCTCAGATTCTCGAACGCGAGGATTTCAAGAAGCGATTTCAATCTCAAACACCGATTAGCATCCACGAGCTGATGTACGCGCTCGCACAGGGCTACGACTCGGTTGCGCTCGAAGCCGATGTCGAGCTTGGCGGCACCGATCAGAAATTCAATCTGCTGATGGCTCGTCAGATTCAACAGGCTTATGGAGTGAAGGAACCGCAGCTCATCATGACCACGCCGCTGTTGGAAGGGCTCGACGGCGTGCAGAAGATGTCCAAGAGCCTGGGCAACTACATCGGCATCACCGAATCGCCGCGCGATATGTTCGGCAAAGTCATGAGGATCAGCGACGATTTGATGTGGCGCTATTACGAACTGCTCACCGACTTATCGTTAGTTGAAATCGCAGCGCTGACCGGGGCAGGTGCGCGCGGCGCGGGCCAACCTCGCGACTTGAAGGATTTAGTGCTCGAATTTAATCAATATCTAGGAAGTCAGCGTCACCCTCGAGAGTTGAAAGCTGAGCTCGCACGCCGAATCGTTGCGGACTTTCATACGCAAGCAGAAGCAGAAGAAGCAAGCCGTGAATTCGATCGAGTGTTTCGCGAGCACCAGGCGCCGTCCGATGTTCCGAGCATCGAGAAACCGGCGGGCGCGATCAAGCTGGTCAAGCTGCTGGCAGGCGAAGGTCTCGCGCCTTCGGTGTCCGAAGCGCAACGATTGATCGCGCAGGGCGGAGTTCGACTCAACGGCGAGCGGGTGAATGATGTGAAGCTCGAACTCGGGGCGAATGTCGGAGAGGCGTTGATTCAAGTCGGCAGCCGCAAATTTCTGCGAGTTGTATTCAAGTAGCCACAGACGTATCTCACGCTGTCGCCGCTTGTAAGGGCGGCCCTCTGTGGTCGCCCCTCATTGGAAGACCACAGAGGGGCGGCCACGGAGGGCCGCCCTTACAAGCAGTATTCAAAGTGATATTCATCATCAAAACATCCCGACTCAGCTTGCAGCCGCTAGGCCTCGATGATCTCGATTCGATTTACGCGTTGTGGACCCATCCTGGCGTGAGGCGTTTTCTCTTCGATGATCAGATCATCTCGCGCGAGCAGGCAGCCGCCGAAATCAACGACAGCATCGATCGATTTGAAACTCATGGATGCGGACTCTGGGGAGCGAGGCTTCGCGAGGACGTCGAACTCATAGGCTTCTGCGGATTTCGTTTCTTCCACGACCCGCCGCAGCATCAGCTACTCTACGGTTTTCATCCGTGTCACTGGTCGAAGGGTTTCGCAACCGAAGCCGCTCGCGCGATGATACGATTCGGATTCGAGCAGGCCGGTCTCGACTTTGTGATTGCAAGCGCCGACGCCCCAAACTCGGCGTCGCTCGCAGTGATGGAAAGAGCGGGGATGAGCTTCGACAGGCGAGAGACGGTCAATGAAATGGACACCGTCTATTACCGGCTGGATCGGCGAGACTTTACTCCGGATACGGCATTCTACGAAGTGTCGCACTTTGACCCTGGAAACAATTCACGGGAGACATCATGAATCGGCGAGAGTTCAATCGAGCGATGGTCATAGCGGCGGGCGGCTACGTTGTCGCGCCTCGTCAAACCGCCCCCACCCTGAGAGTCAACGGAGGTCGCATCGTCGAACACCTCACAGCGCTATCGCAGTTCGGCAAGAACCCGCAAGGGGGCGTCAGCCGAATTGCCTACAGCGAAGCCGACCTCCTGGGTCGCGAGTATGTGATGGGCTTGATGCGTGCCGCCGGACTCGAAGTCAAAGTGGATCCGGCGGGTAATCTCGTTGGCCGCCGCGCGGGAAGCGATCCGGCGCTCAAGCCGCTAGTGATGGGCTCGCACATCGACTCGGTTCCCGAAGGCGGCAACTTCGACGGCGATGTGGGATCGATGGGCGCCATTGAGGTCGCTCAAACGCTGGCCGAGAACAAACTCACGACGCGTCACCCTCTCGAGGTAATCATCTTCGCAAACGAAGAAGGCGGCACAATCGGCAGTCACTCGATCAGCGGCGAGTTCAACGAAAAGTATTTCAGTCTTGTGACCAACAGCGGCAAGACGATTCGCGACGGGATCAAGTTCATCGGCGGCGATCCGGACAAGCTTGCAAGCATCAGACGCAAGCCCGGCGCCATTCATGCTTATCTCGAATTGCACATCGAACAGGGCGGGATACTCGACACCGAGAAGATCAATATCGGAGTCGTCGAGGGCATCGTCGGGATCACGCAATGGGAAGTGAAAATCGAAGGCTTCGCAAATCACGCCGGCACCACGCCGATGAATCAGCGGCGCGACGCAATGCTGGCCGCCGCGAAGTTCATTCAAGCGGTGAATCAGATTGTCACGAGCGTTTCGGGCCGGCAAGTCGGCACAGTCGGCAAGCTCCAGGCGTGGCCGGGCGCTTACAACGTCATTCCGGGCAAGGTCATTCTCGGGCTCGAGCTTCGAGATCTGGACGCCGCCAAAGTGGCAATGCTCTATCAGAAGATTCGCGATGAAGCGGCCGCGATCGGCAAAGCTACCGGCACGACATTCGACTTCACCGAAACAAACACGATCGTTCCTGCGCCAACCGATGAGCGAATTAGAAAGCTGATCGACGAGACCGCTAAAGGACTGGGGCTCACGACAAAGTGGATGCCGAGCGGCGCGGGTCACGACGCGCAGGAGGTCGCGCGTCTCGGGCCGGTTGGAATGATCTTCGTTCCAAGCATCGGCGGCATCAGCCATTCGCCTAAGGAATATTCGCGGCCCGAGGACATATCAGGCGGCGCAAATGTTCTGCTTCACACACTGTTAAGGCTAGACGCCGCTCAGTTGGTTTGACTGCCGGAAAGTCGATTAGGGAACAGATTTCCGGGAACCGAAGCGAGGGCGGAACCCGAGCAAAAAACTTGTTCCAATTCGTTGCTTGGCTGATGTATACTTGCGACCCAACGTAGTCTAGCTTAGCAAACAGGCCCATAGTTCAAGGTAGGTTCCTCATGGCCACCTTCAGCTGGCTTCACCTTACGGATCTTCACCTGGGAATGGCAGAGCAAGTCGCGCTTATGCCTGCCATCAGAGACAGGTTCTTTGAGGACCTGAAACGTCTGCATGAGAAGTGCGGGCCTTGGGACTTTGTGCTCTTCACCGGGGATCTAACGCAGCGTGCCCGTAGCGAGGAATTTAAAAAGGTCGATGAGTTCCTTGCGAAGCTTTGGGATTTGTTCGGGGAACTCGGTTCAGGCAAACCGGCGTTGCTCGCGGTTCCGGGAAACCACGATCTTGTGCGTCCCAAACCGAGAGAGCCGGAGGTCATGGTCCTCCGGAATGACTGGGCAACTGATCGAGAACTCCGATCTGAATTTTGGACTGAACCGGAGTCTAGATACCGCAATACGGTGAATAATGCATTCGCAAATTATGCGGAGTGGTGGAAGAGACTGACTCACAAACCCCCAGTTCAGTCGGGAATATTGCCCGGGGATTTTTCCGCTGTCATCGAAAAAGAGCGCGCATCGCTTGGGATCGTTGGGTTGAACACCGCGTTCCTGCAACTCACCGATGGCGACTACAAGGGGAAACTTGCTGTCGATCCTCGTCAGTTCCAATCCGTGTGCGACGATAACGGCCCCGAGTGGGTGAAGAAGCACAACGCTTGTCTGCTACTCACGCACCACCCTCCCGACTGGCTGAATCCGGATTCCAAAAAGGACCTGATCGCAGAAATCGCCGGGAACGATTATTTTGCCGTGCACTTTTTCGGGCACATGCACGAATCGCGGTACAAATCTGAAAAGGTAGGCGGCGCACCGGCGCTCCGCGCCAGCCAGGGAACATCACTATTCGGATTGGAGTATTTCGACGAGGACAGAAAGCTGGAGCGCCGACACGGTTATTGCGCCGGCAGAATTGAGCTGGAGGGCGAGAAGGGTTCGCTCGTGCATTGGCCGAGAGAGGCGTACCGTCCGGCGGACCAATGGAACTTTGCTGCTGACGCCATAGACTTTGTGCTGACTAACGAGTGCACCGAGGCCGAAGAGTTCCCGCTCCTGAAATCGTTCGAAGCCGGCCAACAGCCCGCGCAGATTGCGAAGCAAGGAGTGCAGATGCCGCTTAAGCTCTCAACTCCTTTTCCAAATCGATGGGCTGTCTTAGTCGGAATCAACGACTACCAGCAAGGGTTCACACCGCTGCATTATTGCCGTCAGGACGTCATTTCTCTCGCGCAAGTACTTCGGGAATCATTGAAATTCGAAAACGTTTTCGAGATTCATGAGGAGGCGCCGGTGAAGCCGGAGCGCGATTCCATAATACGAAAAATTGCCGAGATCCGTGACTCGGGCAAGGTTAAGCCGGACGACCTGTTCCTGTTTTATTTTTCCGGCCACGGAATTAATGAAGGCGGAAGAGACTACCTGCTCCCAATCGGGGCCAGTCCCGGCGATGTGGAAACTCTGGGAATCCGAGTCGGCGACCTGGCAAAATCACTAAAGAAAACCAAGTGCAAGAATATCGTCATGTTCATTGATGCCTGTCGCGATGCAATCGCGGGAGGTAAAGGAACGGCGTCCATCGGAGAAGACAGCAAGGTGCTCTTCGCTGATGCCGGCCTCGTCTCCTTCTTCTCCTGCCGTCCCACGGACAGGTCTTTCGAGATAGAGCGGCTGGAACACGGATCATTCACCTACTGCCTCCTCAAAGCAATCGAGGAAGGCCTCACAACGATTTCAAGGGTCAACACCTATTTGCAGACGAATGTTCCGCAGATCAACACCAGGTACGAAAAGCCCGCTCAACAACCCTACGTATGGCCAGAAGCACCTGCGCAGGACTTGGAGATTTTCTTCAACCCGACCCAGAGCAAGGGGCCCGGCGGAGAACTGGATAGCTTAATCGAGGAGTTAGTGAAGCTCCGCAGCGATCACGTCATCGAAGAGGACGATTTCTTCAAGTCCGTAGGGTTCATCGATCAGATCAAAGATAAAACGCAACTCGATCAAATCGAGGAGTTAAAGCTGTCGTCGATCAAGGGACTGTGCCGCGGTTGGAGTCTGACAACGTTTCGACGGATTTGGGAAACCGCCGAATCGCGCCGGCCTGTAGCGGTGCAGATTCGGAAACCGCCTTCGACTCGTCGCAAGTGAACGCTATGATTCTTCTCTCAACAAAAGGTTTTGGCCCTGCCATTCTTCGTGCGGTACGGATCGTGGCGAAGCGGATCACGCGAGTGGCAGACTGGGCTAGAGAGACAGCACAGGCATATGCCAACAGGGCTCTCGAATCCTTTCTTGCCGGCAACCTCAATCGTGCGGAAGTTTATTATAGAGAGGCGATCGCCTGGGATCCGGGAGACGCCAATCTTCACAGCGATCTCGCCGAGCTTTACTACGAGCAGGGGAAAGCCGATGAAGCCGAGACGCAGTTCGGTGAAGCGCTCGAATGCGATTATCAGAATGAGACGGCGCTGAAAGGCTTGGGTGTCGTGCTCCAGGAAAAGGGGCAACTGCTCGATGCGATGTATCTTTATCTCAAGTACCTGGAACTTAGACCCGAGGACGCCGTCGTTTGCCTTAACCTTGGCGTCGTCTTCCAGGAGATGGGCGATTATTCAAAGGCGGTTGATTACTACGAACGAGCTGAAAAAGAAGATCCTAATGATGCTCTTGCTCCCAAGAACCGTGCGCTGGCGCTTCTCGCGCTCGCCCGATTTGAGGAAGCTCGAGACGCTTTGCTCCAAGCCCGTAAGATCGATCCGGAAGACGCCGAAGTCGATAGGCTCCTGGGTTCGACCCGTGACGCTCTCGGTGATTCCGCCGGCGCCCTGGAATGCTACGAATCCGCGATCAAGAAGGACCCTGATGATCCCGACTCGCATCTTGAATTCGCGTATATCGCCGCGCGGCTGGAACGATCTAGTGACGCAGCCGAACACGCCAAGATCGCCTTTGATTTGTTCAATGCGAAGGGCAACACACAAAGCGCTGCTCAAGCTCTGTGGGAGCTCGGTTGGGATAAGTATCTGCTCAAAGACTGGTCTTCCTCACTCCAGGCGAGCCAAGACGCGTTGAAACTAGACCCGAGTTTGACTCCCGTCCATTTCAACCTGGGTTTGGTGTTGCTTCATCTGGGACAAGTGGACGAAGCTCGCAAGGAATACGAAGAGGGAATTGCTCGCTTAACCCAAGTCACTGATCTCAAGGAACACGCCATCGAGGATCTGCGCGCCGCACTCAAAAGGAACCCGAGACTGAACGGCGCAGCAGAAATACTCGCCATGCTCGAAGAAAAGTACGCCTCTCTTTCAAGGGATTTGGCCAAATCTGCCCAGCCGGTTTCCTGATAATGTTCCGCAGCACCTGTCAAATGGCCCCTTACGCTTCACGCCGCTTTAAAGCTTCCAGCCAATCGATAAGTTCCCCACGCTACAGTCATCGAAGCTCCATCGCCTGCCTTGTCGAGCGTGATCTTTAACAACTCCTGGGGACCGCCATCCCGTGCGAACTTGAGCGGCGCTTCAAGCACAACGGTCGCGGGGTCGAGCGGTCGCTTGATCACGGACGATACCAGCAACGTCCAATTGCGTTGCTCATCGGCTCGCGCGAAGATTGCGTACTTTCCGGGCGCGAGTTTTTTGCCGCCGAAATCCAGCGCGACCGAAGTCTCGAGCGTCGTCGGGTTATTCATGCCCATGAACCAGGCCACGCCGGGCTTGATCATCTCATCGAGATTTCGCCCCGCGAGCTTCGGTGTCCCGTAGTGGATGGTCACTTTGCCATTTCCAAGCGCAACGCGGGTGTCCTCTTCACCGGGATCGTGCGCCGTCGATGTGTGCGCGTATCGAGTGCCCAACATCCACACAACGACAAGTGCAACCGCGCCCATCAATGCAACGCCATACAGTTTCTTCATGGCTCCTCCTCGAGTTTCGTTTGACTGAAACAGCCTATTTCACTGCACTCGCCCGGTCAAGCGCCCGTTTGGAGCACCGGGCGTTCAGAGTACCGACTTTAGTCGGGTAGTGCTCACCGCGACCGCGGGACCCCGTTCGAAGTCTGTCCTCTCAACGCGTGTTCTTAGGCTGACATTCGCACTACCCGACTAAAGTCGGTACTCTGAACGCTTGAACTTCACCGCGACAGCGTCTTATGTTTCACCTGCGCGCGACGCGCGATACCACTCCGCCGGGGGAAATCATCAATGAACAGAAGCCGTGCTGGAACCCTGACGACACTCTCGTGTTGCCTGCTCTTGATCTCGATAGCATCAGCCGCGCGAACCGCTTCCAATCAAGAGACCGCGCTCGATCGGTATATCGCTAAACCTGATTCGAGTTATTCGTGGAAGCTGATTGACACGATCACCGGCGCCGGCTTTCACGGATACGTGCTCGATCTGACTTCTCAAACGTGGCGAAGCGCCGCCGAAGTCGATCGCCCCGTGTGGAAGCACTGGCTCACGATCGTCAAACCGGACAAGACGACTTCCAGCAAAGCGTTGTTATTCATCGGCGGCGGCAGCAATCGTGACGCGGCGCCTCAAACGATCTCAGATCGACTCGCGAGCTTCGCGATGGAATCCAACACCGTAGTCGCCGAGCTGGGCATGGTTCCGAATCAACCGCTGTACTTTTCGGATTCTAAAGACAAAGGCCGATCTGAAGACGACCTGATCGCTTACAGTCGAGTGAAGCAAATGCAAACCGGCGATGACACGTGGCTCGCGCGACTGGCAATGGTCAAAAGCGGCGTGCGCGCGCTTGATGCGATTCAGGAGTTCCTAGCGAGCGACGCGGGAGGCAAGCTCAAGGTCGATCAGTTTGTCGTCTCGGGCGGATCGAAGCGCGGTTGGACGACGTGGCTCGTCGGCGCCGTCGATAAGCGGGTCATTGCTATCATGCCAACGGTGATCGACGCGTTGAACTCCGAAGCGATCACGCGTCATCACTTCGAAGCCTATGGTTTCTTCTCGCCCGCGCTGCAGGACTACGTCAATCACAAATTGTTTCCCGACAAGATCGGCACGCCCGAGTATCAGCACATCCTCGCCATCGAAGACCCGTACAATTATCTCAAGCGCGACCGGCTCAAGATTCCCAAGTACATGGTCAACGCCTCGGGAGATCAGTTCTTCCTGCCTGACAACTCCCAGTTTTATTTCGGCGAGATCCAGGGCGAGAAGTATCTGCGTTACGTTCCGAACGCGAAGCACAACCTCGCGGGCTCGGACGCCCGTGAAAGCCTGCTGGCGTATTACCAGGCAGTGCTCGCGAATAAACCTCGCCCGCGGTTCTCGTGGAAGAAAGATAAGGACGGCTCTCTGATTGTGACCGTAAAAGACAAACCGCGCGAAGTGAACGTGTGGCAAGCGACCAACCCGAAGGCTCGCGACTTTCGAGTGGACACGATCGGCAACGCTTACACGAGCAGTCCGCTAAAGGAGACAAGGCCCGGCGTGTACGAAGCACGAATGAACAAACCCGCGACGGGCTTCACTGCGTTTTTTGTGGAACTGGTTTACGACAGCGGCGGGAAGCATCCGTTCAAGTTCACGACAGAAGTGAGCGTCGTGCCTGACGTGTTGCCGTTCAGGTTCAGTTCGGCTAGAAGATAAGCGCCCTGGTATGGGTTTGCGTTCTTAGAACTCAGCAAGCGCATTCAGCAGATTTTGAGCAAGCGTCGGCGCTCGTTCGTCGTGCTTCAAGTAACAATACACAGGAATCGTCTGCGCTCGAATCCAGAGCGCCCAATCCAGCATCTCGTCCTTCGAATACTCGCCCTTTCTCAATCGCATATACACGAACGAACCCGTCACTTCGCGAGGCGTGACTCCCGCCTCGCCTTCTTCTTTTTCCACAACTCCAAACGCGGTGTTGTACTTTCGAAGCAGGTCGAACAACTCGTCAACAAACCAGGACTCGTGACGAAACTCGAACGCGAGCTTTGCGTGATGCGCAAACTTCTCGAGAAATTCTTCAAGCACCTCAATGTTCTTTTTGTAGTTCGGCGGCAACTGGACAAGTATCGGCCCGAGTTTTTCTTTCAAGCAGGCCGCGCTGTTCAAAAAGAAATCCATCTCCGAATCAACGTTTTTCAATCGCTTAAAATGAGTGATGCGCTGACTCAACTTGAGCGTGAATCGAAAGTCATCGGGCACCTCGGGATACCAGCCCTCGCATAGTTGAGCCGTGGGCATTCGATAAAACGTGTTGTTGATTTCCGTCGTGCGAAAATGTTCGGCGTAGAACGACAAGTACTTCTTCGCGGAAAGATCCGTGGGATAGAAGACTCCTTTCCACTCTTTGTAAGCGAAGCCGGAGGTTCCGACGAGTATGCGATTCTTCTCGATGGGCTCTGCTTCTGACGTCGTCTTCGAGCGTTTCATTGAATTGGGATGATATCCGCCCGCAAGCGCTGATTCAAACCTGCGAGTTTTATTATGCGGCGCGATGGCTTATCATTCGCCTTTGATATGACCAACTCAATTATCGATACGAAACGCGAGCTGTTGAGACACACGCTCGCGACGCTGGCCTATCGCGGAGGCAAGGCCGTCTCGAACGCACCCGAGGGATTCGCTGAGTTCCGCGCCGGCGACACCACTCGCACGCCGGGAGAAATCCTCGCGCACATCGGCGATCTGCTCGATTGGGCACTCGGTCTTGCGCATGGTGAGCATAAGTGGCACGACTCGACCCCACTCGAATGGGACGCCGAGGTTTCGCGATTCTTCAACGCGCTCGAGGCATTCGAAAAATATCTGGCTTCGGACGCTCCGCTGGGATTCTCCGCCGAGAAGTTATTTCAAGGCCCAATCGCCGACGCGCTCACTCACGTTGGGCAGATCGCGATGCTCCGGCGAATAGCGGGCGCGCCAATCAAAGGCGAAAATTACTTCAAAGCGGACATCGCCGCCGGGCGTCTTGGCCCGGCGCAATCGCCAAAGCGTGTGGAGTTCGATTGACCCGGCCGCATATTCGAAACTTAATGTGTGACGCCATCGAAACCCGTGACTTACTCCCCTAAAAAGAATCAGTGAGAGGAGACACTATGCTAAACAGGCGAGATGCCATCAAAGAATTGATAGCCGGAGGCGCGGGTATCGCCCTAACCGGCACGGCTGTATCGGGCGCAGAACAAACGTCACCGGCTGCGCGCGCTTTTCGCGGTGAGCATCAACCGAAGCCGTTGCCGTTTGATCCGGCGAAGCTCAAAGGCATTTCGGAAAAATTGATTCGCTCGCATCACGAGAACAACTACACCGGAGCGGTGAAGGCGCTCAACGCCGTCGAGCAGCGGCTGGACGCGATGATGAAGGACAAAGACCTCCCGGCGTACGTGTACGGCGACCTCAAACGCGAGGAACTGGTCAGGACCGGTTCGTTGATTCTGCACGAATATTACTTCGCCAACCTCGGAGGCGACGGCAAGGCCGCGGGCGCGGTGCTCGATTTGATCAAGCAGTGGTTTGGCAGCTACGAGCAATGGGAATCTGAATTCAAGAAGACCGCGAACGCGCTCGGCGGAGGCTCAGGCTGGGTGATATTCGCCTACAACTCATACACCGGCGAGGCGCACAACTACTGGGCGTGGGACCATATGCACAACGCGCCGATGAGCCGGCCGCTGCTGGCGCTGGATATGTACGAGCACGCTTATCACATGGACTACGGCGCGGCGGCGGCGAAGTATGTGGATGCATTCGTTCAAAACGTGAAGTGGGAAGAGGTGAATCGCCGAGCCGAAGAAGCGCTAAAGAAATAAGCGCGGGATCATTGCTGCTTGCAACACCAGCGGAGGCATTGTGAGGAGAGCTTCGATTGTCACGATCATCGCGTTGGTTCTTCCTGGCGCGGCCGGGTTTGCGAGTCCCGCCGCGCCCAATGCCGATGATGTTATTCAAGTAGTCAAAGTCCCTGAACGCGTTTAAGCGGGCATCGCAAACAGACCAGGTAACGAACGAAGACATTGCGAACCCCTCGTCCGCGTCATTGAGGCAACCTATGAAACGCACCAGCGCAATCGTAGCCGCATTCGCCGCGTCGCTGTTGATCGTAGCCGCGTGCGGTGAGAATCACGCTTCCTCCGAAGCGAATCCCGCGCCGCGAGAAACTCCCGCGCCGCTTCAGCCCGCGGGCAAGGAAATCACCTACAACTTCGACGGCGATGCGGCGGGCAAGACGCCTGCCGGGTTTCACGAAGCCCTCACCGGCCAGGGAGGAGCGGTACACTGGGTTGTGAAGGCGGAACCGTCGGCGCCGTCCCAGCCCAACATCCTTGCGCAGACTTCGGCCGACAAGACCGATTATCGGTTTCCGCTTGCGATCGCCGACGAAGGTTCGTTCCAGGACTTTGAGCTGAGCGTCAAATTCAAAGCGATTTCGGGCGAGGTCGATCGAGCGGCGGGTTTGGCATTCCGGCTCAAGGACTCGAACAACTACTACGTCGTGCGCGCGAACGCTCTCGAAAACAACTATCGGCTCTATCACGTGGTCAACGGGCGGCGAGTTCAGTTTGCCGGGGCTAACTTCAAAGTCGCGGCGGGTGAATGGCACGAGTTGCGAGTCGAATGCGTTGGTAATCACATCGCTTGCTTCTATGACGGCGAAAAGAAGATCGATGCGACGGATGACACTTTCAAAGACGCAGGCAAGGTCGGACTATGGACCAAGGCTGACTCGGTGACTAACTTTGACGATCTTCGCGTCAAAGCGAAGTGAACTCGCGTAGGAGATGAGCGATGAAGTGGATTACTCGTGAACATGTGAAAGTGGATCGCGTGGCGTGTCCCTGGTTGATCAGGAAATTCGTAGATGCCGACGCGGAGTTTCTATTCGTAGCCCCGGACAAAGTTCTCGAAATAGCGGAACGAGAATCGGCGATTCCGTTCGATATTCCCGGGGTAGAGCTTGGTCACCACGACGGCAAATCGAGCTTCGAAGCAATCATCGCGAAGTATCAAATCAACGTTCCGGGAATTCAATTGCTTGCACAGATCGTCCACGGAGCTGACGTCAAAGAGGATCTTTACGGCCGCCCAGAAGTGCCGGGATTGAAAGCGATCGCTGAAGGCTTCGGATACCTCGGCTTAAAAGACGACCACGAGATTCTGCAAAAAGAATTTGTCGTCTACGACGCTCTATTCTCTTATTGCCGGCGTTTGGCATCGCTATGAGCGAATCGAAGATCGAGAAAGCGAGTCGCGAGGAATTCTCCGAACAGGAAGAAGCAAACGCGGGCGCTTCACCCACCTGGAGACAAGTCTTTCTCTACTTCCTGATGCTCGGCTTCATAAACATAGGCGGCCCCGTCGCTCAAATCTCGATGATGTTCAATCACATGGTCGAGCGCCGCAATTGGCTTTCGAAGGACCGATTCGTAAAGATCATGGCCTTCTGCCACATGCTGCCGGGACCTGAAGCATTGCAACTCGCAATCTATGTCGGCTATGTAAAACGAGGGTTGCTCGCTGGAATTCTTGCGGGACTCACCTTCATCATTCCCGGCGCGCTGGTAATGATCGGTCTGAGTTGGCTGTACGTGACATACGGCTCGCTGCCCCAGGTCAATGATGCGCTGTACATCCTGAAGCCCGCGGTGCTCGGGATCATTGCCGCGGGGATCATCAAGCTGGGACGAGCCGCGATAAAGAACTATGTATTGGCGGGGCTGTTGGCCGGCTCTTTTCTCGCGATGCGATTTGCCGGAATTAATTTTCTGCTGATCCTGTTGGTGGCCGGCATCCTTAACTTGATCATTGAAGAAGGTCTGCCTCGCCTCAGTGATGCGATGAGAACAACGCCCGCGGTCTTTGTGTTGCTGACTGGTTTCTCTCTTGCCGATTCTCGTGCGATCGAGATCTCGTGGCTTCTGTTTAAGACGGGATTATTCAGCTTCGGCGGTGCGTACGCGTCCCTCGTATTCATACAGCGCGGCGCGGTCGATCATTATCACTGGCTGACTGCCGGCCAGTTACTGGACGGCGTTGCCCTGAGTGTCGCCACTCCCGGGCCCTTCATGCTATTCGGAACGTTTGTAGGCTACATCGCCGGAGGAGTTGTGGGAGCGGCTCTGGCAACGTTCTTTATTTTCCTTCCGTCGTTCGTGTTTGTTCTGGTCGGAGCACGTTATGTCGAGCAGCTTCGTCACAACCGCCCGGTTCAATCGTTCCTTTCGGGGGTCAGCGCCGCTGTGGTTGGCGTGATCCTGGTTGTGTCGCTCGATCTCGCGCCCGAAGCACTGGCAAGCTTGCCGATGATACTGATCGCCGTCGTGGGGTTTCTGATTATCGTGCTCCTTAAGGCGGACGTTGCCTATGTCGCAGTCGGAGCGATGATCGCGGGCATTGTTTACGCCGCGGCCCGCGCGATATCGGGTTGAATCATTAGAGGAGACATTTATGCTTTCTTTGAAGCCGTGGCTCACCGCGTTTATTGGGCTTGCCCTTCTGATCGCCTGTCACGCTCATACGAGCGAAGATGCCGCATTGTCTCCACCCGAGAAGAATGAGAGCGCCGCCGCTCTGGCATCAAAGCCGGTCAGGTTCGCCGGCACCATTCATATGCCGGGTAACGGCGGGTTCACCGACTACATGGTTATCTCTCCGGAGATGCATAGACTGTATGCCGGATATCGAACCGAGAACAAACTCTTCGTGATCGATACCGAGAACAACAAAGTCTTAGCATCGATCGCCGGTCTTTCCAGGGTCTGCAGTGTGGCCCTCGTGCCGGAACTCAAACTCGGATACACCAGCAACCGAGGAGACGATACGGTCGGCGTCATCGATCTGACTACCAACAAACTGCTGCGCAAGATTCCCGGCGGTCACGGACCAGACGCGATCATTTACAACTCGTATTCGAAAGTCGTGTGCGTGTCGAATCACGAAGGCCGCGGAATAACCCTGATCGATCCGTCCACGGAAAAGGGTGTTTCGATTCCTCTTGGCGGACTCGCCGAATACGTTCAAGCCGATCCGAACACTGGGATCATCTACCAGAATCTCGAGGACACCAGCGAAGTAGCCGTGATCGATCCGAAGACAAACACAATTATCGCACGGTACAAAACGGCGCCGGGCGCTGAGCCAACTGGGCTGGCGCTGGACGCGAAACACCACAGATTGTTCGCGGCTTGCGGGAACGAAAAACTAGTGGTCCTGGACGCCGACACCGGCAAGTTGATCGCTACGCTTCCCATCGGCGCGGGCGTGGACTTCGCGGGATACGACCCGGCGTTGCAGCGTATCTACACCGCTAACGGCCAGTCGGGAACGATGACCGTGATACATCAGGATTCCCCGGACCAGTACATTGTTATCGAAAATGTGCCTACACACCGTGGCGGCCACGCTCTTGCGATTGACCTTGCGACTCATCGCATATACGTCACCTATGGAGGAAGCGAGATTGCCGTTTACGATGCCGTCACACCCTAGCTGGATTAGCATGCATCTGCGTTTGGTCTCAGCAATCGCAATCGAGTTATGAAACGATCGCTTACGATTCTCACCGTTGTTTGCGCATTCGTTCAATTCGACGCTCGCTTGATCTTGGCTTCCAGCGCATTCGCGCAAGAAACCAAACGTTTTGAGGCCAGGCGGATTACTTCGCACATCTCTGTTGACGGAATTCTCGACGAATCCGCGTGGGCAGTGGCCGCCCCGATTGGTGAGATCCTTCAACGCGAACCAAAGCCCGGCGAGAAAGCAACCGAGCAAACGGATATCAAAATACTGTACGACGCCGAGAATCTGTACATCGGTGTTGTTTGCTACGATTCGGAGCCTTCGCGAATAGTCGCGACGCAGATGGCGCGCGACGCCGATCTTTCGGCTGACGATCGCATCGAGATTCTCATTGATTCCTTTCACGACCGTCACAATGCGTTTTACTTTTCCACTAATCCGCTTGGCGCATTGGTTGACGGATTGCTCATCGAAAACGGAACTCTCAATCGCGACTGGAACGCGATCTGGATTGTACGCACGCACAAGTTCGATAGAGGTTGGAGCGCGGAGTTTGAGATTCCATTCAAGAGCATCGGATTCAAGCACGGCGATGGAGTATGGGGCTTCAACTTCTCGCGCACGATAAAACGAAAGATCGAGGAGGACCGCTGGGCGTCACCGCGGCTCGATGTGAAATTCTTTCAGGTGTCGGAAGCCGGCGAGATCACAGGCTTCGATCATATCGATCAAGGGCGCGGACTGGACATCCGGCCGTTCATCTCGAGCAAGGCCCTCCACAACGCCGATGCGGGCAACGATTTCAGCGCGAAGGCCGGAGTCGACATTTTCTACAACATCACTCCGAGTCTGAAGTGGACGACCACGATCAACACCGACTTCGCCGAAACCGAAGTCGATAACCGCCAGATCAACCTGACTCGCTTCCCTCTGTTCTTTCCAGAAAAGCGCGCATTCTTTCTCGAGAACGCGGGCGTGTTCTCGTTTTCAAACACGAGCCCCGAAATCATTCCGTTCTTCAGCCGAAGGATCGGCTTGCTCGAGGGCAATGAGGTTCCGCTTCGCGCGGGCACGAAGCTCACCGGCAAGGCCGGGCCATACAGCATCGGTGTGCTCGCCGTACGAACGGGTGAAACAGATTTCGAAGACGGCACAAGGATAGACGCGAAGAATCTCTTTGTCGCGCGCGTTAAGCGCGATTTCTTCAAGCAATCCTACATCGGCGGCATCTATACGGATGGCAACCCCGCAAGCCCGGCTTCGAGTAGAACGTTCGGCGCGGATCTTCACTTGTTTACGTCGCGATTCCTGGGCAAGGATCAGAACTTCGGCGTCGACGCATTTGGATTGAAGAGCTCAAACGAGGGCGTCGCCGGCAAAGATGTTTCTTACGGCGTGAGCGCGCGATATCCGAACGATCTGTTGGGTCTGGGAATTGACTGGTGGCACATCGAACGAAACTTCTCGCCTGCTCTTGGATTCGTGCCTCGAGCTGGAGTCAACAAGCTTGCGATAGCGGCCGAATTCGATCCGCGCCCGAAGAACTTTCTCAACGTAAGACAGATGTTTCATGAATTCTTCTTCACGCGATTCACTCGGTTGGATAAAAACCGGACCGAAAGCTGGCGGTTGTTCACCGCGCCGATCAATTACTCGCTCAACTCCGGAGAGCACGTCGAATTTAACTACGCGCCGCAGTTCGAGAGATTGTTTGAGCCGTTCGAAATCGCGAAGGGCGTCGTGTTGTCGCCGGGCGATTATCGATTCACGCGATGGCGATTCGAGCTCAACACCGCATCGAAGCGCCGGTGGAAGTTCGACAACGAGTGGTGGTTTGGCTCGTACTGGTCGGGACACGCGGACGAAATCACAACCTCATTCCAATACAAGTTTGTTCCGCACCTGCTTGTGAGTATCGGTATGGAGCAGACGTTCGCGCGACTGAAGGAAGGAAACTTCGTAGCAAGGATCTTCAGCTTTCGCGGGGACTATTCCGTTTCGCCGTTTCTTGGGTTCTTCAATCTGGTCGAGTTCGACAACGAATCTAAGAAGCTCGGGTGGCAAAGCCGGGTGCGCTGGATACTCAGGCCCGGAAACGAGCTCTTCATCGTGTTCAATCAAGGCTGGCTTCAGGATGAGCAAGGAGGCTTTCGCTTTCGCTCGACCGACACGCGGCTCGCGGGAAAGATGCAATACACCTTTCGCTTCTAATCAAGTTTATGTCCGATCAACCAACGAACAGCGAAGGCACAAGATCGATTGGGATTCGCGAAGCATTCGCACTCGAGCGCAATGTCGCGGCCGCTTCCGCGGCCATGTTTCTCCTCGGATTTGGAGAAGAGCTTTGGAAGAAGTTTCTTCCAAAGTATCTCGAATCGCTTGGGGCCGGAACCGCGGTCATCGGTTTATTCGGGACGCTCAAAGATTTTCTCGACGCAATCTATCAGTATCCCGGAGGCTGGCTCGCGGATCGAGTCGGGCGCCGCCGCGCGTTTTTCGCGTTCATTGCAATCGCTTCAACAGGCTACTTGATTTACCTGCTCGCGCCGTCGTGGCCGTTTGTGTTTTTGGGGCTGGTGTTCGCGATGGGATGGGCGAGCATGGCGTCACCGGCAATCTTCTCGGTGGTTGGGGACGCGCTGCCAAAGAACAAACGCGCGATGGGATTCACCTTTCAATCCCTGATCAAGCGCGTGCCGATGGCCGTCGCCCCGATGATCGGAGGCGCAATGATCGCCGCTCTCGGAATCAGGTCCGGCGTGAGGAAAGGCCTGATCATCACGCTCATTCTGGCGGCGATCACCTTTCTGATTGTTCGGGTCATCAACATCCCGATTGTCCCGGGAGAACCCGCGAACATCCGAGGCGTTTGGCGAAGCTTTCACGGCGTGCTCAAACGATTGCTGATCTCGGACATCATCATTCGAATGTGCGAAGGCCTTCCGGACGTTCTGATCATTCTCTTCGTGACGAACCTCCTCGGTGTGAGCGTCGCGCAATACGGAGTGCTGGTTGCGATCCAACTGGGCACGTCGATCGTGGTTTACTATCCGGCTGCGAGGTTGGCGGATCGGTTCGGACGCAAGCCGTTCGTCATCGCGACGTTTGTTTGCTTTGCACTCTTTCCTGTTGCAATCGTGATGTCTTCGGGTTTTGCGTCACTCGCTGGCGCGTTTGTGATTGGCGGGTTGAGAGAAATCGGTGAGCCGTCACGCAAAGCGATGATAGTGGATTTCGCCGAGCCTCATCTGAGAGCGCGAACAGTTGGGCTTTATTATTTGATTCGGAGTTTGTCGATCTCGCCGGCCGCGGCCATCGGAGGCCTGCTGTGGAAGCTTGCGCCACAAACTCCTTTCGTGATCGCCGGAGTGGTAGGAATCATTGGCGCGGTCGTGTTCGCATTGACCGTCGAGGAGCGCTTCGCAAGCTAGTGGCGATGATCCCTGAGCTGCGTGCATAATGATCACGCCAATCATGCAAACGGTCACCGATCCACCCAGCTCAACAGGCAAACCATTCGTCGGTCATCTCATCGATTTCAGACGCGACCCGCTCACGTTCCTCGACGGTCTCGCCAAACGCGGCGATGTTGTTCGTTTCAAGATGGGTCCACAGCAAATCTATCTGCTCAATCATCCCGACTACATCCGCGACGTGCTTGTCACCAATAATCGCAACTTCGTCAAAAGCCGTGGACTCGAGATGGCCAAGAAGTTTCTCGGCGAATCGCTGCTCACAAGCGAGGGCGAGTTTCACCGGCGCCAGCGACGACTCGCGCAGCCGGCATTTCATCGCCAGCGAATAAACGCGTATGCCGAAGTGATGACAGAATACGCGGTCAAGACTCGCCGGCGTTGGCGCGCCGACGAGACGCTCGACATCTCTCAAGAGATGATGAGGCTGACGCTGGGCATAGTCGGCAAGACTCTGTTCGACGCGGACGTTGAATCGGAAGCGTCCGAGATCGGAGCGGCGCTGACTCAGGTGATGCAGTTGTTCGAACGCATCACGAATCCGCTGGCCGCGCTTCTCGACAAGCTTCCGCTTCCAAGCAACCTTCGATGGCTCAAGGCGAAGCAGCGGCTTGATACGACCATCTATCGAATCATCAACGAGCATCGCGCATCGGGCGTTGATCGCGGTGACTTGCTCTCGATGCTTTTGATGGCGCAGGACGAAGAAGGCGACGGCGGGAGCATGACGGACGCGCAGTTGCGCGATGAAGCGATGACGCTTTTTGTCGCCGGACACGAAACGACTGCGAACGCGCTTACGTGGACGTGGTACTTGCTCTCTCAACATCCGGATGTCGAAGCGAAGTTGCACGAAGAGATAGATGCGGTCCTCAATGGCAAGGTCCCGGCCGCGAATGACGTTGCAAAGCTTCGCTACACCGAGATGGTGCTCGCCGAATCGATGAGACTCTATCCGCCGGCGTGGACGATGGGTCGCCGGGCGTTGACCGACTATCAAGTCGGCGGCTTCGTCATTCCCGCGAACTCGATTGTGCTGATGAGCCCCTGGGTCATGCATCACGACGCGCGATTCTTTCCTGAGCCTTTCGAGTTTGACCCCGAGCGCTGGACTTCGGAAGCGCGCGAGTCGCGGCCGAAATTTTCTTATTTCCCGTTCGGCGGCGGCCCTCGCGTGTGCATAGGCGAGCAGTTCGCCTGGATGGAAGGGGTTCTGCTGATAGCGACAATCGCACAGCGATGGAAGATGCGGCTCGCTCCCGGGCAGGTGGTCGAGCCAAAGCCGATGATAACCCTGCGGCCGAAATACGGAATGCGAATGATTGTTGAAGCGCGAGAGTATTCTCAAGAAGAGAACGCGAATAATCTCGAGACCGCCGAAGTACTTGCCTGAATTACAGGCGGCCCGAACTCTGTATCGTCAGTTCGAGACCTGACTCAGAACCCATCAGTCTTTCAAGAGGACTACCTATGACTCGATACCTCAAGGTGCTGCTTCTCGTCTTCGTCGCGGTATGGGTGTGGGCTGCAATCAATCCGTCTTATCGTCACGACTGGTTGCTTGAAAACTATCTTGTATTCATCTTCGTTCCGATCATCATCGTGACCGGCAGGTATTTCAAACTGTCAGATGTCTCGTACACACTGATCACGGTGTTCATGATTCTCCACGTGATCGGTTCGCACTACACCTACGCTGAAGTTCCGTTTGGCGACACGTTGCAGCATTGGTTGGGCGCAAGCCGAAACATGTACGACCGGCTCGTGCATTTCTCGTTCGGGTTCCTGTTGGCGTATCCGATTCGAGAAATCTTTCTGCGCGTGACACGAGTGAAAGGTTTTTGGGGCTACTATCTTCCGTTCGACGTAACCCTGGCATTCTCGGCCGTCTACGAAATAATCGAGTGGCTGGCGGCGGCCAACGTCGATCCGGCGGCGGGCTTGGCGTTTCTTGGGTCGCAAGGCGATGTGTGGGACGCGCAAAAAGACATGACGATGGCCGGGATCGGCGCGTTGCTGGCGATGATCGTCATCGCGCTAATCAATCTGAGATATCAGGCCGGGTTTTGGCGGGAGATGAAAGCAAGCTTCAACATCGATGCTGGCGATTCCCCACTTGGCGAGCAAAGATTGAAACAGATGCGAAATGGTCTGCAATAGCTGGGCTTGAAGCGGCCGAGAACAGACATCTCGGACGATTGACCCGGACTTGAATTATCATAGTAGCGCAGGTATACCATAAACCGTCCGCGATTAACCACGATAACGGAGTATTGGTTATGAGTACCGCGAAAGAGGAAGTTCGGCAAATCCTGGAGGTGATCCCCGACGATGTGACGCTCGAGGACATTCAATACCACATCTACGTGAGGCAGCAGATCAGTGGGGGGCTCAAGGATGTCGAAGAAGGTAGGGTCCTAACGGAGCAGGAGGCTGAGCTTCGGATGGAAAAATGGCTCGAACCATAACTTGGACCGAGACAGCATCGCGAGGGAGTTGGATGAAATTGCGCAATTCATCGGTCGGGATTCCAAGTTTTACGCCGCAGCTTTTGTCCGTGAGGCTCGTGGTGCCGCACGTTCCCTCAAGCGCTTCGCGGAAAGGGGACGAGTCGTGCCGGAAGTGGCCGACCCGGAGATCAGAGAGCTGTTCGTGAGCAGCTATCGGCTCGTTTACAAGAATCGATGGGCCAAGCAAGGTTCATGTCCTGCGGCTAATCCAGGGAGCCCATTCGATTATGCGGACCGCCGCCCAGTCTCGATCGAGACGTCCGCGCTTGCGCCGGCCCGCCAAGATGTCATCGAACTCATCCTGAGCGAGATCGTAGTCCCACACAAATCTGGCTCGAGTCTTCACTTATCAAATCACATGGGTCGGATCATACCTCCGAAGGACCCTCGGCGTTGATTGAAAAACTGGGGTACTGCGTCGCGACCGAAATTGGCGCAGGGCACCTCACCCGAATAGCCCATTCACATAAGCCTCGGGCGAGAACTCGATCAGATCATTCATCTGCTCTCCTACGCCGACATACCGAATCGGAATCCCCAACTCCTTCGCTATCGCGATGACGATTCCGCCCTTTGCTGTGCCATCCAGCTTAGTCAGCACGAGCCCAGTCACTGGAACAGCTTTCGTAAACTGCCGCGCTTGCTCAAGTCCGTTCTGGCCGGTTACGGCATCCATTATCAGCAACACCTCGTGAGGCGCGCCTTCGACTTCGCGGCCCGCGACGCGGCGCATCTTTTCGAGTTCCTGCATCAGGTTCGTCTTTGTGTGCAGGCGTCCGGCGGTGTCGATGATCAACACGTCCGCGTTGCGCGCCTTCGCAGCGCGAATCGAGTCAAACAACACTGCTGATGGATCGGTGCCCGGCTTCTGTTGGATCAGCGGCACGCCGGAGCGCTCGGCCCAGATCGCGAGCTGATCATTCGCCGCCGCGCGAAAAGTGTCGGCCGCGCAGATCAAAACTTCGTTGCCTTCGCTCTTTATGCGATGCGCGAGTTTGCCAATCGTCGTAGTCTTACCGACGCCGTTCACGCCGACGATCATCAGAATGTAAGGCCGAATACCGGGAGCGATTTCAGTTTCCGATGCAACGGTTCCCTGCCGGCGATTGCGCTCAGCCGCGTTGAGTATCTCGGTCAATTCGGATTTGATGAGCCGCTTCAGCTCGTCGACGTCGCTCAGTTGCTTGCGATTGACTTGCTGCCGCGCCTTCTCGATTATCGCGAGCGACGTCTGCGCTCCGATATCCGCGCCGATCAGAGCTTCTTCAAGCTCATCGAGCACGGTCTGGTCGATCTCGCGGCGGCCGCCCAGCACCGAATCGATTCGCTCGGCGAGGTTCTCTCGCGTTGATGCGACGGCTTCGGCGAACTTCTCGTAGAATTCGGGCTCCGGGCCTTCGTCGCGCTTCGCGGCGATTGCTTCTTCCTCGGCGGTCGCCGCGCGATTGAGTCCGAGCGAAATGAATTCGGGTTCTTTCTTACGTTTCCAAAATGCCATGTTTGATTATGCCTCGATGCAATTATGAGAGATTCCGGTTGATGGTCAAAGCCGGGACGTTGGCAGCTTCAGTAAGACTGCATGGGGGCAACCGCGCAGCCGTGCGACTTACCAATTTTGAACCTGTTTATAACAGGTGGGCGCCCAAGCCGCTGGCATTTGACATCCCCGATCAATGTGGGGCATCGCGCCTGCCAACATTTCAAGCTCCCTTTTCGTTAGCGTTGGTAAAAAATTAGCAAGTCAACCACTAACTTTGCAGAAGCCCCCAGCCTGCGGCGATACTACACCGCGCTTTCACCGAGGGTCAAGAAATAGTCAGATGCGGGCGTTCAGAGTACCGACTTTAGTGGGTAGTGCTCTCAAGATCGGATGCATTCGAAATATCGATCTTCGTCAAATCTCGCCGTGGCGAGTACGACTACCCGACTAAAGTCGGTACTCTGAACGCCCGCTTCTAATCGCTACCACGGCTAACTACCACGGCATTTTCAATCGCACGATGTCTTTCATCTGGACGAGGTGATTCAGATCATTCCCTTTGATCTGCCGAATTAACAGTTGTTCAACAGTCATCGGCCCGTCGGTCTCGTGAGTGCCCGCGCGCGACCAGACTTCAACAGGCGCGCGGGCAAGAGTTTGAATCGTCTCCCATCTCAACCTCTTGAACTCTTCGAGGGCAGCCCGAGCATCCTGATTGATATAATCCGTCTCAGCCGCTATTCGATCCTGGTCGACGTTGGGCAACGTCGGGTTGTCTTCGCTGAGGATTCTCTGGTAACGAGCCAGGTAGGCCAGCCGTTCCATATCGCGAAGGTGACACATGATTTCTTTTATCGACCACTTGTTTGGAATCGGCCGCCACCGCAGAGTCTCTTCGTCTAGGTCCTTGAGCAAATCGTCCAGCTCATTCGGCAGCGACTTTAGGTTGCACAGCAACCGATCTTTGTCTCGTTGATCCATCACGTCTCCTCTATTCGACCGTATCATTCGGAATTGTCGCGACAGCTTCGACTATAACAATCAACGTGACGGCCCTTCAACGAAGGCCCATGCCAAAGCGACCAGAAAATGCTAGATTAACAAACTAATCAAAGCGACTGGAGATCCGACAATGAAGTTCTCGACCAAGGCGATTCACGCCGGCCAGGAGCCCGATCCAACGACGGGCGCCGTAACCGTTCCGATCTACCAAACATCAACTTATGCCCAGGAGGGGCTGGGCAAACACAAAGGCTTCGAGTACGCGCGGACTCAAAACCCGACGCGCTCTGCACTCGAACAGAATCTAGCGGCGCTCGAGGGCGGAAAGGCCTGCTTCGCTTTTGCTTCCGGAATGGCGGCGACGAATGCGGTGATGACCCTGCTCCAGGCCGGCGATCACGTAATCGTAAGCGATAACACCTACGGCGGAACGTTCCGTTTGTTTGACAAGGTTCTGAGGAAATTCGGAGTCGAGTTCAGCTACGTCGATGCTCGCGAACCTCAGAACGTCGAGGAAGCCACGCGAGCCCAGACTCGGATGGTCTTCGTAGAAACACCGACGAATCCGGTAATGTCGCTCGTTGATATTCGAGCGGTGTCCGAGATAACCCGGCGGCGCGGACTCAGGCTGGCCGTGGACAACACTTTCATGAGTCCATACTTTCAGCGCCCGCTCGAATTGGGCGCGGACATCGTGGTGCACTCGACGACCAAGTATCTCAACGGTCACAGCGACAGCGTCGGCGGCGCGGTGATCCTCAACGATGAAGAGGACATTCGCGCGATGGCATTCATACAAAATGCGGCGGGTGCAATCATCTCGCCGATGGATGCGTGGCTGGTGATGCGCGGAACCAAGACGCTTGCGGTGCGAATGAGGCAGCACGATGAGAACGGCCGCATCGTCGCGCAGTTTCTCTCCGAGCACCCGAGCATTAAAAAGGTCTACTATCCGGGTTTGAAATCACATCCGCAACACGATCTTGCCTCGCGGCAGATGTCGGGATTCGGGGGAATGATTTCGTTCGAGACCGGATCGCTCGAAAATGCGAAACGAGTGCTCGAAGCGGTAAGAGTCTGCACGCTCGGGGAGTCGCTCGGAGGCGTCGAATCGCTGATCTCGCATCCGGCGACGATGACTCATGCATCGGTTCCGGAGACAGAACGTGCTCGCTTGGGGATCACCGATGGACTGGTTCGCGTGTCGGTGGGAATCGAGGACGTTGAAGACATAATCGCGGACCTGGATCAGGCGCTGAGTACGATTGCGTGAATGCATGGAATTCCGGCTTTAGCCTGCGCATTGATTCTGATTCGTAGATTTGGAAGAGCAGTCTAAAGCCGGAACTCCATGGGTCAAAAGGTCTGTGTCCATGCATTGAGACGAGTCGTTGCACCGCATTTGCGATTAAGCTGGAGATCAATCATAATCACGCAAACCCGAAGCGGCATTGTCTGATTGCACGCGGGTTTTTGCTGGCTGCGTCGTTTGAACAGGCCCTCCAAACTGTCTATGGCTGAAGAGATTGGATTCAACATCTCGGTATACGCGAAGAGCGACGTGGGCAGCGTGCGCCCCGGCAACGAGGACAATTTCCTGGTTCTCAATCTTTCGACTGCTGACACATGGAAACCCGGACCGGGAGAAACGAAAGCGCCTGACAGCCTCACGCGCTTCAACCAGAGTCACTACGGATCGCTTGTGGCGGTCACCGACGGAATGGGTGGGGCTTTGGCTGGAGAGGTCGCGAGCCGCCTGGCGGTCGAATGCGTGCGAGATCGCATGCTCGAGCTTCAAGCCAGCCCGGCATATTCGAGATTTCCGTTTCACGAGCGGCTGCGTCTCTCGATCGAACTTGCCAATCTTTACATTTATCAGATGAGCCTGAAGCGCGCCGAGTATTCAGGAATGGGTGCCACGTTCACTGCGCTCGGTCTGTCGGGTGCTTCCGCTTTCTTTGGGCAGGTCGGAGACAGCCGCGCGTATATGATTCGAGGCGAAGCGATCGAACAGATAACTCGCGATCAATCATTGGTCGGGCAACTCGTGGAAGCTGGTCACATAACAGCGGAAGAGGCCGAGCGTCACAGTTATAGAAACGTGATCCTTCAGGCGCTGGGCGCGTCACCCAACATTAACGTTGTCATCGATCGATTGACGCTTTGCGATCACGACACAGTCGTATTGTGCAGCGATGGTCTGTCAAACAAGATGCGCCCGGACGAGATCAAGACAGTAGTTTCCGAAGCTGATTCATTTGAGAACGCGTGCGACGATTTGATTCGAATGGCGAACGAGCGCGGCGGTGAGGACAACATCACGGTGATGATCGCCCGCGTGAGCGGCGGCCGCCTGGGTCAGCAGGAACATGCGCCGGATCAGCGAACCACGCTGCCGCTTGCCGATGAGTCGAGCCAGGAAAGATTCGGAGCCGAAACGATCGACCGCGATCCGGAGTTGCCCTTTCACGTGGATCACAACCTGGTGGACGACGAAGAAACGACCCTCCCACCCGAAGACACTACGCTTCCACCCGGTGACAAACCGGACCAACACTGATCGCACTTACCTCAGCGCCCCGCGACAGAATCGGCCGTCCCGTAATACACCCGTTTGTAAGACAACACAATCGGAGTATTTGTCTGAGCCTTCACCGATGGAGGTCCGGTCGGACCACCGCTATCGACTGCATAGCCTGGATAGAATGGCGGCGACTGGCCTTGATCATAACGCGGGTCCCATTTGCCTTTGTACATGTAGCCGTGAAACTGGCCGTCGTACACTCCAAGGTTGTCGTAGTTGGTCGATTGCATTCCGCCAACCAGATTGAAGTTGCCGCGATAAGGCCTGCCTGAATAATTCAGCACGTCTGATCGAATTCTTCCTCCAAACGGCCGGCCGTTCGGCCCCATGATCGGATTTCCGTCGTCGCCCTTCAGCTCGAACGCCGCCATCGAAGCGTGCACCGTTAGGTTGTCAGGCGCCGTTCCGTCTCCCGGGATAAAGATGTTGCCGCCCGAAGCGAAAATCCCGAGCACGTTCTTCGCATCAGGGTTGATGGGATTGCCGGCCGGATCAACTACCGGAGTTTCGTACGTCAGGTCGCCCGTGAGCGTGACGCTTCCACCCTGTACTGGATGCCTGGCGTCGCCTGTCGCGTAACCACCGGCTGTAACCGTCACCGCAAAGTTGGAATCGATCGCGGGAATTGGCTGCCCATCGCCATCGCGGCCGGGCCCGTGAAACGAATTCACATCGCCGTGAACAAAGAGCGACGCGGCGGAACGATTTCCCTTCTCCACAATTGAACGGTCTTTTGGAACGCCTCGCAGCGTGCGAGTGCCGTTGCCCGCATCAATCGTAGTCGTCCCCGCATCGATGTCGATCACAATCGTCGTCGTCTGTTTACCCTGAGTGACTTTTATGATCTGGCGATTGCCGGAAGGGTCCGCCTTCAACACCAGTTCGTCAACCTGACCCATGATGTAGAAGCCGCTTCCCGAGAACGTCTCGCCATCGGAGGGAAGATAAACGCCCGGCGCCAGAGTCGGCGTCGTCGAGCTGGGGTCCTTTGGCTCGGCTAACGCAGTACTCAGATCACCCGCGGCTCGCAACGCGGAATGAAGCTCACCATCGGTCGGCGGACCAGCAGACAATGCGTAGCCTCCGTCGAGCACCGCTCGAGCCTGATCGAATGCGTTACCAACAGGTGGAACCGGCGCGACTCCGCGGTCAAAGCCAGCGCGAAACTTTGGCGCGACCAGCACGCCGTCAATTATGTCCGAGTCCGCGTCGACTGGAGGCGGAGGAATACCGCCGGCATGTCGATAGTAGCTGGCGGTCTGGTACACCTGCGTCACATAACCGCTGAACCCCGGCGGGTCCGATCCATCGGCCACCGTCCAGAATCCAAACCGCTCATTCGTATGCACGCGGCCCGCAAAACGGTCTCCAGGTCCGAGCCCCTGATAGACGAACGGCCCCTCGGGATTGTATGGATCGAAATGATCGAGGAACAACGCAAACTCAGAGAAGCTCCCGATGCGTATCCCGCCGCCTGACGCTTTAACCAGCAGCTTGAAGTTGATCACACCTTCCTCGACGAGCGTGTCGGCTCCGTTCAGCCCCGATATGCCCTCACCCACCGACTCTAGTTGATAGAACACCGAGTAAGGCTCGACCTGGCCGAGTTGCGGGTAGAGCGGGCTGATCAGTTTTATGCGGCTCCCGGAGTGAGAGGGGTCAACATCACCGACGGGATACGGCATCTGAACTTCCTTGATTTTGATCTTCGTGCGATACGCCGCGTTGTTCGGGAAAGACTCGGTTTTGTTGAAGGCCTGCTCGGCGGCCTGGATAAAATCTTTCGGATTGAGAGTCGGCTGGCCCGGTGTCACTCGTGGAGGGTCGGGCAGCGACGCAGTTACAAACTTATCGTTGCGAAGGAGGCGATGCAGATTGTTGACTCCGGCCTCGGCGGCGTAGAAGCCGCTGGTCAGATTCTTGAAATTAGAGGTGATGGACTTATCCGACAAGGAGGTGAAAGTCACCGCGAGCGCGAGCATCAACAGCAGCGACATGATCAGCAACACGCCGATCAACGCCATTCCATGTTCATCATCGGCCGCCATCGATCGGCGCGTGAACCTATCTTTGTAACAAGTCCCTCTCTTCAGCATCGCATCTCCTCCCTGAGTTGCGTCGTGCCTCAACACCGCGGCTGCTAGGGCCGCGGATTCAATCGTTCGCCGAGCTTCGGCTGCTTACCGATTCGCCGTGTCTCGTGCTTGTAGCCGAATTCATCGCCGGCGCCACCCTGGCCGCCGCCGTTGCCGCCGGAACCATATCCGCCGCCGCTTCCACCTGCGCCGTAGCCACCGGGACCCCCGCTCGTGCCGCCGCCGCCTGGGCCGTCGCCACCGTTTCCGCCGCCGCCCGGTCCACCGCTTCCACCCGGTCCGTCACCCGGCAGCCCCGGCGAGCCCGGCCCGCCTCCGCCAGGCGATGATCCAAAATCACCACCGGGAACCAGCCGCGGACGAATCACGCTTGCGAGCGTGACCAATCGTTCGGCTCGCTGGTCGCTTTTGATTTCAGTGCGCGCCGTCATCGTCACTTCGACAGCAGTGACTTTGTAGAGCCGCGAAATGTTTTGCTGCTTGACCCACTGGCCCTCGACTTCGCCGTCTCGGACTTCAAGATATCTGAGTTGAAAGGCCACGACGTTACGCGCGATTGGAATCGCCTCGCCGTCGTTCACAGCAAGCGAGAAAGTCGGGTGCTCGCGATCGGTCTTGCGATCGACAAAGTAGCGTTTGATTGACGTCGGTCTCAGGGTGAACGCCCCACCTTCGTAGGTTCCGCCAAACGGAACCTCGGGCTCGATTCCGCGATGCTCGACCGGATCGAAGCTTATGCCGATCGCGCCCTCGGGAGTAACACTCGCGGTCTTGACCTTGAGAAAATCGAACTGAAGCGAGCCGTCCGCGCGCGGCGCGCTGACGATGAATTCCTCGTTTGGCAGAAACGCGCCCGCGATTGAAAACAGATCGGCTCTCGAAGCTCCGTTTGGCAGGATCTCGACATACCGATCGGCAACCGAGAAGTCCCTCGTCGACGCGGCGATCATCGGAAGCGCCGAGATTGGCATCTTCGAGTCGGTGTCCGAAGACACAATCGTGATCTCATCCGTTTTGCCTTCGGGACCGTTGTATGAATAAATCGAGCGAAACCTCGAACCGAGGCCAAGAGCATTCTCTTTCGATTGTTGAATGTCTCGCGTCAGGAAATCCATCAGCAGCCGAGCGTTCTGGTCCATCTCCGACACTCCCTGTTCGGTGCGAAAGATGGTCTGGCTCTTACTGAACAGCATGACCACCGCCCCGATGATCACGGTGAACACAGCCATCGCGATCATCAGTTCGGCCATCGTGAACCCGCGCTGACCCGGCGGCGTCCGGATCGTTTGTGACGTATGACACGAGGTTTCCAACATGGCTTGTGTCTTCATCGTTCCTCTCTCCACGTTCGATCATCTTGCTGGCGACGATTATTGATTCGTCATCACGGTGTACAAATCGACCAGCTCGGGCGCCTTGCCGGCGGGTGGATTCTCGCTTTTGACTCGAACCGCCATCGTGAGCCGCCGGTCGGCGGGATTCTCTTCATTGCTCGACATGATGACCCAGCGGCGCGAATAGGTGACGCGATCATCCCCAAAGGGGTTCCCGCTGACTACGGTTCCGTCCGGGCGGCGCGTTTCGGCTGTACCGTTAGGATTGACGACGGTTATCGTGCCTTCGGGTTCAACGTCATCACGGCCGGCAATTATTATCCTGTCGAAAAAGTACGACCCGTCGCCCGCCGTAGCGTCATATTCAAGGCTACCCGCGATCCAAGCGTCATCCGAGCCGTGTCCGGTTGGGTTGGACGTCATTTTGGACGGATCGACAAGCCGCTGAAACGAAACCGCGCCGAGCTGCTCGAGCTTGTCCTGCGCGAATGTCGTCGCCGTCGTGAAGTTCCGCGAGCTGGCATTGGTCTTCATTGCAAGGCCAAACATTCCGGCTATGCTGACGAGACCAACCACTGTAACCAGCATCGCGATCACGGCCTCAATCATCGTGAAGCCCGCCGCATTTTGACTGCTTATCCTCGCGTTGCTATCGATTGCGTTCATTGTTTGATCCTGTGAGTCATCTTTGCCTGTAATCAGTTGACGTTTGCGCCGCTGATGGCGCGATCGTCGCGCTCGGGATTCGAAACTGTGACCTGCCCCGTCGGAGACACGGTCACGAACAGGTAATAACCATCGGTGCTGTTGACGCGAATCGCCGGGCTCTCTTTTGGCATCGGCGTGATCACACCGCGTCCATCAAACGAGATTTGTTTGGGCGCTTCGGAATCGACGGTCACTCCGGGCGGCAGATTGATGCTTCCTTTTATTAGCGGGCCGGCGGCGCCGAGTGCGTCGTACTGCTCGATATCGACTCGTTGCATCTCCGAGACAAACACTCCGGCTCGAGTATTGTTCGAAGTCGCCAGGTAACGCGCGCGTTGAAGCGCGGTCGCGATATTGCGGCCTCCGACTCCAAGCCGGTACATGCGCATGTAGGACACGACTTGCGGTATCACGAACGCGGCGACTATCGAGATGATCAGCATCACTATGGTGATCTCGATCATTGTGAATCCGCGTTGATCTCGCGTTCTTCCTGGGCCTCGGCTGTGCTTTGGTCGAAACATATGGTTACAAAATATGGCAGACACCGACTCACACTTCGCGGTACTGCCAGCCGGACGACTACCTGCGTGTGCGCATCCGTGCGCCTACATTGATGAGAAAGGCGAGTTATGGTTGGGGACCGCTGGGGGTACAGAAAGAAGCCGTCGCTTCAACAGGCAATCAGTATTCCGCTGTCATAGTCCGACGAGCTGCCAGCTTGTCGAAAAGGTTTCACCGCAGCCGGACTCGACAAGCTGGCAGCTTGTCGGACCTTGAGCTTGGAGGCGCATCGCTAGATGCACACCTCCGTTTCATATAGACTAATCCAGGACGTAGATCTTCAACCTCGAGAGCTATCCCAATGGTTACACCGATAAGCGAGAGAGAGCACATTTCGACCGACAATCTCGATCTGCTCCTGGCAGTGTTGCCTTTGCCGGTCCGCGAGGCGCTCGATCGCGCCGGCCACGTCGAGACGCTGGTGGAAGTCGTGCTCGATCTCGGCCGCCAACCCGAAGCTCGCTATCCGGGACACGCGATCTATCTCGACGACTCGGCCGTGACCCACGACGATCTGCAATACGTCGCAAGCCGCGTCGGCCAGTTCACTCGCGACAATCGCGCGGGCATCGAGCGCACGCTTCATCGAATATCGGCGATGCGAAATCGCCTCGGTCAGATCGTTGGGCTCACTTGCCGCGTGGGCAGGGCGATCTACGGAACCGTCGACATCATTCGCGACTTCGTCGAATCCGGAAAAAGCATTTTGCTGATGGGCAAACCCGGCGTCGGAAAAACGACGCTGCTGCGCGAGGCGGCCCGGGTGCTCGCCGATGATCTCGAGAAACGCGTCATTGTAGTCGATACCTCAAACGAAATCGCCGGCGACGGCGACGTGCCTCATCCGGGAATTGGGCGAGCCCGCCGCATGCAGGTACCCGAGCCCGAGCATCAACACGGCGTGATGATCGAAGCAGTCGAGAATCACATGCCCGAGGTGATCGTCATCGACGAGATCGGAACGGCCCAGGAAGCACTTGCCGCGAGAACCATCGCCGAGCGTGGCGTTCAACTCATAGCCACGGTTCATGGCAATACGCTCGAGAATCTGATGATCAATCCCACGCTCTCCGATCTTGTGGGAGGAATTCAACCGGTAACGCTGTCGGACGAAGAAGCGCGGCGCCGCGGCACTCAAAAGACGGTGCTTGAACGCAAAGCGCCTCCGACGTTCGATGTGTTGATTGAGATTCAGGATAAGGATCGTCTGGCAATTCATCGCGACGTAGCCGAAGCCGTCGATCTTATGTTGCGAGGGCTGCTGCCCGGAACCGAAGTGCGTGAGCGCGGCGCCGGAGGCGAAGTTGCAATCACGCAACCGCTCAACACCGAAGGCGCGTCCGCAAGCTTCGGTCGCGATGGCGGTCTGGGCAAACGTGAGCCTGATGCCAGAGCGCGAAAAGGCAAGGTCCTACGAATCTATCCGTACGCGATCAGCCGCGAGCGCCTCGAACGCGCGATCGAAGACCTCAGGGTTCCGGCCACGATCACAACGGATCTTGCAGAAGCCGACGTACTGCTCACTTTGAAATCGCACGCCAAGCGCCAGTCGCAGAAGCTTCGCGAAGCCCGTGGTCACAACGTGGAAGTGCACACGCTCAGGAGCAACACGCTAACCCAGATGGAGAATTTCCTGCGCGAAGCCCTCGGCGTTGTCGCTCGCGGGGGCAATGAGGACACCGCGATGCAGGAAGTCGAAGACGCGGTTATCGAAGTAGTCGAGCGCCGCCGTCCCGTCGAGCTATCGGCCCAGCCTCGGCACATCCGCCGAATGCAGCACATCTACATCGAACGCAGCGGGCTGCAATCCGAAAGCAAAGGTCAGGACCCGATGCGAAGGATTGTTATCTACCCGTACTGACAATTCGTCTGAGGAGCTTGTGGATGTTGTTTTCAATGCTACTGCTTCGCACGCCATTTGGGCCTAGTGCTGCGAGCAAAAAAGGATACCAGGAGGCGATTAGGAAAGAGGCAAAGAGCAGATACACAGATGAACCGGTAGACAGTGACAATCTGTACATAAGAATCGTGTGGTTCGCTCAGAAGAAAGGTGGGCCCGATGTTGATAACATCTTCAAGCGTATACTTGACGCGTTGAAAGGGATCGTTTACCGGGACGATGGGCAGATCAGACAGTGTTTGGCAACCAAGGTTGAACTTGCAAAACCCTACACGCTTTCGACCCGTCACATTCCAGATGATCTCTATGAGCGCCTTGTACTCTTGCTCCCTTCATCTGACAGTGACATATTGTTTATCGAAGTGGGACAGGTAACGTCACAGGAAGTCGTTTTTGGCGAGATCGACCGGAGCGCGATATGACAGCATCTATAGACTACCTAGAAGCGGCAAAGATTGAAGAACTGACATCGCAATTCCGCGATGAAGGCTATACAGTTACTATCCATCCAAGTGGTGAGGATCAGGGTTACGATCTCGTAGCGGAGAAAGATAACAGGAAGGTGGCGGTCGAGGTGAAATTCAATGCCCGGCTCCGCGAATCTGCACAGACGATTAAGGCCCTGCGAAGGCGGGCGATTGAACGCGGATACGATGAGTTTCGATTGGTTGTGGTTAGTCCACCGCCCGAGACGCACGCTCACATCGAAGGACTCGACAAGAAACTGTTGGAGCATCTCAACCAGAGCCCTCCGGAAACTCTCATGAAGGTCCTTAAATCGCCTAGCATTGAGAGTGTTCGCGAGCTGGAGATTGACTCTATATCAGTCACAGCCGAGGGTACGCGAGTTACCGGAAATGGCGTCGTCAGGGTTTGGGAGCGACCCAATCTTGGGGTTTATGTAACAAACATCCCGCGCAGCACACTGCAGTGGGTGACGGGACTTCCCTTTAGCTTCGACATCAAGCTGGATAACGAATTAAGAATCACTGACGTGTATAGAATTGACGTAGACACTTCGCAGTTAGTTGACTAGGCTAGGTGCGATTATTTGACCGGAGTGAACGCGTCCCAATCGTAAGTGATCCCGAGAGCCAGACCCGTTTTCGGTGCGCGCTTTGACGTGCCGAAGATTCCCGCCGCGTACCAGCGAACACCAAGCGCGCTCACTTGCGCGCCTAATCGAGCTTCTGAGAAATCCTCTGTGCCAAGCGGCGCGCGCTTGCGAGTCGAATGAAAGCCATTAACTTCACCGACGATGTTTACTCGACCCGTCGCGGTGTAGATTCCGGCCAGTCCGTACATCAAAACGTCGTTCTGAGAATTCGCATCAAGCGGCGAAGTCAGTATCCCAAGCCCGAGATTCCCGAATACGTCCAGCTTCTGACCAAAGTGCTTCCCGGCCGTCACCATACCGAAGAAGTTTGTCGTGTTGTTGCCGATGCCGCGAGCCTGGTTCGAATTTGGCAACTCGACACCGAAACGAAACCCGAGCGCGGGCGTGATCCGGGACTCATTGCGCAGCTTGATCTTCATCCAGAATTTGGCGTCTCCCACGTCATTCGTGTCGGATTCGTTGACGCCGAGCTTTAGATTGATCGGCGAGGGTGTTCGGCTCTTTATGGAGAGAAAGTTCTGAGCGGTCCACTCGATCTGAAGCTCGACATTCGGAGCCAGCCCAAAGCTCATGCGGGTATCGGCGAGCTTTGTGACGTCGCCGCGCAGACCCGAAAGCGGAAACCGCTGGTCCTGAAGAAACTCAAAGCCCGTTTCGATTCTTATGACCCCCGGTTTGATGATGTCGACGTCTTCCGTGACGAGTGGCCGCTGCTGCGCGGGTGTGAATGCCACCAGCGCAAGAAGCAACATTGTGGCGCTCATCAATTTCAGTATCAATGAAGTCACATTCTCTCCGAGTCGTAGATTGATCGCGATTCTAAGGTTGCTATCCGCGCTTGTCAATTAACGCCGCCTCTTGTTCTGTCACATTCTCGCAAGCCTTGCCTTCACGGCGGTGCTTTCGGCGGCATCAGGCGCAAGCTCAAGGAAACGCTGATACTCGTTTCGCGCGTTCTCGGTGTGACCTAATCGATCATAGGTCTGGCCGAGCTTGAGGTGAATCGCGGAGAATCGCTCAGGCAGGCTGCCGCGCGCCTTTTCAAACATCGTCATCGCTTCTGCGTTCCGTCCCTGATCGAAGTAGAATTGCCCCGCGTGAAACCAACCCGTCGGCCGCGGCCAGATCTCGATTGACTTAAGCACGTGATACTCGGCAACGTCGAGATTTTTCGTTTGCACTTTTTCCAAAGCCAGGTTCAGGTGCACAGTCGCCAGCTTGAATCGAGTGACGGGTGTTTCGGGAACGGCGGCTATGCCACGCTCCAGATACTCGATCGACCGGTCCAACTTTCCGTTCTTGTGCGCGAAGAAACTCAGCACAAGATAAGGATTGGGATTGTCCGGAGCCAGTTCCAACGCTCTCAACGCGTGTTCTTCGGCTTCTCGAACGCGTCCCAAATCAAAATAGATTCGCGCGACCGACACGTGAGCTTCGGCGGAGCCGGGATCGGTTGCAACGCAATTGGCAAAGATGGTCTGGCCGTCTTTCCACATTGAGTTCTGCCTGATGTTCCCGGCGCCGAACGCCGCGATCAAAACAACTACTACCGCGGCCGATGCTCGAGAGCCCCAACGCGCATTCAACTTGTCGATCATCAGCGCGACGGCCAAACAGAATCCAATCGACGGGATGTACAGATATCGATCCTGAAAAAGATATTCACGATCGAATTGACGCATCGCCAGAAGAGCCGGCGCCAGCAGCAAAATGAACCACACCGCGGCAAACCACATCATTCGCGACCGCAAGTACGCGAGCGCCGCGATCACAAGGCACACACCAACAAGCGGAAGCAAGAACTCCTTCGTGAACATCGAAGTCACGAACTCGGTGTAATGCTGATAGCTCTGGCCCCACGGCAGCGACATCAGCTTGATATACTTGAGCGTCGCAAGCGGAATTGTCATCAACGCGAAGTTGAACGGATACTGAGGGCCCGTTCCGAACAAGATTCCATTCAGCGCGATGTAGCGGATAGCGATGTATAAGATCGTTGGTGGTACGAGCAGGAAAGGCAGCAGTACGGCTCGCTTGAATCTCTCTCTCAGGCTTGCTTCCCTGAAATAAAAAATCTCGCAATACGCAATCAATAGAGGAAGAGAGAGCGCGGTCTCCTTGGTGAACAGGGCGATCAGATAAAAGAGCATTGTAAGTCCAAACAAAGCCTTTCGGCGCGTCATGTGAAAGCGCAAATAGCAAACGAACGCCGGGAGCAGGAACAGGGACATCAACGGGTCGGTTATTCCGGACACCCACGCTACCGACTCGGCGTGAACCGGGTGAACCGCGAACAACGCCGCCGCTACAGTTGCGATGCCTGGCCTCGATGTCAGCTCCTTTATCGTCACAAAAACGAGAAGCGTCGCCGCGGTGTGGATCAACACGTTGATTAAGTGCCAGGCCCACGGCGCCAGACCGGCGATTGCATAATTAACGGTGAACAGAGTCATGAACAGCGGGCGATAATAGGCATCAACGGTGACCATGCTATCGGCTGTTGCATAAGACCACACACTGGTGACGAAGGACAGCGGTATGTTGCTGAGTTTTTGAATGGGCACGCTGGTGACTATTTGAGTCAGGTCATCGGCAACCCATCCGTTCCATAGGCTGTTGAGCGGCGCAAGCAGCGCCAATGCGGCGGGAGTCCAAGCCTGTACCCAACGCTTGCGCCACCACGGACGACTTGCACGCGAGTTGTCATCGGCCACCTCGCCGGCTGTAGAGCTTGCCAGTGGACGAAGGTGTGCCTTCGCCGGATTCAAGCCCTTGGGGGCAGAACTTGATCGTCTCTTACGCGGCATGGTCTTCAAGCTTTTGCGGACGAATAATACAAATGACTTGTGTTACAACTGACGTTGTTAATGTGCGGGATGAATCGCGTCTAAGTCAAGAACTTCGATAGGGAATCACTTCACACCGGCGCGCGAACCCTTGTTGGCTGTTTCCGCTTCCTCAACCGCTTGCCGAAGCGCCGACGTTTCATTCTCGTCCTTCAACTCCGGCGCAAGAGAATGCAGGGTCAGCAGGTGCTTGTCAGTGGCGCCGCGCAAGTGGGCCAGCGCCTTTGCCAATGCTGAACTCTTCGGATTCCGTTCGTATGCGTCCTCGAGCTTATTCATGCATTCGGCAATCGCGCGCGCGTAATGCTGCAGCAATTCCGCGCGAGTGAGCTTTGGTAATGCCCCCCACTCGCGAACTTCCTCTTCAATCTTCTTCTGATCTTTCTTATCAACAGAGGGCGCAACCGCAGGCGCCGTAATTGCCAACAGTCTCCTGTCAGCAATTTTCATGAAGACTTTCACCCGTTCGTCCGGCGCCTGCGCCTGGCGAACATGATCGTCCTCTTCTTCGGTCAGGTAGTCGCCCGGTATTTGCGAAGCGCGAGCGTCGATCACATAAGCGACTGGCGCCGGAAGATATGAACTCGACCGGGCCCGTTGAAAACCCGCGGCGCCTGGAGCGAATGGCGCCGGAGAATTTTTTGGCGGCGGTTCTTTCCGAGGCGCTTCACGTTCGGGCTCCTTATCAACCTCGGGATCTTTCAATACACCTCCGGATGCAAACGCTTCATTCAATGCGCGCACACGAAGCGCCTTCGCCAGTTTGAGAGCGGCTTCCGCAAATTGCTCTCGCTCGGCTGGGAAAAGGTGTTCGATCGATTCGAGCGTCTTGATCTGCCTGTACAGACTCTGTTCGATCTTCTTAGCCGACGTTCGCTTTCCATCCTGGAGCGCGAAGCTGAGCTTTCCCGCCTCGGCAATGGCCTTGTTATAAATGTCGAGTTCGCGTTCAGCGGCGGGGTAGTTATTCACCTTGATTGCGTTGAACGCCGCCAGAAGGTGTGAGTCTGAAATCTTCACATAAGCCTCAACAACCTTCTTCGGATTGTTGGATTCGGCGAGGATTGCCTTATCGGCTTGAGAGAGCAATTGAGCGATCGGCGTAGGATCCACCGGCAGCGGTGGCTCGGGCAGTTGCGCAAGGGTGTAGCTCGGGACGCAAAAGATCGCGGCGATGACGAAGCTCAACCAGAAGGGTCTCTTATGATCGAAAACTCCGCGCGTGTTTGATTCATCTCGCCGCCGATTCATTTACCTTTTCCTTTTGCCACGGCTCTGCATTTACGCTCTTTGATCAATCTTTGCAACTGAGTCGTCCTCGTGGTTGCTTCTTCGATTTCGTTCTTGTTCGCTGTCGCATCGGCACGCCGCAGGAATTCCTGATAAGCACGATTGGCCTGTTCGCAATCACCAAGATGATCGAGCGAGATTGCGAGGAAGTAGTAGCTCGCGGGAAGTTCGGGTTTGGAGCGAATGATCCACAGGAACTCGCGCGCGGCTTCGGGATAACGCTTTTCTTTGAAAAAAGCAGTAGCGAGACTTGCGTGCGCGGGGTAATTTTGCGGATCGCGGGCGATCACATCCATCAGCACTGGCAGCGCGGCTTCGACTTGCAGCGATCGCACTAGCGAAGCTCCCAACTGTACTCGAGCGGGAATATTAGCGGGGTCAGCTTCAACGGCTCGTTTGTAATAATCTGCCGCGACAGCCGGCTTCGCTTTGTAAAACAAATCGCCGGCCCGAACCAGCAATCTCGCGTCGCGCGGGCGCGCGGCGATCACCAAAGCCATTTCCTTTTCGGCGTCTTCCGACTGGTCGTTTTCCGCCATCAAACAAGCCATCTCGGCGCGAACCGTGAAGTCATCAGGCTTATCGAGAAGCAGCCTGCGATAAAGCTGAATCGCGGCCTGGGCCTGCCCGGCTCGCGTGTGCAACTGCGCCAGCCTGATCGCCGTTTCGCGCGCCGGCTGAGCCCGATACGCGGCGGTAAAATCCTCAATAGCGTGCGTGATGTCAGCGCGGCTTTCGAATATCCTTCCGCGTCCTTCGCGAGCGATTGCGTTCGCGGGGTCCAACTCAATCGCACGAGAGTAATCCGCGAACGCTTCGGCCGGCTTGCCGATTCGCTCCTCGGCCAGTCCAAGCAACGCATACGCAAGCGGCACTTCTTCCTTCTGAGCGATTGCGAAACGAAGATGTTCGATCGCGGGCTGCGGCTCGTTCGACCTCAGGAGCGCGCTCGCATAGTAAATTCGAACGCCGGTGAGCGTTGGCTCTAACTCGATCGCGCGCGCGAGCTCGCGCCTGGCCTCGCCGGTCTCTCCGCGATCCAGAAGAATCTGGCCCAGGATACGATGAGCGCGCGCAAATTTCGGCTCCAGCTCGCTCGCCTTCTTTAAGTCCGCCTCGGCTTCCTTGTCCCGCCCGAGTCCCAGCAAGGCGGTCGCTCGCTGATAGTACGCTTGATAAAGCGAGCCATCCGCCGCGATCGCATTCGAATAATGACGCACCGCCGAATTCAAGTCTCCGCGTTGCTGCGCGCTTTGTCCCTCATCGAAAGCGGCCGCAGCCTGTTTCGAATCGGCGTGCACGGGGCTCGAAGGCCCGGCCGCTCGACCTTGCAGGGAAAACAGAACGATGATGATTGGGGCTAACAAGGCGAAGAAATGCATTGCCCGATGAACCTCGACTTGCATATTACCAACTTCACTAATCAGCTTCAACGGCGCGCTCGAACCGCGAACATATGGGTGAGCGCCGGAACTACTTCGGCCCAATCGCCGACGATGCCAAAGTCCGATGTATGAAATATCTCTGCATTGGGATCGTTGTTGATCGCGACGATTGTTCCGGCCTGCTGAATTCCGATAGTGTGATTCAGCGCGCCGCGAACTCCGATACCGACGTAAAGCGCGGGCGAGATCACCTTGCCTGTGAGCCCGATCTGCTGATGCCTCGGGAGCCAGCCTTGATCGACCACGCGGCGAGTCGCGCCAATCCGCGCATCGAGCGCATGCGCCAGCTCATCGATCGCGGCAAGATTCTCAGGACCGCCGATTCCCGTGCCCACACAAATCACGCGCTGAGCTTCATCAAGCTCAGCTACCTCCAGTGACACTTCGCGACGAATGTTTATCAATCGCGCTCTGTTGTCTTGAACCGGAGGCATTTCGAGGCGGATCACTTCTGCGTTGCGCGACTCGTCCGCCGTCGCAGCTCGAAGCATGCCGGGTTTAACCGTCGATATTTGCGGAAGTGTTTTCGAATAAATAAGCGCAACGATGTTGCCGCCGAAAGCAGGCTTGTACTGGATCAACTCGCCGCGTTCGTCGATATCCAGATCGATGCAATCCGCGGTCAGTCCCAGCGAAAGTCTCGCGGCAATTCGCGGAGCAAGATCGCGCCCGTTTGAGGTCGAACCGAACAGCACAGTCATCGGGTTATGCGTCTTGATCGCATCAACCAGCACCGATGTGTAATCGAAAGTCGAATACCTTGCGAGGCGCTCATCGTCGGCGACATAAACCCGGCTCGCGCCGTGTGCCGCGAGGGCTTTGACGTGATTGCCGACATTGACGCCGGCTACAACGGCGGCGAGGCGTGCGTTGAGTTTGCGGGCGAGCTCGATTCCCTTCCCCAACAACTCGAAGCTCACCTGCCGAAGCTCACCGTTCATCAACTCGGCGACCGCCCAAACCTCGCGGCCGCCGGCAACCCCACCAGGCGCGTCCAACGCGGCTATCTCGGTCGCGCCCGTTTTTGTAATGAATGCCCCGCAAGATTCGAGCTTATCGATCAGGCGAGCGGCCTTCTCTTCCGCGCTCGCGCCGTCGATGATTTCGACGTTGCGCGTCCGTGCAAGCGAGCGTATCTCCCTAACCCACGTAGGCGAGCCCGGCATTCCAAATATGCTCGCGTCGGTGCTCAAGCCGGCTCCGCTCACTTCTTTGACTGGTTTCGCGCGGCCCGCTTCGAGCTGGGGCTCTTTGACTTTGATGGGCCGGATCAGCCGCTCGGCAGCCGTAAGCAGAACCGGCAAATCGCATTCGATCGTTTCAAACCCGTCGTCAGTTTCGCGCTCGACTCGCAAAGTGTTCGAGTCCTGTCCGATCTCGATCGCGGTAGCGCCGGTCACTTGCGGCAAATCCAGAAGCTCGGCCAACTCGGGCCCCACCTGACCGGTCTCGGCATCGACGCTGTACTTGCCGCAGAAAATAATGTCGTATTGTTCGTCACCGAGCGCGAGCGCCAACGCGCGAGCCGTCGCAAGCGTGTCCGAACCCGCGAATTCGCGGCCCACAAGATGAATCGCGCGATTGGCTCCTGCCCCGAGGCATTCAACGAGCGCTTCGCGCGCCTGCGGCGGACCCATCGTGATGACGACAACTTCTCCCCCGTCCAGATCGCGCAACCTGATGGCTTCAGCAAGCGCGCGGCGGTCAAACGGATTCACGACGTTCGGCACGCCTTCCCTGACGATTGTGTTTGTCGTTGAATCGAACCTGATCTCGGAGACTTCGGGGACTTGTTTTATGCAGACGATGATTCTCATCTTCTCTGAAACTTCGGAACACTTTTGGAGTCAGGATTCTCGGGCCGCATCAAGCAAATCGAACTCGTCGTTCACTTTTCCTTTTCAAATTTCAGGGAAGCAGAATTCATACAGTAGCGGAGCCCCGTCGGTTCGGGTCCGTCGTCGAACACGTGTCCAAGGTGCGCTTCGCATCGCGAGCACATTACCTCGGCGCGGCGCATGCCGTAGCTCAAATCGGTTTCCGTCTTGATGTTTTCTTTGGCGACGGGCTCGTAGAAACTTGGCCACCCGGTGCCGGACTCGAACTTGGTCCCGGAGACAAATAAATCGTTGCCGCAGCACACGCACTTGTAGACACCCTTTTCGTGATTCTTCCAGTACTCGCCGGTGAAAGCGCGTTCGGTTCCTTTCTTGCGGGTGACTTCATACTGCTCTTGCGTGAGCTGCGCCTTCCATTCGGCGTCCGACTTATTAACCTTTTCACTCATGAAAAATCCTTTCTGCGCGACCGAATAAAGTTTGATCGGAACTGGGCCCTTCGTTTTGGCGGCGTGACGTTGCGCGACTGCTTCGACAGCGATTGCCAAAGCAATCAACAAAGCAAATCCAAGAGCCCCTTTGAATTTCGGTGTCATAGGTTGCACCCCAGGATCAAACTCTACACGAGCAGGCGTAAAGGCGGCAAACTTCAAGCATTTTTCAAGCATGTTTCAACCCTTCCGCGGTATTTGAAGAACCAGGAACAAGAATCTCGCGAAAGTGGACATCGCTATGCGCTTTTCAATGAATTGTCCGAACTGCGGCAGCGACAGAATACGCCGGTCGCGCCGGCGCACATCGATTGATCTCCTCCTATCCTTTTTCTGTGTTTACCCATTCACATGCCGAAGCTGCCGTCTGCGCTTTCGCCGGCTTGGACGGACCGTTTGAGTAGATGTCGCGGCGATGCGCGGGAACTGCCTGCCGCATCCGCCGCCGCCTCATCAAACATGAAACTCCGCCAAGGTTCTGATAAAGTGCCTCGGTAGATAACATCAGGAAAGGACCTCTCCTCTGCTCATGTCAAACTGGACCCGATACCGCACTCATTCAAAATCAATCCTCGAATGCATCGGCAACACGCCGCTCGTACGATTGAATCGCGTCA